>WBZO01004270.1_pt2 | contig 11168 bp, 13 predicted proteins | sample 5204261 | NCBI WGS metagenome assembly WBZO01 (sample SAMN12412400, study PRJNA552823) | activated sludge metagenome | isolation source: activated sludge from anammox sidestream of wastewater treatment plant... | place: USA: North Carolina | collected 2017-09 | reverse complement strand
ACGCCACGGGTCTATAGAAAATAAAGATGCAAATTCATCCACCAGTTTTTTATATTCAGAAAAATGTGTGCTTTTTTTACGCTGGAACCAGCCCATATAAAGCGGGGGTATTACCGGCTGTTCAATATCTTTTATAATATCCGGTATGCCTGCTGTCATATCGTTATTCATTATTATAACATCTGGAGTAAAACCATTTGCCAGAGCCAGCTTGTTTCCATTTTTGCGTAATGGATATTGCTTTATTACGGCACCAGACGCAGAAATAAAGCTAAGCACCTCTCTTTCATTGGCTACAAGGCTTCCAATCATTGCCTCTATCCCTGCGGCTTCAAATAACGCTAAAATCGTTGCCAGATTATCAAAATACGCAAGGTTACGGGTATGGTTTTCCGGTATGATAAGAACCTTTTTTACATACGGGTATTTTTCCTGAAAAAAACGCTTTATGCTGATACTGGCACGGTTGCGCGCAGCAGGGGATAAATTATTAAAACCGGCAGGAAAAATATTGGTATCAACCGGTGCAATCCTAATCCCGCTATGCCGCAAATCAACAGAAGTATAAAAAAACGGGGAAGCATTGGCGCGTACATTGGCCAGCCAGTTTTTCACTTCGCTACCGCGCTCTTCATACAATGAATTTAATAATTTTATTATATCTGACATTATTTATAACTTTCTATGAAATATGGCTTATAAAATGTGGTTTTTCATCCCAATCACCAAACACAGACTGCACACAGGCAAGAGCAGAAACAGCCGCTGTATCAGCCCGCAAAATACGCCCCCCCATACCAAAGGCCTTTGTAAAGTCACATCTTCTAAGCATATCCAGTTCATCCATAGAAAACCCGCCTTCTGGCCCAATTAACACCGCAATCTTATGGTTTTTATCTTTCATGCTATCTAAGATTTTTCCCAGGGAAATACCGCCACCTGTTTCATCACCATATAACAAAGTGCGGTCTTTATCCCATGCTCCAAGCAGATAAGATAAATCTTTATAAGTTTCAAGTACGGGGATATCCAAGCGTTCGCACTGCTCCGCCGCTTCAATGGCGTGAGCTTCCAGTTTTTCCATATTTAGCGAACGCACTACACAATGCCTGGTAACCACTGGTATTATCTTTGAAACACCAAGTTCAGCAGCCTTTTCAACCACAAGTTCAGTTTTATTTTTTATCGGGGCAAATACCAGCCATAAATCAGGGGAGTGCATTTGCTGGCGCATCTGCTTAACTGGTAAAATTTCCAGATTTTTTTTAGAGATATAGCTTATTTCTGCCTGCCACTGCCCATCCTTACCATTAAACAGGCTTACCTTATCTCCAACCTTACAGCGCATCACATTTATCAAATAGTGCGCCTGTTTTTCAGACAACAGAATCCTTGCCGCCTGTGATAGCCCCTGAGATACGTATAATCTTATTTCCTGCGCCATAATGTTTTACAAGTTATATCCCATCTTAATAAAAGTAAAATATTATATTTATTGAATAAATAACAATGATAATGTATAAAGCACAAACCCTTAAAGGGTAATTTATTCCTAAATACATTATAATCTCACCTCTTAATCCAAGGACAATAACATGAAAAAACTATCATTATTGCTGACCGCAATGTTAGCTATATCTCCAGTTGCTTATGCTTCTTCACCAGCAGAAAGGGATATAGTAAATAAAGACGTATCAGAATTTGTAAAAGATAAAATAAAATCAGGTGGCTATGTTCAAGATTCAAAAGGCAGTGTTGTTGCCGCGCAACCAGCTGAAGAAGTAAAAGCCGATGACAAAGCAACAAAAAACTCTAAAAAGAAAAGCAAAGTAAAAGGCAAAAAATCAAGCAAAAGCAAGAAAAAAAGCAAGTAGTAAAATTTACACTTATGGTTCAATAATAAATTTAAATTGAAAGGGAAATACTATGAAAAAGTTATTTATATCTTTTATTGCTATATTATTTACTGCAAATGCGGCTTATGCAATGTCTCCGGCTGAGAGGGATGCTTTATCTAACAATACTAAAGAAACACTTCAGGATAGAAAAGAAATACGTGAAGATAAAACAGAACTTCATAAAGATATGAGAAAACGCCACCATGACAGGCGTACAATTCATAAAGAACAGATGAAAGAACGCATGCATGAGCGCAGAGAAAGGCGTAAAGAACGTGCAGAACATCATGAAACAAGCACTGATTCTAATAAATAAGCACTGTAGCTAAATATAAAAAACTCCGCCTTCAACAAAAAGGCGGAGTTTTTTTATTACTTTTTATTACGCCGCTTTTGGAGCAGAAGAGTTACGCCTTGGAAAACGCCTGAATGGCTTTTTTGCACCATTATTTCCGGCATTATTTTCATTTGCCTTTCCAGAAAAGCTTTTACCATATGGCTTTTTATTGCCGAATTTATTTGGCTTTCTTTCACTGCTGGAATCACGCTCTGAATGGTTTTTAGCCTCATTCGGGTTCATAAGGCGGTGAATAGCACGCCATCTTATACTATCATCCGGCGAAATGAAGCATACTGCTGCCCCTTCCGAACCGTTACGGCCTGTTCGCCCAATGCGGTGGATATAATCTTCCGGGCATTGCGGCAGGTCATAATTTATAACATGCTCAATATGTGGAATATCAAGCCCGCGTGCAGCAATATCAGTTGCCACCAGAACACGGAATTTTTTATTGCGGTAGGACTGAATAACCTTTTCGCGCTTACGCTGATGCAAATCACCATGAATCGTATCCGCCTGATGCCCTTGCTTGTTAAGGCGTTCAGAAAGCTTATCAGCGCTGCGTTTGGTTTTTACAAAAACGATAATAGAGCCTTCGCGCGCTACGATTTGCTTATTCAACTCATCATATTTGCTGCTATCATTAATATGGATAAGCTCTTGTTGAATTTTTAACACAGGAGCATTTACTGAACCAACAGCCACACGCTCAGGGTTTTTAAGGTATTTTGCCGACATCTTTACTATCTCAGGCGGAAGAGTGGCAGAAAACATAAGTGTCTGGCGGGCAGGAGGCAGAAATTTTACAATTTTATCAATCTGGATACCAAACCCCATATCAAGCATACGGTCGGTTTCATCAAGAACTAGAAAATTAGTATCATGCAGAATTAAATTACCGCGTTCTAAATGGTCATTGATACGCCCTGGTGTGCCAACAATGATACGCGGGCGCATTTTTAGCTGCGCTGTTTGTTTATGCATAGAATCACCACCAATGAGCAAAGCTGCCTGTATAAAGCTGCGCTGTCCAAGAAGCTGGGTTATTACCGTCATTACCTGCGTTGCCAGCTCGCGGGTTGGGGTAAGCACGATCGCGTTTCCACGCGGGCTGTTTAATATTTTTGCAACCAGCGGAATACCAAAAGCTGCTGTCTTCCCTGTTCCTGTCTGTGCAGAACCAAGTATATCATGCCCTTTAATGGCAAGCGGTATAGCCTGCTGCTGAATCGGGGTCGGGTTAGTATATTTCATGCGCTCAAGAGCAGCATTAAGCTGGGCAGGAAGCCCAAACTGTGAAAAATCAGTCATTTTATTATCCTTAAAAATTTGTTCCCGGCTGAATATCGCACCTGGGAACGTTTACGCCTGCCTCTAAAGCTTTTAATTATAAAAGCCTGCCTAGAGCTATTCAAAGCGTACCAGCAAAATATAAGGAACACCCAAATATTCTGAGCGGTACGATACTATACGAAAGCAAGACGTAAACACCACACCGCGTGAAACTGATTGGGAAACCAGTAAAATTTCCCAATCTCAAATAATTTAAGCTACCAGCTTCAAATTAGCGGCAGAAACCCTGCCTTTATTGGTAGCAAGCTCATAAGAAAGCTTTTGACCTTCATTGAGGGTAGAAAGACCAGCACGTTCAAGCGAACTGATATGAACAAACACATCAGAACCACCTTGATCCGGCTGAATGAACCCAAAACCTTTGGTTGGGTTAAACCATTTTACAACACCTGTAGCCATATTAATCTCCTTATAACGGCATTATCCACGCAAACCACCACGGCGCGTGCAGACGGCTCGGTAATCAACCAGTAAACTGGCCGATACTCTTGGCGACACGTCATGAAAGAAAGCCTTAAAGGAATATCAATCCCGCACCCGGAGGTACGCCCACCCAAATCTGGTGGAGAAGTAATGCGAAGAGTAAAATACTAAACTCGGGTTGCTAATATACTCATTTTATTTTGAAAGTCAAAATATTTTAAAAATTATCAGCTTCATTAAAAAATGCACAAAATTCCTTTCTTTTTTATTAATTATATGATATGTTACTTCTCGTTTTTTAGAAAACACTCATTTTATAGTGGGTAAGAATAAAAAACGATACTATATATAGCTTAATATGGACTTGTATTAACAATTCAATGCGGCTATCCGCATTAACAACGTCGTTAGGAACATTAGTTATGGCACAGAAAAATTTAAAGAAAAAAATCGTAACTACTACAAAAAACAAAAGCACCCCAGTAAAAGCACCTCAAAAAGCTCAACCGCTTAAGAGCTCTAAACCAGTTGCTAAGGCTTCTGTTGCCGCAACCACAATTAGAACAAAACCAGCCGCTGCAACAAAGCAGGCTGAGAAAAAAGGCGCATCCGCATCTAAAGCCAGTTCTTTAAAATCACTCTATAAGGTTGGTAACTTCGTGGTTTACCCGACTCATGGTGTCGGCAAAATCATGGCTGAAGAAACCCAAATGATAGGGGAAATCGAGCTGCGTATGCTGGTTATTTCTTTCGAGAAAGATAAAATGACACTGCGCGTACCTCTTTCCCGCGCTTCTGCTGCCGGCCTGCGCCCTGTAAGCACCACGGAACAAATGAAAAAGGTGTTTGTAACCCTTAAAAACCGTGCGCGTACCAGCCGTGGCATGTGGAGCCGCCGCGCCCAGGAATATGAAACCAAGATCAATTCTGGTAATATTCACTCTATCGCAGAAGTTGTGCGCGACCTTCACCAGAATGTTGACCAGTCAGAGCGCTCTTACAGCGAGCGCATGATTTATGAATCAGCCCTTTCACGCCTGGTTGGCGAGCTTGCCGCCTGTGAAGGAACTGACTACAAAACAGCCAATGACAAACTGATGAAGCTTTTGCGTGCTAAAGTTGCCGCTGCTGCCGCTGAATCAGTAAAAGAAGCTGCGTAATTAATTCATGATTTTGTAAAAAAGCGGCTTTCTGGAAACTGAAAGTCGCTTTTTTTGTAAGGTTTATTTTTCCTGTAAAATTGTTTCTATCCGAATAAAATTTAGTGTTATTTTTAAAATGAAAAATAAAGTTTTTTATATATGCGGTTCATCCGCAAGCGGGAAAACTGAATTTAGTATTGAGCTTGCTAAACATATACAAAATGCCGTTTTTATAAATGCAGATACAATGCAGCTATATAAAGGACTTGAACCGCTTGCAGCCCACCCAACAGCATCCGAAATGTCAAGAATTGATACACGTTTATTTAGTGTTTTTGATATCGGAAAAAATATAAGCCGTAGCGAATGGCTAGAAATTGCTAAAAAGGAAATTGAGCAAGCATTTAGTGATGGTAAGCAACCTATATTGATTGGTGGTTCTAGATCTTTTGCTGCAACTTTGGCTCAGGCTGCTTATGGAATTAAACTAAATGTAAATCAAAAAAAAGAACCAACTTTTCCAGAAGACGCAAATAAAAAACTAGATTTCCCTTACCCCTTATACAGTATAGTATTAACGCCTTCTGGTAAAAATATAGAAAAAAGAGTGCTAAAGAGGTTAAAAGAGAACTCTTCTGCATCGTTAGAAGCAGTACATAACATGAGATGCAATGGTTATTCTGAACTCATGCCTGGAGCTAGTACAATAGGTGTAAAAGAATACTCAGATGTATTAGATAATAAGATATCACTTCCACTAGCAGAAAAAGAAATTATAAAAAGAGGGATAAGCTATATTAATGAGCAGAAAATTTTATTTACTGAATTATCTCATAAAGCAAAAATAAACAACCCATTAAATTCTTTAGTTATTACATCACCATCGCTAGATGATAAAGTATCACAAGCATTAAAATACATAGAAAAAATAAAAGCATCAGACAGAGTAACAGAAAATAAAAGAATAGGTAGTATAACTATATGACATTTAATAGTTTCGGACATTTATTTCGTTTTACCACTTGGGGAGAGAGCCACGGCGAAGCCATAGGCTGCGTGGTTGATGGAGTTCCTCCGCTGATTGATTTATGTGAAGCTGATATTCAGGTGTGGCTTGATAAGCGCAAGCCAGCGCAATCGCGCTATACAACCCAGCGTCAGGAAAGTGATACTGTGAAAATCCTTTCCGGAGTATTTGAAGGAAAAACTACCGGAACTCCGATTTCACTGGTTATCCAGAATGAAGACCAGAAATCCAAGGATTATTCGGAAATAAAAGATAAATTCCGCCCCGGACATGCAGATTATACTTATTGGCAGAAATACGGGATACGTGATTATCGAGGCGGCGGCAGGTCTTCTGCCCGCGAAACTGCGATGCGTGTTGCCGCCGGTTCTATTGCCAGAAAGATTCTGGGAAAAGAAATATCTATTCGCGGCTCAATGATCCAGATGGGTGATGATAAGATAAATACAGCACTCGCCAATGTAGCCGAAATCGGAAACAACCCGTTCTGGTGCGCGGATGCAAAAGCGGCTGAGCGCTGGGCAGAAAAACTTGATGCTATCCGCAAAAACGGCTCGTCTATTGGGGCAGTTATAGAAATAGTCGCGGATGGAGTTCCGGTAGGGTTTGGCGCGCCTATCTATAAGAAATTAGACGCAGATATTGCCAGCGCCATGATGAGCATAAACGCTGTAAAAGGCGTGGAAATCGGCGATGGTTTTGCAAGCGCTGGTTTAAGCGGCGAACAAAATGCCGATCAGATGCGCAGTTCAGCAGACGGAAAAGTTGTTTTTGAATCAAACCACGCTGGTGGAATACTCGGCGGAATATCAACAGGACAGCAAATTATAGTAAGGTTCGCAGTCAAGCCAACCAGCTCTATTTTGAACGATGTAAACACAATAGATATTAACGGCAATAACACCACCATCCGCACTAAAGGCAGGCATGACCCATGTGTTGGTATTCGCGCTGTTCCGGTTGGGGAAGCAATGCTGGCCTGTGTTTTAGCAGACCATTATCTGATGGCTAGAGCATTTTCATTTAACCCTACACGTTGTTAGCAGCATTCCTTTATCGGCTCTGGTGCGAAAATTTAATAGAGGTTCCTGCCTTGTGCCGGAATGATAGTAAAAGTCCTCATCCTAACCTTCTCCCAGAGGGAGAAGGAACTATTCTTCACCCTTCTCACACAGGGAGAAGGGTGGGGTGAGGGTTTTTACAAAAATTATCGGGTGGGAGAAAATAACAAACAAGCATCGCCATAAGAATAAAAACGGTATTTTTCTTCAATAGCGTGAGCATATGCTTTTTTCATTTTTTCTATGCCGCTAAAAGCGCAGACCAGCATAAACAAAGTTGATTTTGGCAAATGGAAATTGGTAAGCATCATATCAACCAGTTTGAATTTATAACCCGGTGTAATAAAAATATTGGTTTCGCCGGAAAATTTATGCAAAATTCCTGCGGCATCCGCCACTGATTCCAAAGTTCGGACACTGGTTGTACCAACGGCTATTACCCTGCCCCCTTCCTTCTTTGCTGAATTTATTATTTTTGCCGTATCATCACTAACCTCGGCATATTCGCTGTGCATTACATGCTGGCTTATATCATCAACCTTTACCGGCAAAAATGTGCCGCCGCCAACATGCAGGGTGACATAAACAATATGCACACCAGCGGTTTCTATCTTTGCCAATAATTCTTCGGTAAAATGCAACCCAGCCGTAGGTGCGGCAACTGAACCAGCATGTTTTGCGTAAACTGTCTGGTAACTGGCATTGTCAGAAATATCGGCTGCCCGGTTGCGTTCAATATAAGGCGGTAGCGGCATAGAGCCATATTTTTCTAATTTCTGCCAGAATTCAGCATCACTATATAAGAAATTTAACAAAACCTGCCCATCATCGAATTTATGTTCTACGCTTGCCATAAAATCATCAGAGAATCTTACTTGATCGCCTATCTTAAGGCGTTTTGCCGGGCGAGCAAAACATTGCCATTTCCCCTGCCCGATTTTCTTATGGAGCAGAATTTCAATATCCGCATTTCCACGCTTGGCAAACAACCTGGCCGGTATGACTTTGGTGTTGTTAAACACCATAACATCGCCAGCCTTCAGATATTCTAATATGTTGAGAATTTTTTTATCATAAACATTGTCAGAAACCACCAGCATCCGCGCTGCATCACGCGGGGAAACAGGCTGTGCGGCAATGCGCTCAGGCGGCAAGGAAAAATCAAAAAAAGACGTTTTCATAGGATAACTAACCAAGTGCAATGGCTGGTAAAAATAACTTACCTATTAAGCACGTGCTTGCGAGTCCCTTCAGTTACAGAGATAACCTCATTAATCAAATTCTGAGGAATAGAAAGCTCTTTCAAAGTATCGCTCAAATGATTTAACACCAGGTCAAAATGCTGATCATTCATACCTTGTTCAACTGCTGTACGGTGGGCATTACGCAGCCCGCGCTGCCAGTAAGTATAATCACTAGGCCCGCCAAAAGAGAAAGTAAGAAAAGATTTTTGTTTCTGCATCAGGTTGGGAATATTAGTTTCTGAAAAAAATGTTTTTAGCAAAGGATCTCCCAGAATTTTCTTATAAAAAATTACCAAGGCTGCATCAACAGTCTTCTCACCACCTAAACGCTCATAAAGACTTTCTGTGATATTATCCATAATGACAATTTTCTTTGATAATTGCTAAAACTCTAAACCCATGTACATAAATAATCTTCTGCAAAATAGATAATAGAAAATATATTTACAAGATAAAAATTTACTAAATATTCCACTTGGAAATCAGCAGCAGATTCAAAAAACCGTATTAATTTGGGACAACAATAACACAACTAATATTAGATTTATAATTGACTTTTATCTTGTTATAAGAGAAAAAGACTTTATGAATCAGACCATAGAAAACCATAACAAAGAATACGGACGAATACAGGAGGAGATGCTTGCGCACTGGCTCTCAGTTATGGAAGTTTACCGCCATGTGTTAGTTGTTCTCTGCCAGCAACTGCCAAAAACATCAAGATTGGTTGAGACATCAACAAAAACCCTGTCAGATAATTTTATCAATTTTGCCACGGATATAAAGAAGCAAAGCGAAATTGTCGCTGAAATATCAGAGCTTGCAGGCAGCCTTGATATAGGCAACGAACGGGTAACAATCGAAGAATTTACAGATCTTTTTGCTACCACCCTTGATGAGTCAATAAAAAAGATTTTATTCGTCTCAAAACGGGCAATAACCATGATATATGCGCTGGATGAATCTATAAAGAATATGGCTTCTATTGAAACATTCGTTTCTGACATAAGCAATATAACTAAAAAAGCCAACCTGCTTGCATTGAACGCCAGTATAGAGGCTGCCCGTGCCGGTGAAGCAGGAAGAGGATTTGCCGTTGTTGCTAACGAAGTAAAAGAAGTTTCCAATACAATCCGCCAGATTGCTGACTCTGTTAACCAGAGGATCAATATAGTAAAAGATGGCGTAAAAGAAGGATACGCTGTTTTACAGGATGTCGCAACCACTGACATGTCGGACACTATGCTGGCTCAGGACAAGCTGTCAAACCTGATGCAGAGCATGGTGAAGCAGAAAAACCAGTTTTCTAAAGTATTGCAGAATTCAGCAAAAACCAGCGAAGAAATATCAAATACCATTTCCAGCATGGTGGTAAATTTACAATTCCAGGATCGTACCACGCAATATGTGGAAAGCAGCGTAAGGATGCTTGAATATATGAACAGCACCATAGAAAAATTAAAATTGGAAAGCGTTATATCCTTACCACAACTGGCAAATATTGAAGCAAATAGCGAAGCAGTAAATGAGGTTTCAAAACTGTTTAACCTGAGTGAATTTGAAAAATTATTCAAAGCCAGCCTTTGCGGAATCGCTACAGAGTGTGATCCTGAAATGGAATCACAAAATGACAGTTTACAACAAGAAGAAATAGTCGAATTATTTTAGGGAGAAAAAATATTATGGATTGCAGCATTTTTTCAAAAGATAATAACACCATAATAAAAATGTCCGGACAATTTACCTTTTCAGATACGCAAAAATTTAAAGAAATACTGGACATGGTAAGCGAAAGAAAAACAAGATCATTAAGCCTGGATTTTCTTGATGTAAGTTTTATCGATTCTTCTGGAATGGGGATGATGCTGTTGCTGCGTGATGAAGCAAAAGCAAAGCAAATCCCACTGAATATAATTTCACCTCAGGGACAAGTGGAAAAGATATTCCGTATTTCCAAATTTTATGACATTTTTTCTATTAGCGCTGCGTAAAATTCAGGGGTTTTTATGCTGGTTTCAGCCGTAACGAATAAGCAGAGCAACATAAGTGGTAAATATTTTTTTTCCTTGGAAAGCATCACTGACAAAGGTAGTTTGTGTGAAGAGATCCTGTTATTGCCATATCAGGAATTTATAGAAAAACCATCAGGTGAGCCACTCCGCAAGCAAGAAAAATACTCTTTACATAACCCGGATATTTTTTTGGCAATAACTACCGGAAGCTGCTACCAGATAAGCCTTGCGCGGATTTTTACAAATAATATGGTTAATAGGTTTGCGCTTAATCATTCAAAAAAACCTGATATTGTAACCTGCCTGCATGAAGCGATTATGAATGCCATGCTGCATGGTAATTTGGAAATGCATGGTGAATTCCATACAAAATCCGGGTTTTATTCATATCACTCAGAAATTGAAAAGCGCCTTAGCGAAAAAAACAAAGCCCATAAATATATATATTTAGGGGCATGGCAATATAGTGACTCCGTACAAATATCAGTAAGTGATGATGGAGAAGGCTTTGATATACCAGATATTTCCAGACTTGCCGATAGCGAATTTCCCAGAGGGCGGGGGCTTATGTTCATACACTCGCTGGCAGATGAGGTGTGGCTGGAGAAAGATAAAAAAACCCTATCCATGCGCTTCTACTGGTAACTAGTAACTGGTAACTAGTAACT
>WBZO01001921.1_pt2 | contig 11168 bp, 8 predicted proteins | sample 5204261 | NCBI WGS metagenome assembly WBZO01 (sample SAMN12412400, study PRJNA552823) | activated sludge metagenome | isolation source: activated sludge from anammox sidestream of wastewater treatment plant... | place: USA: North Carolina | collected 2017-09 | reverse complement strand
GCTGGCAACGACGCTTCGCAATTACTGGCAAAAACTATACGGACTCAAACAGTTAGGTGCTCTTCGGAGACCACTGCTTAACTAACCAATTTCGTGATCTACTGATAATTCAAAATCCGTATCCCGAAAGCGGCGCCTGCCGTAATAACTTTTGCAGGAGAAAACCCGAAGCGATCTTCGGGTGTGATGTCAAAAGCCGTCGCGCGTAAGCCGCAGGCTCTTTTCATTTTTTTCGCAGATGAAGTTCACCAATAGAAATCATTCTTGTAAGTTCGCATCGTTGATTTGCGCGCTCTGTTTCGCAACCCTCATTTCAATTCAAAACGCCAACGGACAAAACGCGCCTGACCAGAATCCAAAACCAACTCCGGCTCCAACTCCGGCGCCCGCAAGGAAGACGCAGTCGAGCGAGTTGCAAAAAGCGCTCAACGAATTTCGCATCCAGATGGGTCATCTTGGCGGCGCTGGCGGCGCGCGCAAACTGAAAGCCGCGAGCAAGCAGAACAGTCTGACCGGGCGCGTTTACGAAAATTTCCGCAACGATTTCCTCGACGCCGTGCCGCACGAAGTCAGACAGCGCGGCGGAACGAAATCCCTGCTCCGGCGAAATCAATACGGGTTCAGCGTCAGCGGCCCGGTCGTCGCGCCGCGAATTTATGATGGACGCGGGCGCACGTTCTTCTCGCTTTCTTTTGAAGGCACGCGCGAACGCGTGGCCCGCAGCGCGCTCTTCACCGTTCCGACCGACAAGCAACGCGACGGCGATTTTTCAGACCTCGTGGACAACGCCGGTCAACCCGTGCTCGTTTACGATCCTGCGACCACTCGGCCCAATCCGAATTACGATCCGTCGCAGCCGGTTTCGGCCAGCAATCCGCAATACATGCGCGATCCGTTCCCGAACAACGTTATCCCCGAAAATCGCATTGACCCGGTGGCGCGCGCGCTGGTCGGGATGTATCCGAAATCCAACGTCTCAGTCGGGCCGTTTTTGTCGAACAACTACTGGGTCAATTCGCCATTTGAAAATCTGGCCGATGGCGTGATCGCCAAACTTGATCACAGATTGACTGAGAAACATCAACTCTCGGCTAATTTCAATCACTCCGGCGGGCTGCGCAAATCGCCGGAATTCTTTCCGGGGCCGGCCAATTCGGGCAGCCCCAGCTACGAGTACGAAAACGGCGGCCTCGCGCTCTCGGACACATTCACGGTTTCGCCGCGCGTCGTCTGGACGTTTCGCGGATCGGCTTCATACAACAAAACCGATTCGCTCAATGGCGACGCCGATGAGGATTACCCGAACCAACTCGGATTGAACGGACTCTTCTCGACCTTCTTTCCGCGATTCATCTTCAGCGGGGCTTATCTTTCGATTGGGCCGCCGACCGCTGTGTTTCGTGATCGCGGCTATTCCTACAGCGGCTCGTCTTCGGTTTCGATCAATCGCAAATCGCACACGCTGCGTTTGACCGCGCTGGCCAGCCGTTCGCGCGTCAATTCGTTCAGCCCCTCGTATCCGGCTGGATTGTTCGTCTTCGGAAATTCGATTACCGGATTGCCCGGAGTCGTGAACACCGGCAATGCATTCGCGCAATTCCTGCTCGGACAGGTCACGCGGGCTGAAGAAGGCATCGTGCTGCATCCGTCGTATTACAGCAAAAACTTCTTCGAGGTGAACGCGAGCGACGAATACCGCCTGCGTCCGGGATTGACTTTGAACTTCAGCCTAAGCCTTGAGGTCGCCACGCCGCGCATCGAAAAATACGACCGCCAGTCAACCGTTTCGCTCGAACATATCAATCCGGCGAACGGCAAACCCGGCGCGCTCGTCTTCGCCGGACGCGACGGCGTTGGACGCGCGCTGCAACCGGCGACTGCGCGATTGGAACCGAGCGTCGGACTTGCGATCAATCCCTGGAATGATCGCGGCACAATCGTCAGGCTCAATTACAGTTTGAATTACGGAGAGTATCCGCTTTACGGGCGGCACTTCGGCACGAACGGGTTCAACGCCTCGCCCGTCTTCAATTCGCGGAACGATCAATTGGAACCGGCGTTTTTGCTGCGCGACGGAATGCCGCGCAATTTCCAACCGCCGCCATTGCTCGACGCGGCGGCGGCGAACGGAACCGAAGCCGATTACGTTGATCCTTCGGGACTGCTGCCCGCCAATCAGCAATGGAGCCTCGACATTCAGCGCGAACTGCCGCGCTCGCTGGCTGTTGAAGCGCGCTACACCGGATGGCGCGGAACGCATCAATTCGTGGACAGCTTCATTCGGTTGAACGCTGTGCCGGTCGAATATCTTCGATTCCGCGATCAGCTTTATGACGACTCGTTCAGAAATTCGTTGCGACCATTTCCACAATACCGGAGCCTCGATCTAGGCGGAGTCTTTCCGGGCGGCGATGTCGAAGGCCACGCTTTGGCCATGACTTTGGATCAGCGTTTGACCGGCGGATTATTCGGGCGAGTCAGCTATCGTCTGGCGAAGGTCATGGACAATTACTCTTCCGGATCGGCGCAAGACCCGAACAACCTGCGCGACGAATGGTCGCTGTCGGCTTCGGACGTAACGCATTCGGTGCAGGTCAGCTACACGTACGAACTGCCGTTCGGCAAGGGCAAGAAGCTTTTCAACAATGACGACGTGGTCTCGCGCGTGATGGCTCCGCTGCTCGGAGGTTTGAGCCTGAGCGGATTGACCACGTGGCGCAACGGTACGCCGCTCATCCTTCGCCCGTTATTCAATCGCACAGGCGGCATCGTCGGCAATCTGCGCGTCAACGTCGTTCCCGGCGTTGACCCAACAGCCGAAGAACAATCGCCGCAGCAATGGTTCAATCCCGCCGCGTTCGCGCAACCCGATGATTTCACGCTCGGCGACGCGTCGCGCACACACCCGAACCTGCGCGGGCCGAGCGACCAGTTTCATCACCTGTCGCTGACCAAACGAATCGAGCTGAGCGCCGACGCCTCACTTGAATTCGTCACCGAATCGTTCAACTTCACGAATCACGCGAACCTCAACGATCCGGACACGCGCATCGGCTCTGAATCCAGCCCGAATCTGAACGCTGGAAAGATCATCGGCTCGACGGGCGGACGCGTTATGCAACTGGGATTGAGAATTCTGTTTTAGCCGAACCGGATGAAAAACTTTGTTGTGAAGATGTTGCCGGCGCTGTTGCTGGTTTTCGCGTTTGCGCCGCTGGCGCGCGCGCAGAAAGAGAAATCAGAAAGCGCGGCGCCGAAATCGCTGCTCAAGATTCCCGTCTGGATCGAAGAAGGCGAAGGAAAGTTTTGGAAGGAAGCGAAGCGCCAGACTTTTAAAGTCTTCATTGAAGACAAGGAAGTCCCGATCAGGAGTTTTCAAGGCCCGCGTGATCCGGCGATCATCCTTGTGGTCTTCGACACGGTGGCCGGCCTCGCGCGTGTTGATCAGGCTCGCGCTGAGTTGAGCGATGCCATCAAAGCGCTGCCTGAAAATTACTGGATAGGTCTGTTGCGCTCGCAGGACGAACTGTCGGTCATTCTGGAACCCACACCGGACCGCGCATCGCTCGTCGAAAAGATTCAAGCCGTGCCGGTCGCGGGCAAGGCGGGATTGCTCGACACTTTGCAACCGGTTTCGCGGCTCGCTACGGGAATGCTGCAAAAGGCCGGCGTGCGTTTGTGCGTGCTTTACGTGACCGACAGTTCGATTGCGAATTACCGCGCCGATTATCTCAACCCCGTGATTAATTCCAGCGACGCGGGAGATTTGAGCCGCCGCTTTTCCGACCGCGCCGTGCAGGAGCGGATGAGCCGTCTGGCCGAATCACAGGCCGAATTCACAGTCCCGATCTTCATCCTCCACCTCGAACAACGCAGCGACACGATGAATCTGGCTTACCAGAGCGGCCTTGAACGCATCGCGGCTGTTTCGGGCGGAAGCGCGATCTTTTGCCGCACGACTGACGAAATAAAACCTTCGCTGGATAAACTGCTGGCGCGCATTCAATCGGTCTACTTCCTCGGCGTTGACGCCACGAGCGCTAAACGCCGGCCGATAAAAATTCGCATTGAAGCTCAGGACGCGGCAAAACGATTCGAGCGCGTCAACCACGCCAGCCAGATCAATCCGGCAAAGAAATAGCGCGGCCTCACGCGATCTCGAAACAAGCCAGGAATTCGCGGTTGCCGTCCGCTCCGAGGATCGGAGAATCAATCACGCCCGCTGAGCGCATTCCCAGGCTTGTGGCGAACGCGACAATCTCTGCGACGACGCGCTGTTGCGCCGCCTCATCGCGGACGACACCGCCCTTCCCGACCTCTTCGCGTCCGACTTCAAACTGAGGTTTGATGAGCGTGATGATGAAAGCAGGATTCTGAACCAGAGGCGGAACGACCGGCAGGATTTTGGTCAGAGAGATGAATGCAACGTCAGCGGCGACAAGATCGAACCGGCAGGCGAAATCATCCGGCGAGAGGTAACGCGCATTGACGTTCTCGCGCGCTTCGACGCGGTTGTCCTGCCGCAATTTCCAATCCAACTGTCCGTGCCCGACATCAATTGCGACGACGCGCGCCGCTCCGCGTTGCAACAGGCAATCGGTAAACCCGCCCGTCGAAGCGCCGATGTCGAGACAGACCTTGTTCGTTACTTCGATCTTGAAGTGATCGAGCGCAGCGGCCAGCTTCAACCCACCCCGGCTGACGAATGGCATCGGCTCCCTGATCGTCAATTCGATGTCAACCGGAACCAGATGTCCGGCTTTGTCCAGCCGTTGTTGATCGCTGAAAACCTGTCCCGCAAGGATCAGCGACTGCGCCCTGGCGCGAGTCTCGGCCAGTCCGCGCGTCACGAGCAGCTTGTCCAGACGTTCTTTTCCGACCTTTGATTTCATCGCGGTTTGAAGAGCGCAGGCAGTATAGCAAAAGTCCGGAGCGCCGGTTGACAGCCCCATGGTCAGATGGCAAAATGCCCACTCTTCAAACGCGCCCGTAGCTCAGTTGGATAGAGCGTTTGGCTACGAACCAAAAGGTCGCACGTTCGAGTCGTGCCGGGCGCATCAACAAAATCAATAAGTTATGGCCATCTCAGTGATGGCCATTTTGTTTGTTGTACACATTGAAGGGCACATTCAATACTTTTTTACCCATCGCCATGATTTTCAGAACATGTATACCATCTACCCTGTGGCCCTACTGCGTATTATCCAGCCAAACAACAACACAATAAAATGACCACACTTATGGTTGATAGTAGAGAGGGGGAATAAATTGATGTCTGAAATGGAAGTTTCCGGCTACGGCTCCTGGAAATCACCGATCACTTCCGATCTGATCGTTTCCAGCACGATTGGGTTAGGGCAGATCGTAATTGATGGCGGAGACATTTACTGGATTGAAACTCGTCCGCAAGAGAAAGGACGTTACGTCATCGTCAAACTAGCGCCGGGAGGACAGCCAGTTGATGAAACGCCGATGCCATTCAACGCCCGCACTCGCGTTCACGAATACGGAGGCGGAAGCTTCACGGCGGGCGATGGCGTGGTCTATTTCTCGAACTTCGCTGACCAGCGTTTATACCGAGTCAATGAAGGCGCAGCGCCTCAAGCGATCACACCGGAAGCCGAATTGCGTTATGCCGACGGAATGATTGATCGCAAGCGCAATCGAATAATCTGCGTGCGCGAGGACCATTCGGTTCCGGGGCGCGAAGCTGTCAACGCGATAATTGATATTTCTCTGAGCGGGATGGAAGCGCAACGCGCGCTTGTTGACGGAGCAGATTTCTATTCGTCCCCCCGGTTGAATCCCGACGGCTCGCGGTTAGCCTGGTTGCAATGGGATCACCCGAACATGCCCTGGGACGCGTCGGAACTGTGGGTGGCTGATGTTTTGGAAGATGGCTCATTATCCAACCAAACCCGCGTCGCTGGCGGCATTGACGAATCAATCTTTCAGCCGGAATGGTCGCCTGCGGGCGAACTGTATTTTGTTTCGGATCGAAGCGGCTGGTGGAATCTCTATCGCCAGCGTGATGGCGATATCGAAGCCCTGTGTCCGATGGAAGCGGAATTCGGTTTGCCGCAGTGGGTTTTCGGAATGTCAACTTACGCCTTCGAGTCGGCGGACAGGATCGTCTGCTCTTACATTGAACGGGGTTTTTCAAAGCTCGCTCTTCTCAACACGACAACCGGTAAATTTGAAAAGATCGAAACGCCTTTCTCAAAAATCGAAGGCGTCCGCGCAACGTCCGGACAGGCTGTATTCATCGCGGCCTCGCCAACCGAAGCGGCAGGCATTGTCCGGTTCGATCTCAACAACCGCCGTTTTGAGACGCTTCGCCGTTCAAGTGAATTGACGATTGATCCGGGCTACATCTCAGTTCCGCAGGCCGTCGAGTTCCCTACCGAAAACGGATTGACCGCTCACGCCTTCTTCTATCCTCCACACAACCGCGATTTCGCCGCGCCCGAAAATGAACGCCCGCCACTGCTGGTGATGAGTCACGGAGGGCCAACCGCCGCCACAAGCCCGACGCTGCGGTTGGGTATCCAATACTGGACGAGTCGCGGTGTCGCCGTGCTCGACGTGAATTATGGCGGCAGCACCGGCTACGGGCGAGCTTATCGAGAGCGTTTGAATGGCAATTGGGGCGTAGTTGATGTTGATGATTGTGTGAACGGAGCGAAGTATCTGGCCGAGCAAGGGCTGGTTGACGGCAATCGCCTGGCGATTACCGGAGGCAGCGCGGGCGGCTACACCACGCTGTGCGCGCTCACGTTCCGCGACGCTTTCAAAGCCGGCGCGAGCCATTACGGCGTGAGCGATCTGATCGCGCTCGATGAAGACACTCATAAATTTGAATCGCGCTACACAGCGGGCCTCGTCGGCGCCTACCCCGAACGCCGCGATCTTTATCTTGCCCGCTCGCCGATCAATCACACCGACAAGCTCTCGTCGCCGGTGATCTTCTTTCAAGGATTGGAAGACAAGATCGTGCCGCCGAATCAGGCCGAGATGATGGTCAACGCATTGCGCGCGAAAGGTCTGCCCGTCGCCTACGTCACTTTTGAAGGCGAGCAGCACGGGTTCCGGCAGGCGGCGAACATCAAACGCGCGCTCGACGGCGAACTCTATTTTTACTCGCGGGTGTTTGGTTTTGAATTGGCTGATGCGGTTGAACCTGTGCCGATTGAAAATCTGAATTGAGATGATGTCGAGCTAAATCAGACCACGCAGCATTGGTACAGAGAGACCAACCGCAGAGGGTCGCAGAGGAACGCAGAGAACGATCCAGACAGGTCTTTCCCCTGCGTCCCTCTGCGCACTCTGCGGTGGGTTGTACCAATCTTTGCTGTTCCGATTTAGCGCATCATCAATACTCCCTGTCCGCTGCTGAAGATTCCCGCAACGCATCCGGTCATCAGCGTCGCCAGCGTCGCTGCGAGCAGCGCGCGAAAACCCAGCGCCGCCAGATCGTCGCGGCGTGATGGCGCGAGCGCCGCCGTGCCGCCGACGAAGATGGCTACTGACGCGACGTGCGCAAACCCGCACAGCGCGTAACTCAAAATGACCACCGTGCGCGGATCGCTCAATTGCCTGCTCGTGATCATCTGCGCCAAATCCTGATAAGAAACTACCTCGGTCAAGATCACTCGCTCGCCCAGCAGCCGCGAGGCTTCGGCGATGTCGGCTCGCGCGATTCCGAGCAGCGCCGCCAGCGGATAGAAAAGCCAGCCCAGGATTTTGACAATCGTCAGCGGCTCAGGCATCCCGAACCATCCGCTCACCGAGCTGAGAATCTTGTCCACCAGCGCCACCAATCCGAGCATGGCGATCAGCAGCGCCGAGATGCCCGCCGCCAGCTTCACGCCGTCCATCGCGCCCGCGATGATCGCGCTCATCAAATTGCGCGACCGCGTCGCCGGGTCTTCAGGCGGAACGTGAGAGAGCGTCTCGGGCACTTCGGTTTCGGGCAGCAACAGCTTCGTCGTCACGATCACCGCCGGAATCGCGATGATCGAAGCCGACAACAGATGCCCGGCTATCTGAGGGAACAAGCCGGTCAGAAACGCGACGTAAACTCCGAGCGTGCTCGAAGCCACCGTAGCCATTCCGGTTCCGAGCACCGTGAGCAATTCCGACCTGGTCATCTTGCCGAGGTATGGTCGAATCACCAGAGCCGACTCAACGCCGACGAAGATGTTGGCCGCGCCGCACAGGCTTTCAGCGCCGCTCACGCCCATCACGCGATGAAAGATTCGGGCGAAGACGCGCACGACGATCTGCAACACGCGCAGATGATAGAGCGCGGCTGTGAATGCTGAGAAGAAGATCGCAACGGGGAGAACCTGGAAGATGAGAATGAAACCGATTGATCCCTGCTCGCCCGGCCCGGCGGCCAATGGCCCGAACAGAAATGATGAACCGGCCTTCGAGACATTGAGCAACGCCAGCACGGCGTCGTTGAGCCAGAGAAAGATTCGCTGCGAGCCGGGGAGACGAAAGATCAACAGTCCGATTACGAGTTGCAAACCCATTCCCCAGATGATGGTCTTCCATTTAACCTTTCGACGGCTGGCGGAAAAAAGCCAGGCGATGCCCGCGAACGCGAGGAAACCGGCGGCGGAGATAAAGTGTTGAATCATCAGTTTTCTTGCCATGTTGTTGATGTGTGTGGGAAGCTACGGCGCGGCGAAACAGATTCCACGCTGTATCAGAAACACATCAATAAATTTCAGGTGAGACGACTGTGATCATAAAGGTCTTCAACGACAAAATCCAACTTGGCGAAGCTGCGGCCAGACAGGCCGCGAACATTATCAACCGCGCGATCTCCGAACGCGGGCAGGCGCGCATCATCGCGGCGACTGGCGCGTCGCAGTTCGAGTTCCTCGACGCTTTGACCCGAACGCCCGGCATTGACTGGTCAAAGGTCGAGATGTTCCACCTCGACGAATACGTCGGTTTGCCGATCACGCATCCGGCGAGCTTTCGCAAATATCTGATGGAGCGTTTCATCGAACCGGCGGGAATGACGAGTTACCACCTGCTCGACGGCGAAGCCGATCCGAACGAAGTTTGCCGACGCGCCAGCAAAGCGATCAGCGCCGCGCCGATTGACGTGGCCTTCGTCGGCATTGGCGAAAACGGCCATCTGGCGTTCAACGATCCACCAGCGGATTTTGAGTCCGAAGAGCCGTACATCGTTGTCACCCTCGACGAAGCCTGCCGCCTCCAACAGGTCGGCGAAGGTTGGTTCGCCGGTCTGGACGACGTGCCGAAGCAGGCGATTTCGATGACCGTCAAACAGATTCTTCGCGCCGGGGAGATCGTTTGCATCGTGCCCGACGCGCGCAAGGCGCAGGCCGTGAAGAATTGTTTTGAAAACGAAATCAGCCCGCAGTATCCCGCTTCGATTCTGCGCACGCACGACAACACGACGGTTTATCTCGATGATGCGAGCGCATCGCTGCTCAAACCCCAAACGATTGCAAGGTGACGAAACTATGAAAAATTTCCCGCGCATACTCGCTTTTATTGCCGTCTTCGCCGCGTTCGCCAACGTTGCTTCGCCGACAAAGCAGGCAACGGCGCAAACCACGGAGATCAAGGTCGGCATCATCGGCACTGACACTTCGCACGTCACAGCGTTCACCAAACTGCTCAACGACAAGAACGATCCTAACCACGTGCCCGGCGCGCGCGTCGTCGCGGCGTTCAAAGGCGGCAGCCCGGACGTCGAATCGAGCCGCACGCGCGTGGACAAGTTCGCCGCCGAGTTGCAGGAGAAATGGGGCGTCGAGATGGTCGGCTCCATCGAAGAGTTGTGCCGGAAAGTTGACGCCGTGCTGCTCGAAAGCGTGGACGGGCGGCCTCATTTGAATCAGGTTCGCCCGGTCCTCAAAGCGGGCAAACGCGTCTTCATTGACAAGCCGTTCGCGGCCAGTTTCGCCGACGCGCGTGAGATCGCGCGATTGTCGAAAGAGACAGGCGTCCCGTTCTTCAGTTCATCCAGTCTGCGTTACGCCGCCGATGTGCAGGCGATCAAACAAAGCGACAAGCACGGCGGCATCACGGGCGCGTTCACATACGGCCCCGCGCCGACCGAACCGCATCACCCGGACCTCTTCTGGTACGGCATCCACGCGGTCGAGATGCTCTACACGCTGATGGGCGCGGGCTGCGAATCGGTAACGCGGACGACAACCGACGGCGCCGATGTCGTCGTCGGCAAATGGCGCGACGGACGGATTGGAACAATGCGCGGCATCCGCGCGGGCAAACAGGATTACGGCGCGGTGGCCTTCGGGATGAAGTCCACGCTCGCCACGCCGCTGCCGATGAAGACCGATTACCGCCCGCTGCTGGTCGAGATCGTGAAGTTCTTCCAAACCGGCGTTCCGCCGATTCAGCCGGAAGAGACTTTGGAGTTGATAGCGTTTATGGAAGCGGCTGATTTGAGCAAAGCGCGGGGCGGCGCTCCGGTCGCGCTCACTGAAATTACTCAAAAGAAATGAGGCTGAAAAATCCCATGCGTAAATCCGGCAACTTCTCATTTGTTCACCTGATCGCAATCCTGGCTGTCGTCGCTGCCGCGTTGATCGCTCTATCGCATCGCTCATCGCTTGCGCAGCAGAAAAACTCGAAGAGCAAAGCTATGTCCGACATTCGCCTGATGACGCTCGATCCGGGTCACTTTCACGCCGCGCTCGTCCAGAAGGAAACGCTAGCTGGCGTTTCGCCTGAAGTTCACGTTTACGCGCCGCTCGGATTCGATTTGATCGAACACCTGAAGCGCATCTCAGGCTTCAACAACCGCAAGGAGAATCCGACTCGGTGGGCGCTGGAAGTTCACACTGGCGATGATTCGCTGGCGCGGATGCTGCGCGAAAAGCCGGGCAATGTGGTCATCATCGCCGGGCGGAATTCCGGCAAAATTGACCGCATCAAAGCGAGCGTCGAAGGCGGCGTCAACGCGCTGGTGGACAAACCCTGGATCATCAACGCCTCGGATTTCTCGAAGCTCGAAGCGACGTTGAACACGGCGGAGGCGAAGCGGCTGATCGCTTACGACATTATGACCGAGCGGTCAGAGATCACGACCATGCTGCAACGCGAGTTGATCAACGACGCAGGCGTCTTCGGAACGATTCTGAAAGGTTCGAGGT
>WBZO01004820.1_pt2 | contig 11171 bp, 7 predicted proteins | sample 5204261 | NCBI WGS metagenome assembly WBZO01 (sample SAMN12412400, study PRJNA552823) | activated sludge metagenome | isolation source: activated sludge from anammox sidestream of wastewater treatment plant... | place: USA: North Carolina | collected 2017-09 | reverse complement strand
TACAAGCGCGTTCGGCGGAAATTTCGGTAATGCAGACGATCGGCGCGAGCAACGGGTTCATCCGGCGACCGTTCCTTTACGCGGGCTTCTGGTACGGCGTACTCGGCGGCGCGGTCGCGCTGCTGTTGGTCGCCGCGGTGGAACTGGCACTGGCCGGGCCGATCCAGGCACTGGCGGCCAGCCATGCCGGCGGCTTTCAAGCCCACGGCGTGGGCCTGCGCGGTGCGCTGGTGCTGGTCGGCGCGAGCAGCCTGATCGGCTGGCTGGGTGCCTGGCTCGTGACCACGCGCCATCTGCTGGCGGGCCGTCCGCAATGATGGCCGAAGTCTCGCTCACCCAGCACATCTCCAGCGATGAGCCGCGGGTGCTGGTGGTGGACGGATCGCGCGTGGTGCGCCGGCTCATCGAGCGCGTGCTCAAGGCCGAGCTGCCGCATGCGGTGGTGGTCGGCTGCGACACCGGCGAGGAGGCGCTCGCGCACCTGCGCGCGGGCGTGATCGATCTGGTCACCACCGCGCTGCGCCTGCCCGACATGGACGGCATGCGCCTCGCGCATGCGATCCGCGAGTCCCATTCACAGGCCTACATCCCGATCGTGGTGGTGTCGGGGGATGTGCAGGAACGCCTGCTGTCGCGCCAGCTCGACGGCGCGGTGACCGACTACTTCGACAAGGCGCAGGGGTTCGACGCGCTGGCCGCCTTCATCCGCGGCTACGTGCGTCCGGTCGAGAACGTCGATGGCAGCGTGCTGTACGTCGAGGACAGCCGCGTGGTCGCCCTGGCCACGCGGCGCATGATGGAGAAGTGTGGCTTCCGGGTCGCCCATGTGGTGAGCGTGGAAGCCGCGCTCGAACTGCTCGAAGCCGCGCGCAACGAAGGCCGCGCGCCCGGTTATGACCTGGTCCTCACCGACGTGAGCCTCAAGGGCGAGCTGTCCGGTGGCGACCTGCTCGAACGCATTCGTGGCCAGTTCGCCTACGCCAAGGGCACCCTGCCCGTGCTCATCATGACCGGTGACGACAACCCGGCCAACCAGTCGGCGCTGCTGCGCGCCGGTGCCAACGACCTCGTGCACAAGCCGATCGAGGAGCGCCTGCTCGTGACCAAGCTGCAATTCCAGTTGCGCGTGGCGCGGCGCGTGCGCGGCGATGCGCCCGAAGGCGCCCCGGCCGCGTGAGCGCGGCCGCCCGGATCAGGCTCGAGTCTTCGTGGCTGGAGCGGGTCGGCGCGCAGCTGGCCACGCCGCGCATGCAGCAACTCGCGCAGTTCCTGCGCAGTGAAAAGCAGGCCGGCAAGCTCATCCATCCCCCGGGCTCGCGCATCTTCGCCGCACTCGACCAGACCCCGTTCGATGCGGTCAAGCTCGTGATCCTCGGCCAGGACCCGTATCACGGCCCGGGCCAGGCCCATGGCCTGTGCTTCTCGGTGCTGCCCGGTGTGGCGGTGCCACCCTCGCTGGACAACATCCTGCGCGAGCTCGCGCGCGACCTCGGCACCACGCGTGCCGACCATGGCTGCCTGCTGCCCTGGGCGCGGCAGGGCGTGCTGCTGCTCAATGCGGTGCTCACGGTCGAGTCGGGACGCGCGGGCTCGCACCAGGGCAAGGGTTGGGAGGAGTTCACCGACGCCTGCATCGATGCGCTCAACCGCGAGCGCGAGCACCTCGTGTTCCTGTTGTGGGGCAGCTATGCCCAGGCCAAGGGCAGGCTCATCGATCGCCAGCGCCACCTCGTGCTGCGTGCGCCGCACCCCTCACCGCTGTCGGCCCATCGCGGTTTCCTCGGCTGCGGCCATTTCTCGCGCGCCAACGCCTACTTGCGCGACCACGGCCGCGCCCCCATCGACTGGCAATTGCCGCCCGCCAGCGAACTGCGACTCGACTGAGCCGCGATTCAGCGAAGCGTCGGCGAGCTGGAGCGATGTTCTGTGAAATCAAATAGTTGCAAAGATCCGGCGAAACACTCTGTCATCGCGACGGGCGTTTCGTTAGAGAACTTTCCAGTACACTATTGGTCATAGAGCAGGTCCGCCAGCCGGAACGCGGGTGGAACCAAGGGCACGCTTAGCACTCAAACGACGCGAGTGCTAAAGTGCACAACGCCAAAGGGGATTCGGAACATGAGTCAAGCACTGGTCGCCAATTCGCTGCCCGTCCTCAATGCCACCGGCAGCCTCGATGCCTACGTCAACGCGGTGCATCAGATCCCGATGCTGAGCCAGGACGAGGAGCAGGATCTGGCGCGGCGCTACCACGAGGACAACGACCTCGACGCGGCGCGACGCATGGTGCTGTCGCATCTGCGCTTCGTCGTGCATGTCGCACGCGGTTACTCCGGCTACGGTCTGCAGGTCGCCGATCTCATCCAGGAAGGCAACATCGGCCTCATGAAGGCGGTCAAGCGTTTCGATCCCGCGCATGGCGTGCGGCTGGTGTCGTTCGCGGTGCACTGGATCCGTGCCGAGATGCACGAGTTCATCCTGCGCAACTGGCGCATCGTCAAGGTCGCCACCACCAAGGCACAGCGCAAGCTGTTCTTCAACCTGCGCAAGTCCAAGAAGCGCCTGGGTTGGATGAACGCCGAGGAGGTCAACACGGTGGCGCAGGAACTGGGCGTGCCCGCGGCGACCGTGCTCGAGATGGAAGCACGCCTCAACGGCCGCGACATCGCCTTCGACGCGCCCGTCGATGCCGATGACGACGAGCGGCCGGCGCCGGCGGCGTTCCTCATCGACCACGCCGCCGATCCCTACGCGATGGTCGAGACCGAGTCGGAAGAGGAGTCCAGCCTCGACACGCTGCAGCGTGGACTGGTCCGGCTCGATGAGCGCTCGCGTGACATCATCCAGCGTCGCTGGCTCAGGGACGGCGACAAGGCGACCTTGCAGGAACTGGCCGACGAGTATGGCGTGTCGGCCGAGCGCATCCGCCAGATCGAAGCCAACGCGATGAAGAAGATGCGCGCGCTGTTCGAAGCCTGAGCCCGCAGGCGCCGCGCCAGCCGCGGGCGCCTGTGTGTACCGCTGTTGGTTGCAGCAGCGTCGCCAACCCATCGCAAGGACGCGCCTCAGCGCCTGGCGGTCACCGTGATCGTGTCGTGCTGCACGCGCTCGTCGGCGCTGCGGGCGCTCAGGCGGTAACGGCCGGGGCGCAGGTACAGCACGCGGAATGTGCTGGTGGGCACGTCGCCCGGGCGTGCGTTGCCCGTGATCAGCACGCGGTCGGCTGCGACCGCATCATCGCGCTCGTTCGCGTAGCGCGCTTCGACGAGGCAGGGCAGGCGCTGCTCGCACAAGTCCGGGCTCACCTCGCGGCGTTGCCGCAGCCCGCCCAGATCGAGCCAGGTGGGGCGTCCGCGGTCCAGCGTGTCGGGTGGAAAGAACACGCTCACGTCGTACCAGCCCGGCTTGAGCGACCACGCCTTGCCCCCCTTGCCCACGTAGACCACCGGCTCGCGCTGCCGCCCGTTGCCCGCAAACAGCGCGCGGAAATAGGGATGGTCGTGCGCGGGCAGGTCGTGCTCCATCAGCATGGTCTGCTCGATCGTGAGCGGATCGATGCCCGTGAGCGTGCGCAGGTGGTAGGCCATCGATTTGCCATCGAGGTATTTGCCGTCCTCCTGGATGTGGGCATAGCCCGCGTTGACGATGAGACGCGCGTGCGGGTCGCGCCTGAACACGCGCTCGTGCAGGTGCTTGGCTTGCAGGCGTTCACGCGCATCGCCATGCGCGTCGCCCGTATCGTCGTAGGCCACGATCACGAAGCCGAGTGCGATCGCGCTGCGGATCATCTCGGCGTAGATCGGCTCGTCGACGTAGAAGCCGCTGTCACGCGTGGGATAGCCGCGCGCCTGCAGCGCATGATCGCTCTCGTACAGCGTCTCCGCGGCGAAATGGCTGTAACCGTCCTCGCGCAGGCGCTGCAGCAACTGCACGGTGAGCGTGCGCGTGAGCGGGATGTTGTGCGCCTCGTTGAACAGCACCAACTGGCGGCCATGGGCGAGCGCGGCGATGGCCTCGACCGCGCCGCGCCGTTCGAACCGCGGGTCCGCCAGCGGTGACGGCGCGTCGTTGCGCTCGGGCAACTGGCTGATCGAATAGCTCTGGCGTGCGGCCACGTAGTCGCCGATGTAGGTCTGGTACCACGCCAGGTACTGGCTGAAGATCACGCGGAACGCGGGACTGGGATCGGCATCATGCGCCTGTGCCATCACCAGGTACTGCGCGAGCAGGTTGCCGCGCTTCTGCGCGCGCGCAAGGATCACCTCGGAACGCTCGAACGCCTGCTGCTGCATGAGCTTCCACTGCGCGGGGCTGACCTTGGGCGTCGCCACCCGTGGCGTTTCGGCCGCGCGGGCATGGCCGGGCCAGCCCAGCGCAAGCCACAGCCCGCACCCGAGAACGGCAAGGCGTGTCGCCCGGATCAGGCCGGGCCCGATGGTGCGTATGCACATGAATGCTCCAGGGAAGCACTGCTTGCCGACGCAGGCGGCATGCGGACGCCGCTGCCGTCGCCGATGCTACGCCGCAGCGACCGTGCCGTGAAAGCCCCGCATCGGCACGGCAGCGCCGGCGGCGCAGCCGATCGATCCGGTGTAATCGGCCCACGCTTTTGTGGAAGCACTGCCGTGACGGGCTGTGTCGGCCTGTCCATCGCCCCGCTTGCGCGGCCGCGCGGTGTCGATCTCGAACAGGAGTCCATCATGAATCGCTCGTTGACCGCGGCCCTGCTGTTGGGCTGTCTGACGACCTCGCCCGCCAGTATCGGCAGCAGTCTCGACAAGGAGGCTGCCTCGCAGGTCTTGCCATACGCCTCGCCGGCAGTGTCGGGAACGCCCAGTGACCTGGATCCCGATACCTTGTTCTCCGATGGCGGTTCCACTGCCTATTGGCCCGACCTTACCGGAGGCCTCAACGAGTGGGGCCTGCGCACCCAGCGCGTGAACATCCTGCTTCCTGGTCCCGCGGTCGTGCAGCGGATCTACACTTTGGGCAGCCACGCAAACCTCGCCAGCGGAGCCAGTGTCGAGACGCGCGATGCACTCATCCTCAGCACCGATCTCAGCGGCCACGGCAGCACCTGGACCGTCGTGCCCACCGACATGCTGCGCATCGATGATGCGGTCTACGACCCCGGCACGCGGCGCGCCTACTTCCTGGGGTCGGGAAAGATCCTGGCCGACACCGACATGCAAGTCCGGTGCGTGGACATGAGCACGACCGACCACGTCTGCGCGGGCTGGCCGTCGCAGTCGCGCAAATGGATCGTGTTCGATCGCGGCGGCAGCAGGAACGATGTCGGCTTGCGCTTGGCACTGGATCCCGACGGGCTCGCGCTGTATGTCGCCGGCTACGCCGACAGTGACAACGGCTACCTGCTTGCACATGCCAAGGTGCTGACGAGTACGGGTACCATGGACGCCAACTATGGAAGTTCGGGGACGGTTGCCGAGGATCTGAGCGGTCGGGCCACAGGGCGCGACCACATCGTCAACAGCATCGCCCTGTCACCGGCGGCGGCGCCGGGCGGCACCTGGCTGTACCTGGGTGGGGCCTACAAGACGGTGGCAGGCGACTATGACGGCTTCCTCATGGCAGCCAGTCCCGCCACGGGCATTGGCAACCACACCTCGATCGCGGTCGAGAGCGACAACACAGGTTCGACAACCGATTCCATCACCGCGATCAGCGTGCTCGCGAACGGACATGTCGCGGTGGCAGGCATTTCCGACACCAACGACGCCAGCTATCCAGCGTTGCTGCTCGGTCGCTACGAGCACTATTACAGCGCCAATCTCGGTGCCCACTTCCTGTACCCGGACGCCGATTTCTGCGGCGGCGGTACTTGCGCCAAAAACCTCGCGCCACCGCCACCGCCTGCTGGCTCGCTTTATGGGGGAACGCGCCATGTGCTGCCCTACGCGATCACCGAATGGCCTGGCAACCGCGATCTGGTCGTGGCCATGAGCGGGGCGCAGAATGACGGCACCGACCTGTCGCCCCAGCCTTGGATCACTTACCAGATCGTGCAGCAGTTCAGCGCGAGCGCGATCACCGAGCACGCGTATCGCCGCATCGGCTACCTTGCGAACTCGGACGATGACCGCTATGCGGTCCCGGGCCAGGGCATGAGCATCCATTCCGATGACCTCGGTTTCTTTCTGCTGATGACGGGCACGCGCCGCTGGGACACCGCCGATGTCGACATCACCCTGGCCAAGCTCAGGGCCAACGACAGCATCTTTGCCGACCAGTTCGGCGGCGCCCACGGCGACTGACCCGACGTGACCGCGTGGCCGCCGCTGACATCCGGGCGGCACCGCGGTGCACGTCCAGGCAAGCGGGCGCGGATGGCTTGAGCGCGTGGCGCGAGCGCACTCGCGCCAGCGTCATGCGCGGGCAGGCGCCACCGGCGTGGGCGGGCCGGTATGCCCCCCACGATCGGTACATCAAACCGTGCGTGATGCATGCTGGCCCCGGCACCCATCTGCATGCGCCATGGACGCATGCACCCGCGGGCACGATGCCTGCGTCGCCATCGGGCGCTGGAAGTCCTGGCCGAGGCCGGTGGCTGATCGAGTCAGCGTGCTTGCCGTGACGCACCGGGCGTGCGTCGACGCCCAGCGTTGCGATGGCCAGCTGTTGCCCCGCGGAACGGGAGATGATCGCCATGCGCGGACCGCATCGTCGGCAGCGATGCCGCCCCGCGTGCTTCTTTCGCGCGCCACCAGCCTTGTCGGAGGCTGATGGCGCCGACCGTGTCCTGCCTTCGCCCTCGTCGAGGAACTCCGCCATGAGCGCGGTCCGACCGCGCCATCGTACGGCGCGTTGTGCCCGCAGGCCGAGCCGCGGACGGGCGATACGGACCGCTGTATGCGGATGGTGCGATGATGCGGTCACGGGCCGGACCGCGGGCCTGGACCGGGGTGGTACGGGTGTTCGATGCGGGGCCGGCAACTGGAGGGTGCGATGTTTCGACTTCGATGGTGTGCGCTCCTGGTCATGCTCGGCATGGCGCAGGGGCTGGATGCGGCCTCGTTCCTCGTCACCACCACGGCCGATTCGATCGACACCCAGCCGGGCGATGGCCAGTGCGCCGACGCCGAGGGACACTGCAGCCTGCGAGCGGCGATCCAGGAAGCCAATGCGCTCGCGGGTGAGGATACGATCACGCTGAATGCCGGTACGTTCCTGTTGACGCAGGCTGGCACGGGCGAGGATGCATCCGCCCACGGTGACCTCGACGTCACCGATACGCTGGAAATCGTCGGCGCCGGTGCCGCTGCGACCCTCATCGATGCGGGCGCACTCGATCGCGTGCTCGATTTGCCGGCGGGGCCGCCCCGGACCCTGCGTCTGGGCGGCCTTGCGTTGCGCAACGGCCGCCTGAGCGGGCCGACGGGTACGCTGACCGGCAATGGCGGTGCCGCGATCCGCGTGGCTGCCGGCGCCACCCTGCTGCTGTCGCACGTCGACATCCGTGACAACCATGCGGTCGCCTCGGTGGCGGCCGCGGCGATCGACAACAAGGGCTGCATCCAGGGCGATCACGTGCGCATCCTCGACAACACCGATTCGGAGGGCGCGGGCAGCGGCAACGCGATCTCGGGCGGCATCGTCATCGACGGCGCCACGACCTGCCTGGTACTGGAGGACAGCGAAATCAGCGGCAATCGCGGCGACCTGTCCGGTGCCCTCTACGTGCTGGGTGGTGCGTCCGTGACGCTGCGACGCACGCTGGTGGCGAACAACGCCTCGCGCAACGCCGGTGCGTTCGAGCTCAACGTTGGCGGTGACGTGCTGCTCGAAAACGTGACGCTCAGCGGCAACGCCGGCGAACCCGGCGCGATCCTGGTCGATGGCCAGACCCGGCTCCTGATCGTGAACTCCACCATCACCGGCAACCATGCGTTGATCGGTGTCGGTACTTGGGGCGCGATCCTGGACATGCATGGCGGTTTTGGCCGAACCACGCTGCGCAACACCATCCTGGCCGGAAACGGGCCAGGTGTCGGGGCCGACGACTGCAGCAACGCGACTTCGCTCGGCGGCAATCTCATCGGCAGCACCCGGGGTTGCAACCTCGCATCGGTCCCGAGTGACCAGCTCGACGTGGCGGCCGGCCTGTCGCCGCTGGCCGACCACGGTGGCTTCAGCCGCACCCATCTGCCCGGACCCAACGCGATCGACCACGCGATCGCCGACGGCTGCATGGCGACCGATCAGCGCGGCTTCCCGCGTCCGGTCGACGGTGACGGTGACGGCAGCGCGGGCTGCGACGTCGGTGCCGTGGAGATCAGCATCGACGACACGATCTTCGTCGATGCCTTCGAGCTGCCGATGCGCCCGGCGTAGCCATGCCGGACGCGGGACTGGCTGGCTCGCGCCCCGGTCCGGACGGGTTTCAATCGCGCCGGCGGCGCGCAGTGCCGGCGATGTTCACGCTGGCCGCGGCCGTGTTCAGTACAGGTCGATTGGATCGACGTCGATCGACCAGCGCAGCGTGCGGGGTTGCGGCAGTGCGCGCACCGCGGGCAGCCAGGCGTCGAGGAACGCCTGCAGCGTCTGGCGCCGCGCGCTTTCCACGACCACCTGGCCGCGCTGCGCGCCGGCGCGACGCGGCATTGGTGCCGCCAGCGGTCCCTGAAGGGACACCTCGTGGCCGCCGGGTGCGGCGGCGACGGCCGCGCACAGGAAGCCGTGCAATTGCCGCTCGTCGCTCGACTCGGCCCGCAGCAGCGCCAGTTGCGTGTACGGCGGCAGCATCGCGGCCTGGCGCTCGGCGAGCAGTTCCTGCGCGACCGCGGCGTAGCCGCGCTCGATGAGCGCGCGCAGCAGGCCATGCCCGGGATCGTGGGTCTGCAACAGCACGCGACCCGCGTGCTGCGCACGGCCGGCGCGGCCGGCGACCTGCACGATGAGTTGCGCAAGGCGCTCGGTGGCGCGGAAGTCCACGCTGTACAGCGCCTCGTCCACGCCCACCACGACCACCAGCGTGAGTCGCGCGAGGTCATGGCCCTTGGCCAACATCTGGGTGCCGACCAGCAGGCGCGCGCCGGGACGATCCAGGCTTTCCAGCAGCGCCTCGCGTGTGCGCCGGCCGCGCGTGCTGTCGCGGTCGATGCGCACGATCGGGACCTGCGCGAAACGTGCCGCCAGCGCTTCCTCCAGGCGCTCGGTGCCTTCGCCCAGCGCATGCAGGGCGAGGCCGCCACAGGCAGGGCAGGCGCTGGGCATGCGCTGCTGCGCGCCACAGTGGTGGCAGCGCAACACGCGCGCATGGCGGTGCAGCGTGAGCGCGCGGTCGCAGGCATCGCAGCGCGCGTTCCAGCCGCAGTCGTGGCACAGCAGCACCGGCGCGTAGCCGCGCCGGTTGCGGAACACCAGCACCTGCTCGCCACGTGCGAGACAGGCCTCGATCTCGGCCAGCGCCGGCGCGGCCAGTCCATGGTGCAGGCGCTGGTGGCGCAGGTCGAGCAGTTGCATCGTCGGCGGCTCGGCGCCGCCCGCGCGCTGCGTCAGCCGCAAGGCGCGATAACGCCCGGCCGCCACGTTGGCCAGGCTCTCCAGCGATGGGGTGGCACTGCCGAGCACGAGCGGCACGCCCAGCGCGCGGGCGCGCACCACGGCCAGGTCGCGCGCGTGGTAGCGAAAACCCTCATGCTGCTTGTAGGAGCTGTCGTGCTCCTCGTCGACGATGATCGCGCCCGCACGCGCGAGCGGCACCAGGATCGCCGAGCGCGTGCCCAGCAACAGCTGCGCGCTGCCATCGGCCGCAGCCTGCCAGGCGCGGGCACGCTCGACTTCGCCCAGGCCCGAATGCAGCACCGCGACATCGACGCCGATGCCGGCGCGGAAGCGGCGGATCGCCTGCGGCGTGAGCGCGATCTCGGGCACCAGCACGAGCACCTGCCGGCCGCGCGCGATCGCGGCGCGTGCGATCGCCAGATACACCTCGGTCTTGCCGCTGCCGGTCACGCCGTCGAGCAGGAAGGTGGCATGGCCCGCGCTTGCCAGCACCGCAGCCACGGCCGCCTGCTGCTCGGGATGGAGCGCGCGCACGGCAGTCGTGGGCGCCCCGGGCGCGACCGCTGCGGCCGCCTCGACCCAGCCGCGGTGGACCGCGGTGCGCAGCGCCGCGGCGCCGCCAAGGTCGCGCGCGGCGGCAGCCGCCAGTGGCTGCCCGGCCAGCGCCGCGAGCAGCGCGTCGAGGCGGGTTCCGCGGCGCCGCTGCGGGTCGGCCAGCGCGGCGCGACCCAGTGGCGTGAGCTGCCAGCCGCCTGCGCTTGCGCGCGCAGGTGGCGCGCCCCGGCGCAACAGTGCGGGCAAGGCCGCGAACAGTACTTCGCCCAGCGCATGCTGGTAGTAGCGCGCGGCCCAGCGCAGCGTCGCGAGCAACTCGCCTGCGAGCACGGGCTCGGCGTCGAGCACGGCCTCGATCGGCCTGAGCCGATCCGGTGCCTCGCTGTGGTCGCACTGCTCGACCACGATGCCGACGAGGCGGCGCCGCGCGAAAGGCACGCGCACGCGACAGCCGACCGCGACCGCGTCCTCGGCGAGGTAGTCGAACAGGCCGGGCAGGGGCAGTGGCAGCGCCACGCGCAGGATGGCGGACATGCGTCGAGCTAAGCCGGTTACGGCCTGGCGCGCAAGGTTTGCTGCGCCGCAGTACGGCAGGGTCGGACTTGCGCGCGCTTTCTCAGCCGGTGGTCAGCATTGGGTGCTAAGTAGTGACGGTGCAAACGAAATATTTCTTATCCACACGATCTGTGGATAACCATGTGGACGAACCCGCCTGCGCATGCGCCAATCCCCGTGAAAAATGCCGCTGCCTCACCTTGGTCAACTTTTGACCAGTTTTTAATCCCTTTGTATTTCAATTGGTTGTGATGTCGTACGGCCCGGGATTGGAGTCGGTTCAGCATGCCCGCCCACGCTCGCGACCGGTCTGCACGATTGTGCACAACCCATTGAAACACCGTTGGCCGCGGCCGCACGGCCGCACGCGTCAACCCACGCCGCGATCGCGCGTTGAGGACAGCGGTTTCTGCGCGAGAATCCAGCCACGTGTACGCGATCGACCAGTCCATGAGCCCACTTCCGCTCGACGAGGCCGGATCCGCCCCGGCGCAGGCGCGCGCGGGCGATCTTGAGGTGTTCCTGCGCGGCGTGGA
>WBZO01006598.1_pt1 | contig 11172 bp, 9 predicted proteins | sample 5204261 | NCBI WGS metagenome assembly WBZO01 (sample SAMN12412400, study PRJNA552823) | activated sludge metagenome | isolation source: activated sludge from anammox sidestream of wastewater treatment plant... | place: USA: North Carolina | collected 2017-09 | reverse complement strand
CGTGGCGCTGCCCGCGTTCGCACTCTACGCCCTCGTGCACCTCGGGTGGCGGCGCATCGTCAGGGCCGACGTCCTGGCAGCGGCGATGGCCATCGCCGTACTGGCGGGATCGATGGTGGCGGTCACCGCCGCCATCAGCACGGTCAACGTGCGTCGTTCCACGTTCCTCGTCCGTGCCGCCGCCGGAAACGCACCCATCGCCGACGGCGAGGGGCGCATGCGGCTGGTGCGGACGACGGGCCGCGTGATCGCCGCCACGCCCGAGAAGGTGGCGTACCAGATGACCGCGGCCGCGGCCGTCGTCGGCCTGCTCGGGCTGTTCGTCATGGTTGTCCAGCGCCGACGCGAGGCCTGGCTGTTCGTCCCGTGGGTGATCACGACCTTCGCGTTCATCCTGGTGGTGACGCGCCTGCAGGAGATCTGGCGGTACGGGATCTACTGGATTCCCCCGCTGGCCGCGTCGGCCGGCATGCTCTGCGCAGACGGCCGATGGCGCCGGCTCGCGCTCGGCGTCATGGCGGTGGTGCTGGCAGGCCAGGTCGTTGCGGCCTCAGGCGTGAGGGTGAAGGGCATGGGCGGCTACGAAGACGCCGCGCGATTCGTGGTCGATCATCCGAAGGGATCCACCGTGATGTTCAGCGGTGACATCGACTCGGGCTACTTCATGTTCTTCGTGCGCAAGCACGACCCGGATCGTCGCCAGGTCATCCTGCGGAGCGACAAGATCTTCACCGTCTCGAACATGCGGCAGATCGCCGTGGCGAACCGGATCGAGTCGCCGGACGAGATCGGGCCGACGCTCCGCCGCCTCGGCGTGGGCTACGTGGTGATCGAGGACCGCAAGAGCGACTCACCCGTGCAGGAGTGGCTCCGTACCGAGCTTCGAACCGGTCCGTACGTGGAACGGCTGCGTGTCCGGATCCAGACGACCGACTTCCGACTGGCGGACACCGATCTCGTGGTCTACGCGCCCACGAACCTCACCGCGCCCGCACCCGATGCCAGGCTCGACCTCAGGCTGCCGATCGTCTCGCAACAGCTCGACGTCCCGCTTGCCGACCTGCTGTCCCGCAAGCACCTGAACTGACCTGGCGTGCCGCGCCCACCGTCGCGCTGCGGCCGCAGGCCTACGACGCCCGACGCGCGGGAGCGGGCGGTGGGGCCGGCGCCGGCAGGCGGCCGCCGAAGCGGGGCGACATCAGGAAGGCCTCGGTTCCCGGACGGGCGACCGCCGGGGCAAGGGCGTTCTGCACGTTCCAGTTCAGGCTCATCGTGAGCGCCACGAAGTGCCAGAACATCTCCACGTACTGCATGTTCAGGAACGTGCCGCCCACCACGAAGGCCACGAGCGAGGCTTCGAGGCCGGCACCATAGAGGCCGAGATCCCTGGGAATCTCGCCCCGTGCGGCGAGCACCTGCGCACGCTTGGTCGAGCGCCAGGCGAGGAAGACCACCGCGAGCAGGATCACGAGGCCGCCGTACCCGAGTTCGGCGATGGTGCCGAACCAGGTGCTGTGCACCGCCCGCCGCCTGCCGTATCGACCGTTCGACGTGTCGTACGACGGATACGCATCCTGGAAGGCGCCCGGGCCTACGCCGATAGGCATGTCGTCGGCCATGCGCAGCGCGACGCTCCAGAAGTGCAGGCGACCCTGGGCCGAGTTGTCGAACTCGGTGCCGTTGTCCCGCTCTTCGCCTTCGATCGTCGCCATCCGATCCCAGTACTGCTGGGGCAGCGCCGCGGCAATCACGAGCGCGACCAGTGCACCGCCGGCCATGGCCGGCACCCGCTTCGGAGAGCGCCAGATGAACACCAGGCCCATGGCCAGTGCCGCCAGGAAGCCGCCGCGCGAGTAGGTGGAGATGGCCCGGTAGAGAACGCCGACGCAGAGGAACCAGTAGAGATACCGCTCCCACTTCCACTCCGTGGTCCGTGCCAGGACCACGAAGATCGGCACCAGCATGAGCATGCCGACCGCCACGCCGTTGTTGTCGCCCAGGAACGGGATCGGGTTGTTGTTGATCGCGCCAGGATTCGTCGCCAGCTGCACCCAGGCCTGCTTCGCGCCTTCGAATGCCAGCGAGAAGGCGATGGTCTGCAGGATGATCCGGAACTTGCCCGGCGTGTCGGTCAGGACCGCCAGCAGGTACGAGATCAGGAACGCCTTCGACACGTCCATGAACATGCTCGTGGAGCGGTCGACGAACGTGGAGTTGAGTCCCGAGGCGAGCGCGAGCACCAGGAACAGCGTCATCAGCCCGGCCCGCATGTCGAAACGGAAGCGCGCAGACGAGAACAGCACGCGCAGCAGCAGGTAGCCGCCGGCGACGAATGACAGGGGGACGGTCCTGAAGAACGGTGTCCAGACCCAGCTCTCGGGCCGGAAGTAGGCCAGCCAGAGGTACAGCATCAGCGCTTCCAGGGGTCCGCGGAGGGCCCACGCGGAGAACCCCAGCAGCAGCGACACGATGAACGCGATTCTGAGCATGTAACCTATGTCATCTTAGCGAAACGCCGCGATCCGGTGCCCGCCCATGCGGAGATACCCCTGGGTAATCGGCCGCTCGACCATGGACGTGCACGCGTGCCGCGGATCCCGTGTGCAGGACCGGGGCGTGCTGCGCAGGCGCGCGTCAGCCGGCGGCGTGGCTCGCCACGGCGTCGAGCAGCGGCACCAGACGCTCGAACTGCGCACCCCACGACAACCGTGCCAGCCCGGCACGCCCGACCATCAGCCCCCGCTGCTCAGCCGGCAGCGCCAGCAGCTCCAGCAGCGCGCGTGCGAACGCGTCGGCATCGCGGGCAATCCGGCAGGCCGGCAGCGCCTCGTCGGGAAGGCCCTCTGCCACCTGTTCGGTCACCACGCACGGCAGGCCCGCCGCAATCGCCTCCAGCACCTTGTTCTGCAGCCCTCGCGCGACCTGCAGCGGGGCCGCCGACACGGAGGCGCGCCACAGGTAGGGCCTGACGTCGGGCACGGTGCCGGTGACCCTCACGCCTGGAAGGTCCGCAAGTGCGCGCACCGCCTTGCTCGGGTCCATTCCCACCAGCGACAGCGTGGCATCGGGCCGCTCCCGGCGGACCAGCGGCCAGGCCTCGCGTGCCAGCCAGATGGCGGCGCGCTCGTTCGGCTCGTAGTTGAACACGCCGCAGAAGACGACGTCCGGAGTCCGCACCAGTTCCTCGCCGGGCCTGAACCGCTCGACGTCGATCCCGTTCGAGAGCACTTCGACGCGCGCACTGGGGTTCACGGCCAGCATGGCCGCGCGCTCGCGCTCGTTCACGACGAAGGTGACGCGCGCCCGCCCGCCCGCATCATGCTCGAACGCACGCAGCCGGCGTGCCTCGCGCTGGTAGATCCACCGCATCGGGATGCCCGCGGTCCGGCCCAGCATCTGCCACTTCTCCGAATCGACGTCGACCATGTCGAGCACGAACGGCAGGTCACGGAGGGGCGGCTCGAACGCGAGCCGTGCCATCCCGGAGCAATACGCCAGCACCACGTCCGGCCTGGCCTCTCTCACCATCCGCGCCACGGTGGCTGACAGCGCCGGGCTGTCGAGGAGCACGTGTGTCAGCGGCGTGTGACCCGGAAGTGCCAGCAGCGCCCGCGCCATCGAGCGCGGCTTCGAGACCCGGGCCACCGCCACCCGCGCCGCAATCCCGCGGACCTCCGCCGCCAGTCGTTCTTCCTCGTCCGAGTGGACCAGCGACACCAGATCCACCGTCGCGGCCGTGGCCAGGTGCGAGAGCAGCTGGAACGAGCGGATCCGATCCCCGCGGTTCGGCGGATACGGAAGGCGATGGGTGAGCAGGAGCACCCGCATGGGCGGTCTAGGCCCACACCTTCAGGAGCAGCTTGCCCAGACGCGCCACGAAGCCCGGATGCACCGGCAGCTGGGACAGCGACTCGACGACGAGCCGGTGACGGGACGGCGAGGGGACGCGCGCGAGCAGGCCGAGCAGCATCTGGAAGTACAGGTCGCGAATCGCGGCCGCGGAACGGGGTGACGGGCTGTGCTGCTCCAGGAACGCGGTCCACAGGGAAATGACGAGCGCCAGCGCATCCCGCGCGCGTGCCCGATCGCCGATTGGCTCGAAGGCGAGCAGCACCTGCAGCACGTCGTCCGGGACATCTCTCCTGATGAGACGAGCCATGTTCTCGCGGGCAATCTGCCGGCGCCCGGCCAGCTGCCGCGATTCCTGCTGCCGGCTCACGCCGGCCTCACTCAGGCGGTAGCCCTGCAGCACCTCGGGAACGGACGCGAGGCCGTCGGTCAGAATCAGCCGGGACCACAGCTCGTAGTCCTCGACATGCGGCTGGCGCCCTGAATATCCACCCGCCTCGCGGATGCGGGCGGCCCTGAACATCACCGAGGAATGGGCCAGCGCGGAATTGAAGAGCAGCGCCCACCGCGCCGCCACCGGGTCCTCTGGATAGTGCCAGACGCCGACGCTCCGCCCGTCGTCGTTCAGCAACTGCACGCTGCTCCCGACCGCGGCGATGTCGTGATGGTCGTCCAGGTATCGGACCTGGGTGGCCAGCCGGGTCGGCCGCAGCACGTCATCCGCATCCTGGCGCGCCACGTACTCGCCGCGAGCCCGCGTCAGCCCCTCGTTCAGCGTCGCCACCAGCCCCAGGTTCTCGCGGCGGTCGACGATGGAGACGCGCGGGTCGGCGTAGCTGCGGGCGATGGCCACCGACTCGTCGGTCGACCCGTCGCTGACGACGAGCAGTTCGAAGTCGGTGAACGTCTGTCCCAGCACGCTCGCGATGGCCTCGCGCAGGTGGCGCGCCCCGTTGTAGACCGGCAGCAGGACGGTGACCCTCGGCGTCGGCCCGCTCATCGCCTGCGCTCCTTCAGTACGCGCGCCGGCACGCCGCCCGCGACCACGTGGCCGGGCACCGGAGCGGTGACGACCGCGCCTGCCGCAATCACGCTGTTCGGCCCCACATCGTCGAGGACGATGGCGCCGGTGCCGATCCAGGTGCCGGCCCCGATGCGGACGGTGCGGAGCTGCCCGGGCTGCTCCCTGATCGGGATGTCGGGATTCGAGGTGCCATGCGTGTCCGGTCCGCTCGGGATGTGCACGGACGGTGCGAGGAGGACATCACGTTCGAGCACCACGCTCCCGAGTGAGCAGTAGGGTCCGATGTAGACGTGTTCACCGAGGCGGGCGTCGGTCTTGGAGAACGTCGTGCCGAACTCCACGGTGACGGACGTGGCGCAGGCGTCGAGCACCAGCCAGAGGAAGGCGCGTCGCACGAAGTGGCCGAGCAGGCCAGGCACCAGCGACAGTGTCTGCGTGGAGCTCATGAGGGCGCGGTCGGCCCCGAGCACCGCGCGCTTCAGCAGGAACGAGATCCAGGCAGGCAGTACGAGGATCAGGGCAAGCGTGAATGCCAGCTGCTTGAGGAGGCGTCGCATATCAGCTCCACCGCAGCAGGCCGGTGTGGCGTACGGCCCCGGGACGGACGAGTTCGCGGTAGATCTGCTCGACGCGCTGCATGCGGCTCGTGAACGACAGCTCGCCCTCCACGCGCCGCCGCGCGGCCGCCGCTCGCGCGCGGGTTGAAGCGGAGTCGGCGAGGGCCGTCTCGATGGCCGTCACCAGGTGGTCGGCGTTGCCGGTCGGGATGATGAGCGCGTGCTGTCCGTCGAGTGCGACCTCCGCGGTGCCGCCGGCGGACGTGGCCACGATCGGCGATTCGAGCGCCATGGCCTCGAGGACGGCGTTCGGGGTGCCCTCGTAGTCCGACGACTGGACGAAGAGGTCCATGGCCTCGTGCACCGCCGTCACATCGTCCACGTGGCCGAGCAGGGAGCAGGCCCCGGGTAGTGCCTGGGCTGCGTGGCGTTCGAGCTCGGCCCTGAGGCTGCCATCGCCCGCGATCGCGAGCCGCAGGTCGGGTCGGGTCGTCCGCAGGCGGGCGACCGCGTCGATGAGCAGGTCGAAGCGCTTCTGCGGCTCGAGACGACCGACGGCGCCGATGACCGTGTCGCCCGGGCCGAAGCCGAAGCGCGCCCGCGCCGCCGGCGCGCGCGCCGGGTCGCGGCGGAACCGATCGGGGTCGATGGCATTGAGGACCACGGTGACACGCGACGGGTCGCTGCCGCTGGCGACCAGCTCGTCCCTGATCTGGCCCGAGACGGCAACCAGCCGGGGATACCGCGCGAGCAGCCGCCGGTCGAGCGGGTAGTACACGCGGCGCTCCCGATCGCTGTGCCCCGTCCATCCGTGTACGGTGGAGAGGGGCACCACCGGCTCCCGCTCCGCGAGCAGCAGGGCGAGGAGGTCTGTCTTGTACTCGTGCGCGTGCACGATCTGGATGTTGCGCTCGCGGACGATCTGGCGCAAGGCCTTCCAGATCGTCCGGTCGAACGAGTGGCGCTCCAGCACCTCCACGTAGTCGATCCCGAGCGAGCGAGCCCGCTCGTCGAGCCGGAACGTGGCGTCGCGCTGGTCGCGGATGTAGCAGACGGTGACGGCGAATGCCGCGGGATCGGCCTGTGCCGCCCCGAGCATGATCGTCTTCTCGGGGCCCCCGCCGGTGCCGCGCACGCTGCGCAGCTCGAGTACGCGAACGGGCGGCACGTCAGCCTCGCTTCCTCGTGTCGTGTCCCGTGCGCACGACAAGCGCCAGGGAACGGGCCGTGGTGTAGGCCGCGGCCACGGCGCCTGCCTGAAGGATCTGGGCGCCGGAGAGCGACGGGGCCGCGGCCTGCGGACGCAGCAGGGCCGCCCACCGGAGTGCGGTGACCGCGGAGACCATGACGATGCCAGCGGCGGCGATCTCGGGCCCGGCGAATGGCACGGCCAGCAGGCCGGCTCCGAGCAGCAGCAGCCCGATCAGGTTGCCGATGGGCAGCAGGATGCTCGGAAGGGCACGGGGCGTGAGCGGTCCCCTCAGCGACACCGTGAGGTTGTCTCGCCCACGCCAGAGCTCGCCGAGGAACAGCGCCCGCAGCGTGGCGGGATCGCCGAAGTGGATGCTCCCCATGCGATCGGTCTCGAGCAGCCGGCCGCCGGACGCGACGAGGCGCTGGCAGAGGTCGACGTCCTCGCAGGTTTCGAGCGACGTGTCGAACCCGCCCAGCGACGTGAACACTCCGGTCCTGACGATCAGGTTGCCGCTGGGCAGCCAGCCGGTCTGCCTGACACCAGGCTGGTGGCGTCGCAGCCGGTCGTACATGCGCTGCACCCAGGTGCCATCCGCCGGTGCATGGTACTGCGCGCCTGCGGCAGAGACTGTCGGGTCGGCCATGACGTCCAGGGCGGCCGGCGCCCAACCGGGCGACAGCTCGTGGTCGGCGTCGACGAAGGCCAGGAGCGGGCCGCGTGCCTGGGTCGCCGCCTCGTTGCGCATCGCGGAGACGCGGCGGCCCGGCATCTCGAGGACGCGCGCGCCGGCTTCGCGTGCGACCTCGCGCGAGCGGTCGGTCGAGCCGTTGTCCGCCACGATCACCTCGTGCGGCGTGCCGGCGCAGGTCCGCGCGATCGACAGGAGGCAGCGCTGCAGGCGCACCGCGTCGTTCCGGACGGGCACCACGAAGGACACCCGTGGCGCCGGGGTCGGGTCGAGCACGGTCAGCGGCCCCCGAGCGTCCAGAGTGGCGACATGCCCGCCGGCTCCACGTTGAACAGCGTGTAGAGACCCGGGATCGACGTGAACATCAGGAGCAGGAACACGGCCGTCGTCAGCAGCGTGTAGGCAAAGAACCCGCGTTGCTTGTAGAGCCGCTCCGGATTCTGCACGGGGCTGTCGGGCTGCAGGCCGAGCTGCATGTAATAGGCGAAGAGACCCGCCGCGAAGGGGCTGAACAGGATCAGCTCGAGGTGGTAGCGGACGATGAAGATGCCGGCGAAGAGCGCGCAGCAGGTGGCGTAGAAGAAGAGGCTCACGAGCAGCCGCTCCTCCGTGTAGAAGCCGAACGAGCGCCGGTACGACGCCGCCACCAGGGGATCGCCGATGTGCCGGTACTCCGCGAATCGCTTCATCGCCATGAAGAAGGCGCCGACCATCCAGTACGAGATCACGAGCGAGATCGGCGGGACCGCCTCGGTCACCAGCGCGAACCATCCGAGGAAGAGGCGGATGGGGTTGTTGATCGACTCGCTGAGCACGTCGACGTACGGCCACTCCTTCGTCCGGATGGGCGGCACGTTGTAGAGCACGCCCATCACCCAGAGCCACACGGCCGATGCCAGGAAGTACGCGTTCAGCGTGGAGGCCAGTGCGAAGCCGATGGCGGCGAGTGCAAGCCACTCCGCGTAGGCGATGGCCGGCTTCACCTTGCCCGAGGGCACGGGGCGGAAGCGCTTCTCCGGGTGCAGCTTGTCGTTCGGTCCGTCGAGCAGCTCGTTCAGCACGTAGTTGCTCGATGCCACGAGGCACGTGGCGAACACGGCCACGAGCAGGGACCGGAACCCGTCCGCGTTCACGACCTCCGGGTGATAGAACCCGGCGAGGACGACGCCCAGCAGCATGAAGGCGTTCTTGAACCAGTGATCGATCCTGGCGATCTGGACGTACGGCAGGATGCCGTGCCCGGTGTCAGGCGTGGTGGCGGTCGAGGACACGTGCGAGCCTTTCGAGCGAGGGAAACACCGCCGCGGCGTCAGCCGGCGGAACATGTCTGGGATTGCCGACGAGCACGCAGGGCATGCCTGCCGAGCGGGCGCCAGCGAAGTCCACTTCGTAGCGGTCGCCGATCATCAGCACGTCGGATGGCGGCAGTTCCCACGCCGCCGCGGCGGCAAGGAACCCGCGTGGGTCCGGCTTGAACCGGTTGATGCCCGGGTCTGACGAGCAGAGCACGGGAGAGAACCGGCCTGCGAGCCCCAGCGCGCCGATCTTCTCGTGCGCCGGGTAGTCCGAGAAGAGGCCGACGTGCACACCTTCGCGATGCAGGAGGGCGACGAGGTCGTGGGCACCCGGCGCCACGCACCGCCTCAGGTACTTCAGCGGTCTTCGGATCATCCACTCGTCGACGATGGCCGCCACTTCATCGTGCGGCAGCCCCGCGCGTTCGGCGGCGACTGCCACCTGTGCGGCGTCCAGCGGCGTGGACGACTCGTGCCCGCGGAGCGCTTCCTGGGCGTGCCGGTAGCTCCGCAGTGCCCGGATAATCGATGCGGCCCTCGAGGGGGCGATGAGCGGGAGGGTCAGCATCTCCGCCGCCATCAGCAGGCGGACGGGCGGCTGTTTGTACAGCGTGCCGTCGAGATCGAACAGCACGCCGCGAATGCGCCGATCCGGGTCGAGCGGGTGACGCACGCTGCCTGTGCCGGCCTGGGTGCCGGCCACCGATGTGGCAGCCGTCACGCGCCCACCACGCGTGCCAGCAGCCGCTGGATGCGCGCCGCGTCGACGATCAGCACCTGGTAGACCCAGATGGCCAGGAGGGCGGCCATGCACACGGCTGCGCCGGTGAACTGCCAGCGGCGAGCCGCCCGCATCGCGGTCCAGCCCTGGAGGAGCAGCGCGGTGGCGAAGATGCCGAGCACCGGCATCAGCGGCACGTGATAGCGCGAGTGGCCGAAGGCCACGGCATGGCCCCCGAGAATCCCGAGCAGCGGCAGCAGCACGATCGCCTGGGTGCGCAGGTCGGTCGGCGCCAGCCAGAGGCCGGCCATGCCCGCGAGGCTGACGGCGACGTAGGTCAGGATGATCACCACTGACACCGGAATCCCGAACCAGCCCGGCGGCGCATACAGGCCCTGCTGGAGCCCGGCGGCGAACTCCCGTTCGAGGCCCCAGAAGTCCGACACTTTGATGACCGACCGGCGCAGCGTCGTGCCGGGATGCGCCACGATGTACTCGATCGCCTTCCGCTGGGCCCACTTGTCCTTCTCACCCTCGCTGAAGTGCTCGCGGCCGGGAAACTCCTCCCGGAGCGCGTACGACCAGCTCTTCTCGCCCCGGAGGGCCACCGCGTCCCACATGCGGTCTTCCGGCGTGTACTCGTAATTGCCCATGCGCAGGTTCTGGCCCCCCATCGTATCGACGATCGTCACCACCCCCTGCAGCGAGGTGTTCCGGATGGACCAGGGGGCGAGCACCGCGACATGCCCCACCAGCACGAGGGCGGCGAGCGCCACGCGCTGCCGCGGTGCCCGGGGAATCAGGAACGCCAGCACGGGGCACAGCACCAGCGGGAACGGCCACAGGACGCTCCTGGTGAGGGCGGCACTCCCCAGCGCCGCGCCACAGCACAGCGCCAGCCACGGTCCGGGCGTGCGCACCAGCCGCGCCAGCAGCAGGACGGCCGTCAGGAAGAGCAGCGTGAACAGCGACTCGGTGAGGATCGTGAAGTTGAAGAACACCAGCGTCGGATACAGCCAGAAGAGCGCCGCCGACCACCGGCCCACCCTGTCCGTGAACAGCTCCCGGCCGAGGAGGAAGACCACCCCGGTCGTCGCCATGGCCAGCAGGATGTTCACCACGCGCACGATCTGCAGGTTGCCCACCCCGAACAGCATCCACAGGCCAGCGACCATTCCCGGAAAGAGCGGTGGCCTGATCGATGTCGGATTCGAGGCATCCATTCCGTAGACCCCGTCCTGCACCACCGTCCGGGCCAGCTGCGTGTAGTGCTGCTCGTCGACGATGCGCGGGCCCAGGTGGGTGGTCTGGCTCAGGATGATCAGCCGGAGCAGCAGGCCGGCCGCCAGGATCAGCCAGAAGAGGCGTCGTTCCCTCACCTCGGGCGCGGTGACCGTCATCGTTGTGGGGTCCCGATCGTGATCGTCCGCTCCTGCCGGGTGATGTTGTCGGCGCGATCCTTCACTGAAATGGTAAGGACGCCGCGGTCGAGCCGTGACAGCGGCGGCGTGAGGGGCAGCACCCACACGTTATCGGCCGATGCCCTGAACAACGGGCCAAGCTCGCTGCCCTTGGGACGTCCGTTCACCGGGAAGTCGGCCTTCACCGACAGCGAGTCGGGCGCCAGGCCTGAGTAGTAGTCGAAGGCTCCGATCCTGATCTCGGTGAGCGGCGCCGCGGCTGCGCCGCGTGCGGGGCTGGCAATGGTCAAGGTCGGACGGAGATCGTCCTGGAACCAGCCACGACCCTTGAAGGCTTTCTCAGGCGAGGAGATCGGCGCACCGAGGTCGATCCACCGGGCGAACAGCAGCTTTTCGTCGGCCGAGAGCGGGGGGACCGGGCC
>WBZO01006596.1_pt1 | contig 11173 bp, 15 predicted proteins | sample 5204261 | NCBI WGS metagenome assembly WBZO01 (sample SAMN12412400, study PRJNA552823) | activated sludge metagenome | isolation source: activated sludge from anammox sidestream of wastewater treatment plant... | place: USA: North Carolina | collected 2017-09 | reverse complement strand
GAAGATTGATCGTAGCCGTTGGTTTAATGCCTGCATTAATTTTAATCGTAGTCTTAACGAGGTAAATAATCTGGTTAATAATGCTGCTTTTGAGCATAGTTCGGAGGCGGTGGTTGGTGATGAATTTAATCACTTTGTGCTTCTGACAAATAAGATCTTTGTTGCCCTAAAAGCCTTATATTCGGCATATTATACCAAGCGTTATCACAAGCATGATTATAATCAGCTATTTTTACAAGTGCAGCAAGACCTTCATGAACTGCAACAGCTTGTTAATAGCCAGCAAAATTTAACGATTCAGTCAGGAATTATTTACGATGCCCAAAAATAGAGTTTTAACGGTGATAATTGCCAGTTTAATCACTGGTTGTGCCTACTTTAGTGAATATAAAAAACCTGATGTACCTGTGAATAATCAGTGGGATATACCGCAAAATACTGGCTTGAGTGAAAGTAATCTTCCTTTTGTCAGCTGGTGGCAGGGCTTTAATGATCCAACCCTTAATCAGCTAATTGAAAGTGGACTTGCTAGTAACAATACTCTAAATATGTCGCGAGGGAATGTTGCAGCCGCGGAAGGTGAACTAAAAAAAGTACAGTTGCAATGGGTTCCTGATATTAGTGTTATCCTTGGTTATTCAAATAATCCGGCAACTGGATTCCCCGGCTTATTGGCGGTTCTGGCGCCCAATTATACGATGAATATATTTAGCCAGATAAAGCAGCAAAAAAAGGCTAACTATGAATTGGCTGAAGCCAAGGCTGAAGATGATGCAGTAAAATTGAACGTGATTACCCAGATTACAGCCAGCTATTTTACTTATCAAGCAGAAGTTGAGCGGAAACAGTTATTGGATGTTTTAGCTAATGATATAACACACCTAGCACAGATTGCCCAAAAAGTCTATAAAGGTGGATTGAGTGCTAACATAAGTGTGCAGGATCTGGAGGCTCAGGTAAATATGATACGTGGTGAGCAGCAGGTAATTGAACAGAATATAGTTGTTAGTCGGAATGCTCTTCGCTATCTGATTAATCAAAATCCGGGGCAGATCACTACTAATCAGAAATTTGCAATGCTAAATAATAAAACTCTGGCGCCCGCACAATTACCAATGACAGTTCTCGAGAATCGCCCGGATATGCAAATGGCAGAAAATCGCCTGCGTGCTTCAAATGAGGGGATTGGACTTGCTGCAAGTCAGTTACTGCCTACTGTACAATTAGATTTTATCGGTGGTCCGGTTGCTGGGAATAATTCTTATAATATCCCGAATCCAATTACAACCAATGTAGTTGATTTTAATGATGAACTTCTAAAAATCCCAGTTTTGAGAGCATCAGTGCTAGGTGAGATTGATAAAGCCAAGGGCTTGGATAAAGTTTCATATTATAATTATATTGAGACATTGCAAAAAGTCTTACGTGATACTTCCAATGCTTTTTCGGCTAATTATCGGTTAACCAATAAACTAATGCAAACCGAATCTGCACAAATGCATTTAGCTAAATCATATAAGCTTAATCAAAGTTTGACGGATAGAGGGATTCAGAGTGTAATGGATACTTTAAAAACCAAAATTGCCCTTGATCGTATGAATATTAGTGTAAATCAGGATAAATTGCAGCAGTTGATAACTATTGTCAATCTTTATCATGAGCTTGCTGGTGGTTATAAAGTAGGGGAAGATTCTGCAAAAACTGCTGAATCAAAGTAAGTAATGCTTTATAATTTGAGGGTTAATTTGTTAATAAAAGGAAAGTTCATGAAAGTTACAAGATTACTTGCTGGTTTAATGGTAAGTGGCTTATTGTTTGCCTGCTCAAGTACTCATGCACCGGGTGATACCGATAGTAATGATGATAGTGTTACACTAACAGCTGTGCCAGCACCAAAACTTAAAATGGATCAACAAGCCTATAATGGTAGTGATGATCTTAAAGTTAATGGTGAGACTCCGTATGGTAAAGTTGGTGGTAAATTCAAAACTTTGCTTAAACAAACTGATAAAAATGATATTACTCGCACAGTTACTGAAATTACTCGTGAGCCAGGCTATCGTTCTTCTGTTCATTACATGAATTATGCTGTAACTACTTGCGTGACCAAGGGTGAAGCAACTATGGAGCTAGATGGTAAAGAACCACAATACTTCACAGCTGGACAGTGTTTTATTATGCCAGTTGGAGTTAAAGGCTACGTTGCCAATGATGGTAAAGGTGTTTTAAAAATGCTTGATTATATTACCTTCCCAGCGGGCGAAGATACTATGGTAATGCTTGAAAGTAGTAAACACTAGTATTCGTATGCTAAATCTTAATAAAAATACCAGATCAATTGATCTGGTATTTTTATTTGTTCATTTAAAAAGTCCGAGAATTTTATTCTTAAACTGCTGTAGATAATTACCACTGGCTTTTTCTTCTAATTGTTTTTCAAGTAATTGGTCTTGTACCCTATTTTTGATTATATCCTCCATGCAATATAAGCCCGGTCCTACATTTATTAGCCACTTGGCGGCAAATATTGCGCCCTGTCCAAAAGCTGCTTTACTAATGCTCTCATGTGTTAGGCGGATAGTCTGGTTTGGCAGACCAAAAATTACTTCATGCTTACCAACGATTCCACCAACCCGGATTGAATTAATTTGAGTTTCCTCATCAAGTCCCAAGGTATCGGCAATTTTTTTGGCAGTTCCTGAGACTTCGTTTTTGTTTCTAAAGTGTTCTTCAATGATCTCAATATCGGCATGTGGCAAAATATTTTGAAAGATCTGCGCTGCCATTAAAATCAGATTAATCCCAATCGTAATATTTGGTGAGTAAAGTACAGCTGTTTTTAATCCAAGGTTTTTTAGGTATTCCATATCTCCGCTTTCGTACTGGGAAATGGCAGAAATGATTTTAGTACCTAAATCAGCAGCACTTGCATAGTGATTAACACCGGAGCTATCTGAAAAATCTACGATTATATCAACTTGGTTATTTCTAAAGAATTCCTGATCAATTTCAGAACTGGCAATAATTTGCCCTCTTTCTCCTTTTAGCCCTAGTGCCTCGCTGGCAAATGTAAAATCTTCACTTATAGTCCGTTTTGCAACCCATGCCAATTCAAAGCTATCGTTATTTAAAAATTCCTGTGCGACAAGTTTTCCGGTTTTACCAAAACCAAATAAACCAATTTTTATCTTATTCATTTTATTCTTCCTTATTCGTGAAGCCAAGCTTTTATCTTTAGAGTCTCAAATGCAAGAAAACTTCTTAACAAGATAAATCAAGAAGGTAGAGTTAATCTACCTTCCCATTATAATAATTAGACAGCTTCAAGAGCTGCTTTTACTTTTAGCTGATTTTGTGGCGTAAGCTCGGTTAATGGTAGTCTTAATTGTGGTGAACCAATTATCTGTTGATAAAACAGTGCCCATTTGACTGGAATCGGATTAGCTTCACAAAATAGCGTGTCATATAATGGTTCTAATTTTTGGTTTACCTGTTGCGCCTGTTTAAAGTTTCCGGATAGTCCATGATTGCATAATTCAACCATTTCTGCGGGGCAATTATTGCTTGTAACCGAAATTACTCCATCACCACCAGTTAACAGGAATTGTAATAAAGTCCCGTCATCGCCAGATAGTAATGAGAATCCAGCAGGACGGTTTCGTACCAGATAGCCACAGCGTTTTATATTTCCTGTAGCATCTTTTAGTCCAACTATATTAGAAAACTCTGTTGCCAACCGTAAGGTGGTTGTGTCAGATAAATCAGTTGCCGTTCTCCCCGGAACATTATATAATATTATAGGTAGCTCGGTTGCTTTGGCTAACGTAGCAAAATGAAGGTATAGACCTTCCTGAGTTGGCTTTACATAATACGGTGTAACACACATCAGATAATCAATTCCAGAGATTCCATCCAGTAATTTAAAGCAGTCTAATCCAGATTGTGTGCTTACAGCGCTTACACCAATAATAATCTTAACCCGACCCTGATTAATTTTAATGACATGTTTGATAACCGTAATTTTTTCTTCACTGGTAAGAGCAGTAGACTCGCCTGTAGTACCCATGACAACTAGACCATTTACTTTGTTTTCTATTTGAAATTCTACGAGTTTTGTTAATGAATCATAATCAACTTGACCATTTCTATCCATTGGTGTGACTAACGCGGTAATGCAACCTTTTAGCATAGATAATACTCCTAATCTTTTTGGTACAATTATTTTATTGTATATGTCTATTAATTGTGTTTATTTGATTTTATATATTGCTTATTGTATAATTTGCAGATAATAGTTAAAGGCGACTATCAATATATATCAAGTGCTCTAATCTTTTAACTATTCATGAAACAGATTTTGTGTTCACGGCTTAATTTACTGCCGGTTTATAGTATGCATAAGACATGCAAAGACTCCTCTAATAGGCTGATTCGTTACCAACCTTTGACTGTCAACATCTTTGTTTACCTGACAAGTCTTCAAAAATAATATGGTAATGGATATCCTGCTGGACTCATTATAGCAAGTTAAATCTAAAATAACAAGACCTCTTTAGGTAATTTTCACTGGATTAATTCAGGTAAATCAGTTATAATAGCGAGCTTATTTTATTAATAAATCAGATCAAAACAAATTGTTAGCTGATAATTTTTTAGGTTCCAAGAATTTTACAATGACAAAAAAAGTTTATATTAAAACTTATGGCTGCCAAATGAATGAATATGATTCTGACAAAATGGCGGATGTGTTGAATAATTTTCAGGGCTATGAGAAAACAGATAATCCTGATGAAGCTCAAGTAATTTTATTTAATACTTGTTCGATCCGCGAAAAGGCTCAAGAAAAAGTATTCTCAGATTTAGGGCGAGTGCGCCATCTGAAACAAAAAAATCCAGATATTATTATTGGTGTAGGTGGTTGTGTTGCATCTCAAGAAGGGCAGGCGATTGTCAAAAGAGCTCCTTATGTTGATGTAGTTTTTGGTCCGCAAACATTACACCGGATTCCTGAATTAATGGAAGAAAGACGCAAGACTGGGAAATCACAGGTTGATATTAGTTTCCCAGAAATTGAAAAATTTGACAAGATGCCGGATGCTAAAGTTGAAGGGGTAACTGCCTTTGTTTCAATCATGGAAGGCTGTTCAAAATACTGCTCTTATTGTGTTGTACCATATACACGAGGTGAGGAAGTATCGCGCCCATTTGAGGATGTATTGACCGAAATTGCAAAGCTGACATTGCAGGGCGTCAAGGAAGTTAATCTGCTTGGGCAGAATGTAAATGCCTACCGTGGCAAAATGGCGGACGGTGGAATTGCTGATTTTGCTATGCTACTAGAGTTTGTCCATGAAATCCCGGGTATCGAACGGATTCGTTATACTACCTCGCATCCAAACGAAATGAATCAACGAATCATAGACTGTTATGGTAAGTTACCAAAACTGGTATCGCATTTGCATTTGCCTGCGCAAAGCGGGTCAGATCGTATCTTGGCGGGGATGAAGCGTGGTTATACTTCGCTAGAGTATAAATCAGTGATTCGTAAAATTCGTGCTCTACGTCCGGACATTTCTTTTTCTTCTGATTTTATTGTTGGTTTTCCAGGTGAAACTGAGGAAGATTTTGAAAAAACCATGAAGTTGATTGAAGATGTATTTTATGATGTTAGCTTTAGCTTTATCTTCTCCGCTCGTCCGGGTACTCCCGCAGCAGAATTGAAGGATGACACGCCGCACGAAGTTAAGCTTGCGCGCTTACAACGCCTACAGGCACGGATTGAAGAAATGGCTGGCGTAATTAGCCAAAAAATGGTCGGTACCACCCAGAAAATCTTGGTTGAAGGTGTTTCCAAAAAAGATCCGAATACTCTAACTGGTCGTAGTGAGAATTTCAAGGTTGTGAACTTCGTGGGTAATCCACGCATGATTGGCGAGATTGTCGAAGTTAAGATAACTGCTGGTAATCCATATGCGCTAACTGGTGAAGTTGTAATTAGCTGATATAAAAATTTATACTTTAAGGGAGCTGTGTGATTATTTCTACAGCTTTCCCAGTTAATCCATATCTCTATTAACTAGACAGATCATTTACCTACCCCTATCAATTATTCCTTAAGATAGCCTCATAATTTAGAAAACCAATTACTTAGTTTAAAAGTCGGAGTCTGAACGAATTATTACTATATTTACTCATAGATACTTGCTTTTACTGGTTTATCTGTGCTATAATCGCGTCCCTATTGTGTTAATTATGCAGTAGAAAATTATTGGTCAATTGTAACCAAGCCATTGTTGTGTAAGCAATACTGGTAAATAATAACAAGAAAGGTAAATATAAAATGAGTCTAGGACTAGTAGGCCAAAAACTTGGCATGACTCGCATATTTGCTGAAGATGGAGCCTCAATTCCGGTAACGGTTTTGGCGATGTCTGCAAATCGCGTAGTTCAAGTTAAAACGGCGGCAACTGATGGATATGATTCAGTTCAAGTTACTTTTGGTGCTAAAAAAGCAAACCGTGTAAGTAAACCGTCTAAAGGTCATTATGCGAAAGCTGGTGTTGAAGCCGGTGTTTCGTTGCAAGAATTCAATTTAACTGCTGAAGAAGTTGCAAACTTCCAAGCTGGTTCAACAATAACTGTTGAAATTTTCTCAGCTGGTCAATTAGTTGATGTTACCGGAACCTCAAAAGGGAAAGGTTTTGCTGGTGCTATTAAGCGTCACAATTTTGCATCAAATCGTGCTTCTCATGGTAACTCGGTTTCACATAACGCACCAGGTTCTATCGGTCAACGTCAAGATCCAGGTCGTGTATTCCCTGGTAAGCGCATGGCTGGACATCTTGGTGATGTTAAAGTTACAACGCAAAATCTTGAGGTTGTACGTATAGATGCTGAGCGTGGTTTACTACTGATTAAAGGTGCTATTCCAGGTGCTAAAGGTGGTAAGGTTGTTGTTCGTCCAAGTGTGAAGGCAGGTGCATAATGGAATTAAAACTATTAAATATGCAAGGTGCTGATGCTGGTCAATTAACAGTTAGTGATGCGTTGTTTGGTCGTGAATATAACGAAGCTTTAGTTCATCAAGTTGTGACTGCATACTTGGCTAACGCTCGTTCTGGTAATAGCAAACAAAAAACTCGTGCTGAAGTTACTCACTCAACTAAAAAGCCATGGAGACAAAAAGGTACTGGACGTGCGCGTATTGGTACTACAACTTCACCTGTTTGGCGTGGTGGTGGTCGTGCTTTCCCAAATACTCCTGAAGAAAATTTTACACAAAAAGTAAATCGTAAAATGTATCGTGCAGGTATCGCGGCTATTTTATCTAAATTAGTTGCTGATGGGCGTTTAGTTATCGCTAATGAGTTTAATGTCGATAGTCCTAAAACTAAATCATTTGTTTCAGTGCTTAATAATCTTTCATTGAACAATGAAACAGTATTGGTTATCGTTGATGAGTTAACTGAAAATGTTTATTACGCTTCACGTAATTTGCCAACAGTATTGGTGTTGGAAGCTCATCAAATTGATCCATATACTTTACTACGTTGCAACAAAGTTGTATTTACGCAGAAAGCTATTGAGAAAGTACAGGAGCACTTGGTATGAAACAAGTAGATTTATATAAAGTATTGATTTCTCCGGTGATCACCGAGAAAGCAAATACCGTTGCTGAAAAATATGAGCAAGTGGTATTTAAAGTGCTAAAACAAGCTAGCAAAGATGAAATCAAAGCAGCTTTTGAGTTGGCTTTCAATAGCAAAGTTGCATCGGTTCGTGTATTAAATGTAGCGGGTAAAGCAAAGCGCTTTGGTCGTTTTAATGGTCGTCGCGATAACTGGAAAAAGGCTTATATTAGCCTTATGCCAGGTCAAAGCTTTGACTTAGCTGCAAACCAGAAGTAAGAGGAGCTTTAGACTATGGCTATCGTTAAATTAAAACCTACAACCCCGGGTCAACGTGGTGTAGTAAAGATTACAACTCCAGGTCTGCATAAAGGTAAACCTTTTGCTGCTCTTCTGGAAAAACAGACACGTGGTTCTGGTCGTAACAATAATGGTCGCATTACAGTGCGTCATAAAGGTGGCGGTCATAAACAACACTATCGTCTAGTTGACTTTAAACGTAATAAATTAGATGTTCCAGCTAAAGTAGAGCGTATTGAATACGATCCTAACCGTACAGCGCACATTGCATTATTATGCTATGCTGATGGTGAGCGTCGTTACATAATTGCGCCTAAAGGTATGGAAGCTGGTCAAACAGTAATTTCAAGTAATGAAGCACCAATTCGTGCTGGTAATACATTACCGCTTAGAAATATTCCGGTTGGTACGACAGTACACTGTGTTGAAATGATGCCTGGCAAAGGTGCTCAATTGGCTCGTTCAGCTGGTACTTCAGTACAACTATTGGGGCGTGATGGTATTTATGCTCAGTTGCGTCTGCGCTCTGGTGAGATCCGTAAAGTTCATTTAGATTGTAAAGCTACAATTGGTGAAGTTTGTAATGGCGATCACAATTTGCGTCAATATGGTAAAGCTGGTGTTAAACGCTGGTTGGGTATTCGTCCAACAGTGCGTGGTGTAGCAATGAATCCTATCGATCACCCACATGGTGGTGGTGAGGGAAGAACTGCAGCAGGTATGCATCCAGTTTCACCTTGGGGTGTTAAGACTAAGGGTTATAAAACTCGCAACAACAAGCGTACGGATAATATGATCATCCGTGATCGTCGTCGCAAATAGTAGGTAAGGAATAATAATGGCTCGTTCATTGAAAAAAGGTCCTTTTGTGGATCATCACTTAGTAAATAAAGTGCTGGTTGCAGTTGAGAAAAGCGACAAACGTCCAATTAAAACTTGGTCTCGCCGCTCGACAATTCTTCCAGAAATGATTGGTTTAACAATTGCTGTGCATAATGGTCGTGCACATGTGCCAGTATATATTACTGACAACATGGTAGGTCATAAATTGGGTGAGTTTGCTTTGACTCGCACTTTCAAAGGCCACGCAGCTGATAAAAAAGCTAAACGTTAAGGAGTTTATAAATGTTAGTAAAAGCTCATGCTAAAAACATTCGTGTTTCAGCACAAAAAGCGCGTTTAGTAGCTGACTTGATCCGTGGTTTGCCAGTGGCTAGAGCACTGAATACTTTGACGTTTAGCAGCAAAAAATCAGCTGGAATCGTTAAAAAGACTTTGGAATCAGCTATTGCAAATGCTGAACACAATCAAGGTGCAGATATTGATGCACTTAAAGTAAAAGAAGTTTATATTGATAAAGGTCCTAGCTTAAAGCGTCATACTGCTCGTGCTAAAGGTCGTGGTAGCAAGATTGAAAAACAAACTTGCCATATCAATATAGTGGTTGGTTATTAATAGGAGATCAAGATGGGACAGAAGATTGACCCACGTGGGTTTAGGTTAGCAGTAACGAAAGATTGGTCTTCTCGCTGGTATGCAAATAACCAATCATTTGCTTCAAATCTAGCTGAAGATATTAAAATTCGTGAATATATTCTTAAAAAATTTGGTCGCCGTGCTGCGATTGGACGTGTAGTAATTGAGCGTCCTGCAAAAAGCATTAAAGTAACAATGTTTACTGCGCGTCCAGGTGTAATCATCGGTAAAAAAGGTGAAGGTATTGAGCAAATCAAAAAAGAATTGCAAAAAATGACTTCAGTTCCTTTACATCTGAATGTTGAAGAGATCCGTAAGCCAGAATTAAATTCGCAAATCGTTGGTGATCAGGTTGCTCAGCAGCTTGAAAAACGCGTTGCGTTCCGTCGTGCGATGAAACGTTCAATGCAAGCTGCGATCAAGCTTGGCGCTGAAGGTATCAAAATTGAAACTTCAGGTCGTTTAAATGGTATCGAGATTGCTCGTAGTGAGTGGTATCGTGAAGGTCGCGTGCCATTACATACACTACGTGCGGATGTAGAATATGCAACAAGCGAAGCTTTGACTACTTATGGTATTATTGGTATCAAAGTATGGATTTATAAAGGTGATCTTAACCTTAATAAAAACAGATTTGCTAAAACTGCAACTGCTGGTGATGATGATAAAAGAGCCAATAAAAAGCCAGGTGCGCGTAAACCAGCACCTCGTAAAAGAAAGGTAGAAAAAGATGCTATCGCCGAATAGATTAAAATACCGTAAAGTACAAAAAGGTCGCAATAAAGGGATTGCTACACGTGGTGTTGCAGTTAGCTTTGGTGAGTTTGGTCTTAAATCGGTAAGTCGTGGTCGTTTAACTGCTCGTCAGATTGAAGCGGCTCGTCGTGCTATGACACGTCACATTAAACGTGGTGGTCGTGTATGGATTCGTGTATTCCCAGACAAACCTGTTTCTAAAAAACCAGCCGAAGTTCGTATGGGTGGCGGAAAAGGTTCTCCGGAATATTTTGTTGCTGAAATTCAACCAGGTAAAATGTTGTATGAAATGGATGGCGTAAGTGAAGAGCTTGCTCGTGAGGCTTTCCGTCTTGCAGCGGCTAAATTACCATTCAAAACAACATTTGTAATTAGACAGGTAGGTGCGTAATGCCAAATACTGAATTAAGAGCTAAATCAGTAGATGAATTAAATGCTGAGCTTGAGGCTTTGTTAAAATCTCATTTTTCTTTACGTATGCAAGTTGCAATGCAACAGCTTACTAAAACAAGTGAGTTGAGAAAAGTGCGTCGTGATATTGCACGTGTAAGAACAATTTTACGTGAGAAGGCATAATAATGACTAAAGTTATTCGTACCCTGATTGGTAAAGTAGTTAGTGATTCACGTGATAAAACTGTATCAGTTTTAGTTGAGCGTCGGGTTAAACACCCTTTATATGGTAAAATTGTTAGAAAATTTAACAAATACCAAGCGCATGACGAGAATAACCAGTATAAAAATGGTGATATGGTTGTAATCGTTGAAACTAAGCCAATTTCAAAAACTAAAAACTGGGCTGTTCAATCTTTGGTTGAAAAAGCTTAAGTTTGTAGGGTTTAGGTAAAGAAATGAAATGGGTGGCAAATTTTGCCACCCATTTTATTTTCTATTGGTATATTTATTATTAGCGTTCTATTCTACTAATTAATTCTTACAGGTTTCATCATGGCTAATCGTCCCAGCCCGGAACAATTACTTTTAAAATATCCCCAAGGTACAGACTCTAGAGGT
>WBZO01006595.1_pt1 | contig 11173 bp, 11 predicted proteins | sample 5204261 | NCBI WGS metagenome assembly WBZO01 (sample SAMN12412400, study PRJNA552823) | activated sludge metagenome | isolation source: activated sludge from anammox sidestream of wastewater treatment plant... | place: USA: North Carolina | collected 2017-09 | reverse complement strand
TGGCGAAGAAGCCTCGCGCCTGTCCGGCATCAACGTCAACCGCATCAAAATCATGATCTACGGCATCAGCGGCTTGCTGGCAGCTATCGCCGGCGTGCTGGTGATGTCCCGGCTGCGATCGGGCGCCTACCAGAACGGGACGAACATGACCCTGATCTCGGTAGCCGCCGTCGTGATCGGGGGCACGCCCCTGACCGGCGGCAAGGGCGGGGTGTGGGGGACCATGATCGGCGTGTTCATCATTCGCATCGTCGAGCAGGGGATGGTGTACCTGAGCGTGCCGTCCAATGCCAAAGAGATCGTGGTGGGCGTGATCATCGTGCTGGCGGTGCTGCTCGATGTGATCCGCCAGGGCGAAATCACGTGGCTGCGCCTCGGCAAACGCCGTGTAGAAACCTGAGATTGTTGTGCGTCAGGGCGGGCCGATGTCCTGGCGTAATAAAGTAAAAACGTCCGTTGTTCCAAGGAGGAGAAGCTATATGCGTAAGATCATCAGTCTGTTTGCTGTTTTCGCCATAGTGCTGGTGGTCCTGCCCATAGGGCCCGGCATGGCTCAGGACAACGCTGAGACACACTATGTGGGATTTGTGCCGCCGGCGCTGACCAGCCCGTTCCATGTCGCGATGGTCGAAGGGGCGATGGCGCGGGCGGCAGAGCTGGGCTGGACGCTGGAAGTGCAGGCGCCGGCCAGCGAAGGTGACTTCGCCGCGTTTGTCACCACCGTGGAGCAGCTTCTGGAGAAGGGCGTCGAAGCCATCAGCATCAACCCGATTGGGACTGACTCCGCCATCACCGCCGTCCTGGCCGCCAACGAGCGCGGCGTGCCCATCCTGGCCCACAACTTCATCACCCCGTTCGACCAGGGCGAGGTCGTGACCTATGTCGGCTACGACCAGTGGGGCGGCGCTGAATCGCTGGCAGCTTACGCCTGCGAGCTGATCGCCGGCAAGTACGGAACGACAGCGGCGGAGACAACAGGCCAGCTCTTCATCCTGGAAGGCATCGAGAGCATCTTCTCTCACCGCCGCACCCAGGGCTTCGAGGCCGGCCTGGAGAAGAACTGCCCGAACGTGACCGTCGTCGGGTCCCAGAGCGCCGAGTGGCTGCGGACACGCGGTCAGGAAGTGGCGGGCATCGCCCTCCAGCAGCACCCTGACATTGACGTGTTCTACGGCAACAGCGATGAAATGGCTATCGGAGCCGCCCTGGCCGCCCAGGACCTCGGCCTCGTCATCAATGAGGACTTTTTCGCCGTAGGCATTGACGGCAACCAGCCAACCCTGGACCTCCTGGCGGGTGGCGAGTTCAGCGCCACGCTGGGCGTGGACCCGTATCGCATGGGCGTGACCGTCATCGACGCCATGGCCGCCCACTTCGCCGGTGAGGAAGTGCCGCAGATCACCCTGACCCCGTCGGTCGTGGTGACGCCGGACAACCTGGCCGCTTACCTGGCCGGCGACCTGTGGACCACCCCCATAGCCGGCTTCCCGGAATACGATAACAACCTGCCGACCGTCCCGGAAGATTAGGCCGGATCAGCTTCGCGAAGTAACACACGGAGGCGACTGCCCGGGCAGTCGCCTCCTCTTATTTTTATGCTTTCACACCGGCAATCCTGGCCGGCGGCGCGGGCGTTAGACCGCGTTCAGGTGGACAAAGACCATCGGCCGGCGGCCTGTCTCCTGCCTGAAGAACTTCTCCAGCGCGGCCTCGATCCTTTCCGCCTGTTTCTTCCGGGTTGACTGGCCGTCGTCGCTGATGATCTGCAGGATGCGGTCCCGCGCCCCGGCGAACAGGTCCTCGGCGTCGGGCATATAGACGAATCCGCGCGAAATCAGCTCAGGAGCCAGCAGCAGATCGCCGCTCTCAGCATCCAGGGTGACAATCGCCAGGACGAATCCATCCCGCCCCAGATGCTCCCGATCGTGCAGCACGGTAGGCCCCACATCACCTACGCCCGCCCCATCGACGAACACATAGCCGCCCGGCAGGCGTTCCCCGATCGTCATCTTGCCATCGGTGAACTCCACCGGCGTCCCATTTTCGACCACGGCGATATTCTCGCGGGGGATGCCGACCTTTTCGGCAATGCGGGCGTGCTGGGTTAGCTGGCGCAGCTCGCCGTGGATGGGGATGAAGTACTTGGGACGGACCAGGTTGAGCATCAGCTTAAGCTCATCTACGCTGGGGTGGCCGGAGACATGCACCTGCTCGATCGGGTCGTAATACACGTCCGCCCCGCGCTGGATCAGCCGGTTGACCGTGCGACCGACCATCTCCTCGTTGCCGGGGATGACATGGGCGGACATGATCACGGTGTCGCCTCGCTCGATCTTGAGCTGCTGGTGGCGGCCCTGAGCCAGCCGACTGAGCACGGCGGAAGGCTCGCCCTGGGTGCCGGTGGACAGGATCAGGATTTTGTCCGGCGGCAGACTGCCCACCTGATCCAGCGGGATCACCAGGTCCGGCGGCAGGTTCAGGTAGCCGAGTCTGGTCGCCATCTTCAGATTTTCCACCATGCTGAAGCCGGTCACGGCGACCTTACGGCCGTGCCGCCGGGCGGCGTTGGCGGCCTGCTGGATGCGGCTGATATGGGAGGCGAAGGTGGCGACGATGATGCGGCCCGCGGCCCCGCGAAAGACGCGCTCAAAGCCTTCGTCGATGGCTGACTCCGACGGCGTCCAGCCAGCCCTGAGCGCGTTGGTGCTGTCGCTCATCAGCGCCAGGACGCCCCGCCCGCCGAATTCCGCCAGTTTGGCGAAATCAGGCGGATGGCCGTCGGTGGGCGTGTAGTCGAACTTGAAGTCTCCGGTATGGATGATCAGGCCGGCCGGCGTGGTGATGCCGAAGCCCACGCTGTCGGGGATGCTGTGCGCCTGATGAAACGGCTCGACGGTGAACGGGCCGAACCTGAGAAGGTCGCCCGCTTCGAAGATGTGCAGCCTGACCTGCCCGAACAGCTTGGCCGCCTTGAGCTTGACCTCCAGCAGCCCGCCCGTCAGGCGCGTGGCGTAGACCGGCGGGGAAGTCGGCAGCTTCTCCAGCACATGGGTCAGCGCGCCGCAGTGGTCCTCATGGCCGTGCGTGATCAGGATCGCCAGCAGATCGAGATCGTCACGGTCCAGCAGGTACGGAAAATCGGGGAAGATATAGTCGATCCCCAGCATGTCGCTTTCGGGGAACATCAGGCCGGCGTCGATAACGAGTACCTTATGGTCGTACTCGATCGCCATCATGTTCTTGCCAACTTCCCCCAGCCCCCCGATGGGGATGATACGCAGGGTATTGCTCATGTTTCACTCCTGAAATACGAGAACTTTGAGACAGGCCAAAAGAATCAAGAAATTTATCGGCAGAGCCGCTACAGGTCCGAATGTCAAACAGGGGTATCGACGCAGGAATCAGGCAAGGGATCGGGGCGCAGGCAAGGAGCTTAAACCCCTTGCCCCTTCGCCCGACCCGGCCGGCCTTATTCCGCTGGCACAGCAACGATCCCGCTAATCCTCCCGGGGACAGCTTCCAGGCGCGACGTCACAACAGACCGTCGGGCCCCTCCTGTTCACATCTGGTTCCACAAAACACAAAGAACCTGCAAACCATGCAGGCCAGGTCACAGAGGGTGGAAATGCCAGAATTCTATTCGCAGCAGAGGACGCGCAGCGCGCTCAACCCCCGCTGATCCTGTTCCAATTCAAAAGATACTCTTTGCCCGGATTTAAGAATCCGGATGCCCTCTCCCAGAATAGCACTATAGCGTACGAACACCTCGGCACAGGACCCTTCCATCTCGATCAGGCCCTGGCCGCGGGCAGGGTGGTACTCTCGCACAATTCCGTAGTAGCGCTGTGCAGCGATCATACCAGAACCTCTCCTGTGTACTTCATACGGCGGGCCAGTCCGCGGACCGCTCCGCCGCCATCGTAGACACAGCCAATCAGGACCCCGGGCGCTGTCCCGCCGGAGTCAATACAGGTGCCCGCCCTGCTTGGCATTGAGAACGAGACATGGCATACTTGGGGATAGAGCCGAATGGCATATAAGGGGGCTGAACCGTGCTGCGTTGGGAAATTCTGGAAATCATAGAGCGCGACAACATCCTCGTGACAGCCAACTTATACCGTCCCCTTGGTCAGCAGGCGCAGGCCGGAGATTCCATCCGGCTCCCCTTCAACGCTGATAATCGGGCGGACCAGATGATCAGCGCTGCGCTCCTGGATGGTTTCGAGCCGGTCAGTCAGTCTGTCATTGTCCTGCCTGATGGCATCGTACAAAAGCACTGGGTGTTCCGGCTGCAAGTGATCTCCTGAATACGACCGTTCTCGCCAAGAATCAGGCACTATACGGATGTTAACCTCCCTGGCCCTGTCAGACAAGGGACGAGTTGCACAAAAAGTGACCCGACCTGTCGCATAAAAGGGTTGCTCAGGGGCTATTTCGAACAGGCATTCACGTGCTGCCTCTGGTTCAAGAGGGGTGATACTTCGTCATGACTGGGGCGATGGGCGGGCAAACAGGGCCGGTGGGCGAAAAGCGGCATGATATCCGGCTCGATCGCCTGGTGCAGCATGCCCGTTCCCTGTTCGGGGTGGAGCTAACCCCGGAGCAGCAGCGCGCGTTCCACCTGCTGGCGGTCGCCCTGCTGGAATGGAACGAGCAGGTGAATCTGACCGCTATCACCGACCCCGACGAGATCGTCATTCGTCATTTTCTGGATTCCATCTCTGTGTTGTGGGCGCTCCGGCAGCTCCCCGCTGGCAAGTCCTCTCTGGCCGGCCGCGTCATTGACGTGGGGGCGGGCGCCGGCTTCCCCGGCCTGCCGCTCAAGATCGTCTGCCCCCGCATCTCCCTGGTCGCGCTGGAAGCGACCGGCAAGAAAGTGGAGTATATCCGGCATGTCATTGATCTGCTGGGGCTGACCGGCGCTGCCGCCCTGCACGGGCGGGCGGAGGAAGTCGGCCAGCAGCCCGAGCATCGCGAGCAGTACGATGTGGCGACAGCGCGGGCTGTGGCCAGATTGCCGGTCCTGGCCGAATATATGCTGCCGCTGCTCAAGGTAGGGGGTAAGATGGTGGCCCTGAAGGGCGAAAGCGCGGCTGAGGAAGTGCAGGCGGCGCACAACGCCCTGCGCCTGCTGGGGGGCGATGTCACCCGCCTGATCCCGGTTGAGCTGCCCGAAGTCACCGAGACGCATTACCTTGTGCTGATCGAAAAGGTTGCGGCCAGCCCGGCGCGCTACCCGCGCCGCCCCGGACTGCCCAGCCGCAAACCGCTGTGAGGAGGAGCCATGGCCAAGAAAGTGAAATCTCCTTTTGTGGGAATTGACCTGGGTGGGACCAAGGTGCTGGCGGCGATTGTCTCGCCCAAAGGGCGGGTCGTCGCCCGCGCCAAGAACCTCACGCCCGATCGGGAAGGGCCAGAGGCGGTCATCGCTGTGGTCACGGAGACAGTCCGCCAGGCCCTGCAAAAAGCGGAAGTCAAGCCGGACGAGGTGGCCGGCATCGGCATCGGCACGCCCGGCCTGGTGGACGCCAGCACCGGCATCGTGCGTTACGCCCCCAATCTGGCCGGGTGGGATGAAGTGCCGCTCGGCCCGGCCCTGCACAAAGCGCTGGGCCGCCCGGTCATTGTCGGCAACGACGTGGACGTGTCCACGTTCGGCGAGTACGCCGTGGGGGCGGGGGCGGGCTGCAACAGCGTCGTCGGCATCTTTCCCGGCACCGGCATCGGCGGGGCGCTGATCCTGAACGGCCGGCTGCACACCGGTATGCGCGGCTCCGCTTCGGAGCTGGGGCATATCGTCCTGATGGCTGACGGCCCGCTGTGCGGCTGCGGACGGCGGGGCTGCGCCGAGGCGTTAGCCAGCCGCACGGCGCTGGAGCGCGACCTGCGGGCGGCCATCCGCTTCGGTCAGGAGACCGCGCTGCGCGATCTGATCGATGACAGCGACGACCACATCCGCAGCGGCGTGCTGGCCCAGGCGGCGCGGATGGGCGACCGCCTGATGCTGGAGACACTCCAGCGCACCGGGTATTACCTGGGGCTGCTGGCCGGGTCGATCGTCAACGTCATCGATCCGGAGATGGTCATCTTCGGCGGCGGGCTGATCGAAGCCTGCCAGGAATGGCTGATGCCGACCATCCGCAATACAGCCCGGCAGTATTTCATCAACCGGCTGGATATCGACAGAGTGAAGATGGAGACGGCCCTGCTGGGCGATGACGCCGGGGTGCTCGGCGCAGCAATGCTGGCCCGGTCTACGTTCGGCGAAAAGTGATCGGCGGCCGCATCGCGCGGGCAGCGAGGGACGGGAGAGGTTGGGGCCTCCCCTGTTGTTGGTGTGCCGGGCGGCGCGTCAGCCTTCTGGCGCGCCGTCGGCGGCGGTCCCGGTCAGCAGCTTTTTCTTGGCCGCAGTGAACTCCTCGTGATCCAGGATACCCTCCCGGTAGAGATCGTACAGGCGCTTGACCTGCTCGGCCAGCTCGCCTTCGCCGCCGGTCAGGTCTTCCGGCGTGAGTTCCTCATGCTGGACCTGATGTGACCGGCAGTAGGTGATAACCTGCTGAAGCTCGCTGATGCGGGCCTCGACCTCATCCTTATTCAGGCCAGTCAGCACGATGGTGGAATCTTCCTTGCTGGCGCGGTGCAGGAACATCCGGGAAAACTGGAAAAAGCCGCCCGGCGCGCCGGAAATACCCCGGATATCGGCGTAAAAGTACGACCAGGTCTCGAAGCTGACGGTGTACCCGAAGAGCAGCTTGCGGTTCTCAAAACGTGGGAACTGGATCAGCCGCCTGTCGGTCGCCAGCAGCAGGCCTGTCACGCCTTTATCCCACCAGAAGGCCAGGATCGGCTCACCGGGGGCCAACCCCCGCCGGACCAGCCGCCGATGCTCCGCCTCTTCGGCTCCCTGCAGGGCGATCTTCGCCAGCGGATCGGCGTAAACCATATCCAGCGACAGCGGTTTCATGCGTTTTCATTCCTTCAACCAGCGTCGTGTCCTGCCCGGCGTTATATTCAGTATAACCCGGAAAAGGGAAGCTATCGAAAGGAGCGCGCGGCGAAATCATGTGACGGCCGGGGTCAGAACTGGTACACTCTGCCGTGGTGAAACTGCACAAACCGGCCCCGATGTGGGAAGATGTCCTGAGGGCGGCAGGCCGTCCAGCAGCCGTGTCTGCTCCCCGGGACGGAAAGGAACCAGGAAGCTATGGCTAAAACCGGCAAGGTCGTCTGGAAGGGCGACATGACATTCGAGGGAAGCAGCGGCGCCTACCCCGGCGGAGTGATTCGCTTCGATGCGGACGAGGCATCCGGCGGGCATGACCAGGGCTTCCGCCCGATGGAGCTGCTGCTGACGGCGCTGGCGGGCTGCACAGCCATGGATGTGATCAGCATCCTCAAGAAGAAGAAGCAGGACGTGACCGGACTGGAAGTGGAGACGGAAGGCGTCGTGGTGGACGAATATCCCCGTGTCTACAGCCACATCACCATCCTGTACCGCGTCACCGGCCATGCCGTGGACCCGGTGGCGGTCGCCCGTGCTATTGAACTCTCTGAGACCCGGTACTGCTCGGTGTCGGGCATGCTGAAGGCTAAAGCTGAGATCACGACCCGCTACGAGATTCACGAGGCGTAGAAAGGCGCCTTATCCCGCCGCCGCAGATCATGGTTGACGCCACCCCACCCCCACGTTATTCTTGAACGTGGGGGTGGCTGTGTCCCGGTGGACGCCTCAGTCTTCAAAACTGGTGGCGGGTTGCGCAGAGCAGGCCGCGGTGGGTTCGACTCCCATCCATCCCCGTTACAGAAAGCGGCGGCATTATCCACAAAACACAACGCCAGGGCCTTCGGCCATGTTATCTGCCGGGACCTTTTGCGCCAGCGTATGACGGCCGGTGGCGGAATCGCCGGAACATCGCCGGTGCTTGACGACAGATGCGAATCCATGATATAAAACGATTGCGCAATCGATTGTCTTGCACGCTGAGCCGGCCACCGGCGGGGCGTCTGTCGAAGGGACGCGATTGGTGCCCACGATCCACGATGTCGCCAGGCAAGCGGGCGTGTCGGCCTCGACTGTCTCTCATGTCATCAACCGAACGCGCCATGTCAGGGAGGATACCCGCCTGCGCGTCCTGCACGTCATGGACGAGCTGGGTTACCAGCCCAACCGCCTGGCCCGCAGCCTGCGCAGCCGCCGCACCCACACCTTTGGCGTCCTCCTCCCCAACAGCGCCAATCCCTTCTTCGCTCAGGTCCTTCTGGGCATTGAGGCCGAAAGCTACGATTGTGGCTACAGCACGATCCTCGGCAACGCCAACGATGAGCCGGACCGCGAGCTGGACTATATCGACATCCTGCTCTCCAAACAGGTCGATGGCATCCTGCTCGTCTCCACCGGAGCCTACCGCCAGGCGCTGGACCTGCTGACGGCGCGCGGCATACCGGTCGTCATGATTGATCGTTCGCCGGGCGAAGAATACGACGATTTCGCCATCGACACCGTGCTGACGGAGAACGCGCAGGGCGGCCTGCTGGCGACGCGGCATCTGCTCGCCCTCGGCCACCGCCGGATCGCCTGTATCAGCGGCCCGATCCGGCTGGTGCCCAGCGCCCGGCGCGTCACTGGCTACCGCGAGGCCCTGGCGGAAGCGGGCGTCCCGCTGGATGAAGGCCTGATTGTGGCCGGCGACTTTACCCACGAAAGCGGCTACCGGGCCTGCCGAACCCTGCTCGCCCGGCCGGAGCCGCCCTCCGCCCTGTTTGTCTGCAACGATCTGATGGCTGTCGGGGCGCTGTGCGCCATTCACGAGGCCGGCCTGGCCGTGCCGGAGCATATATCGGTGGCGGGCTTCGACGATATCCCGCTGGCTTCATTCACCGTGCCCCGCCTGACGACAATTGCCCAGCCGGCTGAGGAAGTCGGCCGTCGGGCCGTCCGGCTGCTGGTGAACCGGCTGAGCGCGCCGGAGACGCCGAGCCGCCACGAGCGATTGCCCGTCCGCCTGGTCGAGCGCGATTCTTGCGGGCCATTCCGAGGAGCGAACGTGTGAAAAAGACAGGCATCCTTAACCAGCCGCTATCAGCAGTCGTCGCCGGGCTGGGCCATACCGATCAGCTCGTCGTCAGCGACGCCGGCCTGCCCATCCCGGACGGCCCGCAGCGCATCGATCTGGCCGTCACCGGCGGCCTGCCGCCCTTCCTGGAGGTGCTGCAGGCCATCCTGAGCGAGATGGCGGTGGAGCGCGCAATCGTCGCCGAAGAGATCAGGACGCGCAGCCCGCAGATGCACGCGGCGCTGCTGGCGGCCCTGGGCGCTGTGCCGGTGGAGTACGTGCCGCATGAGCAGTTCAAGGTGCAGACGCGCGCCGCGCGGGCTATTGTCCGCACCGGCGAGTTCACCCCCTACGCCAACGTCATCCTGGTAGCCGGAGTGACCTTCTGATATGACCACGATTACGTCCGGCGCGGCCCGGCAACACGTACAGTGGAAGCCTTTTCTGCAGCGATACGGGCTGCTGCTTTCCTTCCTGCTGCTCTGCCTGCTGCTCACGCTGACCTCCGATCGCTTCCTGACGCCGGATAACCTGCTCAACATCCTGCGCCAGTCCACAATCAACGGCATCATCGCCGTCGGCATGATGATGGTCATCGTCACGCGCGGCATTGATCTGTCCGTCGGCTCGATTCTGGCTCTGGCGACCGTGATCACCGCCGACACTCTGCGCCAGGGCTGGGGCGCGCTGCCGGCGCTGGCGCTGTGCCTGGTCATCGGCGGGGCGCTCGGCCTGGTCAACGGGGCGCTGGTCGGCGTCGTCCGTATCCCGCCCTTCATCGCCACGCTGGGCATGATGACGTTCGCCCGCGGGCTGGCCCTGTCCTACACGGAAGGGCAGCCGATCACCGGGCTGGGCGACGCTTTCCGCTTCATCGGGACGGGCTACCTCGGCCCCATCCCGATGCCGATCATCGTGGCCGCGCTGGTCTTTCTGGGCGCTTATGTGCTGCTCCAGCATGTCCCGCCGGGGCAGTTCATCTTCGCCCTGGGGGATAACGAGCGCGCCGCCTATCTGACCGGGCTGTCCGTCCGGCGAATCACGGCGTTCGTATACGCGCTGTCGGGGGCGCTGGCGGCGCTGGCCGGGGCTATCCTGATCGCCCGGCTGAATTCCGCCCAGCCCACCGCAGGCGCAGGCTTCGAGTTCGACGCCATCGCCGCGGTCGTTGTCGGTGGGACGAGCTTCGACGGCGGGGAGGGCACGCTGCTCGGCACCCTGATCGGGGTGCTGATCATCGCTGTGCTCAACAACGGTCTGAACCTGCTCAATGTCCCTTCTTTCTACCAGAGTGTCGTGCAGGGCGCGGTCATTGCCCTGGCCCTGCTCCTGCATCGCCTGATTCGCTAACCGCCCGGAGAAATCCGCCGGGCGGGGCGAACAACGGAACGGAGGCGGTTCCGGCACCTATGTTCCGGCCTTGTGCCCTGAAGTCTGTGAGTATTTTGAGGAGAAGAAAGCATGTCACGTAAACTCTTTGCTCTGCTGCTGATTGTGGCCCTGCTGGCGCCGGCGACGCTGGTCTCCGCGCAGGGAGCACCCACAATCGGCCTGTCGCTTTCCACGCTGAACAACCCGTTCTTCGTCACCCTGCGCGATGGCGCGCAGGAGGCGGCGGACGCGCTGGGCATCACGCTGGTTGTCGTAGACTCCCAGGATGACCCGGCCACCGAAGCCGCCAATATGCAGGACTTGATCGCCCAGGGCGTTGACGCCATCCTGGTCAACCCGACCGACGCGGACGCCATTGTACCCTCCATTCTGGCCGCCAATGCCGCCGGCATCCCCGTCTTCACCGTCGATCGCGGCGCCAGCGGCGGTGAGGTGGTCAGCCATATCGCTTCCGATAACGTCGCTGGCGGCCGGCTGGCTGGCTGGTATCTGTGTCAGGCGCTCGGCGGCGAGGGCAAGGTTGTCGAACTGGAAGGCATCGCCGGGACGTCGGCGGCCCGCGACCGTGGCGCCGGCTTCAACGCCTATCTGGATGAGGAATGCCCCGGCCTGGAGGTCGTCGCCCGCCAGACCGCTAACTTCAACCGCGCCGAGGGCCTGAGCGTGTTCGAGAATATCCTGCAGGCCCAGCCGGAGATCGACGGCGTCTTCGCTCACAACGATGA
>WBZO01001072.1_pt1 | contig 11176 bp, 10 predicted proteins | sample 5204261 | NCBI WGS metagenome assembly WBZO01 (sample SAMN12412400, study PRJNA552823) | activated sludge metagenome | isolation source: activated sludge from anammox sidestream of wastewater treatment plant... | place: USA: North Carolina | collected 2017-09 | reverse complement strand
ACACGAGCCTCACGCTGTTCGACTCGAGGGGGAGCGAGCGCGCGTCCGCCTTCTCGATGTCGGGTCGGTACGGAGCGAGGTCGAAGCCGCGGGCGACGCGGCCGGTGTCCTTCGCCACGTCGATCGTCGTCCCGGACCCGCAGAACGGATCGACGATCAGGTCGCCGGGCTTCGTGTAGCGCTCGACGAGGTTCCAGATCACGTACGACGGCGTGGCGCCCACGTACCGCTGATCCCCCTGCTGACCTTGCCCGTAGTGCTGGGAGGGGTACTCCCAGAGCGTCGTCGGCTGGATCCGGAGCGGCGGCTTCTTCAGCATCGTCGCCGCGCACCTTACCGCAGGTGCGGCGGACCCGCTCGCGTACGAGCGGCGTTGACGGGAGTGCGCGCCGGCCGCTAGGGAGAGGCGCGATGTCCGATCTCCGCAAGGTGCTGCTCCCGCGCTTCGAATCCGCGCTCCGTCACGTCGTCGGCGAGGAGCACGCGCACGCCGACCCGCAGCTGCGCCGCTCGGACCGCGCCGATTGGCAGGCGGATGTCGCGCTCGCGCTCGCGAAGAAGGTCGGGCGGCCTCCGCGGGAGCTCGCGGCCGCGCTCGCCGAGCACCTCGACCTCCGGGACGTCTGCGACAAGGTCGAGGTCGCCGGGCCCGGCTTCTTGAACCTGACGCTGTCGGAGGCGTTCCTCGCGCGCGAGGTCGCGGCGCTGTCCGCCGCGGGCGACGCCGGGATCGAGCCGCCCTCGCCGCCGGAGACCGTGGTCATCGACTACTCCTCACCGAACGTCGCGAAGGAGATGCACGTCGGTCATCTCCGCTCGACGGTGATCGGCGACGCGCTCGCGCGCGTCCTCGAGGCGCTCGGGCACCGCGTCGTGCGGCAGAACCACATCGGCGACTGGGGGACGCCGTTCGGCATGCTCATCGAGCACCTCCTCGACGCGGGCGGCGATCCGAACGTCGCGGCGTCCTCGATCTCCGACCTCGACGCCTTCTACCGCGCGGCGCGCGCGAAGTTCGACGGCGACGAGTCGTTCGCCGAGCGCTCGCGGCAGCGGGTGGTCCTCCTCCAGGGCGGCGACGAGCAGACGCTGGCGCTCTGGCGCGTGCTCGTCGAGACGTCGAAGCGCTACTTCGGCTCGATCTACGAGAAGCTCGGGATCACGCTGCGCGACGCCGACGTGCGCGGCGAGAGCGCCTACAACGCGGACCTCCCGCGCGTCGTCGAGGAGCTGAAGGACAAGGGGCTCGCGACGATCAGCGACGGAGCCGTGTGCGTCTTCGTCGACGGGTTCACGAACAAGGAGGGGGCGCCGCTCCCGCTCATCGTCCAGAAGAACGACGGCGGCTTCGGCTACGCCGCGACCGATCTCGCGGCGATCCGCTACCGGACCGGCACGCTCGGCGCGACGCGCATCCTCTACGTCGTCGGTGCGCCGCAGCAGCAGCACTTCGCGATGGTCTTCGCCGCGGCGAAGGCGGCGGGATGGCTCGCGCCGCCGGCGCGCGCGGAGCACGTCGCTTTCGGCTCGGTGCTCGGACCCGACAAGAAGATGTTCAAGACGCGCTCGGGCGAGACGGTGAAGCTCGCGGCGCTCGTCGACGAGGCGATCGAGCGCGCCTCGGCCGCGGTCGCGGAGAAGAACCCCGAGCTCGATGCGGCCACGCGCGCCGAGGTCGCCCGCATGATCGGCGTGGGCGCCATCAAGTACGTCGACCTCTCGAGCGACCGGATCAAGGACTACGTCTTCGACTGGTCGCGCATGCTCGCGTTCGAGGGCAACACCGCGCCTTATCTGCAGTACGCCCACGCGCGCATCCGATCGATCTTCCGCCGCGCAGAAGAGGCCGATCGCGCCGCGTCGCGCTCGGCCGCGCTCCTCCTGCGCGAGCCGCAGGAGCGCGCCCTGGCGGTCGAGCTCCTCGGGTTCGGACCGGCGGTCGCCTCGGTCGGCGACTCGCTCCAGCCGCACAAGCTCTGTACGTATCTCTACGGGCTCGCGGCGGCGTTCACGAAGTTCTACGAGTCGTGCCCGGTGCTCACGGCGAGCGAGCCGGAGGTGCGCCGCTCGCGACTCGCGCTCTCCGACGTGACGGCGCGTGTGCTCGCGAAGGGGCTCTCGCTGCTCGGCATCGACGCGCCCGAGCGCATGTGAGCCTCAGCGCACGCAGCGGCCGCCGATGGCCCAGTACCCGCGATCCATCGGGGTGAAGCCGCTCATCGGCGCATTCGCACCCACCGCGTGGCCCTCCCAGGAGCCCGTCGAGGTGAACTGCGCCTGGTCGGCGGCGCCGTTGATCTCGTAGAGCCACTCCATCGCGAGGCCGGCGAGATCGGCGTGGCCGTTCTTGCCGTTGCCCTCGGGGAAGCGACCGGGCGCGCCGACGAAGACGAAGTTGCCCTTGTCGTAGACCTCGGGGAACGAATAGCTGTACTGCCAGTTCAGCTTCGAGGTGTCGAAGGTGTTGCCCCAGGGATACGTGCGGTTCTCGCCGCCCGACCACGCCGCCTTGAACTCGGTGTACTTCGGCAGTCGGCCGCCGTCCCAGATGCAGAAGGCCTGGAGCATCGTCCAGTCGACGCAGTTCAGCATCTTCTGATCGAGGACGTCCTTCGAGAACGGATGCGTCCCGGTCTCGCCGAGCGCCTTGTTCTCCGCGTCGCTCATCCAGTACGTCCGTCCGCGCGACGCGCCGAGATCGCAGCCGCGCCGCAAGGTTCCGTTGCCCGTCGGACCGAGCAGGAAGTTCACCTCGGCGATGTTCTGGGGGAGGCGCGCGTTCCATGCGGGCTTCCAGTCCGGATCGTTCTTCACCGTCTCCATGAAGCCGCGGATGTTGCCGTTCGTCCGCTCGACGAACTGGCGGAAGCGGCCCGCGGTGATCTTGTACTTGTCGAGCATCGTCGTCGTGCCCGGGATCGGAGCGGCCGTGCAGCAGCTCTCGTGCTTCGCTCCGGGATCGCCGACCTCGCCCTCGCCGCACGTGTCGCCGCCGAAGTGCGCCGCGCAGCTCCGTGCGATCGCGCACTTCTTGTCGTAGCCGCAGCCGTCGCTCGCGCAGTCCGCGTGCGCCGCGCAGCTCTTGCCCGCCTCGCATCGCGGCGCGCCGGTCTTGGTGCCGCCGCAATCGACGTCGCTCTCGTCGCCGTTCTTCACGCCGTCGGTGCCCGTCGGCGCCTGGCACTTGCCGCCGGTGCACACGCCGCTCTCGCAGTCGCTCGCCGCGCCGCACGACTTGCCGTCGGCGCACTTCGCGGCCTTGCTGCCGCCGCAGTCGACGTCCGACTCGTCGCCGTTCTTCTTCCCGTCGGTCGCCGAGGCCGGCAGCGCATTGCCCGACCCGTCGCCGGCGTTCGTGCCCTCGGTGAAGGCGGGATCGGACGTCGGATCCGCGCCGCCCGCGCCCTCGTCGGCTCCCACGATCGAGCAGCCGACCATCGACGCGACGAGCAGCGGGATCCAGGCGGCGATTCCGAGCGGGTTCAGGCGCATGAAGACGCCCGAGTGCAATTTTGCGGCCTCATGAAAAAGCCCCGTCCCTCCGCAGAAGGACAGGGCTTTCTCGAGTGTAGGTGAGCTGACTACGTGGATCGGTGCCGGCCTCGTTGGATCGGCCCGGCGCCGCCCCTGATCGCGATCACTCCTTCGCGTCGCCGCGCGCGAAGATGCTGGCGACGTAGTTCAGCACGTCGGTGGCGCTGACCTCGTTGTAGCCGAAGTTCTTGATGAGGCGCGCCTTGATGATGTCGATCTTCTCCTGCGTGTCCTTGTCGACGACGGCGGACACGAGGGTCTTCAGCTTGATCGAGTCCTTCTGATCCTCGAACAGCTTCAGCTCGAGGGCGCGGCGGAGACGATCGTTGGTCGACCACTGGAACTTCTTGCCCTCGACGGCGAGCGCTCCGATGAAGTTCATGATCTCGCGCCGGAAGTCGTCCTTGCGGTTCTCGGCGATGTCGATCTTCTCCTCGATCGACCGCATCAGGCGCTCATCGGGCTCCTCGTCCTGCCCGGTGTAGCGGTTCTTCACCTTCTCCTTGAGGGTGTAGGCCTTGATGTTGTCGATGTAGTTCGCCGCGAGCTTCGCGATCGCGTCCTCGTCGGCGCTGATCGCGCGCTGGACTTCGTTCTTGACGATCTCCTCGTACTCGCGCTTCACCTGCCCGATGATCTCCTGGTAGCGCTTCCGCTGCTCGTCGTTCGTGATGAGCGAGTGGTGGCGGAGACCCTTGTCGAGCTCGTTGAGCACCATGAACGGGTTGATGGTGCCCTCGCCCGTCTCGTTGACGAGCGCGTTCGAGATCTTGTCCTGCACGTAGCGCGGAGAGATGCCCTCCATGCCCTCGCGCTTCGCCTCCTTGCGCAGCTCCTTGACCGTGTCCTGCGTGTAACCCGGGAGCACCTTGCCGTCGTACAGCTTCATCTTCTGGATGAGCGACAGGTTGTGCTTCTTCGGATCCTCGAGGCGCGTGAGGACCGCCCACATCGCCGCGACTTCGAGCGTGTGCGGGGCGATGTGCTTGCCCTTCACCTTCTGCGACGAGAAGTCCTTCTCGTAGATCTTGATCTCCTCCGTCAGCTTCGTGATGTACGGGATGTCGATCTTGATCGTGCGGTCGCGGAGGGCCTCCATGAACTCGTTGTTCAGGAGCTTCTTGTACTCGGCCTCGTTCGTGTGGCCGATGATGACCTCGTCGATGTCCGTCTGCGCGAACTTCTTCGGCTTGATCTTCTTCTCCTGCGACGCGCCGAGCAGGTCGTAGAGGAAGGCGACGTCGAGCTTCAGCATCTCGACGAACTCGACGATGCCGCGGTTGGCGATGTTGAACTCGCCGTCGAAGTTGAACGCGCGCGGATCCGAGTCCGACCCGTACTCGGCGATCTTCCGGTAGTTGATGTCACCGGTGAGCTCCGTCGAGTCCTGGTTCTTCTCGTCCTTCGGCTGGAAGGTGCCGATGCCGACGCGGTCCTTCTCCGAGAGCACGAGGCGGCGGCAGCGGATGTGATTCCGCATCACCTTCCCCCAGTCGCCCTCGTACTTGGTCATCAGGTTCTTGAAGATGAACCGGCTCGCCGGATCGAGGTCGCCGTCGACGCGGACCTTGAACTGGTCGTTCGACAGCCCGAGCTCGTCGATCGCCTTCACGCGCCAGTCCATCGGGATCAGGCGGAGCGGCTCCTCGTTCATCGGGCTCGGGAACCGATCGGTGTTGTGGCCCGCGAGGCCGGTGTCGCCGAGGTTCACCCAGTCGAACGAGTAGAGCGCGCCGTCGCTCGTGCGCGAGTAGTACTCGATGCCCTGCTTGAGCAGGCGAGCGATGGTGCTCTTCGACGACCCGACGGGGCCATGGAGGAGGATGACGCGCTTCTCGGGGCCGTAGCCCTCGCTCGCCGCCTTGAGGACGTGCACGAGGCGCATGAGCGGGATGTCGAGGCCGTAGATGGCGTTCGCCCCGCCGTTCAGCTCGTCCTTGAAGAAGTTGTACCGAGTCAGCTTCTTCTTGTTGTCGATGTACTCCTCGGTTCCGAAGCTGATGATCATGTCGTAGAGGCGCTGGTACGCGTTGCGCGTGACCTGCGGACGCTCACGGACGAGCGCGAGGTACTCCTCGAACGTGCCCTCCCAATGGAGCTCGCGATACAGCTTGAAGTCCTGCATCGCGCCGATTCGATCGATCATCGTCTGCGCCATCGTGTTCCTCGCTTGAAACCCTTCGGGAATCCTCAGCGTACCACCGAGAAATCGGTGCAGGAGCACAATCGCCGCGTTGCACCTCCACCGCTCCAGTGCTTAGTGCTTGTCTTCTGGACGAGCTCCATGAAGTCCGGCGCTCTCATCCCGTCCTCGTGCTCCCGCCGCCTCTCGGCGCTCGTCGCGCTCGGTTCGCTCGGCGTGCTCTCCGGGTGCGGCCCATCGCCCGCCATGGAGCCGCGCTCGCCGGCGCGCCTCCACGCGCAAGGAGCGCACGTCGTCGTCGCGTGCGACGATGACGACGACGTGGACGACGAGGTGCAGGCTCCGCCGCGCGCAGCGAAGGGCGTCGAGTACGTCCGGATCGACCAGTGGGAGCCTCCGCCGTCGGTGAAGGACATCGAGGCGCGGATCGAGCCGCGCGGGGACAAGCCACCGGACTACGTCAGCCTCCCGCGCCTCACGATGCATCGAGAGATCGCGCCCTTCACCAGTTACCGCCGAGGTACCTACTGGCACTGACGATCGCGCTCGGTCGCGCGGATCGCTCCGCGCTGTTGCTCGCCGCGCTCGCGCTGGCGGCTTCGGCATGCGGTCGGGCTCCGGAGGCGACGGCGCCGGCGAAGCCGACCGAGTACGTCCGGGCGGACGAGTGGCAGTCGCCGCCGGCAGCGAAGCGCGCGGAGGCAGAGATCGACGAGGCGCCGAAGCAGCCAGCCGGCCCCGTCGACCTACCGCCCCTGAAGCGTCACCAGGGGATCCCGAAAGACCGCGCCTACCGGCTCGCGCGGCCGGCGCGCGCGCAGTAGCGGCGTCGAGCTCGGCTGGTATCGGTCGTGCTTGCCGCGCGGACATGGCGCACTCCCCCGTTCAGAGGCTCGCTTGCGTGCTCGTGGGTGTCGCTTGCTTTGCGTGCGGGGCGTCTCCGGCGCAGGAATCGAAGACGCCGGTCCAGGTGATGATCGTCCCGGCCGATCGCGTCGTCGAGAAGTGCCCTTGCGACGACCAAGAGGACGCCGCGGCGCCGCGCCGAAAGCCCACGGAGTACGTTCACGTCGGCGAGTGGCAATCGCCGCGCTCGGCGCTCCGCGCGGAGGCCGCGATCGCGAAGAGCCCGCGCGGGACCGTCGGAGAGTCGGGCTACGTCGATCTCCCGCAGCTCACGCTGCACCAGGGCATTCCCGAGGGCCGCGTCTCCCGGATGGGACGGTACGGCTGGCGCTAGTGGAGCCGCTGGTGCACGACACCCGTTGCATTTGGCGATGGGTGGTCGGGGTCGTGTCGGCGTCGCTCGCCGTGGGCTGCGCGGCGGGGGGACCCCGGCCTGCTCGCGCTCCGGTCGAGATGGTGCCCATCGGCGTCGACCACCGCTCCTCGTTCGCGAACCCTGTGCCGAAGCTCGCGCGTCACGAGCCGATCCACGACGGCGACGACCTCGTTCCCGCGTGGGAGGACGTGCTCGACGCGGCGGACGAGGCCGCTGCCTCGCCTCGTCCGGCGGCGGTCGCCGCCCCTGCGCGGTCGCGGCTGGAGAGGCATCGAGGCTTCTCCCCGCGCGCCTACCTCCGCGGCTTCTCGCGGCGGACGCCCGGCGTTCACCACTAGGTCACGGAGAGCGTCGCGTCCTGCAACGGCGCCGTGGGGGATCCCGCGGGAAATGGCGCGGGATCTGCGGGGGTTTTGCTCGGGTGACCCGCGGCTCGCCGGTTGCTAGGAAGAAGGTGGGTCGCAATGAACAAGGCGCGCATCGCAAAGCTCGTGGGAGCCCTGACGGTGGTGGTCGCGGGACTGCTTTCCGTGGGCTGCGGTGCGTCTCCCGCCTACGAGCCGGAGTACCCCGAGGGCTACGTTCCGCCGCCGCCGCCGCTCACGTCGGAAGAACTTGCTGCGCGTCAGGCGCAACCTCAGGCGCAGGCAGGGCCCTCGCAGGAGGTCGCCATCGGCGGCGATGCCGACGAGTACGGCGATACCGACCCCAGCGCGCTGACCGAGTTCCGCCCCGCCCTCGAGGGGCATGGCAGCTGGGTGAACGACCCCACCTACGGCACGGTCTGGGTGCCTTCGCCTTCCGAGGTCGGGCCGGACTTCCAGCCCTACGTCACCGCCGGCTACTGGACCTACAGCGACTCGAGCGACTGGGTCTGGGTGTCCGACTACGAATGGGGGTGGGCGCCCTTCCACTACGGCCGCTGGGTCTACCTGCCCGGCCACGGCTGGTCGTGGATCCCCGGGCGTCGTTACGCCGGCGCCTGGGTCGTGTGGCGCACGGGCCCCGCCGGGTACGGGTACGTCGGCTGGGCTCCCGCTCCGCCTGCCTGGTACTGGTACGGCGGCGTCGCGTTCGGGTGGACGTTCGGCTTCTACGACTACCACCGCCATTACGTGTATTGTCCACACGATTATGTGTATGGTCCACACATGCACGGCCACGTCGTGCGCGGCCCCGATGCACGCGTCCACGACGGGCGGACGGCCGACTACGTTCCCGCCCAGCCCGGAGCCGGACCCGGCGGCGGCGATCGCGTCCCCGCCAACCCGAGCGTGAACGGCCCAGGACGCGTCATCGCGCAGCCTGGCGTCGGTGGCCGCGTCGGAGCGACGCCCACGGTCGAGCGTCGCGGCCCGCGTCCGAGCGAGCTGGGCATCAAGGATCAGATCGTCGTGCCGCCGCCCAAGGCGAACCCCGGCCTCGAGCGCGCGCAGGCGTTCGCCACCGCGCGCTCGGCGATGGATCGCGGCGCGGCGCCTCCTGTGCAGTCGCGTTTCGTGAACCCCGCACCGGGCAGGGTGACCGCGATGCCGCCGCGGCAGAACGTCCTCCCCGAGACGCGCAGCCCGTCGGCCTACTCGCCGCGCTTCCAGCCGACCCCGCCGGGCGCATCGCCGCCGCGCGTCGATCCTCTCCCGGGCTTCGGGCCTTCCTCGCCGAGCGTCTCGACGCCGCCGTCGTACCGGCCGTCGGCGCCGAGCTACTCCACGTCGCCTTCGTACCGGACGTCGCCTTCGTACCGGCCCTCGACGCCCAGCTACTCGTCGCCTCCGGCGTTCCGTCCCTCGACGCCGTCGTTCCGGCCCGCTCCGAGCGCGCCGTCGTTCCGGCCCTCGACGCCGTCGTTCCGGTCCGCTCCGAGCACGCCTTCGTTCCGTCCTTCGACGCCTTCGTTCCGTCCGTCCGCGCCGTCCGTGCGGTCGTCTCCCAGCGTCTCGTCGCCGCGCTCTTCGGTGCGTGGCGGGGTTCGTACCCGGAGGTAAGCTGTCTTGGTCATGAAGCTCGGTCGCGTCCTCTCGCTCCTCGTGTTTCCGGCCAGCCTCTTCGCATGCGTCTACGACAACGAACCGCCGCGTCGTCTGGCGCCCGAGCCCCAGCCCTACGAGCCCGCGCAGGGCACGGCTGGTGGTGGAACGTCGGGCGATGATCCGACGGGTGCCGCGCCGCCGTCGGCCACGAGCCCTTCACCGATGCTCGTCGAGATCGACACCGATCAGACGATGACCGCCGATCCCGGTCAGGGCGTGGGCGTCTTCATCGAGTACGCGACGGGCGGTCACTGGCACGTCTGGTGGACCTGCGATACGGAGAAGACGCAGCAGTCTTGCGACTTCGACGTCACGGCCACGGCGAAGGCGGGCAACATCACCAACGCGGACGGTTCCCAGCTCGAAGGCGGAGCGATGACGACGCCGAATCCGTCGACCGTCGAGGCGAAGATCACCACCACCACCCAGGTTCACGGCATGCGCTTCGACACGAACCCGGGCGCGATCATCACGGTGAAGGCGTCGCTCGGCGGCCTCACCGACGGCACGTTCCTCTTCTTCGTGCAGGACGGGAAGGTGAACGGCGGATTCACCGGCAAGGTCACCAATCCGCTGCAGCTGCAGGGCAAGGTGCCCTAGTGGGGCTTGCGCCCCCTCGTCGCGCTTCGCGCGCCGAGCCTCCCCCCTTGCCTCGCCACCTGCCCGCGCGCGTCGCCTCCGGCGACTCGGCTCGCTTCGCTCGCCGAAGGGCGCGCTGCGCTTCGTGACGCCGTCCGGGCGCAATGGCGTGCGCGTCGTCGTCGGCATCGGGGCGAACCTCGGTGATCGCCTCGCGACGATGAGCGAGGCGGTCCGGCGCATCGCTTCGCTCGCGCACGTCCTCGCCGTCTCGCGCGTGTACGAGACCGACCCCGTCGGCGGTCCCGAGCAGCCGCCGTTCCTCAACGCGGCGATCGCGATCGCATGGGAGGGGGAGCCGCTCGCGCTCCTCGATCGCCTGCAGGCGATCGAGCGGGACCTCGGACGCGTGCGCGACGTGCGCTGGGGGCCGCGCACGATCGACCTCGACGTCCTCTGGATCGAGGGAGGCGCGCGCATCGACGATCCGCGGCTCGTCGTGCCGCACCCGCGGCTGCACGAGCGCGCCTTCGCGCTGCGGCCGCTGCTCGACGTCGCGCCCGACGCGCCCTACACGGCGCCGGACCTCGATGCCGGCGGCGTGCGCGCGACGGACCTCGCGCTCACGGCACCGTGACGGTCATGCTCTCGAGCACGGCGTCGATGACGCCGTACGTGTAGAAGCCGACGCCCCGGCCCGTCGTGAAATCGCTCGCGAAGAAGAGCTGCGGGCTCGACGGCTCGGCCGCGGTCGCCTCCCAGAACTTCGCGCGCACCTCGTTGCCCGTCACCTTGAGCTGGAAGCGGTACCGCGCACTGCCGACGAACGTGTACGCGCTGCTCGACCCGTTCGACGGGTTCCAGCCGGGCGTCATGTTCCCGACGAAGGCGCTCGCCTGCTGACCGTAGCTCGACGAGAGGACGACGCCGAGCCCGTCGGGCTGCACGCGCGCCATGATGCCGAACTCGCCGAGCGTCGCGGGCGCGCGGACCGTCGCGTGCACCGTGTAGTCCTCGGCCGGGATGCTCGGCTGCGGGAGAGGGACGATGACCGGGTGCGTGGCCCCCGCATCGTACGTGGCGATCTTCCTGCCGCCGTCGACCGTCGCGGACGTCGCTCCGTTGGGCGAAGCCCACGTGCCGCCCACGTCGACGGTGACGACCGCCGGCGCACCGTCGTCCGGGACGTCCTGATCGGCGGGCGCGTCCGTGCCGCCGTCGCCTTCGCCGCCGTCTTCCCTGCTGCCGTCGGGGCGGACGGGGAGGCCCCCGTCGCCCTCGTCGAGGAACCGGTCGTGCGAGCCGTTGATGGCGTTGCACGCCGCGATCACCGCGCTGGCCGCGAAGATCGACAGGAACAGCGGTCGCCGCACGCTCGCCACGACCCGAATCGTAGCGTCTCCGGCCCGCGCGCTACAGCCCGAACGAACGCTCCTTCTCGTGGGGCTCGCGCCCCCTCATCGCGCCTTCGGCGCGACGAGCCTCCCCCTCGGAGTGGCGTCCGGTCCGGCGCGCTTCGCCTTCGGCGAACGCCCGCTTCGCGGTCGGGTGCGCGCCTGCGCTTCGACGCGATCAGAGCCCGAACGAACGCTCCTTCTCGTGGGGCTC
>WBZO01006593.1_pt1 | contig 11177 bp, 10 predicted proteins | sample 5204261 | NCBI WGS metagenome assembly WBZO01 (sample SAMN12412400, study PRJNA552823) | activated sludge metagenome | isolation source: activated sludge from anammox sidestream of wastewater treatment plant... | place: USA: North Carolina | collected 2017-09 | reverse complement strand
CATTTAGCATCCTTGAATTCCTCGCCAACTCCTGCACCGGGCGATGCCTGGCGGAGATCACACGGGCTCTGGAACTGCCAAAGAGCTCGGCTCACCGAGCGGTGCAGACGCTTTGGCGCCAGGGGTATCTGGCGCGCAACGAAAGGACCGGCCGATATCATCTCAGCTTCAAGTTGTTTCTTCTGGGAAACAAGGCTCTCACCAGGACAGATCTCCATTTCCGGGCGCGCCCGGCGCTGTTTCGCCTCATGCGCGAAACCGCACTGACAGTCTTTATGGGGGTGCCGGCGGAGAACGAGGCCGTCCTCATCGACCAGGTTCAGCCGTCGGGCCCATCGATGATGGGGGGGTGGACGGGCCGGGGCATGGGTTTTCATTGCACGGCGATTGGCAAGGCGCTGCTGGCGCATTCACCGAGCACGGTGATCGCGCGCGTGCTGGCCAGCGGCCGTATCCGATACAACGAGAACACGCTGGTTTCAGCCCGATCGCTGCTGCGGGAGTTGGCAGAGATCCGGCGACTCGGTTATGCGACCGACAACGAGGAACACACGCTTGGATTGCGGAGTATCGGGGCGCCGGTGTTCGACTATGAGGGAAACGCGGTCGCCGCGATTAGCGTCGGCGGATTGCGGGAGCAGATTCACGCGGGCAACGGCTCTGTGATCGCGGCCCGAGTGGTTCAAAGCGCGCGGGAAATGTCGCGACTTCTCGGGTCTGAGGGGGACGCGGGCGCGGTCGTCTGGCAGGCGGGGGCCCCGGGCAGGGCGTGATCGGCATGGTCGTCCTCATCACGGGGGGAGCGGCTGGTATCGGCAGGGCGATCGCCCGCAGATGTGCCTCGGCCGGCGCGGCCGTTGCCCTGTGCGACCGCGACGCTGCGGGGCTCGCGGAGGCCTGCCGGGCGTTGCAACGGGAAGATTGGGACTGCCTCGAAATCGGAGGCGACGTTTCGGAGCTGCAGCAGGCGCGGGAAACAGTGGAAGAAGTTGTGCACTGGCGCGGCAGGATCGACGTTCTGGTAAACAATGCCGGGGTGTCGAAAGCGAACCCGATAGATGATCCGGCCGGGCCGCAGACGTGGCGCGAGGTGTTGGGCACGAACCTGGACGGCGTCTACCACTGCTGCCACGCCGCCCTTCCGCACATGCCCGACGACGCGCGAATCGTCAATATGGCGTCAGTTTTCGGCAAGGTGGGGGGCGCGGCCTACACGGCCTATTGCGCCTCCAAACACGGAGTGGTCGGCTTCACCCGAGCGCTGGCCGTCGAGGTCGCTGCACGCGGCATAACGGTCAACGCCGTCTGTCCGGGTTGGGTCGAAACCGACATGGCCCGGCGAGACTTCGTCGAAGGGGCCGGGCTGGTGGCGGAACCACGCGACCGGTTCCAGCAGCGGGAACTCGCTCGCGTCCCCCTGGGTCGCCTGATCCACCCTGACGAAGTCGCAGACCTAGTCTGGTTCCTGGCATCGCCAGCCTCCCGGAACATCACCGGGCAGGCGATCTCGATCTGCGGCGGGCTGGTGATGGCCTAGTTATGCCTGACGATTCTTCCGCGAAGACGCGCCGCCTGGGCGCGATTTACCCGGACGATGCCTGGGTGGATGTCGAGCAGAAGGCGGTGATTGAGGACTTCCGCAGCTTCATGCCGCCGGGAGTCGAACTGATCTCGGCTGCCACCCACATTCCCGCCCGCGACGCAACCCTGGCAAACGCCGTGCAGTGGGCGACCAATGGTGAGATCGAGGAAGCGGCGCGGCGACTGGCGCGATATCGACCGGCCGGGTACGCCTACTACTGCACGACCATCAGTTTTGCCCGAGGGCCCGGGGGCGACCTCGAGATTGCCCAACGGATTACGAAATCCACCGGCAAGCCGGCGACCACAACGAGCACCGCGATGATCGCAGCCCTTCATGCCCTGCGGATTACCCGGGTTGCTGTTGCGAGCCCATATCTGCCCGACGTGCAGCGCCAGTTCGAGGCCTTCCTCGAAGCGGGCGGCATCTGCGTCGTCGGGGCAAAGTCGCTTCAACTGCCTGACGGTCACTCGATTGTTCCCAGCACCACCATGGCCGAACTCGTCGTGGCGTGCGATGTGCCCAAGGCGGAGGCGATCTTTGTCGGATGCACCGGCCAGCGTCTGGGGCGCGAGATCGAGCGGCTCGAGGCGAAGCTGCGCAAGCCGGTTCTCACCGCCAACCAGGTTACCTCTTGGCACGCCTTGAAGATGATCGGCATTGCCCCGGTGCTCGGACGGCGCGGACGGTTATTCAGTGAGCCGACAGACAGCGAAAGCGGACCAGGGTGTACTGCGGACTGACGCCGCCAGGATTGGCAGCGATCAGCCGGTCAACGCGGCTGGACTTCCAGGCGGAAGGCGGTGCCGCCGGTCGACTCCCAGCCCGAAAGGCCCAGAAAGAGCTCGGATTCCTGCTGCGTGGTTAAAGGCTGCGTTGGGGCGATCGGCGGCCCGCATCTGATCCCGGCCCAGCCGAGCGTCGCCTTCACGGCCGCGACCATCGGGAATCGCATTATCAGCGCGATCAGGTCGTTGATTGCGCACTGCAGTTGCCGCGCCCGCTCCCAGTTACCCTCTTGCGCGCTCTCGTAGATTTGCACGAACACTTCTGGAGCGAGATTGTAGATAGCCCCGATGCCACCGTCGGCGCCCATCAGAAGGCTCGGGGCCAGAACTTCATCTCGGCCGTTGAGCACGACCGAAGTCTCCCGTTTCAGCCGGGATAGCAAGAACAGGTCGAGACTGGTGAACTTCAAACCACTGACGTTGGGAATGCCGCAAAGCTCAAAGACGTGATCCGGGCTGGCGACGCTGGCGCAGAGTTCGGGATGGTAGTAGATCAACAGCGGCAGATCGCAGGCCGCCGCGAGGGCCTTGTAATATGAGCGGATCTCGGCGAAGGAGTAGTCCCCCAGGCCGATGGGCGGCAAGCTGCTCACGGCGGTCGCGCCGATCCGCGCGGCGTGTCGCGCCAGGTCGATCGCCGCGGCAGTCGAGTGCGCGGCCACGTGAACGATTGTGGTTCGGCCGGGAGGACAGTTGCGGACCGCGGCTTCGGCCACCAGCCTTCGCTGGGACAATGGCTGACCGGCGCATTCGCCCGTCTGACCGCATACATAGACGCCATCCACACGGGCAGCGAACAGCCGCTCCAGCAGTCTTTCAAAAGCTGCCGTTTGGAACCGCTCTTGCTGATCTACCGGCGTCACGACGGCCGCAATAATCCCTTGCAGTTGTTTGCGGTTACTCATGACGTCGCTCATCCCATCGGCTTCCAGAAAGTACCCTGAATGCAGGTAACGTCATTGTTGACGTCGCGACCGTAGTACGCTGTCAGCAGCGTACCGTCGGCCAGCTCCGCTGTTGTCGGGTAGCCGAGATCGGTATTTGGAAAGTCGTCCCGCAGTACGATCTCGTTCTTGATCGGCCAGCTTCGGCCGCTGTCTTCGCTTAAGCAAGCGCGAATCCCGTAAGGCGGCCGGCGATAGCCATACGAAGCAAGGACCCTGCCATCCTTGAGAAGACGCAGGTCTGCCGGGTAGCCCCAGATCGGCGTTCGCTGGGGACGGGTCCAGGTGCGTCCTCCGTCTTCGGAAACGCTCTGGTAGAGGTGTGCAGCGGGCATAGTGCGCATGAGGGCGATGATCCTCCCGTTCGGCAGGCACAGCAGCGACGGCTCGTTGAACCCAATCTCACCCTGACCGGCGACCAACGCCGGTGCCGCCCAACTTCGACCGCGGTCAACCGATCGCATCACGAAAGCGGAGCAAGAGAGGCCCCGCTCGGCCGGCCCGAATTCTTCTTCGTAGCAGGGCAGCAGGAGGGTACCGTCCGGCAGTTCGACAATCGGGCGCAGCGTCCAGCCTGACCGAAATGGACGCACATCGAGGCGCACCGAATCGAGCCAAGTTCGGCCATTGTCGAGGGAATGGAAGACGAACGTGTCCTTGGGGCCGCTGGCGTAAGCCCAGGGGAAGGGACTAACGCGGGTGAACCGTCTATCGGTGCGCCGGTCGGCTGCGGAGGCGGGAATGAAGGTGCGCCAGCAGGAATTCACCAGGATCCTGCCATCGGAGATTTGCGCGATCCCGGGATCGTCCATGCCGAAGTAGTTGTAGCCGCCGATCATCTCGGGGAACTCCGACCAAGACCGTCCATCGTCGCCAGAGCGAATAATCACGTTCCAGAAGCTGGGATCCACGTGGGTGATTGCGGCTTTCCTCCGGGTTTTGGTGGAAAAGGCAATGAGTAGTTCACCATCCTTGCATCGCAGGATGCTTGGCCAGGAAGAGTACGCGTACGCATCGTAGTAGATGATCGAATGCCGGCGGATGCCCGGATACGACTTTCGGTCAGGGGCCGCTGGGGACGTGGGTGGAGTCGGATCGTAGCCCGGACCCCGCTGGCCAAACGCGGCGAGCATCGAACTCAACCCGGCGGAAAGCGCGCGAGGGCCGGCAAGAAAGAACCGCCGGGTAGCCGTGAAGGTGTAGCTCATGATCTCTTCCCCCCGGTGGGGCGGCCGGCTATCCGGCCATGCTTTCGATCGCGGCGACTCTCTCGGCAACCCAACCGGCGAAAAGCCAATCGCTCTCCCAGTGTTCCCTCACGCCAAAGCCTGTGGCCCGCCTCGCGGATCGCGTCGAGGTTCTCGACGATCCTGGCGACGACGGTCCCGGGCGTGAATCCTTCGGACGGAGAGAGCAGGAGGTTGTTGCGATCATAGAAGAGCGCAAGGTCGACCAATCCAAGCGCGGAGGCTGCAGGAGAGGGCGCGCCGCGAGGAATACGGGAACACGCAGGGACCAGGAAGTAGAGCACGTCGCCTTCAGCTGGCGTAACGGTTCTGTTTTCGGGCACGGCTAAGCCGCCGGCGAAGTCTGGGACCAGGGTGTAGATCTCGTTACTGGCGTACTTAGCGTGAAAAACATCGCCTTCCTGGGGGAGCGCACGCCAGACGGCATCGCAAGTTCGAGGCGCCTGTTCATCCAGAAGGAGCGCGACGCAGACGATGCCACGTCTTGTCAATTCAATTTCAATGAATCGGTGTGAGCGGCCCTCACGCGTCGGGCCCTGCTGCGGCATACTGTTTGCCATACTTGTCCGACTTGACCTGTTGCTGAGCGTCCAGGTTGAACGGCCTGTAGATGGCGTTCCGCCCTGGCGTCCAGGATCAGTCTAGCCGGAAGACCGGCGCGCCGGAACTTCTCACGTTCATCCGAATGAGTTTGACGTTCCACATCTGGGACGTGAGTCTGGCACCAGGGCTCCCGGGGCGAGTATAACGTCAAGTGAATGCCGGCCCACCAGGACGGCGGGAAAGCGTATTGCGCGGCGGGGTTTCCCGGATGCGGCGATTGATCGACATGCACACCCACATGTTTCGTCCGAGGCGTCTGAGTGAGGAGTCCGTGCGCGAAACTAAGCTGATGCGTCCGAGCGCAGTTTCACTCGAGACTCCACCCGGGCAGCTTGGAGAGGCGATGGATCCAGTGGAGCGTGCCGTAGTCCAGACAACACGTGCTCTTAGGTCCGGAGTGAATGCATCCGGCGACGTGTTGCCGATCATGTTCAGGCAAATCTGCAGGATCTGGGTGGGCTCATGAATGTGAATCCTGGTGAGCCCGACCCAAACGCGGGATTGGAGAGGTCCCAAGATGAACTGGGCCCGGTGGGTGCCGCAGGATCACGTCCTGCCAAACCTGCTGGAGGACGTGGTGCTGGGTTCTCAAGTGCTCCGGATTGTGCTCGCGCACCAGGGGCATGCCTGGTAGCACGAGACCATGGCGCTGATTCGCAAGCAGACGAACGTAAACAGCGGTCTCAGTTGTCTGTTCTGTCGGCCGTGGCGATTCTACTTTACAATGCGATGATCCTGGCCCAGGAGTACACAGTGCCACACAATTCGTTATTCAGGCTTGGTTTGTCCGGCGCGACTGCAGAGAAGTCCGTGACGGGGGTCCACGCCGTGGGCTGGGTGCTGGGAGGGTCCGGTCTGCCTCGCGTCTCGATGTCGGCGAAGAGCGAGGTCCTCGCGCAGGAGAGGCTCGGGCTGCCAAGGGACGGCGCTCCGCCAACAAGGCAGGACGCAGCCGCGGCGCACAGGCGCGGATAGTGTTCTCATGGATTTGCACGAAGAGGCCTCGACTCGCGCATGACGGCGGCTATCCGCGAGAGACTGCCCGCGTCAGGGAGGTGGTGCTTAGTAGGGCTGTTGGCGGCTGGACTGGCAAGCGACTACGTGTCACGCCTCGGCTTGAACTCCATTCTTCCTATCCTTAGGACTGATCTGGGAATCAGCGATGTTGAGATCGGGCTGCTAGCATCCGTCTTTCTATGGACTTACGGCTTCCTATCACCGTTTGCCGGCTTTGCCGGAGATCGGCTTTCGCGTCGGGGCATCATCGTTGTCAGCATAATTGCCTGGAGCACCGTCACGATCCTATGCACATTTGTGACGCGGCCATGGCAGTTGATCATCCTGAGGGCAGCGCTAGCTGCCGCCCAAGTCTGCTACATCCCTGCGGCCCAGGCGCTGATCGCTGACTTCCACAGGTCGGACACGCACTCCAAGGCCGTGGGCCTCTATCAGGGCGGCGCATACGGAGGGATTCTCTTATCAGGATTGCCGATTGCGCACTTGTCGACGAGGATCGGGTGGCGTAACGCGTTGCTGGCATGCGGGTGTGCCGGTCTCGCCCTTGCCTGGGCGATGCAAAAGTGGCTGCCCAGACACACCGGCCTACCCGATGCCGCGACCAGGGAGCGCGGGCAGGTGTCGGCGACAGAAGTGATTTCGGTTATCAAGGTCCCTGCGGTCGTCGTGGTGATGGTCGCCTTTGCACTGGCGTCGGCGGCGTTCTGGATAGTCACAACGTTTCTGCCGCTTTTTGTCTACGAACATTCTCGGGTGAGTCTTGAGGCGGCGGCCTTCCGCGCCACATTCTATGCCCAGGTGTCGGGCTTAGTGACAATGCCGTTGTTTGGTGCCTTGTCCGATCGATGGACCATGCGCGCTGCCAGAAACCGCTTTGTTGTCTGCGCGGTTGTGGCGATCGCTGGTGCGCCGGCCGTTCTCGCGATCGGTTTGGGCAACAGTGGCGCGGCCTTGATCAGCGGCCTGCTCCTGCTCGGAATCGCCAACGCGGCAACGGATGCCAGTTGGATGCCAATGCTCTGCAACGTCACCTATCCATATCAACGTGCCACCGCATATGGCATTCTCAACATGGCAAGCTGCCTGGCAGGTGGCATCGCGGCGTTTGGCACCGCCTTGATTATGGGTAGCGTCGGACTGGGAAGTATCATCGCCTCCCTGTGGGTGCTCTTTGTCGCGTTGAGCGGACTCATCCTGCTGACGGGTTTTGTGATGCCGCCCTGTGGTCCTGCAATCCAGCCGTCCGGGCGGACTCGCTGACCGGCAACGTTTGTGACGAGCGATTTCGAACGTTCTCATCACGCTCGCGGCTTGCCACTACCGCCACCCACCGAGAGTGAGCCGGCATGCGTTTCTGGCTCAGCGTGACCCGCGTCGCAACCCTGGCGGCGCTCTCGCGTCTCGACTTGCTGGCCGACGGCCTTTTCGCCGTAAACAACCGGCTCTGTCCTGGAGCAGAAGAACAAGCCCCGCCGTACTGACGATTCTGCCCGCTGGCTGATCGCCTGTTCGGTGGCAAAACCATTCGGCTCCTGGAATCAACAGTGTGCATGCCCAGCGCAACCGCCGGAGGCTGAAAGATTGGGAAGGTTACGACGGTTCCTCAATCAACTCGTTCGTGCTCGCAGTCCCTACCGCCGATCACGTCGACTTGTTGAGAGGGTGGAGGAGTGCAGGGCCCCAGTCGGAAGGGCAGTAGCGGCGGCGCAAGTGGCGCACCGGCCTGGCGGGTTCGGTGGAGGGACGGTGTGTTTCGAGGCGGCCCGCTAGGCGAGCGCTCAGGCGGGGCAGGCCAGCGCGAGCGGCAGGGGGCGCAGGAGTTGAGGTAGGGTTCTCGCTAGCATGGGTGCGCCGCGAAACGGAATCCGGGACTCAATCGAAGAATCCGCGATCTTCGCCGGAGAGCCGCGCTTTGGCGGCGGCGACTTTGAATGTGACGCCGAGGCCAGGGCGGTCCCAGACGTTGATGAAGCCATGGTTGACGATTGGATCGGGCAGACCTTCGACGATGTCGTACCACCATTCGGGCTGGCCGTAGGGGTATTCGAACGCGATGTAGTTTTGGGGCAGTGCGGCGGCGAGATGGACATGAGCGGCGAGGCCGATCAGGCCGTCGAAAATGCCGTGCGGGGCGACGGAGATGCCGTGGAGGTCGGCGTGTTCGGCGATCCATTTGAGTTCGGCGATACCTCCGACGTCGGCAGGGTCGGGGCCGACAACATCGACGGCCTGCTTTTCGATCAGGTCCTTGAAGTTCTGCCGCAGATAGATCTGCTCTCCGGTGTGGATGGGGACCGTTGTTGACAGTTTGAGATCGCGGTAGAGTTCCGCATTCGGGTAGGGCGAGTAGTCGCCAGTCAGGAGGTCCTCGATCCAGGCGAGACGCATCGGCTCGCACGCGCGCGCGAAAGTGAGGGCGTCTTTGGGCATCCAGCCCGGTCCGGCGTCGAGGGCGAGGCCGACGCCGCTGCCGAGCACCTTTTTCATCGCCTCGACGCAGGCGATGATGTGCTGGAGACCGCGTTCGGTCAGCACGCCGCGGATCGAATGGGGCGCCCCGCTGCGCGGCTCGTCGTACCACATGTCAGGGATGGCGCCCATCATGCGCGGGTTGTGGAAGCCGACGGCCATCTTGATGAGCGTGAAGCCCTCTTTGGCTTCCTTCATCTGCTGCACGTTTTCGGCATAGTCCTGAGGCGTCTGGCCCTTCAACGGGGGGCGGAAGCCTCCGTTGTAGACGCGAACGCGGTCGCGGATCTTGCCGCCGAGCAGTTTGTAGGCGGGCACTCCGGCGACCTGGCCGGCGACGTCCCAGAGCGCGAATTCGATGGCGCTGACCGCCGAGCCCCACGGTTTGGAGGCGCCGAGCCTGCGGATCTTGAGCATCACCCGTTCGACGTCAGTCGGGTCCTCTCCCAAGAGATAGTTCTTGTAGAAAAGCACCATGGGCTTCAGATACGACTTGGTCGACTCGGCCTGACCGTAGCCGGAGACTCCCTGGTCGGTGACGATCCGGACGACTGGATTGCGGCCGATGATCGCGCAGCGGACGTCTGTGATCTTGATCCTGGGGCCGCCGGCCCGGCCTGGCTGGGCCATGCTGCGTGGGGCTAGCGGCAATGCGGAAGCCGATGCGAGAAACGCTCTTCGTGTGCGGGTGGCCATAGTTTCCTCTACAGCGACATCATTCTATACCGCGGTGGCGGTTTGGGGAGAGCTATTTCGGCAGCGCCTTGATGAGCGAGTCGATCGCGGCCTGAGCGATCTCGGCGTCCTCCTGGGCGGTGGCGCCGGTGACGCCGATGGAGCCGATCACGGCTCCGTTATAGACGACGGGGAGGCCGCCTTCGAAGGGGAACGCCCCCGGCAGAACGATGACGTGGGGCTCTTTGAGCGCGCGTTCGGCCAGCGCCTTGCCCGGCCGCCGGTACTTCAGGGCGCTTTCCGCCTTGCGCATGGCAACGTCGATTCCGGCGATCTGGACTCCATCCATCCGCTCGAAGTAGAGCAGGTGGCCGCCGTCGTCGAGGATCGCAAGCGCGATGGTCAGGTTTTTCGACCTCGCGTAGTCTCCGGCGGCCCTGGCCATGAACTTCGCGGCGCTCAACGTCAGCACGGTTTTCGAGGAGAGCTGAGGGGATTGGAACGGCAGGGCTATGCCGAGGGCGGGTGGAACAAGCAACGCGAGGAGGTTCCGTTTCGTCATCGTCAGGGCGTGCGGACCAGGGATCAGTATACTCCCGGCGCCGGTCTGCCACGTGCCCGGTAAATCCGGCCGCGCACGGCGGGCGGTTGATGTCATCCGGCGGCGAGGTACTGGCGCATCGTTTTCGCGTAGTGCGGGAAGGAGACCTCAGGCTCTTCGATTTCCGGGTGCCAGCGCTTTTCCCACTCGAAGCTGTAATAGCCCTTGTAGCCGCCGCGGGCGAGAACACGAACCGTCTCTCTGACGGGGATGTCGCCCGCTCCGGTGAGGACGTAGCGGCGATCTTCTTTCGACTTGCCTGGCACCGGCAGGGAGTCCTTGAGATGGACGTGGCGGATGAACCTGCCGAGATTGCGGAACGTGTCGGCGGGCTGCTCGCCTTCCACACAGGTATGGTGGGCGTCCCAGAGGAAGGCGACGTTGTCCGACTTAGCGCCTGTGAGGATCGCTGTGATGTCTTCGGCGCGGCGGAACTCGCCGTGGGACTCGACAATCACGGTCACGCGCGCCGGTCTGGCGTATTCGCCGAGCTGGTGGAGACCTTCGGCGATGCGTGCGATCGTAACTTTCTTCTCCTCGCCCGGCAGGAACCGATCGGGGAAGACACGAACATAAGGCGCCTGCATGGCGTGAGCGAGATCGATGAAGCGCCGTGCTTCGTCGAGGTGTCTGGCGCGTCTGGCCGGATCGGGTTCGTGCATCTGGGCCGACGCACCCAGGACGCAGATCCGGAGGTCCACCGCCGAAAGATCCTGCAGAGTGCCTTTGAGGCGAGTGCCGCTGAACTCGGGGCATTTGGGCAGGTCCATCTCATTGAGAACGCCGCGCAGTTCAAGCGCGGCAAACCCCCACGACGATGTGTTCCTGACTATGGTGTTCCAATCCCACCTGGGGCAGCCCAGGGTGGAGACGGAAAGAGGGAGGCGGGGGGCCGAACGGGCGAAACCGGCAGCGGCGCCAGCCGCACCCGAGGCGGCCAGGCGCAGGAGTTGACGGCGGTTCATGCTCAGATCTTAACGGATCGCCGGGAGCGTCAGGCCGCGCCGCGATCCGGGGGTGGACGACGTGAGACAAAAACGACAGTACTTGACAGTGGCTCTTTTTAAGCGCATGATGGAGGCGTGGATTTCAGCCTGGCGGAACTAGCGGAGAAGGCGGGCGTTCCGGCCCGGACCATCCGCTACTACATCTCGCTGAGGCTGTTGGGAGGGCCGGTGCAGAGCGGGCGGGGGGCGCGGTACACGGCCGAGCATCTGAAGAGGCTGGGCGAGATCGGGCAGCTTCGGACGC
>WBZO01006588.1_pt1 | contig 11183 bp, 10 predicted proteins | sample 5204261 | NCBI WGS metagenome assembly WBZO01 (sample SAMN12412400, study PRJNA552823) | activated sludge metagenome | isolation source: activated sludge from anammox sidestream of wastewater treatment plant... | place: USA: North Carolina | collected 2017-09 | reverse complement strand
TGGTACTACCGAAATGGCATTAAGGGCAGCTCAAGCACTAGATCCGTGGCAAGATTTAACCAAACGTTATCAGAATTTAGCATTAGCAAAAGTTGCAACCTCCGCGCGTGAAGCCCAAGAAATGGGATTTTTGCGTGAATCCGATACAATAGTTATGAATAGCCGAGAGGTTCTGCTAATTGCTAAGGAACGAGCAAAATATATGGCATTGGCTGGTTATTTACCACCGGTTAAAGCTAAATTTAGTGTCTTTGGTGAGCAAGGTATGGCGACAATTAATGCACTTTTAGTTAATATGTATGCAGGTAAGCAAATTTCTGATCATGATTACCTTATTGCTAAAAATATCGCTGAAGTTATGTGTGGTGGTAAAGTTGATAAAGGTAGCATTGTTAGCGAGGACTGGGTTCTAAATCTTGAGAAAGCTAGATTTGCTGAACTTGCAATTAGCGATAAGACTGCGGCAAGGATACAGCATATGTTGGAAACAGGCAAGCCTCTTCGCAATTAACTGCGTGGATTATTTAACAACAATTGCGTCACAACGCTCTTTATGTATTCCTGTGTACATGGCGTAGCTTTGTTTCCTATTCTTGTCAAATACTACAGCAGTTTGATAGTTTTAAAATTTAAGTTTATTTGGGAGCTATGGAAAAATGAAATCAGTATATATAGTTGCAGCTAGACGTTCCGCATTGACTAAAGCCAAAAAGGGTAGTTTTGCAAATGTACGCCCAGATGATTTACTTGCGCATATAATTAAGCATACGGTTGCCGAATCAAAAGTTAATCCGGCAGACATTGGCGATGTAGTTATTGGCTGCGCTTTTCCTGAAGCAGAGCAGGGGCAGAACATTGCTAGGATTGCAGTCTTGTTGGCTGGATTACCTGATAGCGTACCGGGCATGACGATTAACCGTTATTGTAGTTCGGGAATAAATTCGATTGCAATTGCTGCAAACCGAATTCAATTAGGTGAAATCGAAGTTGCTGTAGCTGGTGGCGTAGAGTCAATGAGCATGATTCCAATGGGTGGCAATGACTATTCGATTAGCCCAGAGGTATTTACCAAAGATCAAAATGTTGCGATTGCTTATGGTATGGGTATAACAGCTGAGAATGTTGCCAGTCAATGGCAGATTAGCCGTGAAGATCAGGATAGATTTGCCACAGAGAGTCACAATAAGGCAGCACAGGCACAGCTAGCTGGACATTTTAAGGATGAAATCATTCCTTATGAGCTAACTCTCAAAACTCCAGATCTAAAAACCAATGAAATAAAACAGACCAACAAACAAATAAGCACTGATGAGGGCATCCGTGCTGATACCACACAAGAAGGATTAGCTAAACTAAAACCAGCATTTGCCGCCAAAGGCTCAGTAACCGCAGGAAATAGTTCGCAAATGACTGACGGTGCGGCAGTATTAGTATTAGTTAGTGAAGATTATCTGAAAAAGCATAATCTTACGCCACTAGCACGATTTGTTAATTTTGCGGTAGCTGGTGTACCAGCAGCGATTATGGGAATCGGTCCAGTAAAAGCAATTCCACAAGCTCTGGAAAACACAGGACTAAATCTAGAACAGATTGATTGGATTGAATTAAATGAGGCTTTTGCTGCGCAAGCTCTGGCGGTAATTCGGGACTTGAAACTTGATGTAAATAAATTAAACCCGTATGGAGGAGCGATAGCCCTTGGACACCCTTTAGGAGCAACGGGGGCAGTACTTGCAACCAAAGTAATTCATGGTTTACGTCGCAATAAACTACGCTATGGAATGGTAACTATGTGTATTGGTACCGGGATGGGAGCAGCCGCAATTTTTGAAGCGTTATAAGAGTATATAACCAATAAATATAAAGCTTTTACAGGGGTAAATATAATGGAAAAAATCTGGCTAAAGAGCTACAAAAATAATGTACCTCATGAAATTGCGCTGGATAATAAGACGCTTGTTGATCTTTTTAAAACAACCTGTAAAACTTATCCAGATAATCGGGCAGTAACCTGCCATGGTGAAACACTTACTTTCAGTGAAGTTTATGAGCGAGTATTAGGAATTGCCAAAGGGTTAGCTGATTTGGGCATAGGACATGGAGATCGAGTAGCTCTGGTATTACCCAACTCGATTCAATATCCACTATGTGTCTTTGCCGCTCATTTACTTGGAGCTATCGTTGTCAATATCAACCCATTATATACCGCCAGCGAGATGGAGTATGTAATCGGTAATTCCGAACCAAAAGTTGTCATTATTCTTGACATGTTTAGCGAAAAATTAAACAGCTTTTATAATAAATATGGCATTGAACATATTATAGTAACTCGGATTGCTGATCCTTACCCACTCCTGAAAAGAACAATTATTAATCTGGTATTGAAATATATCAGCAAGGTTAATCCAAAACTTCAATATGAGCCAAAATCTTTTACTGATCTGTATAATAACTCGGATAGGCTCAAAACTCCCCCTTCAATAAATAATGAAGATATCGCTTTTATCCAGTACACAGGTGCAACAACTGGGCATCCGAAAGGTGCTAAACTCTTGCATCGTAATATCGTTGCCAATATCTATCAGGTCTATGCTGTGATCGGTGCTCAGGTGCCTGATCTTGATAAGCAGATAGTAATCAGTGCCCTACCACTTTATCATATATTTTCATTGACAGCCAATCTATTTACCTTCTTTTTTAAAGGCTCGGAAAATGTAATGATTCCAAATGCCAAAGACTTGAAAGATCTGGTAAAAACGATGAATAAAACACCATTTACCATATTTAACTCACTTGACACTTTATATAATAAACTTCTTGAATATAAACCATTTACCTCTGTAAAACACCAGTACTATCGTTATGGAATCTGTGGTGGTATGCCAACTCGGCAGTCGGTTGCTGAGGCTTGGTTCAAACATACCGGAATGTATCCAACCAACTGTTACGGGTTAACTGAAACTTCCCCCGCAGTATCAATGAGTTATTTTGATGACACATTCAATGGTTCGGTTGGCTACCCTATGCCCTCTACTGAAATTAATATTGTTGACCTACAAACAGGAAATAGTCTTGGAGTTGGTGAAAAAGGGATAATTCAGGTGCGTGGACCACAGTTGATGACTGGTTACTGGCGCAATGAAGAACAAACCAAAAAAGCCATCAATGAAGAAGGTTGGTTCAATACGGGTGACATCGGTTATATTGATACCAATGGACACTTATTTATTAGTGGGCGTGAAACTGAAATGATAATAGTTTCAGGGTTTAATGTTTATCCAGTTGAAGTTGAGCTAGTGATTGATGCGTTACCTGAAATTGCAGAAGTAGCTATTGTTGGTTACAAAGATGAAGACACTGGTGAAGCACCACATGCATATATAGTATTTCATGAAGGGATGTCATTAGAAAAAGAGCAGATTATTAAACATTGTCGAAAGGAGCTTGCACGCTATAAAATGCCCCGGACGATTAACTTTGTTGCCGAGTTACCCAAAACGCTTGTTGGTAAGATAGACAAAAAAGCAATTGTTGCCAAATATCTGGCAACTGAAGATAAATAAAAAGGAGATTCGTATGACGAAAACAGTTTTTATCACAGGTGGTACTCGTGGGGTTGGTTTAGAAATAGCCAAGCGTTTTGCTAAAGATGGAGCAAATGTTGTGATCGTTGGTAAAACGGTTGATCCTCATCCAAAGCTACCAGGAACATTAGCTACCGCAACTGAAGAAATCCGCGCCGCTGGAGCAAAAGAAGTGTTGGCGATCCCATGTGATGTCCGAGATCTTGATGCGTTAAATTTAGCAATAACTGCAACGGGCGCCAAATTTGGCAAAATTGATGTCTTAGTTAATAATGCCAGCGCCTTATACCTCCTAAGGACGATGGATTTAACTCCTTCAAAATTTAACCTAATGCATGAAGTAATTGTAAGAGCTAGTCTATTTGCTGGGCAATTTGCATTACCTTATTTGCAAAAATCAGAAAACCCGCATATCATTCATCTAGCACCAAAACCAGCCTTACTTGCTAAATGGTTCAAGGGGCATACTGCTTATACTTTATGCAAATTTAGCTCTTCCATGTTGGTAATTGGTCTAGCTAGTGAATTTGCCGAATTTGGAATAGCAGTAAATGCAATCTGGCCTAAAACGTTACTAGCTACTGCAGCAGTTCAAAATCTGCTTGGTGGAGATAACTCAATAAATCATTCGCGTCATCCACGAATTGTTGCTGATGCTGCATATATTTTGAGTAATAAACCAGTTAGTCATAGTGGTAATTTTCATCTTGATGAAGAACTGGTCAATGAAGTTGGTGGTAACCTTGATGATTACAGCATAATTAGTGGTAGTAAATTATATACAGATTTATACGTTGAAGAGGCATAAGGGAGAATTATCATGAACATAATATTTTTACTTGGTTACTTCTTAGTTACATGGCTGGTAATTTATCACAAGCCAAAACTCTGGTTATGGACGGTAGCTATGCTAGCTTATTTTATTGGTGCACATAGTCTGCATGAAGAAACATTAAGTACAGTTCTTTATGTATTACTGGCAATAACCTCTCTAGCCATAGCAGTTGTTGGCAATATCCCTTTCCTGCGGCTTAAAATTTCAGCTTCAATTTTTAATAAAGCCAAAGGAGTGTTGCCGACTATTTCAGAAACTGAAAAGCTAGCACTTGATGCCGGAGACTCTTGGTGGGAACGCGACTTATTTCAGGGAAAACCTGATTTTAATAAACTGCACTCATTAAAAAAATTCGAGTTAACAACTGAGGAGCAGGCTTTTCTTGACAATGAAACCAATCAACTTTGCGCGATGATTAATGACTGGGAAATAACCCATAGTATCAAAGACATGCCTGTTGAAGTGTGGAATTTCCTAAGAGAAAAGAAATTCTTTGGTTTAGTTATCAGTAAAGAGTATGGAGGAAAAGGGTTTTCCGCAGCTGCGCATTCAGAAATCGTCCTAAGGATTGCCACCAGAAGTACTTCAGCCGCAGTTACTACTATGGTTCCAAATTCGTTAGGTCCGGGTGAGCTTCTCCAGCATTATGGAACTAAAGAGCAAAAAGAATACTATTTGCCACGTCTTGCTGATGGTCGTGAAATCCCATGTTTTGCATTGACTGGACCAACGGCTGGATCTGATGCGACCTCAATTCCTGACATGGGTACAGTATGCACGGGCGAATATAATGGTAAAACTGTACTTGGGATCAAGCTGACTAATGTCGATAAACGTTATATTACGCTTGCTCCGATTGCAACGCTGGTTGGGCTTGCATTTCAGCTAAAAGATCCTGATGGGTTATTACAAGGTGTTGGGCGTGAAGGAATAACCTGCGCTTTGTTGCCACATGATCATCCCGGACTTGAGATTGGCAACCGTTTGATACCACTAGATCAAGTATTCATGAATGGAGTTATCCGGATTAAAGAAGCATTTATCCCAATTGATTGGATTATTGGTGGGCAGGCAATGGCTGGAGAGGGCTGGCGGATGCTAGTTGAATGCCTGTCAATCGGACGCTCAATTTCACTACCTGCTTGTGGGACGGCTAATGCTTTACTTTCTACCGTCACAACTTCAGCATACTCTCAGGTGCGCGAGCAATTTAAAGTTGCAATTGGTAACTTTGAAGGTGTCCAGGAGGGACTTGGCAAAATGGGGGGGCTTACCTATATGATGAATGCAACTAGACGTTTTACAGTTGCTGCCGTTGATGCCGGGATTAAACCATCAGTAGCTTCCGCAATTTCCAAATATCATTTAACAGAGAATGGACGCACAGTAGTAAACTGGGCTATGGATATCCATGGCGGACGTGGCATCATCATGGGACCAAATAACTATCTGGCTAGAATGTATCAGGGAGTGCCGATTGCGATTACCGTTGAAGGTGCTAATATCATGACTCGCAACCTCATGATTTTTGGTCAGGGAGCCATGCGCTGTCATCCATTTATCCGGGATATTTATGAATCACTAATGCGTGAAGATGGACTTAAAGATTTTGATAAAGCTTTATTCGGGCATATTGGTTATTTGGCACAAAATAAGATACGGGCATTATTTCATGCACTGACAGCTGGTAGATTTGCTAGCGGTTATTCATCACGTTTTAATCATTATTATAAACAGATAAGCCGACTTTCTTCTGCTGAAGCATTTATCAGTGATACAATTCTTATTATGCTTGGTGGTAGCATCAAGGTCAAAGAGCGTCTCTCTGCACGACTTGGTGATGTAATGAGCTATCTGTATATGGCAAGTAGTACACTTAAACACTTCAAAGATGAAGGTGAACGTGATGGTGATGAAGTATTTGTCAAATGGGCAATTGAGCATTGCTTATTTCAAGCTCAACATGCGTTGGTTGAAACCCTTGCCAATTTCCCGGTAAGATGGATTGCGAATATCCTTAAAGTAATTGTCTTTCCATATGGCTTACCATTTCATGAACCAAGTGATTATCTAGATCGTAAAGTTGCTCAAGCATTACTTAACAATAATGAAACTAGAGCTACATTTGCAAGCGAGGTTTATTTCACCCCGGAAATGAACGATCCAGTAGGACGTATGGATTTGGCATTTCATTCGGTGCTGGCAGTTATGCCAATCCGGGCTAAAATTAGCCAAGCAATCAAAGATAAAAAACTACCTAAAGCAAACATAATGAAAAATGCTGGCAAAGCTCTTGAGCTAGGTATAATTGATGCAACAGAATTCGGAAAGCTAGAGCTTGCCGCCAAATATGCTAATGAAGTTATTCAGGTTGATGAATTTGAGGCATATGAATTAGGACCTAAAAATGCTCACTCTGAATGAACAACTAATTAAAAATGGAGTTTTCAATGAATGAACTAGAACAAAAATTTAACCAGATGGTTGAAGCGGTGAAAAATGCAACAATTAACTTTCAGCCAAATAATACTGAAAAATTAAAACTCTATGCTTTCTACAAACAAGCAACGATTGGTGATATTCAAGGAGAATGCCCTAGTGTAATCAATATGGTTGAACGAGCAAAATGGAATGCATGGAATGCAATCAAGGGCTGGAGTAAAGAAAAAGCCATGCAGGCATATGTCGACATGCTTAAAGATAAGTAGTATAAACATAAAATTTTGCTAGTATAACCTTGAATAAATTTTATATTTTTGTTATAATAGCGGGCTTTTAATGTAAAGGCACTTTAAGTAACCTTTCTCTTCGTCATAGCATGGGCAAGAGATTTTTATCCACAAGGAGCTTTCATGCGTCATTATGAAATCGTTTTCCTTGTTCACCCGGATCAAAGTGAGCAGGTAGTAAACATGGTAGATCGTTATAAAAAAATCATTGGTGATAATGGTGGTAAAATCCATCGCCTTGAAGACTGGGGTCGCCGTCATTTAGCTTATCCTATCCAAAAATTGGCAAAAGCACATTATGTGTGCATGAACATCGAGTGTGGCAATGAAGTACTTGATGAATTAAGCCATGCATTCAAATTTAATGATGCTATTCTGCGTAATCTTGTAATCAAGAAAAAAACTGCAGTTACAGAGCCTTCATTATATATGAAAGATGAAAAAAGCAAATCTTTGATCTAATAATAGCAGGTTAAATAAATTAATCACCTTGAGTTAACTGGAATTGTTACTAAAGTTTATGAACAAATAATCACACCAGCAAAAGTACTGGTTTCCAGATTTGTAATTGAACACAGTTCAACGCAAAACGAAGCTGGAATAAATCGACTAGTAAAATGCAGGATGTTTTGTGTAATTATTGGTAAAAGTTTAAGCAACGAAATGGTTAATAAAGCGGTTAATGCAAAAGGTTTTTTGAGCATGAATGCTAATCGTCAGATAGTTTTTCATGTCAATCAGATACAAATTTTGGACTAAAGGAATTAAAATGTCTCGTCAAATTTTGAAAAAGAAAAAATTTTGTCGTTTTTCAGTTGAAGGTTATACTGAAATCGACTATAAAGATGTAGAATTACTAAAAAGCTACATTACAGAAACTGGAAAAATCATTCCATCAAGAATTACTGGTACATCAGCTAAATTTCAACGTATGCTAGCAGAAGCCATCAAACGCGCGCGTTTCTTGTCTTTATTGCCTTACTGCGATCAGCACTAATTTGGTTAAAGGATTAATAATATGAAGATTATTTTGTTAGAGCGTGTTGCAAATTTAGGTAGCCTTGGTGATATCGTTTCAGTTAAAAATGGTTATGCTCGTAATTTCTTGATTCCACAAGGAAAAGCTAAGCGTGCTACAGAAGCTAATTTGCAGGAATTTGAAGTTCGTCGTGCTGAATACGAACGTAATCAAGCTGACATTCTTGCTAATGCACAAGCTCGTCATTCTAAAATTGATGGGGTTGTTTTCACTGTTCCAGCTAAAGCAGGTGTTGATGGTAAACTATTTGGTTCAGTAACATCAATGGATATCGTTGATGCTATTACTAAATCCGCAGGTGTAGATGTTAAACGTTCAGAAGTTGCATTGCCACACGGACCATTAAAAACTATTGGTGAATTTGAAGTTGATGTTATTCTTCATCATGACGTTCACTCTAAAGTTAAAATCAGCGTGGTTTCTGAAGCGTAATTCAGATCATCAATATTTCATGGCATCATTTCTTATGGTGCCATAAATATTCCTCCAAAATGGGTTGTTAGCTCAGCGGTAGAGCGTTACGTTGACATCGTAGAGGTCACTGGTTCGACACCAGTACAACCCACCATCTCTCAAAAGCAGTTGTTTTTTATTCTATAATTTAGTTAAATCAAACTCTGGGAACCCGACTTTAACCATGATTCCCGCATAAATTATTATTGGAGAGACAATATCACAAAATCTAACCATGGCAACAGGAAATTACGCATACAAATATACACCAACAAAAAATATACAAGTATAGACAAAAATAGTAATAAACATTATCTGATCAAATAATTTTGCTGTTGCATACCCTTCTTCATCAAGTAACCGTAATGTTCTAATTGTAACTAAGAAACATATTAAAATAACCAGCCCAGAATAGAAAGTAAATAAATCAATAATTGTTAGCGCATTAATTACCTTGATAGAGGCATTTAATTGAAATACTGTAGCTGATAATGCAAATACTGAACTACCGATGACCGCCACCCGCCCATTCTTGGGACTATTGGTTTTTGCATTAATCAGTAAGGCAAATAAAGCAATTGAAATTGCCAATAACATGTATTGAACCGTTTTTAAATACGAGTAAACGTTTTTATGCTCAAATAACATATAGGCACGGGTTAGACCATAATATTTTACCTGATGCTGGTTATCAGTTAGGGAAGATACCGTATCACTTTCAACCTCATTAACAAATCCGGTTTTAATTAATTGATAATCATTTTGGGCAACATAAGTCATATCCTGAAAATCAACCAATCTAAAATAATAAGGGTCATCCTCAACCTTGGGTGAAAGGCGCACAGATATCAGCTCTAAATCCAGCGGATACATCGGAAGCATATAATATGGCTCAATCTCAGCTGTTAGCCTTAGGATTTCATGAACCCGCCCATTTTTAATTCTCCGACTTACTTGTTGCTGTTCTTTTAGCGTACCATTAAAAATCCCTATCCCGGGAGTACCGTCTGGAAAATTACTCTCAGCATAATCAAGATTAACAACAACCCTCACCTGCATGGTTTTTTCTTTCATATTGATATCACTCATCCGCATCATATAGATACTGGTATCAATTGCAGGCATACTGCTTAAATTGGCAATTTCTTCTTTGGTTGGAGCTTGGCGATCTACACGCTCACCAATCCATTCCATTTCAACTTTACGCATAGCATACAGACGCTCTCCAAGAAAAGCAATTATCAATAGCATAATAAAATTTATTAGAATAAAATATTTGCCAAGAAATTTTTTCTGTTTACAGTTTAATGTCTGATACTGATTGCGCACCGAACCCAACATATTATTTATCATCTATCTTAACCTTTATAATCGCGACATTCATCCCCAAATTTTAACAGGAATTAGCAAGTAAATAGAAAGGAATACCAGATTTATCTAATCCCAATATAGCCAAAGAATCAAAACATGTCTTATTACAAGTGTGTTAAGCCAAAGTTGTAAAACCCAACAATGTCGCTCATAGCAAGGGACACATGATATAATTTTAAACTTTGATAGTAAATTTTATTTGAAGGAATCAATTAATTTTGCATAAATATCTTCATCTAACTCATCTTGATAATGACCAATTATATAATCTATGTGGCGCAATGGATGAAAACCTGACACAAATCTCAAATCATTTTGATGTAAATATTAGTCGTCGCGGCAGTGATTTTAAAATTAGTGGACATAATGCTCAGATAGCCAGTGATTGTCTGGAGTATTTTGCCGCAAAATCTGTCGAACGGGAAATCAATCTAGAAGATATCCAACTTGGACTGGTGGAGCAACAAAATCGTGAAAAGGAAAGTAATTCTAGCAGCTACAACCTCAAATCCCGCAAAGGAGAAATAAAAGGGCGAACACCGAATCAGATTAGCTATATCCAATCAATTATAGCTAACGACATCACCTTTGGTATCGGTCCTGCCGGGACAGGAAAAACCTATCTTGCAGTCGCTGCAGCAGTAGATCATTTTGATCGTGAAACAATTAAGCGGATCATTCTGGTTAGACCTGCCGTTGAAGCTGGAGAAAAACTTGGTTTCTTACCTGGCGATCTCAGCCAAAAAGTAGACCCATATTTGCGCCCACTTTACGATGCACTCTATGATCTGATGGGATTTGAAAAAACTAGCCGCCTTTTTGAACGTGGATTAATTGAAATAGCACCTTTGGCATTCATGCGTGGTCGGACACTTAATAACGCATTCATCATTCTTGATGAAGCGCAGAATACCACCCCCGAGCAAATGAAAATGTTCCTAACTAGAATAGGCTTTGGCTCAAAGGCTGTAGTTACAGGCGATTTAACCCAGATTGATCTGGATAAAAAGATAAAAAGTGGCTTAATTGAAGTAGAACAAATACTGGGTAAAATTCGAGGGGTTCACTTTCATCATTTTAATAAGAAAGATGTTGTTCGCCACCCTTTAGTGCAGAAAATTGTCGAAGCGTATGAAAAAGCCTCGGATTAAAATAAGCCGGATTAATTCCGG
>WBZO01006585.1_pt1 | contig 11186 bp, 11 predicted proteins | sample 5204261 | NCBI WGS metagenome assembly WBZO01 (sample SAMN12412400, study PRJNA552823) | activated sludge metagenome | isolation source: activated sludge from anammox sidestream of wastewater treatment plant... | place: USA: North Carolina | collected 2017-09 | reverse complement strand
GTGGTTGTCGCCGACCCTCGCCTCGAATCGGGCAGGGGAGCCGGCAGGCTGGATGCGCCGCACGAGCCCTTCGGCCACGAGCACGTTCAGCGTGTCGTAGACCGCCTGGCGCGAGATGGCGCCGATGTCGGAGCGGGCGCTTTCGGCCACTCCGTCAGCGGTGATGTGGGGCTGGGCCGTGACGGCCCTCAGCACAGCAAGACGCTGCGCCGTGACCTGGAGGCCGCGCGCCCGAAGCCGTTCAGCGTGATCCATGGAACGGCTCCATGATGTGCCCTGATTCTGGACTCAGTCAAGAATTAGATTCTGACCGGATGAGCTGCGTGAGGTGATCGGCCAGCCGCAGCGACAGTGCCACGACGGTGAGCGTGGGATTGGTCGCTCCGGATGTCGGGAAGACTGCGGCGCCGGACAGGAACAGGTTCGTCGTCTGGAACACCCGCAGCTGGGGGTCGACCACCCCATCCTCCGGTGCGGCTGCCATCCGGCAGGTCCCGGCCGGATGGAACCAGCGCAGGCCGGGTTCGGCGGTTGGCCGGCCGAGCGCGTTCGCAAACGCCAGTTGGGCGTTCAGCGCGGCCTCACGCGTCTCGATATCGCGTGGTGTCCAGTCGGCGTTCAGCGCCACCGAGCGGCGGCCCCATCGATCGCGCGCATTCGGCGCGAGACGGATCCCGTTGGCCGCGTCCGCCGCGAGTTCGAGCGTCACATCCACCTGCGGCACCGCGGTGTCGAGGTGGAAGTCGGCCAGGAATGCTCCACGCCCTTCGAAGGCCTTCGGATGACGCATGTAGGACCGGTGGATGCGGGGGACGCGTGGCAGCCGTGCGCGCGGGCGCACCTGCACCCGGTAGCGCGGGTGCGCGTGGAAGCCGGCCCCGAGCCAGGTTCCGCCGATCGACGGCCTCGTCTCGCGCGCGTGCAGGAGCAGTCGGGTGGTTTCCACGACCCCTGCCGCGATCACGGCCGCTCGCGGACGGAGCGTGACCATGGGCTGGCCCTCTGGCCTCGCCTCGACGGCGAGCAGCCGGCCGTCGCTGGCGAACGCGAGTCCCGTCACCGGGTGCCCTTCGAGAATCGTGACGTTCGGCCGCTGGCGCAGGGCCTCCATCGGCCCTTCGTCCAGCCGCAGCGGACGCCCGTTGGCCAGCGCGAACGCGAGCGGAAACACCGGCAGGTCGGGTTGACGGAGCAGGGCTGCCGGACTCTCGTAGTCGCCGGCTTCCGAGGGGTAGGGGCAGCGTGGAGGTTCGGCATCCGGCACGAGCAGGCCGCCGCTCACCTGCAACATCTGCTCGGCGTCGCAGTAGTACGGCTCCAGGTCGTCGTAGCCGACCGGCCAGTCGACGTCGAGGCCGCGGCGCGACTTCACCCGCAGGTCGTCAGGCAGCAGCCGCGTGATGACGCCGTTCCACTGCCGGCTGGTGCCGCCGAGCCCGATGGTCCGAGTGCCGTTGACCGGAAACACCAGCGTGCCGGTGGACACCGCGGGAAACAGGTCGGCCGCCCCGCTGCCGGGTGCATTCGATGCCAGGCGCGGGCCGGCTTCGATCACGATCACGCGCAGGCCACGCTCGGCCAGCCGCTGCGCGAGGTAGACGCCCGCAAACCCCGACCCGATGATGCAGGCATCGCAGTCGAAGTCGGGTCGTGGTGGTGGCGTACGTCCACAGGCCGCCACCGCGAGAGACGCCGCGGTGGTGAGGAAGGCACGTCGGCTCAGCCCGCCGACCGGCACGTCTGCCGTCATGGAAGGTAGTCTGCACCGAAAGCGAACGCCGTGAGCACCGCAGACGTGCCGAGCCCCGCTGCCCAGCGCACCGGCTGCCGGGTGAGGGGGTGCCGCGCGAAGACGATCGCCGCCGCGGTCCAGAGGGGCAGCATCAGCGGGATGCGGAACCGCGATCGCGACTCCAGGACGAGGAAGATCACCAGTGCGTAGCCAAGCGTGCCGACGAGGAACAGGACCCACGGGCGCGCGTGCGAGGCGGTCCACATCCCCACGCCAGCCGCGCCGAGCACCGCCGCGTAGAAGACGACGTTCCAGGCCTGCAGCAGCCTTGAGAGTCCGGCCGGGGGCCGCACGTAGCCCACGCGTCGCACGTTGAAGACGCCTCCGGCCAACTGCTCGGTGACGAACGTGCGGTAGTCGAACAACCGGAAGTACTGGCGTGGCCACTGGCGTCGGATGATCGCGCTCACGCCGCGTTCTCGCACGAACGCCGCGAGCCTGGCCGCCAGCACGCGCTGGCGGGCGGCGAACGTGTCCCCGCCCGAGTGGTAGACCTGCATCGCGGCGGCCGCATGATCGTGCGCGGCGCTGCGGCGGCCATCGGCCGTGAGCCCGAGCCACGCATTGAACAGGGAACTGTCGGCGACGACGAAGGCGCCGTGCGTACGGTGGTTGCCAAGGGCCGTTGGCAGCATCAGCAGCCCGGCGAGGACGGCGACGCCGCCGGCCCGTGGCATCGCAGCCCTCCAGCCGATCTCGTGGGCGAGCGGCAGTGCGAGCAGTGGCAGGTACGGCACGAGGACGCTCTTCGTGAGACCGATGGCTGCGATCGTCACACCGGACGCGAGCCACCAGGCGTGCCTGCCGGGGCGGCGCACCACCAGCCACAACAGCAGGACCAACAGGGCGACGTGTGGCACCTCCGGCCACGCATAGTGGGCGAACCCCGCCAGGTGCGGGTCGATCAGCATCAACACGAAGCCGACGCGGGCCGCTCGCGGTGAGCCGGTCACTTCCTCGAGCACCCGACGGAAGAGCAGCGCCGCAACCGCGAGGAGGACGACCTGCACCAGCGCGAGCAGGTGGGGCCATCCCTCACCGAACCGCGCCAGCGGCGTGAGCATCCAGACGTACAGCGGCGGCCACAGCGGTTCGAGCACGGCCGGAGCGCCCTGCGCGGCCGACTCCGCCAGCGTGCGGTACATCACTTCATCGCCGAGCGGGATCCGAGGCGACGGCACGATGTCCAGGTAGAAGAACACCGCGTGCAGGCAGGCGAACGCCAGCCATGCCGGCCAGTCCACGGCGGGCGGCGGTTCTCCGAGATGGCCCGTCCGCATCAGGGGCCGAGTTCGAGGGTGCGGCGCACGCGCCGACGGACCGCACGGTACGCACGACCGAGCAGCGGGTGTCCGGACAGGAAGGCTCGCACATGCTGGCGCGCGGCCGAGTCCGGGCGGGCGTGTCCGAACGCCTCGGGGAGTGGAGCCGCGGCACCATACCCTCGCGCGAACTGCGCGAACCACGCATGGTCCCCGCGGGACACATCCGCCTCCGCGAGGCGGCGCATCGCCCCCACTGCCGCGGCCGCGTGAAGACGCACGCCATCTGGCTGCGCGTGTGCCGCCTGCACCAGCCCGGCGTACAGCCCACGGATCTCCGCAGGCACGCCGGGATGGCGCGCCACGTCCTCGTCCGGGGTGAGGTGGTGACGCAGGGATGGGGAGACGATCGCGTGGCCGGGGGGCCGCGTGGTGCCCGTACCAACGAACGAACGCAGCCGGTCGACCAGGGATGCCGGATTGTCGAGCAGCGCGTCGTAGGGGACCATCAGGCACGGCGCGTCGCCGACGGCGGCCAGCGCGCAGGCGTAGTGTACGAGCCAGAGCCGCACGCCATGATCGAACGGCAAGTCATCCCGTCTGGCGAGTGACTGCGCGACGTCGACCGGATTCCGCAGGCTGATGACGTGGTGCATCGGCGGCATCTGCAGCTGCCAGAACGGCAGCAGGATGCAGGCACGCGGATCCTTCCAGCCCCAGTGCCCGTGACCGGCGAGACCCGACACCAGTGTCCGCGCGCGGACCCGGAGATCGTCGAGCGCCGGGACATGCTCCCAGCCGTGCGGGAGAACCGGCGGGGTGTGCCAGCTGCCGTGCAGCCGGCGCAGCAACTCCTCGTTCAGGTCCCTGATGCCCCGGTGTTCCCAGTAGCCGCGGGCGTTCTCGGGGAGTGTGGTGAGGAATTCGTCCGGGGTCCCCATGTGCACACCGAGCGATTCGACGAGCGCCGCGAGCACCGAGGTCCCGCTGCGATGCATGCCGAGCACAGTGATCACCGGCATAATCGTCATGCCCGAGCCGCGGCCCGCCGGACGACCGACAGCGTAGCCGCCGCGGTGCGTCGGTACGTCAGTTCTGCCGCGCGCGCCCGCCCCCGTGCGGTGAGGGTGGCGCGCAGTCGTACGTCGCGCCTGACCCTGTCGACCGCATCCGCCCAGGCGTCGGCATCGTCGGGTGGCACGTACATCACCGCATCGGCGCCCACTTCCCTGAAGACCGGTGTATCGGCCACGACGACCGGGATGCCGGCGGCGAACCCCTCGACGAGCGGGAAGCCGAATCCCTCGTACCGGCTGGGCATCAGCAGCATCGAGGCGTGCGCGTAGAGCCAGCCCAGCTCCGGCGCCGGCGTCCAGCCGAGGCTGCTGACGTGCGCCGCCGCTGGCGTATCGGCCACCAGCCGTTCGAGCGAGGGGTGGTGTGAGTGCACCCGTCCTGCGCTGACCAGGGAGAGCGCAGCGTCCTGGTGCAGCTGTGCCCACGCCCTGGCCAGCACCTGCAGGTTCTTTCGCGGTCGGTTCTCCCCGACCACCAGCGCAAAATCGCCCTCCGGAAGGCCGGAAGGGCGCCGGTGAGGTGTACGACAGGCCCCCGGTACGCCAAGTGGCACCACGTGGACGCGATCGTGGCCGAGGTCCGCCACCTTCACGATGGCGTCGCGGCTGCAGCGGCTGCTGGTGAGGACGGCGTGGGCCCGGCGCGTGCCCCGCAGGGCGAGGTTGAAGAGGAACTGGCTCGTGCGCGAGAGGGTGCCGCTCAATTCGAGCGGCGACACGTCATGCAGGGTCAGCACCGAGGCGCAGCCGGCCACCGGGGGCATCACGTAGAACGGGCTGAGGTACGCGTCCGGCGTGATCCAGCGCAGCCAGGCGGAGATGCGCAGTGGGTCGACCGGTGACAGCGGCCACCAGTCCCGTTCGACCCACGTCACCCGCGGATGGGCACGGAAGGTGCTCACGTCGTACCGCACGGCGCGCGCCGCCGGATTCCACAGGACCACGAATTCCGTCGAGTCCTCGGCATCGAGACACGAGCGCAGCAGCTCGTACGCATGGGTGCCGATGCCGGTGAAGTGGTCGGCGGCGTAGCGCAGGTCGTACGCGACCCTCATGACCCGCTCCGAGCCAGTGCCAGCGCGTCGCGGAAGCGGACCGACCGTGCCGCGCTCTGCGAACGTCCCATCCAGCCGGCCACGCCGTGGGTGATCGCGCGAAGGCGCCAGCCGGCCAGCAGCCAGCGCCGCGCCCGTGCAGCGTCCCTGGGCGTGAAGTGTTTCTCGAAGTATCGCAGCGCCGAGAGCCCGCCGTCGGCGGCGAGGGCAGGCGTCGTGCGGGAGCCGTGGCCGGTGTCGTGCTCCACGCGGGAGCGACGCGTCGCCAACACCTGCCAGCCGGCGGCGTGCAGGCGCCGGCAGTAGTCCACGTCCTCGAAGTACATGAAGAAGGCCTCGTCCAGGCGGCCGACTTCTCGGATGGCCTCCGCCCGCAGCAGCCACGCGCACCCCGACACCCAGTCCACGGCGCCGGTGTCCTCGGGGAAAGGGCAGTGGCGCCCGGCACTGGGCAGCAGGGCATCCAGCCCGAGCGCGTGATTCCTTTCGCGCGAGGCGCTCGGGAAGCAGCCCACGCTTCGCTCGGTGGTGCCGTCGGCCCGTGTCACGAGGGGCGCGGCCAGTCCCGCCCGCGGGTGTGCCTCGAGCAGATCCGCGAGTACGTCGAGCGACGCCGGGGCCAGGGTCACGTCGGGGTTGATGACGGCCACGAACGCGTGAGTCATCAGCGTCAGGCCTGCGTTCACGCCGGCGGAGAACCCGCGGTTCTCGCGCAGCGCCAGCACCTGCGATGGCGGCAGGTGGCGCCGCGCGACGGACAGACTGCCGTCCCGGCTCGCGTTGTCCACGACCACGATGTGAACACCGCGAGAAGGAGCAGCCTTCCCCAGCGTATGAAGGCAGCGTTCGAGCGGCGTTGCCGACTCGTATGCAACCACGACGACCCCGATGTTCACGGTTGGAAGGTTCCATCTTACGGTGGAGGCCTTCGCCGGCGGGGACGCCTGAACGCGAAACCGTGTCGATGCTGCGTTGGGAACGATACGGTTGTGTCCCCGCGGATACGCCCGCAGGGCCGCGGGGACTAGCGGCGCGAGTGTGGGGGCCTGGGGGGGGGCGCCACCCGCACCGACCGGCTCGACGCCTGCAGGCGGCCGAACAGCATGTAGAGTCCGCCGGCAGCGGCCAGAAGGAGGACGATCGTGAGCAGGGTGGACGCCCCGGCCACGAGGCCGGAGTACCACGGCTCCGACAGGTCGCCGTAGCGGATGCCGGACTGCGCGACACCAGTGGCAGCGTTCGCCGGCGGGAGTCCCGCCAGCTTGTCCATCGCCGGCTTGAAGTTCGCGCCGGCCGCCTGCTCCAGCCAGCGGCGGGATTCAGTCAAGTCCATCGGCGTGCCGCGTCCGGCCTCAAGCATGAGCGCGAGCCGGTACTGCGCGCCGGCGTAGCCGTTGTTCGCAGCCAGTCGGTACCAGTTCAATGCCGCGTCCCACGCGCCGTCCGCTTCGGCCGCCGACCCGAGGGAGTACTGGGCCGCCGCCGAGCCCTTCTGGGCAGCCTGCAACAGCATCCGCCTGGACTCTTCAGAGCGTTGGGCAAAGAGGAGTGTTGGAGCCAGCAGACAGAAGGCGAGGGTCAGCAGGGTCGCGTGACGGGTCACGCGGAGATTCTACGCCGGTCGCGCTCAAAAGCGACGGGTGACCGTGGTCCTGACCGGCTGCCTGAGCGCTCAGTCCATGAGTGTCCGGAGTACCTCGGCGCAGGGGGCCGACACCTTGACGGCAAGCAGGTCGTCGGCCCGTGTGCGTCCGAGATTGATGGCGGCCACGGGCTTGCCGGCCTCGGACATGGCCTTCACGAACCGGAACCCCGAATACACCATCAGCGACGATCCGACCACGAGCATCGCATCAGCCGACCCGACCGCCGTCGTCACGGCATGCACGCGGTTGGGCGGCACCCCTTCGCCGAAGAAGACCACATCCGGCTTCATCAGGCCGCCGCACGCGTGGCACGCGGGGACGTCGAAGGCGTCGAACGGGAGGCCTTCGAGATCGGCGTCGCCGTCCGGCGCCTCCATGGCATCACGCTCCGCGAACGCCGGGTTCCGCGAGGTGAGCGTCTCCTGGAACCGATCGCGCGGGACGCGCGTGTGGCAGGCGAGACAGCGCACGGTGTCGATGCGGCCGTGCAGGTCGACCACGTTCAGGCTGCCGCCAGCCTGGTGCAGGCCGTCGACGTTCTGCGTCACCAGCTGCTCGACACGTCCGCGCGTCTCGAGTGCCGCCAGGGCGCGATGGGCGTCGTTCGGACGCACCCGTCGCATCCGTCGAAAGCCGACGATGCTGCGGGCCCAATAGCGCTGGCGCGTGTACAGGTGTCCGACGAAGTCCTGGTAGGTGACGGGGCGGGCGCGTTTCCAGTCGCCGTTCGCGTCCCGGTAGTCCGGAATGCCGGAGTCGGTGGAGCAGCCGGCGCCGGTGAGGACGAGCAGTCGTGGGTGCCGGTCGATGAACCGCGCCAGGGCGTCGAGGTCCGGAGACCACATCGCCCGATCGTAAGCGATGCGGGCCGCCTCGCGCACCGGCAGGTGGCTGCCGGCGCGTGAGGGCGGCAGGAACGCCGCGGCTACTGCTGCAGCTTGCGTCCCTGAGGCGAGAAGCCATAGGGAATGAGCGTGTCCGGCCGTACAGGTCCAGGTGCGCTCGTGGCGCTCATGACGACCGGCGAGCCCTCGGTGTACTCGTAGAGCGAGCAGCCGTAGAAGTGATCGCCGCGCACGCCAGGCTGGATCCCGCCGGTGACGATCAGGAGGTCGCCGATCCGCTCCGTCCGTGCGCCGGTGGCCGAGACGGTCCGCCACTGACTGACCTGATCCGAGCGGCTCGACCGGTTCTGCACCTTGAACCAGCAGCTTCCCTGTGCGCGCGACGCCACGGCCTCGGTGACCGGTCGGGCGGCGTCCGCGCCGAGGGAGGCGGTGGACGCATCTCGCGAGGTAAACATGACGGCGGCCAGCACCACCACGGCAATGCCAACGCCCAGCATGGTCAACGTCTGTCGCACGATGGTTCCCTCCTGAGCCGCTCGAACAGCGGCACGGTGGTGCCCGTAGCGAAAGTCGGGCCAAGTCGAAGACAGCGGTTTTCCGGCCACTTTCGGCCGCGGATCACATCAGGTGTCCCCTGGCGTGCAGGCGCGGACAGGCACCCGCTGGGGTTGTTACATGGTGTACGGCCCAGGTGGAGATGGCTGCGGCGTCACGTTTCGCCCGATGGCTGCATCTCTCCGCGCAAAGGAGACCAGCCTGCATGCAGTTCATCATCTCTGGCAGTCGAGGCACGGACGATCCCACCATGGCCACGCTGCCGTTCATGGCCGCGAAGGTGGCGAAGGAACAGGGGCACGACGTCGTGCTGTGGCTCTGGAACGAAGCCGTGACCCTGGCACGCAAGGGCATTGCCGACACGGTGGTCGGCGTCAATCTGGCGCCCGTGCGTGATCTGCTGGCGGCGCTGCAGGCGGCCGGCGTCCCGATCTGGGTATGCCATGCCTGCGCGGTGGCGCGCGGGGTGGATGCGAGCATGCTGGTCGACGGCGCGGTCTTCAAGGGCATGCCGGACTACGTCGCCACGGTGGCCGCGCGCGAGAAGAACATCGCGTTCTGACCGCCGCCCGATCAGGCGATCACGCCGCGGCGCACGGCGTACAGTACGAGTTCGGCCGTGTTGTGCACGTCGAGCTTCTGGAACACGTGGGCGCGATGGGTCTCCACGGTCGCGGGGCTCACGCCGAGCATCGTGGCGATCTCCTTGCTGCTGTGCCCCTCCGCGATCAACTGGAAGACCTCGCGCTCACGTTCCGACAGGGCATCGTAACGGTCGACGATGCCACGCTGGGAGAGGTGGCGCACGTAGTCGTCGAGCATCACCCGTGCGACGGCAGGGCTGAAGTACGACTTGGCGGCCGCCACCGATTCCACCGCCCGCAGCAGCTCGATGTCGGCGGAGTCCTTCAGCAGGTACCCGCGTGCGCCGGACTGGAGGGCCTGCGTGATGTAGGCCTCCTCGGCGTGCATGCTCAGGATCAGCACGTTCACGGCCGGGAGGCGGCGGGTCACCTGGCGTGCCGCCTCGATCCCGTTCAGCACCGGCATGCCGATGTCGAAGATCGCGACGTCCGGCCGCTTGTCGAGGGTCAGCTTGACCGCATCGCGCCCATTGCTCGCCTGGCCGGCGATGGTCCAGTCCGGCTGTGCCTCGAGGATGCGGCAGACGCCCTGGCGCATCAGCGTGTGATCGTCGGCGACGACGATGTCAAGCCTAGGCATGGGGAACAAGTCCAAGCACGGCGCCAACGGCCGGCCCGGTGGCCGGCGGTGCGTCTGCATCGAGGTTGAGCGTCACGAGCACCCGGGTGCCGAGCCCCGGTGCGGTGTCGAGCACGCACTGTCCGTGCAGCTTGGCGATCCGTTCCCGCATCCCGAGCAGGCCGATGCCGCGGGTGGCCGTCTGGAGCACCTCCTGCGCGAACCCCACCCCATCGTCCTCGATGGTCACCTGCACGCGTGAGCCGGTCCTCGCGAGGAGGACCTTGCAGGAGTGCGCGTTGGCATGGCGCGCGATGTTGGTCAGGGCCTCCTGGATCACCCGGTAGATCGCCGTCTCGGCATTGACCGGAATGCGGGGTTCCATGCCCGTGTGGACGAACTCCACCGAGAGGTCGGAGCGCCTGCGGAACTCCCGGACGTAGGCGTCGACCGCAGCCACGAGGCCGATGTCGTCGAGGACCGCGGGGTGCAGCAGCCGCGACATGTCGCGGACCACCTGCAGGACATCCTCGGTCATCTGCCGTGCGTCGCGCACGGCCCTCTGTGCCTGCCCGGCCTCGGCATTCGGCCGCGACGCGCCAGACAGCTCCATCTTGATCGCCGTCAGGGCCTGTCCCACCTCGTCGTGCAGTTCCCGGGCAATCGTGCGGCGCTCGTCCTCCTGGGCGGTGAAGAGCTCGCCCGACAGCCGCTGGAGTTCCGCGCTGGTCTGCGCGTCCTGTTCGTGCCTGGCCCGCAGTTCGTCCTCGAGCCGTCCGACGTGCCTGATGGCGAGCAGGCCGATGCAGAAGCTGGCGGCGACTGCGAGCCCGAACTGCGTCCAGATGCGCTGCTGTGTCACGCGGTAGATGGCGGAGGTGGCGGACTCCTGGTCGATGTACGCCGCGCGGGTGAGCGACTGGACGTCCTCGGACATCTGCACGGTGGCGGCGCGCTGCGGCATGATGCGATCGCGCAGCAGCGGCAGCGCGTCGACCGGCCAACGGGTGCTGTCGCCGCCGAGCACGTCGAGCACGGTCCGTTCGAACGCCGAGATCTGGCGGCGGAGCTGGTCGACGCGCTCGGACTCCGGACTGGTGGCCAGCACCGGCTCGAACTGGTCGAGGGCGCGGCGGCTGATGCGGAAGGATTCATCCAGCTTGATCCGGTAGTCGACGATCGATTCCGGATCCGGGTCGAGCAGGGCATCGCGTACGAAGACGGAGGCGAGCAGGACCTGGTTGCGCACCGCCGACACGCGGGCCTGGGCCCGGATGTAGCGCTCGGTGACGCGTGCGGCATCACGCTGCAGGTCGGTGACGCGCGCGGTGAAGTAGTAGCCGGAGAAGAGCCACAGGCCGAGCGTCAGCCCGAACCCGAGGAAGAGGGCAGCCCTGATGGTCAGACGGTGGGGCGCAATCGGCGCAGCCACCTGGCCATCATACCCTGATACATGGATTTCAAACTTCATGGTCGGGCTGGCATGGCTGGGAAGGCCGCCGGTGATCAGAACCGCACCACCGCACCAAGCTGCATCGTGCGCGGGTTCAGCACCTGGTTGGGCTGCAGGTACGCCGCGGTGCCGTAGAGCATGCTGCGCACCGTGTACACGGGCGCCACGTTCAGCAGGTTGAACAGGTCCAGCTTCGGCTGGATGTTCATGCGCCCGATGCGGAACGTGCGGGTGACGTTCAGGTCGAGCTGGTTGATGCGGTCGCCGTACTCCGTCATCGGCGCCACGAGCGGCAC
>WBZO01006584.1_pt1 | contig 11186 bp, 8 predicted proteins | sample 5204261 | NCBI WGS metagenome assembly WBZO01 (sample SAMN12412400, study PRJNA552823) | activated sludge metagenome | isolation source: activated sludge from anammox sidestream of wastewater treatment plant... | place: USA: North Carolina | collected 2017-09 | reverse complement strand
CCATCCCTACAGAAACCACAGGAACCGGTTCGAGGACTTGTCCGTGGGACTGTGCGCTGCGCTGCACAACCTTAGTGTCAAATTGAAATCAGATTAACCTTTGTTAAATCCGAACAGATTTATTGAGAAAATAAAAAAATGATTTTGTGCAATTATTGCAAGGCGTAAAACTAAAGTTACCACAACAGGCATCCGCTGTTTTCATTGCTGACCAATATTGCACTCACCTGTCGGAAGAAGTGGTGCGTTGGGTAGCCCAGCAAATCGGCTTCCACTGGTGATTTGGGAAAAAAGGTGAAAACATGGGGGGAAAGATTCGTTTTTAGCCAAGAGACTAAATCCTCAACCAGCTCCAAACAAAGCCAATCCGGTGCAGCATTTTGACCCCACCCTGGCCGGCTGTAACAGGTGTCGGGAGCATACGGGCTGTATTACACAGCTTCCAAAAGCAGAAATGGCGTTTTCATTGCAACAGTTCCGGTGGATAAGGTTGCAGGTAGGTTGCCTCCTCCCAGGCTTTTCCGGTTGAATAAATAAAAACAGCACCCTGTACCGGCGCCTTTTTCATTTCCACCTTGCTCCCGTTCCCGTCCACGCTGAAGCGATACTGCTCCGTTTCGTAGTTCCAGGTGCCAATGCCGTGAAGCCACCACCAGTTGCCCCACTGATTAAACTGGACGTGGAATACTCCAGCTGTATCGGTTTCTACGCGCAGGCCATCTTCAGGAGAGGTCATGTTGAACTGAGCAACTTGGTAAAAAATGCCTTTGGTCGGTTTGTTGGCCAGGTACTTCAGCGCATCTTTTAGTATGCTGTTCTGGTGGGAGAAATCCTTGAACATTGGCACGCCCTGGTAGTTGTCCGGGAACGCCAGCACATAGACCTCTGGAGCATCGGACCACCGGAAGTCCTTTAGCAGTCCATTGACAATCCGGGTGCTCTCCTGCCAGTAGGTCGTCATGCGCTGGAGGTAGAATATGGAAATCATCAGCAAACAGGCAAAAAAACCGTAGCGGATGTAGAGGTGTAAAAATTGCAGCACTGCTACCAACCCTATGAAGAAAAACAAGCTGGCAAAATAACCATACCGGTCATTTTCTCCATGCAGTATCCAGGCGACGTACAGGTTGGCCACGGGGAGCAGAGCCAGAAAAAAGAGTGACCAGCTTAGCCCCACCACCCGAAGCCCAGGCGATAGCTTTTTATAAAAAACAATACCAGCCCCCAGCACCAGCAAGCCTATGACTAAACCTCCCCATGCAACGGTGGGTTTTTCAAAAAACTGCATCAGGCTTTCTTTGTAGGGGTGGGGCAGATCCCGCCAGAAGAAGAGGTATTTGCTGAAATACTTCAGGCAGGTAGAGGCGATGTCCTGCAAATCGAATCGCAGGTGAACGTCTTCTCCATAATGCCCCGTCCATGCGCCAAAGGTGATTTTATTTAAAATGAAATACCCTGCCAGTATACCAACTTGCGGAAGGGTGAGCACCTTGAAAACAGCCCCCGGTGGCCTGGGCGAATCGCTGGAAGAAAACCCATTGTAGCCCGGCAGAAGGAAACTTCTCCTGCCTCCAGGCCAGTGCGCCCACCAATGTACAAGTACAAAAGCCAATAGCGGCAGGACAATAGCCAGCTCGAAAGTAAAAAGTGCTGCCAGGAACAAACCCTGTGACCAAAGCAAGTGTTTCAGGCAGCGGCCTTCGAGGTATTCCCACAGTAGCAGCAGCGAGCTGAGCATGAGAAAGGTGCAAAAAAGAAAGTTGAAGCAGACTTTCCACACGACGGGGTCGGCGCCGTATGGCGAAAACAGGAAAAGCAATGCCGCCATCAGCGCTGCAATAGTGGGGGATTCCATGTGAGCTTTGGCAAAGATGTTTTTACACAGCAGGAAGCCAAGAAAGCCGTTAGCGATGTGGAGCGATGTGTAAACGAGGTACCACGGCAGGCTGTTCAGCTCGAATATTTTAACAAAAAAATAGAGGAAAAAATTAGTCACTTGGTGCATGGCCGGAAAGCCAAAATTGCGCAGGAAATCACCAAACGGTGCTCCCTCCAACCGCTCCTGCAGGCCGGTGAAATCTGTGACAAAGCCAGCCTGCATCGTTTTCCAATAAATCAGGTGAACGCCGGTGAAAAAAAGCACCAGTACCAGGACATTTTCACGAAAACTACGGTTTTGCCAAAGTGTATTCATCGTTTTCTTCCATGTTTGACGGGAGTGCTTAATTTTGAGCTTGCTTGCTTTTGAGCAGGCAAGGTAGTAATTCAACTTAGAACATGTTGGGGTTTTGGTGCTTGAGCCGAAATGCTGTTTGAATCGAGCTGCTGCAGATAAAAAGGAGGAGTTTTTTGTCCGGTTTTTAACTTTTTGAAGTTGCGTAGCATCCCTATGAAGTTGAAAAAAGGTAAAAAACAGGCGAAAAAGGGCCGTTGGCCAAATCCCCAACATACTCTTAGAGCTTGTTTGCGTTTTAATGCTTGAGCAGGGATGCTGTTGGGATTGAGCTAAGGTGTCTTTTCCGCCCAGAGCCAAGCAAATTTTTCAGCAATAGCTTAGAGCTTGTTTGTGTTTACTCCATGCGTCACATTTTCAGCTTACTTGTCTTCATCTTTTTTTCAAAAATGGCTCTGGCACAGGTGCTGGCGAAAGCTAGCCTGGACAGCATGCATATTTTTATCGGTGACCAAACGAGCTTGCACGTAGAAATTGGGCAGCCAGCAGGTGGTGTCGTTCAGCTTTTGCTCCCCGTTGTTCCCAAAGAATCGGCTATTGAGTTTTTGAAGCAGAGCAAATGGGATACCCTGCAAAAAAGCAGTACCACCCTGCGGCTGCGCAAAGACTTCGTCTTTACTGCCTGGGACTCCGGGTTTCAGCGGGTGCCTGCCATTCCGGTTGTTTATCTCAAAGACGGCAGGCAGGACACTGTGTTCACCAACGACCTTCCGATTGAAGTGAAAATACCGCAGGTTGATACTGCCCTGGCCGACATCAAACCCATCCTCCACGAACCCGCAAAGTGGCAGGACTACCTGCCCTATCTACTAGGAATAGGAGCTTTGCTGTTGGTAATTGCCATGCTTCTCGCCATGCGCAGAAGGAAAGCAATACAAGTTGAGTCACCCCCTCCGCAGTTGGCCCTGCCACCACATGAGCTGGCCCTGCAAAAACTGGCTGTTTTAAAAAAACAAAAGCACTGGCAGCAAGGGCAGGTGAAGGAATACCACAGCGAGTTAACTTTTATCCTGCGCGAATATCTGGAAAATCGCTATGGCATCCAGGCGCTGGAACAGACAACCGACGAAATTTTGGCACAGTTGAAAAACCTGAATTTCAGCAGCTCACTTTCTGGGAAATTAGACCAGCTCCTCCAGACTGCCGACCTGGTGAAATTCGCCAAAGCACAGCCTCCGGCTGATTTTCACGACCAAGCTATGACCTATGTGGAAGAATTTATCGGAGAGACGAAGTTAATTTCCCCTGTGACTACTACAACCCAAAATCAAGATGTTGAATAACATCACTTTCCTGCATCCCTGGTTTTTCTTGCTGCTGCTGCTGTTGCCCGTAGTGGCCTGGTTCCGCTATCGCCACAGGCAACAACACTATGCTTTCCTGAAAATGCCAACGCTGGAGGGAGTCAAAAACATGCAATCCTGGAAGGCGGTGTTGCAGCGCATGCTGCCCGTATTGAGAGCATTGGCTTTAGCTGCTCTCGTCTTCGCACTGGCGCGCCCACAACTGGCGCTGAAAGAGGAAACCATCAAAGCTGAAGGTATTGACATCTTCCTCGTCATTGATCTGTCGAGTAGCATGCTGGCCCAGGATTTTAAACCCGACCGACTGGAAGTCAGCAAAAAAGTCGCCATCGGGTTTGTGGACAAGCGCAAGTACGACCGCATCGGACTGACGGTGTTTGCTGCGGAGGCCTTCACTCAATGCCCTCTTACGACTGACCACGAGGTGTTAAAGGATTTCATCAGAGAGCTGCACTGCGGCCTGCTCGAAGATGGCACCGCAATCGGCATGGGCTTGGCTACGGCCGTCAACCGCCTCAAAGACAGCGATGTCAAGAGCAAAGTGATCATCCTGCTAACAGATGGCGTGAACAATTCGGGCTACGTAAAACCGCTGACAGCAGCACAAATCGCCAGAGAATTTGGGGTCAAGGTTTACACCATCGGCGTTGGGCAGGAGGGTGAAGCACTTACCCCCATCAGCCGCCGCAGCGATGGCCGTTACGTCTTCGGCCTGGCCCGAGTGGAGATTGATGAAGAGCTGCTCCGGCATATCGCCGACCTGACTGGCGGCAGGTATTTCCGGGCAACTACCGCCAAAAGCCTGGAATCAATTTACAGTGAAATTGACCACATGGAAAAAACAGAGATAGAAGTAGCTGTTGTTAAACGGTACAGCGAGGAGTTCTACCGCTTCGTCTGGGCTGCTGTTTTTCTGCTCGTGCTGGAGTTGCTGCTGCGCTATACTTTTTTGCGGACTTTGCCCTGAAACTGTTAGAGCATGTTGAAGATTGGGTTACTTGGCTAAAAGGGCTCTTTCCGCCATGTTTTCACCTTTTTTCAACTCCGTAGAGATGCTACGCAATTTCAAAAAGCTAAGAACCTGGCAAAAAACTCATCCTTTTTAGAGCTTGTTTGCGTCTTGGTGCGTTGAAAACCTTGAAACAAGCATTGTCGGGGCTACAGCACTTTTTCTGCCCTTGTTTTTCTGTCCTGAGGATTTGTCTATTTTTGTTTGCACCCGGTCATTTGTAAATTTTTGATTGAGGCAAACTCGATCACATACCATTGTCAAACATGAAAAGCCTCCTTTTTTTCTCCTTTTTATTGCTGTTTACAGCTTGCCAAAATGATGCTGGCAAAAAGCCTGAGCCTTCTGAAATTGACAAGAAAGCAATGGCGCAAAACGTCAAAAATGCCTTCCACCACGCCTGGTATGGCTACAAGAAATACGCCTGGGGGCACGACGCACTTGCACCGCTTAGCCACAGCTTCCAGGACTGGCACGACGAGTCGCTGCTCTTGTCAGCGGTAGAAGCTTATGATTTGATGCTGATGATGGGCCTGGAAGAAGAAGCCAAGGAGGTGAAAACCATTCTCTTCCAGCGACTGATCTTCAATCATGATTTTGACGTGCAGGTTTTTGAAATAACAATTCGCTTGTTGGGAGGCCTGCTCACTGCTTACCAAATGGACGGCGACGAGCAGTTCCTTTTTCGAGCGACAGACTTGGCTAACCGCTTGCTTCCTGCATTCAACACCCCAACGGGCATCCCCTACCGCTACGTCCACCTGCAAACAGGCGCTGTGCGTGACCCGCTGAACAATCCTGCCGAAGCAGGTACGCTCATGATCGAATTTGGCACCCTAAGCAAACTCACGGGTAGTCCCATTTACTATGAAAAAGCTAAAAAAGCCATGACGGCCATCTTCGAACGCTCCGCAAAAACTGGACTGCCGGGAACCGTCATCAACGCAGAAACAGGTGAATGGGTAGATACGGAAAGCCATATCAGCGGCCGCATTGACTCATACTACGAATACATGCTTAAGTCCTGGATCCTGTTTGGCGACGATGATTTTTTGAAAATGTGGAATGCTTCTATCACAGCGCTGAATACCTACCTCGCCGATACGACCTCTACGGGCTTCTGGTATGCACATGCTGACATGAACTCAGGTGAAAAAACGGGCACTTACTTCGGCGCACTCGATGCCTTCATGCCGGCCTTACTGGCGCTGGGCGGCGACTTCGAGCGGGCCAAAGCTTTGCAGGAGAGCTGCTTCAAGATGTGGACACTCTCGGATCTGGAGCCTGAAATGCTCGACTATAGCACCATGGAAATCCTCAACCCGACTTATGCCCTGCGTCCTGAAAATATCGAATCGGCATTTTACCTCTACCAGTTCACAAAAGACAAGCGCTACCTTGAAATGGGCAAAACCATGTTCGACAGCATTGAAAAATACTGCAAAACCGATGCGGGTTATGCTGCGCTGAAGGACGTAAGAACCAAAGAGCAAAGCGATGACATGGAGAGCTTCTTTTTCGCCGAAACGCTGAAGTACGCCTGGCTGCTCTTCGCCGTTGAAGATTGGGATTTTAAGAACACGGTGTTCAATACCGAGGCACACCCGATAAAAAAGACCTGGTAAGGTGACTTTCAACACCGCGAAGCTAACCGTCCGGTTTTCTCTGTGGAGGAGAGAGAGGGGGATGCTTTCAGATCAACGCAAACAAGCTCTTAGACGGCCGGAATAAAAGCCGGAGTAGGCAGGGGGTCTTCCTCACTTTCTACGTCGTAGAGAAAGCCCTGGGACTCCATCCAGTGGTCATTGTAAACCTTGCCGAGATATTTGCTGCCATGATCAGGCAGAATGAGTACGATCACGTCATCTTCTGTGAACTCATCCTGGATTTGCAGCAATGCCTGGATACCGGCGCCGCTGGAATAACCTGCAAAAATTCCTTCCATAAGAGCCAGTTCCCGGGTGCGAAGGGCGCTGTCCTTATCCGTTACTTTGACGAATTTGTCAATTAATTCAAAATTGCAGTTGTCGGGAATGATATTTTTTCCGGTGCCTTCGATTTGGTAGCTATAGATTTCCCGTTGGTCGTACTCGCCGGTTTCGTGGTATTTCTTCAATGCAGACCCATAAGCATCCACCCCAATGATGCGGATATTGGGGTTTTGTTCCTTCAGGTATTGCGCAGTACCGGAGAGGGTGCCACCGGTACCGGCGCTGGCAATGAGGCAGGTAATCTTCCCCTCTGTCTGCTCCCATATCTCAGGGCCGGTGCTCAGATAGTGGGCGCGGGTGTTTTCCGTGTTGTAGTTTTGATTGACGTACAGGGAATTGGGTATTTCCTTTGCCTTGCGTTCTGCCACTTTGTAGTAGGAGCGGGCATCGTCTGGTTTTGCCTCTTTAGGGCAGACGATCACCTCTGCCCCCATGGCCTGCAAACTGTCTATTTTTTCTTTGGAAACTTTACTGGTCACCGTCAGTACGCACTTGTAGCCCTTCACAGCAGCTACCATAGCAAGACTAAAGCCGGTATTGCCGCTGGTGGCTTCGATCAGCGTGCCGCCGGGTTTAAGCTCTCCGCGGCATTCTGCTTCTTCGATCATGTGGAGCGCAATTCGATCTTTGGCTGACTGGCCAGGGTTGAACCCTTCATGTTTGACGTAAACGGTAGGAGCAAGTCCTTTTGTGATTTTGTTTAGGCGGATAAGTGGTGTATGCCCAATTGCCTCAAGAATGTTGTTGTAAGTCATAAGACCGGGAGCTTTTGTACAGTAGTTTTTTCTCTAAAATCAGATGCAAATATAAAACTTTGATAAGCGAAGGTAAGGAAGGCAGCGAAAGTTTCTGTATGTACGTCCCACTTTTTAAGGATAAAATGCCAGATAATTTTTACAAAGTCATCAACTGGTACACGATCAAGCTGCCCATGTAGGCCATCAAATTCATGTAGCTAAATTGGATAGCTGCCCATTTCCAGCCACCTGTTTCTCGCCGGACCACGGCGACCGTACTCATGCACTGCATAGCAAAAACATAAAAAATGAGCAGTGATGTAGCTGTAGCTGCAGAATAGACCTTTTCGCCTGTTTCAGGATTGCGGGCTTCGGCAAGCCGGTCGTGGATCGTCATTTCATCGTCTGTACTGCCGATGCTGTATATGGTGGCCATGGTGGCTACGAAGACTTCTCTTGCTGCAATGGAGGTGATGAGTGCAATGCCGATTTTCCAGTCAAAACCCAGAGGGCGAATGAGTGGCTCGATAAATTTTCCCAGGTGGCCAGCGTAAGATGCCTCTATCCGGTGGGAGGCTATTAAGTCTGCGGTAGCTGTCTCGTCAAGTGATTCCTGTAGGGCAATGACCCTGGCGGCCTGTTCTGCCTGCTGCATCTTCGCAGTTGGCCCATAGCTGGCCAAGCCCCACAAAATAACGCTCACGACCATGATGATCTTGCCAGCTTCCGTTACGAAGACAGACACTTTTTCCCAGATTGTCAGCCATACATTGCGCCAGACGGGCAGGCGGTATGGGGGTAACTGCAACATAAGCCAGGAAGGATCACCTGAACGTATGATTTTTTTAAAAATAAAAGCAGAAAAAAGCGCCCCTCCGATGCCCAGGAGATACAGCCCCATAAAGGCCAGCCCCTGCAGGTTTAAAAAGCCAAATAGCTTCCCCTGAGGAACAGCAAACCCGATCAGCACAGTGTAAACGGGTATCCTGGCCGAACAACTGATTAGCGGAGTTACCATGATGGTTATGAGCCGCTCCCGCCAGTTGTCAATCGTGCGGGTGGACATGATGGCCGGAATAGCGCAGGCCCCACCCGACACGAGTGCTACCACGCTGCGCCCGTTTAAGCCGAATTGCTGCATCAGCTTATCGAAAATGAAAACAGCACGCGCCATGTAGCCAATCTCTTCCAGCAGTGTTATGAGGAAAAAGAGGATGGCAATTTGAGGAATGAAAACCATGATCCCTCCAAGCCCGGTGAGAATGCCGTCAGTGAGCAGGTTAGTAAACCAACCGGCGGGCAAGATGGATTTAACCAGCTCATTCGCAAAGGCAAAGCCGCTTTCAATCCAGCCCATGGGTTGCTCAGCCCAGGCATAAATAGCCTGAAAAACCAGAAACATGACGAAGAAAAAGATCAGAGGCGCCCACACCCGGTGGGTAAAAACCTTGTCGAGCCGGTCCGTCAGGGTTTGTTTTTCCTTTGCTTTTGAAATGGAGTTTTGCAACACAGGCGTGAAAACTCCATACCGGTACATCGTTTCTGAAATCTGAAGCCGGATATCCTGAAACCTTTCCTCCTGGCAGATATCGGCGATGATTTCTTTTTCTTCTTTTTCCAAAAAAGGTAAGCGCCGATAATGGTGAGCTAAAAGCAATGCACGGTAAGGGTTGGCAATGTTAAGTTCTTCCTGAATGCGCCGGATAACCTGCTTTTCGCCTTCGGAGGGTTGATACAAAGGCGGGGAGGTGCTTTTTTCGCTCAGGGCGTTGGCAATGGCTTGCTTCAGCAGGTCAATGTTGGTACCAAGCCGACCACTCACCGGTACTATCGGAATTTTTAAAAAATCCGTCAGCTTTTTTACGTCTGCCCGGATACCTTCCTTTTCTGCCAGGTCAGACATGTTCATCGCCAGCACGCAGGGCAGACCGAGGTCCTTGATCTGAGTGAGAAGGAGCAAATGCTTTTCGAGGTGAGTCAGGTCGGCAACGTACACCACTGCATCAGGGTAATTCTCGTCGTTTGTGTTGGCAAATACATGGAGCACCACTCGCTCGTCTTCTGAAGTGGGGTAAAAACTATAGGCCCCCGGAAAGTCAATGAGTTTAGCCTTGTCTCCGCCCGGCAACTGCAACATCCCCGATTTCTTTTCAACGGTGACACCCGGGAAGTTGGCTACCTTTTGCCGAAGCCCTGTAAGTTGATTGAAAATGGAAGACTTCCCGCTATTTGGATTTCCTACAAGCGCAATGGTATTCATGTTCCTTTACGGTACACGAAAGCAGAACAGCCAAAAATGACGGCAGCAGATAACCAGGGAATGCCCTCATTTTTTGCTGTCCACTGCAATGATGATGCTGCCGGCCTCTCGTACCCGCATAACCATGTTGATGCCGTCAACTTTCAAATAAAAGCCACCGTTGAAAGGAGCAATGCGCACGACCTCAACCATGCTGCCGGGCAAAACTCCCATTGTCATCAACTTGCCGGCAATTCGTTCATCGGTGAATTGGACAATTCTGCCGCTGATGCCTTCCCTGACTGCTGTAACGGGGCTGTTCATGTATCCTGCTTTGTCTATTTAGATTTGTTTTAAACAACCAAAAATATAGCAGCCCCTTTATTACAGCACCTTTATTTATTAAAAATCGCCAAAATTAATTAAAATACTACCTAATTTTAGGTAGGAGAAGTGTGTCTGTATGGAGAGTTATTTTTTCCGTTTGAAGTCGCCTCTTTTCCAGGCATCGAAAAATTGCTTCCATGCGACGGGGTTGTAAATGTTCATGGGCGGCTGTTGTCCGATGTAGTAGTAGCTGCTGGCTTGTTGGCGCAGGTAGTAGTTTGCGTGTTCCGCCCCCACAGAGGGAACGGTGCTGCGCATTCGCTCTAAAGTTTCGTTTGCCACATTGCGCAATGCCCTTTCCTGCATTTCTGAGGTGACATCCATGGCGAGAAATTCGAGTTTAAAATGCTCCTTGCTGGGCCAGGGGAACACGACGGTTTCGGGCAGGTTGATCGTGTCCTGCGTCATGAGTTGTACGAGGGAGTAGCGATTGTCTTTCAGGTTTTTCGGAATGACATATTCCACTGATTTATAACCCACGGCTGAAAACTCGATTATGTCGCCTTTTTCTACTACGATGGAAAAAAAGCCGTTAAAATCAGAGTATGTTCCTCTTGCTTTACCTTTTACAATGACGTTGGTGTAGGGCACGGGGATTAGGTCGGCAGTGGTTCCGTCAAGTACCATCCCTGAAAATTGGACGAGACTTGTGTCCTGAACAGCTTGAGCAAAAAGTGAAATGGATAAGAAAAGGGCGGCAATGCCGCTCACAAGATGTTTTAATGTCATGATTTTTCTCAATTCGCAACTGCCCGGAGCAGGAAGAAAAATTATCCCTTCCTTCCTCCTGGTATCTTTTTAAAGTTGTTACTTCAATTCAAAGCTTCGATTACTGTGGGAGCATTGTGCAGCAATTTGGGCTTCACTTGTCGTGAAGTGCTGCCTTTAGAACTTGTTTGCTCAAGCACCAAAACGCAAACAAGCTCTTAGACTTGCTTATCCCCCGTTTTCAAATGATGTTAAAAACAGACTCCCCGTGGGAATCCTTTGACTTTTAGGAACGTGCCGGAAATAAGTTGGGTATTTCGGCCAGTGTATTTTGGGGGCTGGCAAGGCAGTGAAATAGGCGCATAGCCTTAGCTACGTAACTATTTCACTAACACAGCCAGCGCCCAAAAGACGCCGCCCAAATGCGTAAGTTATTTCCGACACGTTCCTTAGGAACGTGCCGGAAATAAGTTGGGTATTTCGGCCAGTGTGTTTTGGGGGCTGGCAAGGCAGTGAAATAGGCGCATAGCCTTAGCTACGTAACTATTTCACTAACACAGCCAGCGCCCAAAAGACGC
>WBZO01006583.1_pt1 | contig 11187 bp, 11 predicted proteins | sample 5204261 | NCBI WGS metagenome assembly WBZO01 (sample SAMN12412400, study PRJNA552823) | activated sludge metagenome | isolation source: activated sludge from anammox sidestream of wastewater treatment plant... | place: USA: North Carolina | collected 2017-09 | reverse complement strand
CAACCTCGAGATCAGCGGCGCGGTGCTGCCGCTCTACGCGCGCGCCTGAGCCGGCGCGGGTGCGCGGCGCTCAGGCCGGTGCGCGCTCGCGCGGATTCGCCGCGGCCGCGCGTCGCGGCCGCGCCAGCGCGCCGACCGCGGCCAGGCCGAGCAGCAGCAGCGCCCAGCTTCTGGGCTCCGGCACCGGCGCGACCCCGTAGCGGTAGGTCGCGAAGTACTCGTCGTCGATGGTGCCCGCGTCGTCGCTGATGCGGATGGTGTCGAAGGCCGCGGTCCCGGCGTAGCCGTGGAACTCGACGGTGTCGTAGGCCGGCGTGAACGTGAAGCTCGCCACCGGCGCTGCGCCGAGCGACATCGACACCGTGAACGAGCCGGCGTCGCAGGGGTAGTAGCAGGCGACCTGGCCGGCGCCGGGGATCGGCGACGCGTTCGACGGCTGGAAGATCTTGAAGCCGAACGCATAGATCGGCATCGACGAGACCAGCGTGTGGCTCTCCACGCCGTTCAGCAGCAGGTTGTCCTCGTCGCCGATCGGCTGGCCGTAGGTGCCGCTGTCGATCACGAAGCTCTGCCGCGGGTCGGCGCTGAAGGTGAAGGGTGCCGCGCCGAAGGAAGCCGAGGCGGCCAGCGCGGCCGGCAGGTCGGCGTGGGCACTGCCGGCAGCGCCGATGAAGGCTGCCTCGCTGGTGTAGGTGGCAGCGCCAGCGGTGGTGCAGAAGGCCGCAGACGCGACCACAGCGGCTAGGGTGCGTGGCATGCTGGACATGGACGATCTTGCAAGTGGATGGTTGCGCCAGTCTAGCGATCCGTCCGCGACGGCAACATCCCTGACTCAAGGGGTGGGTCCGCAGACGCGCGCGGTGGTCGCGTCGATCACCCGCAGAGTCGACTGCCGCTGCGCGCAGGCGCGCCCAGGGGCGGTGCTGGCGGCAGGGTATCGGCGCAAGCAGCACTTGGCTGGCGGAAGGCGGCAGGCGCGGCGCGTGCATCAGCTGCTCGGTCTTGAAGCCGGGCAGGGCGCAGGCCCGCACGCCGACGCTGCGCGTCCGACGTGTGCTTGCGCGCGCGTCGATCGCGCATGCAGCGTGTCAGAGGGCGACGCGCAGGCGGATCCGGCAGCCGCGGCCCGGCGCGCTGTCCACGCTCAGCTCGGCGCCCAGCTGTTCGGCCTGCTCGCGCAGGCCGGTCAGCCCGTAGTGGCCGGCGGGCGTCGCGCCGGGCCGGAAACCGACGCCGTCGTCGGCGATTGCCAGGCACCAGGTGCGCGGCTCGTCGCGGTCGCCGTGGTCGCTGTGATCGCCATCAGCCTCGGGCGCCAGGCTCAGCGTGAGCTGGCGCGCGTGCGCGTGGCGTTCGACGTTGCGGATCGCCTCCTGCGCGATGCTCAGCACGGTGGCCGCGCGCTCGTCGATCAGCTCCGCCGCCTGCGCGTCGATGCGCGCGTGCAGTTCGACGCCACTGCGCTCGCTGAAGTGCTGCAGCAGCGCCTGCAGCTCCGGCCCGAGGCCGTTGTCGTGCACGCCCGGCTGGCGGATCTGCCCGATCGCCGCGCGCGCGTCGGCCAGGCCGTCGGCGGCCGCCTGCTCGGCCAGCGCGAGCTCGGCGTCGAGCTGCTCGCGGTCCCAGCCCGCGCTGAGCTTGCGCACCAGGCGGATCTGGGTCAGCAGCGCCATCAGCGACTGCGCCAGCGTGTCGTGCAGGCCGCGCGCCAGGCGCAGCCGCTCGCGCGTGACCGCGGCGTGGCGGGCGTCGCGCGCCAGGCGCTCGATCCGCTGGGTGCGCGCCGCCACGCGCGCGTCCAGCTCGGCGTTGAGCCGGGTCAACGCCGCCTTCTCGTGCTGCAGCTGGCCGATCAGCGCTGCCAGCGTGCGGCCGATCGCGTGCACCTCGTCGCGCCCGCGCGGCACGTCGATCGTCGTGCGGCTGCCGCTGCCCACCGCGTGGGCCTGGTCGGCCAGCAGGTCGAGCCGCCGCAGCAGCCGCCGCGCGGCCACCGCGACCGCGACCGCGGCCAGCAGGCCGACGCCGAGCACGCTCCACAGCACCGCCTGCCGGGTCCGTCGCGCATTGGCCAGCGCGTGGTCGCGGTCCTCGCGCACGACCACGCGCCAGCCCGCGCTCGCGGCCGACGCGTCGTCGGCCGCGTGCTGCGGCGGGTAGCCGAGCAGGTAGCGGCCGCCGTCGCTCAAGTCGGCGCCGGGCTCCAGCCGCGCCAGCGTCGGCGGCCCCGCCAGCAGGCGGCCGGCCGAATCGAGCAGCAGCAGCTCGATCGGCGCGCCGCCGCTCATCGCGCGCACCCGTGCGTCGAGCTCGGCCTGCAGCCACAGCCAGGGCAGGCGCGCCTCCAGGATGCCGGCCGGCGGCGCATCGCCCGCAGCCAGCGGCACCGCCAGCACCAGCGCGTTGGGTACCTGCGCGTCGCCGCTGCGGTGCAGCGCGACCTGAGGCGCGCGCGCGCCCCGGCTCAGCCAGGGCAGCGCGGGCACGGGACCAGCCGCATCTGCGCCGTTGGTCGCGAACTGCAGGCGCCCCTTGAGGTCGCGCACGCCGATCCAGTTCAGCTCCGGCTGCTGCTGCTGCAGCGCGCGCAGCCGGTCGTCGGGCTGCGCGTTGCCGGCGGCGTCGAGCCGCCACTGCGCGACCGCCGCCTGCAGCGCAGCCAGCCGCACCTGCACCTGCGCGAGCAGCGCGTCGTCGGCCTGACCCGCGGTCTGGCTCAGCCGCGCGCGGGTGTCGGCAGCGACGTGGCGCGCGGCCAGGTTGGCCGACAGCGCGGCGGCCAGCACCGCGCCGCCCACCACCAGCGCGAACACCGTCCAGCCGAGCGCAGCGGCGACGTGCCGGCGCGGATCCAGCCGCCGCCACGCGGGTCCGGGCGCGAGCGCGTCAGCGCGCGCCGGGGGCTGAGTTAAGCTGCGGTCCATGCGAGACGGCGCGAGTCCGGCCGAGCCATTGTGCGCGAGCGATCCGACCACGCGGCGACGCGCGGACCACGACCCCGGTGCGGCGCGGCTGCGCCTGCTGGTGGTCGACGATCAGCCGATCATCCGCCGCGGCCTCGCGCTGATCCTGGGCGCGCAGGCCGACATCGAAGTCGTCGGCCAGGCGGCTGACGGCCAGCAGGCGCTGCAGCTGGCCGAGGCGCTGCGCCCCGACGTGGTGGTGATGGACCTGCAGATGCCGGTGCTCGGCGGAGTCGCGGCGACGCGGCTGCTCGCGCAGCGGCTGCCGCGCACGCGCGTGGTCGTGCTGACCACCTTCGACGACGACGAGCGCGTGTTCGCGGCGGTGCAGGCCGGGGCCCACGCCTACCTGCTGAAGGACGCTGCCGAGGGCGAGCTGCTGGACACGGTGCGTGCGGTGCACCGCGGCGAGTCGCGGCTGTCGCCGACCGTCGCGCGCAAGGTGCTCGAGCAGCTGCGCGCGCTGGCCGCGGGCACGGCGCTGCCGCCGGCCGCCGCGCCGCTGCCCGCGGCCGCGCCCGGCGTCGGCGAGCCGGACGAGCCGCTCACCGACAAGGAGCTGCGCGTGCTCACGCTGCTCGCCGACGGGCTGTCGAACCGGCAGATCGCAGAGGCGGTGTTCCTGGCCGAGGGCACGGTGAAGAACTACGTGAGCCGGATCATGGACAAGCTGCACGCGCGCAACCGCACCGAGCTCGCGCTGAAGGCGGCGACGCTGCGCGGCTGAACCCGGCATCCGGCGACCCCTGCGCGCGCCGCGCGCTGCGTCAGGCGACCAGCCGATTCAGCGGATGGGTCTCGACCGCGGTGCCGCCGGCGTCGCCGAGCAGCTTCGCGACGCGCCCGGTCTGTTCCTGGTGCGCGTGCACCGTGACCAGGAACTGGCCGGCCTTGAGCGCTGCTTCGTAGCGCAGCACCGAGTCCCGCGGCAAGCCGGCGGTGGTCAGCGCAGCGACCAGCGCCGAGACGCCCCCGGCCAGCACCGCGCCCTCGAGACCGCCGACGATGATCGATGCCAGCGGCCCCAGCACCATGATCGAGCCCACCGCGGGCACGAAGAAGAAGCCCGAGCCGAGCAGCATGCCGGCGAGCCCGCCCCAGAACGCGCCCAGCTTGCCGTAGAACTTCGCGCGGTTGCCGACGTTGAAGTAGCCCAGCGGCTGCTCGTCGCTGTGGTCGTTGCGGCCGATCACCGACACCGCCGCCAGCGGCACGTCGGCGGCGCCGAGCCGGCGCACCGCGCCGTCGGCGGCCTCGTGCGACCCGAACAGCGCGGTGACCACGTGGTCGCTGAAGGCGATCACGGCAGCGGGGTTGGTCCTCATCGCAGGCATGGTAGCCGGGGCGTGCGCTGCGCGGGGCGCGGCTACTTCTTTGCGCCCGCGGCGGGCCGCGCGTGGCTGCCGGCTGCCGCCCGCGCCGCCTTCTCGGACGCGACGCTGTCCTGCATCACGTGCGCGTACGCCGACTTGCTCAGGTTGTCCTTGCAGTACTGCTCGAGCTCGGGCTGGATCGTATCGGTGCCGGCGATGTCGAGCACCGCTTCGGGCCGGCCCTTGCTGCCGTGGCCGACCGCGTAGTAGATGAACTTCGGCCGGATGGTCTCGTCCATCGCCAGGAAGTCCGCGCAGGTGGTCTTGACGATCGTCTTGGCCGCTGGCGACGCGGCCGCCGGCACGGTTGCCGCCTGCGCGACGGTCAGGCAGCCGCCGGCGAGTGCGAGCGCGATCGCGGGCAGGGTGTGCATGGTCTTCATGGCGATCCTCTTCGGGCATTGCGGGGAAAGACGGGGTCTGCGCCGCTGGCCCCCGCGATGCGCGCGGCGCAGCGGGCGGGCCTCACTGCATGAACCAGCCGTGGCTGACCACCAGCGACTGGCCGGTGAGCGCGTTGCTCGGCCACGCGGCGAAGGTCAGCGCCGCCTGCGCGACGTCGTCGACCGTGGTGAACTCGCCGTCGACCGTGTCCTTGAGCATCACGCTGCTGACCACCTCGGCCTCGCTGATGCCCAGCGCCCGCGCCTGCTCGGGAATCTGCTTGTCCACCAGCGGCGTGCGCACGAAGCCGGGGCAGATCACGTTGCTGCGGATGTTGTAGCGCGCGCCCTCCTTGGCGATCACCTTGGCCAGCCCTTCCAGGCCGTGCTTCGCGGTCACGTACGGCGCCTTCAGCTTCGACGCCTCCTTCGAGTGCACCGAGCCCATGAAGATCATGCTGCCGCCGCGCCCCGACGCGATCATCTGCCGCATCGCCGCGCGTGCAGTCAGGAAGCCGCCGTCAAGGTGCACCGCGAGCAGCTTCTTCCAGTCGGCGAACGCGAAGTCCTGCAGCGGCGTGACGATCTGGATGCCGGCGTTGCTGACCAGGATGTCGACCGCACCCAGCTGCCGCTGCACCTGCTCGAAGCCGCCGTCGACGGCCGCCTCGTCGGTCACGTTCATCGCCACCGCCAGCGTCTTCACGCCGCTGCGGGCGATCGCGGTCGCGGCGGCCTGCGCGTCGGCGAGCTTCAGGTCGGCGATGACGACGTTGGCGCCGGCGTCGGCGAAGACCTCGGCGATCCGCTTGCCCAGGCCGCTGGCCGCGCCGGTGACCAGCGCGGTCTTGCCCTTCAGCGAAAGCGTGGTGCCGGCGCGAACCGGATTCGCAGTGCTCATGATGGTTCCTCGTTGATTGCTCGTCGATGGCCGGCGCGCAGCAGCTGCGCTGCCCGGCCGCTGCCCTCGAGGGCGATGCGCCGGGCGCTACTTCGCCTGGCGGTGGTGGCCGGGCGCGTGGTCCAGCAGGTAGTCGTGCACGACCTCGCCCAGGCCCAGGGTCAGGTCGGTCGACAGGTGGACCGCGCCCACCACCTCGCGCACCGGCAGGCGCGCGACCGGCGCGAGCGCGTGGTCGAACAGCTGCAGCGCGGCCGGGCCCTGCCAGGCACCGTGGATGGTCACGTCCTCGCAGCGGTAGCGCACCAGCTCGATCACCCGCGGCGTGCAGTCCACGTGCGGCATGATCTTCAGCAGGTAGTTGTCGCCGGTGACCGCCGCCAGCGCGTCCTGCAGGTCGAAGGGCTGCGGCTTGTAGCTCATCGTGCCGGTGGCCACGCGAATGTCGCCGTAGTCGAGCGTGCCGACCAGCACGTCCTTGTCGACCCGCAGCGACGGGTTGGCCAGCTTCTTCGGGAAGCCCCAGATCTCGCGGCCGCCGGCGATCGGTGCGTCGTCGTTCAGGAACATGTTGTGCGAGTAGGTGCCGGGCCGGCCTTCGAAGGTGACCGGAATCACCTGGCCGGCCTCGCTGTAGTGGCCGAAGCCGGTGGAGTCGGGCATGCGGATGAACTCCATCTTGACGATGCCGCCGCCGGCCGGCTTCAGCGGCGCGGGCACCACCGCGGCGAGCAGCTGCGGATCGGTGCGGTAGCTGATCACCATGAACTCGCGATTGACGAAGCGGTACGGCCCGCGCGGGTAGCTGGGGTTGGTCAGGGGCATCGCCCAGGCTTGCTGGCGGACTTCGTCGATGTTCATGGCTTGGCTTCGGGTGGCAATGGTGGCAATGGTGGCAACGGCTCGAAAGCGCAGGCGGTCGCGTGTGGCTGCGGCGTCACAGCCGCCAGTGGAAGTTCGCGTCCAGGCCCTTCGGGCCCACGTGCACGTTGCGGCTGAGCTGCTGTCCGCGGTAGCTGGCGGTGATCCGGTAGTCGCCGCTGGGCAGCTGCACGAAGGTCATCGGGCCGGCGTCGGTCAGGCGCAGCACCGCGCGGCCGCGGTGATCGAAGACCATCAGCCGCACGCCGGCGACGAACTCGTTGTTCGAGCGATCGGAGAAGCTGAGCCGCAGCGGCCAGTTCGGCGCGTCCTGGCGCATCCGCTGCGCCTGCAGCTTGCCGACGCCGCCGTTCAGGTAGACGGTGCCCGGTACCAGCTCGAACAGGGTCAGGTCCTCGCCGACGACGGCCGGTGCGTGCGCCGGCGGTCGATCGGGCGCCGGCGCCGGCGGCGCCGCGGCCGCGGCGATCGCGGTGCTGCTGCCCAGAACCAGCGCGATCGCGAACGCGGCGCCGCGCGCTCGCGGTTCGTGGGCTTCACGCCGGTTGGCCGCGCGCCGCGGCTGCAGCGCCGCGAGCGCCGACCTCGTGATCGACGGCGAGCAGGTTGGCAGGCTGCAGCACATGTCCGCCACGATAGGCAGTGCCGCCTGCGCTCGACAGTGCCGATCGTCACTTCCGGCAGTGACCGGCGTCACTTTCGATGCGACGCGGCTGCACGCCGCACCGAGCGCGGACTGCGGCGAGCGGCGCGGCGGCACCGGCCGGCTTCGCGCGGGCCGCGCGCCGAAGCGAGCGCGCTGCGGCCATCGCCACCGCGCGCTGCCCGGTCCACCGGGCGACCACCGCCTGCGCCTGCACTCGCCGGCGTGGCGGCGCGGGCAAGCGTGCTCGGCGCGGTGCGTCAACCAGGCAATGCCGCCGACCGCGCGCCGCCGACGCGCCCGGTCCGCACGCTGCCGGCGTCCGCGGCAGTCGTTACCCGAGGGCGGGCTGCGTCTGCTCGCTGCGGCGCCGCGCGTGGACGCGGTACAAGCACCAGACGAACGAACGACAGACGCAACCCGCCGATCGCGGCAGATGCCGCACGCGGCGCAGTCTTCGCCGATCGGGCGATGGCCGCAGCGCCAGATCCGGTAGACATCAGCGCGCGCTCGGCGATTGGGCGGCGCGATTGGGCGGCGGGTCCGGGCCAGCCGAGCCGCGAACGGCTCGGCTGCGAGGCGGTGGTCCGCGCCGGCATCGTGCGCTGCGAAGTACGGGCCGCCTGAGCGGCGGCAGCTCGACCCGCGCACCCGGCCGGATCGCGCTGCCGCGCCCGCCCGCGCCGCTGGCGGCAGCGGCGGCTGGGTCGGCGAAGCCGCGGCCGCGGCTTCAGGCGTGCTGATGGTGGTGCGCGGCCAGCTCGCGCGCCTGCGCGCGGCGCGTGAGGCCGCCGGCCTCGATCCACGCGGCGGTCGTGTCGATCGCCCGCCGGATCAGCTGCCGCGACGCCGAGAAGTCGTAGGGCGACACCGCCAGCGGGCACAGCGCCGGCGCCAGGTGCACGTCGACGTCGTCGGGCAGCGTCTGCAGCTCGTGCATCAGCTGCCACGCAATCAGCAGCGTGACCGCGTGCAGCGCCTTGGCGATCGCGCCCCTGGGCGAGCGCTCGAGCGCGCAGGCATAGCCGGTCGGCAGCACGATCACGCGCCCGGCACCCAGCTCCACCGCGCGGCGCAGCGGCGTGTTGGCGGCGACCGCGCCGTCCATCAGCTGCTGGCCGTCGATCTCCACCGGCGGGAAGATCCCCGGAATCGCCGCGCTGGCCATCACCGCTTCGACCGCCGGCCCGCGCGACAGGCACACGCCCACGCCCTGCTGGTCGGTCGCCATCACGTGCAGCGGCACGCGCGCGTCGTCGAGCCGCGCAAACGGCAGGTTGGCCTCGATCAGCCGGCGCAGGTGGCTCGGGTCGATCAGGCTCTCGGGTCGGCGCAGCAGCCGCAGCGCGCTGAGCAGCGTGAACGGGAACACGTCTTCGCGTCGCAGTCCTTCCCACAGCCGCGCGAGCCGCGCGACGCCGTCCAGATCGGGGTTGCCGGCGAAGTAGGCGGCGTTGATCGCACCCACCGAGGTGCCGACGACGAAGTCGGGCGCGACGCCGGCCTCGAGCAGCACCTGCAGCATGCCCACCTGGACCGCGCCCAGGCTGCCGCCGCCGGCGAAGACGAAGGCGGTACGCGCGGACATCGCGGCCGAGTGCGGGCGCGTCCGCTACCGCGTTGCGCGGCGCCGGTCGGCGCGCACGCTGCTCACCGCGCCCTTTGCCCCGCGCGCCGCGGTGCCCGCCGACCGAGCCACAGGGCGCGCCGCTGCCCGGCGGCGGCGGGTCCGCGCCTGCATGCGCTGCACCCCGCGCACGGCGGCGGCTAGCCGCCGACCATCATCCGCCGCGCCTGCGCCAGCGCCTGCGCGTCGCGGCCGATCGTCGCGACTGCGAGCGTCTTGCCGCCCTGCAGGTAGCTGACCATGCAGTCGTGCGCGGCGAGGTCGCCGTCGACGCGGATCTCGTCCCAGGCCTGCGCGTGGCCGACGTAGCGGATCGTCACTTCGTGGTGCGCGCTCCAGAAGAAGGGCACGTCGCGGTAGGGCTCGTGCGCGCCCAGCATGTTGTGCGCGGCGACCTGGCCCTGGCGCTCGGCGACGACCCAGTGCTCGACGCGCATCGGCTGGCCGGCGGCGCCGCCCGGCCAGACCGCGATGTCGCCGGCCGCATAGATGTCCGGCTGCGAGGTCTGCAGGAACTGGTCGACGACGACGCCGCGATCGAGCTTCAGCCCTGCCGCTTCGGCCAGCGCGAGCCGAGGCTTGACGCCGACGCCGATCACGACGAGGTCGGCGGCCAACTGCGTGCCGTCGCTGAGCCTGACCGTGCCGGCGTCGATCGCTGCGATCGACGCGCCCATGTGGAAGGTTTCGCCGTGCGCCTCGTGCAGCGTGCGAACGAAGTCGCCGAGCTGCGCGCCGAGCACGCGTTCCAGCGGGTGCGCGTCGAGCGAGACCACGTGCACCGCGAGGCCGCGCGCGGCGAGCGAGGCCGCCACCTCCAGCCCGATGAAGCCCGAGCCGAGCACGACCGCGGTCTTCGCACCCTTGGCGCGCGCGATGATCGCGCGGCTGTCGGCGAGCGAGCGCAGCACGAAGACGTGCGGCTGGTCGGCGCCCGGGATCGGCAGTCGCACCGGCTCGGCGCCGGTCGCGAGCAGCAGCCGGTCCCAGCCGATCGTCGCGCCGCCGTTCAGCACCACGCTGCGCGCGGCGACGTCGATGCGCTCGGCGGTGGTGCCAAGGCGCAGGTCGATCTTGTGCTCGGCGTAGAAGTCGGCGCCGCGCAGCGGGATCCACTCTTCGGGTGCGCTGCCGGCGAGGTAGTCCTTCGACAGGTTCGGGCGATCGCACGGCGCGTCGGCGTCGGCGCTGAGCATCGTCAGCGCACCCGCATAGCCGCGCCGGCGCAGCATCTCGGCGGCGGCGAAGCCGGCCGCGCCGCCGCCGACGATCACGATCCGCTCGGGCGGCACGCCTGGGCTCGCGTGCGTCGGCCAGGCTTCGGCCGGCGCCGGCTTGCGCACGATGTAGCGCTCGCCCTTGCGCTCGACCTGCCAGCAGGTGATCGGGTCGAAGGCCGGTGCGCTGATCGCCTCGCCGGTGCGCAGCGAGAAGCAGGCGTGGTGCAGCGGGCAGCGTACCGTGTCGCCTTCGAGCAGGCCCTGGTCGAGCGCGCCGCCGTAGTGGGTGCAGGTGGCGCCGGTGGCGAGCACCTCGTCGCCGACGTGGGCGAGCAGCACCGCTTCGTCGCCGACGTGGCCGCGCAGCAGCTTGCGGTCGCCGAAGTCGGCGAGCGTGACGCCGAGGCTCAGGTCGGGGCCGGCGTCTGAAGGGTCGGTCGAAGACATCGGGATCCTCCGGGTTGGGGTGGGACGAATGCGCGGCGCAGGTGACGGCCGCTTCAGGGCGGATTCGAGTCGTCGCTGTTCAGCCCTTCGGCGCGGGCGCGCGCGAGCACGTTGGCGACGATGCGGTCGCAGCGCGCGCCGTCGAACGCGAACACCTCGCCGAGCGCGTGGTCGATCTCGCCGGCCAGGCCCTCGCGCAGCAGCGCGCGGGCGCGGAAGAAGCGCGTGCGCACCGTTGCCTCGGGCAGGTCCAGCACCTGCGCGACCTCGTCGACGCTCAGCTCCTCGACCGCACGCAGCATGAACACGCTGCGGTAGATCTCGGGCAGCAGGTCGATGCGCGTCTCCAGCAGCGCGCGCACCTGCGCGCGCGCCAGCGTCGGCTCGGGGCCGTGTTCCGGGGCTGCGGTGAAGGCGGCCTGGGTGTCGGGTTCGGTCGAGGTCATCGCGGCCTCCAGCGGGAAGGGCTTGTCGAGGTAGTTGTACGCGCCCTGCTTGATCGCTTCGATTGCTCCTTCCAACGAGCCGAATGCGGTCAACAACACGATGGGGGTTCCCGGCTGAATGCGTTTGAACTCACGGAGTACATGAAACCCGTCCACGGCTCCCATCCGAATGTCCGTCAGCACCAGATCGACCGGACTTTGCCGGCCCCGTGCGATCGCCTCCAGCCCGCTTCCGAAACTCTCGACGTCGTAGCCTTCCTTCTGAAGCGCCTCCACGAGTAGCTCGCGCGCCACGTCGTCGC
>WBZO01006582.1_pt1 | contig 11188 bp, 10 predicted proteins | sample 5204261 | NCBI WGS metagenome assembly WBZO01 (sample SAMN12412400, study PRJNA552823) | activated sludge metagenome | isolation source: activated sludge from anammox sidestream of wastewater treatment plant... | place: USA: North Carolina | collected 2017-09 | reverse complement strand
CGCCGAGTTCGAGGCCAAGTGGTCCCGCCGGAGCGATCCGCACGCCTTCTCGGGCGTGTGGCGGTTCCACGAGCTATTGCCCTTCGCCCCGGTCGGGCAGTGCGTCACGGTCGGCGAGGGGCAAACGCCCTTGCTCCCTTCCGACTCCGTCGCCCGATACGTGGGCCTGAAGCCCGGCCGGCTGTTCCTCCAGTACGAGGGAATGAACCCTTCGGGCAGCTTCAAAGACAACGGCATGTCGGCCGCCTTTACCCACGCCCGCATGGTGGGCGCGGCCCGGGCGGCGTGCGCCTCGACCGGCAACACCTCGGCCTCCCTGGCCCTGTACTGCTCGGTCACCCGGCTGATGAAGGCCGTGATCTTCGTGGGCTCGGGCAAGATCGCCTACGGCAAGCTCTCGCAGGCCCTGGACTACGGGGCCTTGACCGTGCAGATCGCCGGCGACTTCGACGACGCCATGGCTCGCGTCAAGGAGGTCTCCAAGGAGCTGGGCATCTACCTGGTCAACAGCGTCAACCCCTTCCGCCTCGAAGGGCAGAAGACCATCATGTTCCGCGTGCTGGAGGGGCTCCGCTGGGAAGTGCCCGACTGGATCGTCGTCCCCGGCGGCAACCTGGGCAACTCCAGCGCCTTCGGCAAGGCGTTCTTCGAGCTCCGCCAACTCGGGCTGATCGACCGCGTGCCGCGCATGGCCATCGTCAATGCGGCCGGGGCAAACACCCTCTACGCCCTGGTTGAAGGGCGCGGCGTCCGCTGGAACGGCGGAGAGGTCGACCTCCCCGGCGTCTCGCGCTATTTCGACGAGATGGACTCCGAGGGACGCCGGGCCTCGACCATCGCCAGCGCCATCGAGATCAACCGGCCGGTGAACCTCTCCAAGTGCCTCCGTGCCCTCGAAGTCACGGGCGGCGTCGTCCGCGAGGCCACCGACCAGGAGATCCTCGACGCCAAGGCCCAGGTGGGCTCGGGCGGTCTGGGCTGCGAGCCGGCCAGCGCCGCCAGCGTGGCCGGCGCCAAGAAACTCGTGTCCCAGGGCGTCATCGGCCCGGACGAGCGCGTGGTTTGCGTCCTCACCGGCCACTTGCTCAAGGACCCCAACGCCACCGTGGCCTACCACACCACCGACCAGAAGCTCTTCAACGACGTGCTCGGCAAGCGGGGCGTCCGCCGCGCCGCCTACGCCAACCGCGCTGTGGCCGTCTCCAACGACCTGGGCGAGATCATCAAGGCCATCAGGCTGTACAGCTAGGTGTGTGGCGGGTGGTGAGTGGTGGCCCCCGGCTACTGCAAATTCACCACTCACCACCACCACTCACCACCCACCACGACTCATGCACCCAACTCGCATCGTCATCCACGGCGCCGCCGGACGCATGGGCCAGAAGCTCGTGACGCTGGCCGCGGCCGATCCGCAATTGAAGGTCGTGGCGGCGCTCGACGCCGCCTCCCATCCGCGCCTCGGCGAGGACGCGGGCAGCGTGGCCGGCATCCGCCCGATCGGCGTCCCCCTGGCGGCCACGCTGGAGGCCGACGCCGACGTGCTCGTGGATTTCTCCGTGGCCGAGGCCGCCGACCGGGTGATCGACACCTGCCTGGCGCGGGGGCTGCCACTGGTTTTGGCCACCACGGGCTTGTCGGCCGAGCAGGTGGCCCGATTGGGCGAAGCCGCCAAGCGGATCGCCGTGCTCCAGGCGCCCAGCATGAGCCTGGCCGTGAACCTCACCATGAAGCTCGCCCAGGTGGCGGCCGAGGCCCTCAAGGACAAGGACGCCGACGTGGAAATCCTCGAGCGGCACCACCGCTACAAGGAGGACGCGCCCAGCGGCACGGCGCTGAAGTTCGGCCGGATCATCGCGGCGGCCATGGGGCAGACTCGCCACGTCCACGGGCGCGAGGGCCGGCCCGGCCGGCGCCCCCACGGCGAGATCGGCTACCACGCCATCCGCGTGGGCGACGACCCGGGCCAGCACACCGTCGTTTTTGCCATGCCCGGCGAGACCGTCGAGCTCACGGTGCGGGCGCTAAGCCGCGATTGCTATGCCCAGGGCGCCCTGGCCGCCGCCAAGTTCCTGGCCGGCAAGGCGCCCGGCGCGTACAGCATGGACGACGTGCTGGGGCTTTAGAGCACATGGAGGGACCGCCCCGGACTTCCGAATTCTCGCAGACATCGGACGTCGTCGGACTGGTTCCAACGCCCACGGGGTCGCCAAATGTCCGAGGAGACGCACACCCGCCGCCTGGTGCTCGACCACGAGATGGGGCTTCACAACCGTCCCTGCCTGGCGATCGTCAAGACGGCCCGCCGATTCCGCTCCAGCGTGACCGTCCGGTACGAAGACCGGATTGCCGACGCGACCCAGATCCTTCAGCTCGGGATGCTGGGGGCGCCCAACGGTGCGGAGCTGACCCTGTCGGCCGCCGGCCCCGACGCGGCCGAGGCCCTCGACGCCCTGGAGGAGCTGTTCCAAAACGACTTTGGCATGGGGGGCCCCTAGCGGTCCGGCAAATTGAAATTGACGGGTGCCACGGGCAGCTAGTCTGCCCGTGCCGCAGCACGGGCGGGCAAGCCGCCAGTGGCACCCAGACCTGTCACTTTGCGGTTGGCGGACCACCAGAACCTGTCCCGGAACCAGGTTCGGCGTGGGGCTCCGACCCCGCCGAAACGACCGACCGAAGGTCTCCCCGGAGGTTCTGGGACGGGCCCTCAATTCATGCTCGGATCGTCGGGCACGTGCTTGGGCTTGACGATGTCCAGGAGCATCGACTTGCCGATCTGACGCGTGACCTTGTGCCACAGGTCCGCGTCGTCGTAGAAGACGAGGTCGAGCGTGGCCGGCGCGGTCAGCCAGGCCCCTTCCTTGAGCTCGCCCTCCAATTGGCCGCCGGCCCAGCCCGAATGCCCCACGAAGACCCGCAGCCGGTCCTGGGGTTGTTCCATCAGGGCTTCGAGCTTGTCCTTCTCGGCGGCGAAATAGATGCCCGGACAGATCTCGACGTCGGCCAGGCCCTCGCGGGTGTGGATGGCCATGAGCGGCCCTGGCACCGGTCCTCCCAGGTGGACCGCCCCTTGGTTGAGGCAGGGCGTTTCGCTGACCGACTGCCAGAGGTCCGCGAGCGACTTGTCGGCCGGGCGGTTGAGCACCACGCCCAACGCCCCGTTCTCGTCGTGGCGGACCATCAGGACCACCGTGCCCACGAAGTTCGGGTCGCGGAGATGGGGCGAGGCCACAAGGAAGTGGCCTTGGAGCGAACTCGGCTGGGTGTTCACGTGTCTGCCTCCACCATGGATCGCCTCCAGAAAATGATAGCCCAGCGATGCCCCGCGACAAAGCCCCGGCCGAGCCCCCTCCGGCAGCGCAAGCGGAAGCGGCCCTTGAAAAACCCTGCTGGAGAGGTACACTTGGGATTTTCTGATGGACCGGCCATGCTCGAAACCGACTTGGAAGCAACGACCGACTACGTGATCCGCACGGCGACCAACGCCGACATCCCTGCGGTGACGGAGGTGATCTTCGCCGCACTGGTCGAGTACGGCCTCCGTCCCGACCCTGACGGGACCGACGCCGACCTGAAGGACATCGAGGGGAATTACCTCGCTCGCCGCGGGGCGTTTGAGGTCGTGCAACTCCCCGACGGCCGCATCGTGGGCAGCGCGGGCCTCCTGCAAATCACACCCCGGCGCGCGGAACTCCGCAAGATGTACCTGGCCAAACGGTGGCGCGGCCGCGGCATCGGGCGGCGCCTGTTGGAGCGGATGCTGGCAGCGGCCCGCCGCCTGGGTTACCCCGAGGTGTTCCTGCAGACCAATTCGGTCCTGGTCGAAGCCGTGAAGCTTTACGAGAGCGCAGGCTTCCAAGTGAACAATGCCGACCTGGTGTCGCCGCGGTGCGACCACGCGTACCTGCTGCGGCTGCCATGAGCATCACCATCGACGGCTCTTTCGGCGAGGGGGGCGGGCAGGTGCTCCGCACGTCGCTGGGCCTCGCCCTGGTCTCACGGCAGCCCTTCCGCATCGAGCACATTCGGGCCAACCGCAAGAAGCCGGGCCTCCAGCGCCAACACCTCACCGCCGTCAAGGCTGCCGCCGAGATCGGCCAGGCCACCGTGGATGGGGCGGAACTCGGGTCGAAGACGCTCGCGTTCTCCCCCGGCCAGGTCAGGCCGGGCGAGTACCGATTCGACATCGGCACGGCAGGCAGCGTCACGCTCGTGCTGCAGACAGTCTTGCCGGCCCTGATGACCGCGTCCGGGCCCTCGACGCTCATCCTCGAAGGCGGCACCCACAACCCCATGGCCCCGCCCGTAGACTTTCTCCAGCGGGCCTTCCTGCCGTTGGTATGTCGCATGGGGCCCCACGTGGAGATGGAACTCCAACGTTACGGGTTCTATCCGGCGGGCGGCGGCCGAGTCGTGGTGCGGATCGAGCCGCGCGGGGCGCTGGAGGGGCTGGAACTTGTGGAGCGCGGCCGCGTGATCGACCGCGAGGTCCGCGCCGTGGTGGCCCGCCTGCCCGAGCACATCGCTCGGCGCGAGGCCGACACCGCCCGCCGCAAACTCGGATGGGAGGCCAAGTGCGCGGCGATCGAGGAGGTGGATTCGGTCGGGCCGGGCAATTTCATCACCGTCAGCGTCCACTGCGAGCACGTGACCGAGGTCTTCACCGGCTTCGGGCAGATCGGCGTGCCGGCCGAGCGGGTCGCCGCCGGCCCCGCCAAGGAGGCGAAACGCTGGCTGGAGGCCGGCGTCCCAGTGGGGGAACACTTGGCCGATCAGATCCTCGTTCCTATGGCCCTGGCAGGGCGGGGCTGTTTCCGCACGCTGCCCCCCACCGAGCACACGCGGACCAACATCGCCATGGTGACGCGGCTGCTCGACGTGGAAATCACCAGCCAAGAGCTTGGCCGCGACGACTGGCGGCTCGAAGTCCGCAGGCGAGGTCTCTGACTGCCCCAGGGGACGGGGGCAGCGTCGCTCGCCAAACGACACGCTTCCGAAAGGGTGGCCGCGAGAATGCGCCCCGTTTCGGCCCGTTCCTGGGCAATTGCAATCCCTGCCGAAGCGGCCATAATGACGCGTTTATCCATCCTCCCCGCCGCCAGGCCCCAAGAAGGATTCGAGCGCCATGAACGAGAAACTCGCCGGCTTCGCAGTCACCTTCGACGACGTTTTGCTCGAGCCGCGCTATAGCGAGGTGGTGCCTGCCGATGTGGACGTGAGCACGCGGCTGACGCGTCGGATCAGGCTCAACGTGCCCATCCTCAGCGCCCCGATGGACACGGTGACCGAGAGCGCCATGGCTATTGCCCTCGCCCAACAGGGGGGGCTTGGAATCATCCACAAGAACCTCTCCATCGAGAACCAGACCAACGAGGTCGAGAAGGTCAAGCGAAGCGCCAATGGGATTATTGCCAACCCCGAGACCCTGCCCCCCGATGCCACCGTTCAGCGGGCCCGCGAGATCATGGACCAGTTCAAAGTGTCGGGCGTCCCCATTACCGACACGGAGGGCCGCCTGTGCGGGATCATCACGCGGCGGGACCTCCGTTTCCTGGCCAATTGGGACCTCCGCGTGTCGGAGGTCATGACCCAGGAAAACCTCGTCACCGCCATGGGGACTGTGACGCTTGAGGAAGCTGAGAAAATCTTGATGGAAAAAAAGGTGGAGAAGCTTTTGCTGGTTGACGAAAATCTGAGACTGACAGGGCTTATCACGATCAAAGACATTGACAACATGCGGCGTTTCCCCCAAGCCTGCAAAGATGGGCAAGGGAGGTTGAGGGTTGGGGCCGCTGTCGGGGTTCACGATTTGGAGCGGGCAGAGGGCCTCATTGCCAAGGGCGTCGATGTCCTCGTGGTAGACAGTGCCCACGGCCACTCGGCCAACGTGATCAACACGGTCCGGGAGATCAAGCGAAATTGGGACATTGACGTGATCGCCGGAAATGTGGCCACCGCCGAAGGCTGCCGCGACCTGATCGCCGCCGGGGCCGACTGCGTGAAGGTGGGCATCGGACCGGGTTCGATCTGTACGACACGGGTTATTTCGGGAGTTGGTGTGCCGCAAGTTACCGCAATTCGCAACTCGGCCCAGGCCGCGGAGGCTTCGCAGATTCCGATCGTCGCCGATGGCGGGATCCGCTACTCGGGCGACGTGACCAAAGCCATCGCGGCTGGGGCCCACTCGGTCATGATCGGGGGCCTGTTCGCCGGACTGGCTGAAAGCCCCGGGGCCCAGATCCTCTTTCGCGGCCGGACGTTCAAGGTGTATAGGGGCATGGGGTCGCTGGGGGCGATGGTCCACGGGTCGAGCGAGCGATACCGCCAGCGCGGCGACGGCTCGCAAGACAAGCTTGTGCCGGAGGGCGTCGAAGGCCGGGTCCCCTTCAAGGGACCGCTGGGACCGTTTGTATACCAGCTTGTGGGAGGTTTGCGGGCGGGAATGGGTTATTGTGGGACCCGGACTATCGAGGAGTTGCGCACCGACGCGCGATTCATCCAGGTTTCACCGGCAAGCGTTCGGGAGAGCCATCCACATGACATTGTCATTACGCAGGAAGCGCCCAACTACAGTGTCGAATACGCGCCGGACGACAACAACTGACGGGCCGTCGCCCTCCGCCGTCGCGCGGCTTGGTGCGGCGGCCCTGGCCCTGGCGGCGGTCCTGGCCGTCTCGCTGGGCCCGGCGGCTTTCGCCGAACCGCCCGCGGGCAATCCGACCCCGGGCGTGCGCTTGAAGTGGCTCCCACACCGGCCCGACGCGGCCGGACGGATCCAGCGCACGGCGCTCACCGAGCCCGCCGACGGGCCCGGCCTCAACCCGTCGTTCAACCCGGTGCGTCAGGCCAAGGCCAACCCGCTGGACGATCCGTTCGGCGATGGCCAGCAGGGTGCGTTCCGAGCCGGGCCGCTGGCGTCGGCCACTCAAGAGCGGGCCGCCCAGCCGGGCACGCTACCCGATGCAGCCGCCCCGCCGAAAAGCGCCGCGCCAGGCCCGCTGCCCATGGCCGACGACCGGACACCACCCCCCACGCGCCCCGGCGCTCCCAAAGAGGTCAGGGCCCGCTGCCTCCCCCCTCGCGACCTGCTCATTCCGATCGAACACCTCACGACGAGCACGGACGTGGACCCACAGGTACACCGGGACCTGAACGCCGAAGAGCTGAAGCGGATGATCGAAACGAAGAAGGACTTCGACGCGAAGATGTGGTGCGTCCTGCCGGAAAATGCCCACCCGGAGCGGATGACGACCGGCTGGTCGCCGACCACCTTCACGTGGAAGGCGTCGGCCCTGTGCCATAAGCCGCTGTACTTCGAGCAGGCCCACGTGGAGCGGTACGGCCACACGACCGGCCCGCTCACGCAGCCCATCGTCTCGGCAGGAATCTTCTTCCTCACGGTGCCGGTGCTGCCCTATGAGATGGGACTCTGGCCGCCGTACGAGTGCATGTACTCGCTGGGCTACTACCGGCCCGGCAGTTGTGCCCCGTACTACCTGGACCCGATCCCCTTGAGCGTTCGGGCAGCGCTGGCCGAGGCCGGCGTCTGGGTCGGGGGCATCTACGCCCTTCCGTAGAGGCAAAGGGGCGACGCCGCGCGGCACTCGCCGCGAACGTCACGAATGGGTGTGGCGACCTTTGCGGAGACTTCCGAAGTCTCAAAGACTTCGGAAGCTTCGCGGTCTGGGCCCAGTGGTCCGCCAACCTCAAAGTGACCGGTCTGCGTGCCACTCGCGGCTTGCCCGCCTGCTGCGGCACGGGCAGACTAGCTGCCCGTGGCACCCGTCAATCTCAATTTGGCGGACCACTAGCTGAGCCCGCACTCCCGTCCGCAACTCCCCGGCGGCATCCCGCAAGGGGTGTTGAAGCCGCCCTGCTTCGTTCCCGTCCCACTGTGGGCGGCCGGAACGCTCAGTTGCTTGATGAGACTGCGGCTGCCGCACTCCGGGCACCTGGGCGCCTCGTCGCCGCGGACCAGTGCCTCGAACGGGTGGTTGCACTTCTTGCAGACGTACTCGAACAGCGGCATTGTCGTCGTTCTCCGCAGCGCGGGATTCCAGTCACGTCGCAACCATTATAATGGGCCAGGCCACGGCACCAAAACCCGAATCGCGCCCCATTCCGAACCCGTTCACTGTCCACGATGGTCGTATGCCGCCAGCCGTGCTCAATCGCCGACAATCCCGCCGCGTGGACCACCTGGCCATTGCCAAGTACGGCCTCACCGGGCTGGTCCTCATGGAGAATGCGGGGCGCGGCGCGGCCGATGTGCTCTGTTCGCAAGGCATCGCCGGCCCGGTGGCCATCTGTTGCGGCCGGGGCAACAACGCCGGCGACGGCTTCGTGATCGCCCGCCACCTGGAACTCCGCGGCCACTCCGTGCGCGTGCTGCTCTGGGCCGACCCGGCCGATCTGTCCGGCGACGCCGCGGCCAACTACGCCGTGCTGGAAAAATCGGGCACGCCGATCGTGCGTTTCGGCGCCGCCCACGACCCGCGGCGACTGGCCGCGGAATTGGCCGGGGCGGCGTGGATCGTCGACGCTCTGCTGGGAACCGGCGCCTCCGGCGAGCCCCGCCCCCCCTTCGACGCGGTGATCGACCAGCTCAACTCCTCGGGCGTGCCGATCCTGGCGGTCGACCTTCCCAGCGGGCTGGACTGCGACTCCGGCTCGCCCGCCCGGCACACCATCCGTGCCCGGGTGACCTGCACCTTCGTGGCGGCCAAGCCCGGCTTCTTTGTCCCCGGTGCGGCGCCGTACGTCGGCCAGGTCCATGTCCTCGACATTGGGGCGCCGCGTCAAGTGGTCGAGGAAGCCTTACGGGACGAGGGATAGATTCGGGCGAGCAACAGGTGCTTTGCTCCTGGGGCGGTGGTATCATGGGGTGGAACACCTAAGACGTCTCCCACTCGCGCTGCTCCGATGCACATTGTCCGCTGCCTGACCGCGCCGTTCATTGCGGCCTTTCTCCTCGCCGGCCTCGCCTCGGCCGAAGAGGCCAAGAAGCCCTACCAACCCATGGGCGCCCCGGCCGACCCCAAGGTCCCGGCCCAGTGGAACCGTTACCACGACCACGCCGAGGCCACGAAGCTGTTGAAGGACCTGGCCGCCGCGCACCCCGAGCGGGCGAAGCTCCAGAGCCTCGGCCGCTCCTTCGGCGGACGCGAGATGTGGCTCCTGACCGTCACCGGATTCGAAAAGGGCGAAGACGCGGCGAAGCCCGCGTTCTGGATCGACGGGGGCGTTCACGCCAATGAGATCCAGGGGACGGAGGTCGCCCTGTACACGGCCTGGTATCTGCTGGAGATGTACGGTCGGAGCGACTTCGTCACCCGGCTGGTCGACGAGCGGGCGTTCTACATCCTCCCCATGATGAGCCCCGACAGCCGCGACGCCCACATGCACCGGCCCAACAGCACCAACTCGCCCCGCAGCGGCCAGCGCCCGGTGGACGACGACCGCGACGGGCTGGTCGACGAGGACGGGCCAGACGACCTGGACGGCGACGGGAGCATCACCCAGATGCGGGTCCGCGACCCTAACGGCCGCTTCAAGCCACACCCCGATTTCCCCAACCTGATGGTGCCGGCCGCGCCCGACGAGCGGGGCCAGCACCGCCTGCTCGGGGACGAAGGCTACGACAACGACGGCGACGGCCGCGTGAACGAGGACGGCGACGGCTATTACGATCCCAACCGCAACTGGCCGTGGAACTGGCGCCCGGAATACGTGCAGGGCGGGGCGCACCACTATCCGCTGAGCATCGCCGAGGACCGCATGGCGGCCGACTTCATCCTCGCCCACCCCAACATCGCCGGGGCCCAGGCCTATCACAATGCCGGAGGGATGATCCTCCGCGGCCCGGGCGCCAAGGGCGACCAGTGGGACCCGGCCGACGTGGCCGTGTTCGACGCGATCGGCCGCAAGGGCGAGACCATGCTCCCGGGCTATCGCTACCTCATGGTCGCCCGCGACCTCTACAACATGCATGGCGGGTTCCACGACTGGCTTTACGCGATGCGGGGGACTTTCGCCTACACGAACGAGCTCTTCACCCCGTTCAACTATTTCCGCAAGACCTCGGCCGACGCCGGCTACTTCGGCAAGGGCGAGGAGAAGGAGCTGTTCAACAAGTACCTGCTCTTCGGCCAGGGCACGGTGGCATGGCACGAGGTCGATCACCCGCAGTACGGACGCGTCGAGGTCGGCGGGCTGAGGAAGGAGTGGGGACGCCAGCCGCCGTCGTTCCTCCTGGAAGAGGAGTGCCATCGGAACATGGCGTTCACGCTCTACCACGCGGACCAGATGCCGCGGGTCGAGGTGCAGTCGGTGGCCGTCAAGCCGCTGGAGGGCGACCTGGTCGAGGTGACGGCCGCGGTGGCCAACGCCCGCATGACCCCGACGCACGCCGCCGTGGACCTGAAGCACAAGATCACTCCGCCCGACCAGGTCACCATCGCCGGCAAAGACATTCAAGTGGTGGCTGGGCTGTGGGGCGACGACCCCACCCTGGCCAAAGCCCTCGAACAGAAGCGCGGCCCGCAGGTAATGCGGATACCCAGCATCCCGGGCATGGGGGCGGTCTACATCCGCTGGCTGGTCCGGGGCCGCGGGCCGTACGAGGTGTCGGTGCGGGCGGTCAAAGGGGGGGCGGCCAGCGCGCGATCGCCGTGAAGCGTGGGCTCTCGCCAGGGAAGACCACCGGGCTCGGAGTGACCGGGCTCCGCCGGTCCCCACGCAGACCCCATCTAAAGAGGCACCGCTCCCGTCACTGCCTCGATAAAGTACACACCCCTCTGTGAAGTCATGTGCATCATGGTATCCACTACTATAATGGATGGTCAATTCTTGGCGAGTTGGTTTAGGCGCCAATTGATGTTGGCCGATTTGGAGGGGGAACGTGGACGCGAGAACTCAAGCCCTGTTCGAGGCCCGGGCCGAGGTCTTCAAGGCCCTGGCCCATCCCACGCGCCTGTTCATTGTCGATCAGCTTGCCCGCCACGGCGAGAAATGCGTCTGCGACCTGACGGAGATGATCGGCGCCGACATGTCCACGGTGTCGAAGCATCTGGCCCTGTTGAAGAACGCCGGCATCGTGACGGTCGACAAGCGGGGCTCGATGGTCTTCTATCAACTGCGGGTGAAGTGCATCCTGAGCTTCTTCGAGTGTGTGGAAAACGTGATGGCGTCC
>WBZO01002769.1_pt1 | contig 11188 bp, 7 predicted proteins | sample 5204261 | NCBI WGS metagenome assembly WBZO01 (sample SAMN12412400, study PRJNA552823) | activated sludge metagenome | isolation source: activated sludge from anammox sidestream of wastewater treatment plant... | place: USA: North Carolina | collected 2017-09 | reverse complement strand
GTCCATAAGCGGACATGCCCGGTTGGGTACGACGACGACGCTGCCGATTTCGATGACTTCTACACCGACTGTGTGACGCGCACCGACGATGTCATCTTCACGCTGACCCCGAACGGTGGTTTGGCGATGACGCGAGAAACGGGTGACGACGGTAGTGGACGGGCCGTGTTCACCGGTCTGGGGACTGGCCAGTTCACCCTCGGTGAGGATCTGCCCGGCGAGTTTGTGACCCGCTATGCCTATTGCGGACCGGACGACAAGAACCTGAGCGCTACAGCAGTCGTCAATGGCGATGTGCAACTGACCCTGACGGATGGGCAGCCGGATGCGGTCTGCCTCTGGTTCAACGTGCCGGAGGATCTCTCCGGGCTAACGGGGCAAATTTCGCTGACCAAGTACGTCTGTCCGGCCGGCACGACCAGCAATTACTGGCAGAAGTGCTCCCCGACACCGCTCAAGGGCGCCACATTCCTCCTGAATGGCCCGGGCGAAAACGACGGGAGTCTCGTCACGCCGGCGAACGGAAACGTGGTTTTCGGTGATCTTCCGGCAGGCAACTACACCATCCAGGAGGTTCCCCCGGCCGGCGTCGATGTGGCCGTTTACGTGGTGGCTTGCCAACTCGGCGGATCCGCTTACAAGTTCACCTACGACGATTCGAACGGCATGAAGATCAAGCTGAATCTGCCGCCGGGTGAGACGATTTACTGCAACTGGTACAACGTGCGCAAGACCACGCCGATCGAACCGCCACCGGTAACGAACAACAAGGGGTCGATCACGGTGCATAAGTTCGTGTGCACAGGGAAAGCTGCCAGCCAGTACGACTGGGAGAACGACTGCCTGGTGCAGACGAGCCCGGAAGGTTTCGCGCTCAACAATCTGAGCGGTACCCGTCTCTCACAGGGCACGACGAATGCCAATGGGCTGCTGGTTTTCACCGGATTGGCCAACGGAACGTACAAACTCGATGAAACGACGGGCGACTGGTGCCATGCGGAGGCTGACTATGTCGACGCTGCCGGGAATCTGATCGTCAAGAACAGTGGCAACACGAACGTCTATATCTACAACTGCGGCGCCGGGCAGGTCGGCACACTGCCCACGACCGGCACAGGCACGACAGCGCTGGAATCTGCCTCGGCCAGCCTCTTTATGCCTGCGGCCGGCGCGCTGGCCACCCTCATTGTGCTCGGATTTCTGACGGCATTGCGACGCAAGCCAGCCCGCCGCGCCGTCTGACCCGGGATCCTCGCAGAACCCGCGAAACCCGCCGGCAGCCTCCGGCGGGTTTCTCTTGTCTGCCCGGAGGTGGGAGGGTCAGCAGTGGGGGTGGATAGTTTCCCGGATGGTGGGCAGATCGGACCAGTCCATTCGGGCAACCTGGTCGCCGGAGTCCGTTTCCTGAATTCGCTGGAGCCACCGTGAACTCTCCGTGACCAGTGATGCGATATCGACGCCTCGACAGGTCGGCAGGAAGGAGGTGATTTTGTCGATGCCGTCGGTAAGCAACAGAATGGCGCCGCGTCGATTGCCATTTCGGGCATGATGAAACCCGACTCCGATTTGCAGAATCCCCTGATAGAGCTGGCGAATCTGGCCCCGTTCGGCATGCCACTCGTGCTCGATGGCTTCGTGACACTCGTAGAACGCACCGGAATTGAAGAGATCAATGCCGTGCCGCACACCCGCAGGCAGTGAACCGGCGCAGATGTCATCCGATGGCATCGATTCGGCGAGGAGCGGATCGAGCACGGCGCGCACACTGCATAACGAGGCGGCCGGATCAGGCCTCAGTGCGCCCTCCAGAATGAGCGGTCCGGCGTAACCAACACCGGCAATCGCGCGCAACAGCGCTGGCCAGGGCAGCGATCCTTCGCCAGGCATCAGATTGCGTCGCTCGGGCGCCGCCGGGTCACGATCACGGAGATGGACATTGACCACGCGGTTTTCCATGGCCTGCAGCAGCATAAATGGATTGGCGTTTGCTTCTGCCGCCTGGAATGCGTCGAAGGTGAAGGCCACGGAACGGCCATGTGCCAGTTCGGGCAATCGAGACAACAGGGTCAGGACATCTCTGACCTGAGACATCGCGCACCAGGAGACGTTTTCCAGGCCCAGCAGAAGCCCGTGCTGCGCGCAGATTCCGGCGAGTCGATCGATCGCCGCAAACACTTCAGGGGATGTGAGTGTGAACCCTCGTTCATCTCGGCACAGACCATGCCAGACCAGAACCTCGGCTCCCATTGCCGATGTGCCGGCCGCGACCTGTTCGAAACGCAGCCATCCTTCCTCGGCGCGACGGCGATAGGCGTCGAACACCGGATGGGTCTGGACAAGCGCGTGGACCGAATGGATCCGGACGCCGGCGTCCCGGGCAAGTGAGGACAACTGGCGATGAAACGCCGGTTCGCACTCACCGTGGCTCTGCAGCATGACTTCAACGTCTTCCACGCCGAGGCGAGCGAGTGTGTCGATGGCTTCTTCTGTGGTGAACTGGGGGAAGAGAGTGCCGGTGGAGCAGCCGAGGCGCAGGGTCATAGCGAGTCAGTCAAAGCATTTCACGAGAACGAGTGCCCACCACCCGCTGTCTGATGGTACTACCGGACTGTGGGCCGCCAGGTGGCAACCGGTGATCATCGCCACCAGGCCGCCGTATAGTCGCATTGTGACTCAGTGTCGAGGGTGGTACCATCGCACGCTGAGCAGTGGACCCTCGCGACACTGGTGAATGCCGCCTGATGTTGACCGACATTCCAGCCCCGCCGCGCCTGACCCGCCTGGAACTGCAAGGTTTCAAAAGCTTTGCCAATCGAACGGTTTTTGTTTTCGACCCGGGTATCACTGCCATCATCGGGCCCAATGGCAGCGGCAAGTCGAACATCTCCGATGGCGTTCGATGGGTACTGGGCGAAACCAGTCATTCTCTGCTGCGTTCGCGCAAAACCGAGGATGTCATCTTCGCCGGGGGGAATGGGAAGTCTCCGGCCGGGATGGCGGAGGTCACGGTGACCTTCGATAACTCGACCGGGTGGTTGCCGATCGAGTTCTCGGAAGTCAGCGTCAGTCGACGGGCATTTCGGACGGGCGAGAATCAGTTTCTGATCAACGGTCGCAAAGCACGCCTGAAAGATGTGCAGCAACTGACCGCGTCACTTGGACATTCCTACATGGTGGTCGGGCAGGGGCTGGTCGATGCGGCGCTCAGTCAGCGACCCGAAGAACGGCGAGGGCTGTTCGAGCATGCGGCTGATCTGACCGGTCTGCAACTCAAGGTAACGGAGGCCGAAAAAAATCTCGCCGACGCCGAGGCGAATGCCGAGCGGCTCAACGATCTGCTGGCCGATGTCGCTCCTCGCCTGCGCACCCTCGAACGAGCGGCAAAACAGGCGCGGGAGTGGCAGGGGGTCCATGATCGCCTGCGATATCTCGAACGGGGCTACTTTCGCCAGTCGTTGATCGAGATGAAAGCTGCGCTTGATGCCGCTCAGGTGGATGCCAAAGCGCGTGTCGATTCGGCAGAAACTGCGCGAAACTCGGTCGAGCGACTCGTTGACATGCTCCGGCAGGCGCGTATTGACACCGATAATGCCAGGTCAGCACTCGAACGGCATCGGGCCAATATGGATACCGTTGACGATCAGCTGCGGCGCATCGGACACGAACGAGAACTCACCACCGAACGACTGAATGCTCTGCAGCGTCGCCAGGCAGATATGGCCGATACCCAACGCGGTCTGGACGATCAGTTGGCCTCGCTGACGGAAGAAACGCGTCGTATCGGCGCCGATTTGCAGACTGCCACCCGGGAGCGAGAAGCAGCGATCCTGGAGGTGGCGGAACAACGGCGACTCGCGCAGCGAGCCCGCGACGCGCGACTGGCTCGCCAACGACAGATCGCCGGTCTCGCCTCCGCCGCGCAGTCGATCGAGCGCCAGCTCTCCGATGCGCACCGGCGCTGGTCATTGCTCGAACAGCGCCGGGAAACAGGTGCGCAGGAACGGGATCGCGATGCTGCGGTGGCCATCGAGCGGGATCGCAAGATCGAGCAGATCGAACGAGAAGTCAGCGACCTGCTGGCGGCTGGATCGGCGGCGGAGATCGGAGAAACGGCGACTCGACAGGCGATCGCCGATGCCGCAAGGCGCTTCAATGAAACGGTGATGCTGACCGAGGCTGCGCAGCGGGACATCCGTAACTTGCAGCGAGCAAGAGATGAAGTTGCGGCCCGATTGCAGGCTTTTCAGCGGATTCAGGAGAGTGGCGCCGGGCTCCATGCCGGTGTGCGAAGTGTGCTCGACGCATCCCGCGCCGGAGCATTGGCGGGAGTGCGGGGCACGCTGGCGGAGTTGATTTCGGTGCCGGCGCAGTTCGATACCGCCATCGAGGTGGCGCTGGGTGGTCACTTGCAGGACATCGTGGTCGATCGCTGGGTCGATGCGGAATCGGCAATTGCCTTGCTGAAAAAAGCGAAGTCCGGCCGGGCGACGTTTCAGCCGGTCGACTCGGTGCGCGCGTTTCGAGCGAACCAGCCCGCATCCGAACTGCTGGCGCGTCGAGGGGTTCATGGAGTCGCCAACCAGCTGATCGCTACTGCGGAGGAATTCGAGACGATTGTTGCGTCACTGGTCGGGCGCACGGTCGTGGTCGATGACCTCGCGGTCGCCAAGGATATCCTACCGAAGCTTCCTCCCGGCTGGACCGCAGTCACGCTGACCGGCGAACTGGTGCGTTCAGGAGGTTCGGTGACCGGTGGCGCCGCGGTTCGAGAGTCTGGCGTCTTAGGGCGGGAGCGCGATCTGCGTGAGCTTCCTGCGGAGATGGCCCGCCTTGACGGCGATCTCGAGAGCGCCAGAGGGCGCCTGCAGCACCTGACAGACGAGTCGACTCGCCTGGGCGAGGCGCAACGAGAGCAGGAAGCGCGGGCAGTGGAGATGCTGGCAGGCCGGCGAGAGCGAGAGGGGCAGCTGGGACGCCTGCAGGCATGGCTCAGCGATCTCCGCCGGGAACGGCAGGCGGCGGAGCAACGATCGGCCCAATCGCTGACGACAACCGAGCATGCAGGAACGGAACTGGCGGCGCTGGAGATCGAGCGGTTGCGGTTGGAGGAGCAACTCGAACAGGCCACCGCGTCACGGGAATCATTGGCGGAGCTGGCGAACACGGAGTTCGATGCGCTGCAGGAGATTGAAGAGAAACTGGCGTCAGGTGAACGCCTGCTGGCGGCGCTCGAAGAACGGGTAAGGGCCTCGGAACGACAGCTTGCCGGTCTGCTCGCCCAACTCAACAGCATGCGGCAGGAAGCATCCACTCGGGGAGAGCGTGCGTCGGCCATCGACGGGGAGATCGAAGCGATCCTCCTTCAGGTAGCCAGGCTCCAGACGGAGGAAGAGCGCCTCACCGCGGAGTCGACCCAGGTCGAGACCCTGCTTCAACCAGCCGAGCAGGCGTTCCAGACACGATTATCAGAACTGACCGGGATCGAACAGCAGCTGGAGGCCGAGCGACAGGCATTGCTCGATGCCGAGCGGGCGAAGGGTGTTGCCGAAATCGTCCTGGAACGATGTCGCGGCGAAATGTCTGCGTTGCGACAACGGATCTACGACGATCTGGAGATGGAAGAACCTGACGACCTGTTGACGCTGAATGTGACGCTTGATGAGGATTTCGAGGAAACAGGGCGGGAGATTTCGCGTTTGCGCGAACGACTGAAGCGGGTCGGATATATCGGCGAAGAAGCGGTGGAAGAATTCGAGCGGGAGACCGCTCGGCATCAGTTTCTGCGTGAGCAATTGGATGACGTTGAAGGCGCCTCCAGCGCGTTGCGCGCGCTGCTCGGCGATCTGCGGGAGACGATGCAGCGTCGTTTCGATGAGACATTCGAGAAGGTTGCCGAGGCGTTTGCCGCTTCTTTCACGGTGCTCTTTGGAGGCGGCACCGCCCGTCTCGTGGTAGTACCTGGCGAACAGGGACGACAAGGCGGGGTCGATATCGTTGCCCAGCCACCCGGAAAGCGACTGCAAAGCCTGGCGCTCTTGTCCGGAGGCGAACGAGCGCTGACCGCCGCCGCGCTGCTCTTTGCCATCCTGAACGTGAATCCTTCGCCCTTTGTGCTTCTGGACGAAGTCGATGCCGCGCTCGATGAAGCGAATATCGTGCGGTTCCGGGAGCACTTGCAGAAACTGGCCAGCGAAACACAGGCCGTGATCATCACCCACAACCGGGGCACGATCGAAGTCGCCGATTCCCTTTATGGTGTGAGCATGCGGGACGATGGAGTCTCCACTGTCCTGTCACTGCGGATGCAGGAAGCCGCGCAGGCTGTCTAGATCAGCTCTGGCTGAGTGGCGATCGCTCGTCGCCGTCCCAATCGGCCGGATTCGCCGCGGTCGCCGACCACGTTGCCGGGTTAGCCTGTTCCGGTTTCCAGATTTCCATGCCGGTCAGACTGAACAGCGTTTTTTCCAGGGAGTTAGTCAATGTTTCCCGCAGTTCCGCACCCGACTGCGGAGCGGTCCACAATCCATATGCAGCGCCGGCGATGCCGCCGAGGAGCGCGCCTTTCCAGAATCCCACCTGTTGTCATCCTTTCGTGGTCGCTGTTGCCTTATGCCGGGAAATGTAGCAAATTGGCTCGCTCCCGACGCAAAAGCGGGAGAATCGAATGTATGAGAGGGTACCGTCGCGAGACTTGGGGGGCGACACCGGTTTTCGTCGATTGAAGCGCCGCTATGGGTGAAAGGTTCAGGGACGAGGGTCATGCGGATTCGATCAATTCGGGCAATTGGATTGACCGGCGCCACGCCGGAAGGCGGATGGTCAACAGAGCTGCGGCCGGAAGACTCGGTGCATACGCTGGTGGTGGTGGAAACCGACGAGGGCGTCACCGGTCTCGGTGGTGTGTTTACCAATGCCGGTCTGGTCAATGCGGCGCTTCAGGTGCTCGAACCGCTCTATCGCCATGAGCTGGCGCTCGAACCGGAGCGAGTCAGCGAGAAGCTGCACCAGAACACCTTCTGGATGGGTCGGGGCGGGTCGATCACCCATACGATCAGCGGTATCGACATCGCCCTGTGGGACATTCTGGGTAAGGCAACGGGTCAACCCGTGGGGCGTCTGTTGGGCGGTCGGTATCGCGACCGGGTGCGGCCCTATGCCTCGATTTTGATGGACGAGCCGGACGCGCTGGCCGAAACGCTGGTGCGGGTGCGAGAACTGGGATTCAAAGCGGTCAAAATTGGCTGGGGGCCGTTCGGGCGGGTCAGCGCCGCAATGGACGAAGCCATCGTCGATCGGGCCCGGCGGGAGCTCGGTCCGGATGTGGAATTGATGGTCGATCCGGGTGCCAGTGATGCGTTCTGGCCGAATGGGTATTCATGGGCCCTGCGCACTGCGGCGATGCTCGAATCGTATGGCGTGACCTGGTTCGAGGAACCGCTGCGACCCGATGCGCTGGAGGACTTCGTGGCGCTACGCCGGGCCACCTCCATACCGATCTCGGGCGGTGAAGTTCTGACCCGGCGGCAGGGTTATCGCCCATGGCTCCAGCAGGGCGCCTTCGACATTGTCCAGCCGGACGTCTGCAAAGTCGGGGGGATCAGTGAAGAGCGCAAGATAGGATGGATGGCCCAGGAATATGGCGTCCGATTGATCCCGCACGGCTGGAACACCGCCGTCGGGCTGGCCGCTGATCTGCAGCTGGCCTCGGCTCTCATGGATACCGATCGGGTGGAATACCTGCAGGGATCGCCCTACATCGACGACATCAAGGCAGGTGGCTGGCATCTCGATGATGAAGGCATGCTGACTATTCCCGACGCCCCCGGACTTGGTCTCGAACTCGACTGGGACATGGTGGAGAAGTACAGCGGATGAGGTCGAGTTCCTGACTCACCGAATCTGAATGCTCTACGAGAGATCGCCGCGAACATCACGCACTGACTCGTGTGGCGCGTCACTGGCGCGAAATGGCACGGTACGTGTGAACCGGCCATGCGCTACGGGCGAGACCCCATGACTGAGTGACGATCACCAGTTTGTGTAGGAGCCGTCTCGCCGCCGCCAGCGAGGGGCGTCCCAGTACTCGAAGGCGTGGTCAACTGCGGCGGCTTCATCAAATGTCACGCCGAGTCCGGGTGCAGTGGGCAAGGGAAACGCCGCGCTCTCCAACACAGGCATCACCGGAAAGAGGTCAGCCGGATACGCATCGGCCAGGCGGTGCTGGTATTCGAGGTAGGAGAAATTGGACGTGGCGATCGCAAAATGAATCGATGCCGCCGTCGTTACCGGACCCAGGGGGTTGTGCGGCATCATGTCGATGTAATGCGCTTCGCACATGGCGGCCACTTTGCGGGCGGCAGTCAATCCGCCGACATTGGAAACGTCGACGCGAGCGAAATTCGTCAGACCTTCCTCGACGAATGGAACGAACGCGTACGGGCTGGCGAATTCCTCCCCGATGGCGAAGGGGACCGTGGTCATGGCGCGCAGCTGGTGGTAGGCCCGGGGACTTTCGCTGCGGATTGGTTCTTCCAGAAAGTACAGATGAACGTCATCGATCTTCCGGCAGAAGTGCGCAGCTTCGGCAACGGTGAGGCGATGGTGAAAATCGACCGACAATTCGATACCATTTCCCACCGCTTTACGGATTTCTCGTAGCCAATGTGCGGCCAACTCGATCGATTCGAGTGGTTCGTAGACGCGCCGGTATTCGTCAATCTGATCCCCCGCATCTCCCATTCCGGTGGTGAAACGAAGAACCGTCCATCCGTCGCGGACCGCTGCCATTGATTGTTCGACAACGTCCGGCCCGTTCAAACAACCGGGCGTCGCAAAGCAGGGGCACACCTGCCGGCATTCGCCGCCCAGCAACTGGTACACCGGCACCCCGAGACTCTGACCGAGAATGTCCCAGAGCGCGATATCAATGGCCGATAGCGCGGCGGTGAGAATGTTTCCCCCTTCGAAGTACCCGGTGCGGTAACAGGTTTGCCAGTGATGCTCGATACGTCGTGGATCTTCGCCAATCAGCCAGCGGGAGAGGTGGTCGACCATGCCGACCATACCCATCTCCCGGCCCGACATGCCACCTTCGCCGATTCCGCTGATGCCTTCGTCGGTGTCGATCTTGACCAGAAACTGATTGCGATGACCGACCTTGACCGGAAAAGACCGCACGGCGGTGATTTTCATGTTCTGATTTCCTTACGCTGCAGGCAGGAACGCGAAATTGACGTGGATTGTACGCAACCCCATGCAGCTGAGCGTGTGGCTCAGCTGCAAAAGGGGTCACATTCTGCCGGAAGTCGAACCTGGCTGAGCGCTATCCTGCTGGTCCTTCCGCGAGGGACCAGACCGACCATTCGCTGAAGAGGGTTTCCTCACCAGCCTGCACATTTTCCGGAAAAGTGCCGCTGGCAATCCAGATATCACCCGGAGCCGGCGTCCCAGGTGCAGCGAACGCGGCGACAAAATCTCCGTTGATTGCCAGATACCCAGTCCCGTTGACCACTGCCAGTTCGATCACATTGCCGCGCGCCGGTCCGAGAACAATGCTGCCTGCTTCGCCGGTAACGGTCGGTCGAGCGGTCCCCTGGGCGGCCGACCACGTTCCGTCGGAAGAGACTACCAGGCGGACCTGATCGTCCCCTCCCTCATGCCAGAAGCCGATCAGCACATCCCACGAATGGTTGGGATCATCGGCGGAGGCGGGATTGGTGAAACGGACCGAGGTGTAGAAATCCTCGACGGAAACACCGGAACTCTCGATGTCGATCGATCCCACTCCCTGGATCACCTCACCGGACGCCGGTCCGAAATCTGGCTCCTGATCTTCGATCTGGGTCCGGATTTCGGCCAGTACAGCGGCGCCGTCTGCCTCGGCGATAGGCGAGAGGATGGCCGTCGCTTCCGATGTCGGAGATTCCAGTACCTCGGTCTCCGCGGTCGCCGCAGAATCGGCGGGGGTGCTCGTCGATTGGGCCGCGGCGCCAGGGGTCGAAACTGAAGTTGGTGTGACATCCCCCTGCGCGGACTGCCCGGTACCGATTTGAGGTTGTGAGGTCGACCTGCCGATTGCCCAGATCGTGAAATCGGTATAGGGGGTGGTGACACCCTGGGTGGCGAAATCGAGGAAGAACCCCGAACCGGCCCAGATATCACCGACATCCTGCAATGCTGTCAGATCGAGCATGGCCACAAACTCATCATTGACGAGGAGATAGCCGGCGGCGGCGTTGGCGATCAGCTCGATCGTGTTCGAACCACCGGGACTTCGATCCAGATTGCTGATTGCCCCGGTTGCCCGAGGGAACTCGGCGGCGATGGCCAGGCTCCAGGTACCATCCGACCGCACGATGATTCGCCAGTGCTGACCGACAGCCGTTTGCCGGAATCCCAGACCCATATCCCAGCGTCCTGCACTGGTGGCGGCGGGATTCTGGAACGTAATCACCGCCCGGAAGTTGGCGACGGCCACGCGACTGTACTGCGCATCGAGCGAACCCCCCACGACCTGGGTGATCGATCCTTGCTGTGGGCCGAAGATCGGTTCGCCGGTCGCGGCTTCCGCGCGGAGTTCTTCGATGGGCGCCATGATGGCGGAGCGATCGATCGTCGGTGTGGGTTCGATGGTTGGCTGCATTGTCGGCGAGGGTTCGAGCGTGGCGGAGGGCGAGGGTGCCACGGTCGGCTCTTTTGTGGGGATCGGTACCGCGGTCTGGGTTGGCGCCAGCGCATTGGGTACGGAGACTGCCAGATTGTCGAAATTGACCGAAACCCGCCCCGTACTGATGACGTAGACACCGCCTCCGAGATCGAGCCGCCCTTCGGTAAAGTCACTATCCTGCACGGTGACAACGTCGATCCCATTGACTCGCCCCGTGATCGTCGACCCCTGGCAACTGAACTCGAGGCGGGCGGGGCCGCTGTATTGTTCGCCGTCTCCCAGCGATCCACTGGCGATTTGCTCGCCGGCGCCACCGGAGAGTTTGCGGATGATCACTGAGGAGGTCTGCGGACGGAACTCCATGCGGTAACCGCCGACGGCGTTATCGGTCCGGCAGGTCAGGAAAGCGTAGCGACCGGGGTCTTCACCCGTGCCAGCGGTGAATACGACGTCGATGGCGATCGTGAGGTCGGTGTAGACATCGCCAAATGGGACCGCCAGTGCGCCCTGAAAATCATCGGC
>WBZO01006580.1_pt1 | contig 11191 bp, 6 predicted proteins | sample 5204261 | NCBI WGS metagenome assembly WBZO01 (sample SAMN12412400, study PRJNA552823) | activated sludge metagenome | isolation source: activated sludge from anammox sidestream of wastewater treatment plant... | place: USA: North Carolina | collected 2017-09 | reverse complement strand
GCATCAGATCGGCGAACTCGCCGGTCAGCACCTTGTAGCGGCCCATCATCACGTTGAAGACCGCCTGCGTCCCCACAATCTGCGACGAAGGCGTCACCAGCGGCGGATACCCCGCGTCCTTCCGCACGTTGGGAACTTCCGCCAGCACTTCCTTGATCCGCTGCGCCGCGCCCTGCTGCTTGAGCTGGCTCTCCATGTTGGAGATCATCCCGCCCGGAATCTGGCTCTCGAAAATCTCCGTCTCCACGCCCGTGATGTTCGACAGGAACTCCTGATACCTCAGCCGGACCTTCGCGAAGTGCTCCTTGATCTTCAGCAGCCGCTGCTTGTCCAGCCCGGTCGTGTACGGCGTGCCTTCCAGCATCTCCATCAGCGACTCGGTCGGGTTGTGCCCCGGTCCCAGCGACAGGCTCGAAATCGCCGTGTCCACGCCGTCCGCCCCCGCCTCGATCGCCTTCATCAGGCTCACCAGCGTCACGCCCGTGGTTGCGTGCACGTGAACGTGAACCCTGACTTCTTCCCCGCACGACTGCTTGATCGCTTTCACAATGTCGTAAGCCGGCTTGGGCTTCAACAGCGCCGCCATGTCCTTGATGCAGATCGAGTCGCAACCCAGTTCCACCAGTTGCTGCGCCATCTCCACATACCCGGTCACCGTATGCAGCGGACTCACCGTGTAGCAGATCGTGCCCTGCGCGTGCTTGCCCGCGCGCTTCACCGCCTTGATCGCCCGCCGCACGTTGCGGATGTCGTTCAGCGCATCGAAAACGCGGAAAACGTCCATCCCGCACTCCGCCGCCTTCTCCACAAACCGGTCGACCACCGTGTCTTCGTAATGCCGGTACCCCAACAGGTTTTGACCCCTCAACAGCATCTGCAGCCGCGAATTCGGCAACAACTTGCGAAACGTCCGCAGCCGCTCCCACGGGTCCTCGTTCAGAAAGCGAATGCAGGCGTCGAACGTCGCCCCGCCCCAGCACTCCACTGACCAATATCCGGCCTTGTCGATGTCCTCACAGGCCGGAACCATATCCTCCATCGCCATGCGCGTCGCCATCAGGCTCTGATGGGCGTCGCGCAAGATCAGCTCGGTGACTTCTATCTTCTTAGCCATGAATGATTACCTTTGCCGGCAGCTTCACCCCGGAATAATCCAACCGCGCATGGGGTACCACCTATTTCAGAATATCAGACTAAAACGTCCTTAGTCGAATATTCCTACACTTCAGCATCAAGCCCTTGATTTATCAGTAGAGTATCGCAACTCCAGCCAGTCCTTCAGGCAAACTCTTCCGATAGGATAATGCCATGCCTTTCCGCCTCCTGCTCGCGGCCACGGTTCTGGCCGCGCCGGCCGCCCCCGCCCGCGATGCCGAACTGCTGCGCCAGGCCCGGGCCAACGCCGTCGATTTCGAGCGCACCGTCGCCTCCATGCGCCGCCTCCTTCACGCCTGGCTCAAGCACGCGGATTCCAGGACGCTGCTGCTCCCGGACCGCGTCGCCGGCCAACCGGCAGGACTCAAGCCGGGCGATGCCCGCGTCTACACCCCGCACAACTCCGGAGCCGACCTCTACCCTTATCTCATTCTCACGGCGCGCCTCACCGACCCCGCGCTCTACCACGGCCGCATGCTAGAAATGCTGCGCAACGAGATCCGCTTCACAAATGCGCGCGCCGGAGTCCCCGGCAACCTCGACCTCGACACCGGCAAACTCGGCCCCCCGAGCCTCTTCGGAGCCGGCGAATACGCCAAGGACGGTCTCCTCGCCGTCACCGAGTATCTCGGCCGCACGCCCTGGTACTACCGCATGGTCGACATGACGGCGGATGCCATGGAACAGGCGCCCGTCCCCTCCCGCTTCGGCAGGCTCCCGGCATCCGACGCCGAACTCAACGGCGACTTCATGCAGACCCTCGTCCGGCTTGCAACCATGACCTCCGACCCTCGCTTCCTGGCCTGGGGCCGCCGCATCGCCGACGCCTACATCGAAGAGGTGCTGCCCGGCAACCACGGCGTTCCCAGCGGCAAGTGGGACTTCACCGCGCACACCGGCGACGGCCGCCTCCGCCTGCGCGACCACGGCAATGAAACCGTCGTCGGCCTCACGCTGCAGTTCGCCCTCGAAAACGCCCTCGGCACGCCCCGCGCAGCGCGCTACCGGCCCGTCATCGCCCGCATGCTCGACCGCATCCTCGCCTCCGCCAACCCCGACGGCATGCTCTACAACGAGGTCGACGCCGCCACGCTCAAACCCGTCGACTCCGGCCTCTCCGACAACTGGGGTTACATTTACGGCGCCGTGTTCACCTTCTACCAGTGCACCGGCGAAGACCAATACCGCCAGGCGGTCCTTAAAGTTCTCAGAAATCTCCCCAAATATAGACGCTATATCTGGGAAGGCCGCCCTAATAACCCTCAAAGACCGCTGGGCTCGTTCGACGGCTACGCCGATTCCATCGAAAGCGCGCTCTATCTGGTCAACCGCGAGCCCGTCCCCGAGGCGCTGGCCTGGATCGAATCCGAGATGAAGGTCATGGCCGCCATGCAGAAACCGGACGGGCACCTCGAGTACTGGTATGGAGAAGGCAACTACAACCGCACTTCCCTGATTTACGCCCTCATGAAAAGCCAGGGCGTCCGGCCCGCCGTCTGGGCAGCCGGAGTCGGCGCCGGCGCTGTCCGCGACGGCCCGCGCCTCCTGCTCAGCCTCCGCGCCGCTGCGCCCCGCGTCTACGTGTTCGACCACGCCCGCCACCGCCGCACCATCAACCTGGACAAGAACTACGTCCGCCTCAACGAAATCCCCGAATGGTTCACCGCCGCCGAAAACAGCCTCTACCGGCTCCGCTCCGCCGGCCGGCCGGAGCGAATCCTGCTGGGCTCCGAGTTGATCGCCGGCGTCACGCTCGCCCCCGGCGACTGGATCGTCGAACCAGCCGGCGATGCCAGGGACGCCTCTCCTACAATGGCCAGAGAGGCGCTTCCAATGAGAACGTTCGAGGATCTGAACCAGGCGGCGCGCGGATTCCAGGAATCGCGCATCCTGCTCACCGCAATCGAACTCGACATCTTCAACGCGGTCGGCGATGGCGCCTCCGCCCCCGCCATCGCCTCCCGCATCGGCGCGAATCCCAGGGCCACCGCGATGCTCCTCGACGCGCTGGTCTCGCTCGAAGCCCTGGACAAATCCGGCGACACATACCGCGCCACGGTCGAAAGCGCCAGGTTTCGCGCCGCGCGCCCCGGCATGATGCACACCGTCAACCTCTGGGATTCGTGGTCCACCTTGACCGCTGCCGTCCGCTCCGGCGCCGCCGTGCGCCGGCCCGGCGTGGAAGCCGCCGAATCCGATTGGACCGGAGCGTTCATCGACGCGATGCACGCCAACGCCGCCTCGCAGGCGCGGCACATGGTCCAGGCTGTGGGTGCCGCCGGCGCAAAACGGCTGCTCGATGTCGGCGGCGGCTCCGGAGCCTATGCCATCGCCTTCGCCCAGGCAGAACCCGCACTGCAGGCCGACGTCCTCGACCTGCCCCAGGTCACGCCGATCGCGGACCGCCACATCCGCGCCGCCGGTCTCGCCGATCGCGTCAGAACGAAGCACGGCGACCTCGCCAGGGACGATCTCGGCCAGGGCTACGACCTCATCCTGCTGTCCGCCATCTGTCACATGCTGAGCGAAGCAGAGAATCTCGATCTGCTCGCTCGCTGCGCCCGTGCCCTGCTCCCCGGCGGGCGTGTCGTTATCCGCGATTTCATCCTCGAGCCCGGCAGAACTGCCCCGCGCGGCGCGGCGATCTTCGCGCTGAACATGCTGGTCGGCACCCGCCGCGGCAACACCTACACCGAAGCCGAATACCGCGATTGGCTTCGCAATGCCGGCTTCCGGCAGGTCCAGCGCCTCTCGCCAACCGGCGACCTGATCGTCGCCACCCGCTGAATCACCGGCCCGCCGGCCGGACCTTCACAGCCAGGCCGCCGCTACTGCAAGTAAATCGCGGCGAGGGCCATCTCCACCTCCGGACGATCCGCAGAGGCGCTATTCAGAAGCAGGAAGACAATTCGCCCCTCGCTGTCGGAAGCCACCGGGATGCCTGGCTTGGCTGGAGGACGCGCCGCTTTCGTCAGTGGCCGCCCGTTCGAGCCGTGCAGCGCGAGGAATGTCGTCTGGCGCTGTCCGGAGAGACGAGAGTCGCCTCCCGCACCGCTCTGCCGTCCCGGTCGAAGACTCGCAGGAGCCGCGAAGATGGCAGCACGTGATAGAGTTGGCCGTTTTGAATCCACACGTGGCCGCGTTCCGCCTCCGCCCTTAACGCGGACACTGCCGTTCCCCGAACACCCGGTCTCGCTCCTTCGGCCTGAGCGGCAGGCGGGCATGCGGAGAAGGACACGACGTGTTGGCCCTGTCTTGTGAACTTGTGGACAAGCGAACAGTCCTTCTCACGCCCTTTCAGGTAAGCGGCATCCAGTGACGACGCGAACATATCGCCGTTCGAATCCACGGCAATACGCTCGGGCGCGCATTGCATCGCCAGTTCGGTCGTCCCCGCGTAACGCCCCTCACGGTCAAAGATGAATACGCCGGCTTTGGGCGTCGAGCCATGCTTCCATTCCACTACGGTCCAAGACCCTCTGGCAGCCGGTGAGGCCTCACTGAAAACACTGGACATCGATCAGACATGACGGCGAATCCGCCGAAGTGGTTGGGGTGAGCACGCGTATCAGGTGTTCAGGCTGCTGTCCAAGACGTTTTGGCGTTGCTCGCGCATTTGCTCCTTTTCTCCTGTTCCATTTCTCGCAGCTCCCCGCGTGCTGTCCAAAACGTTCGCCGCTCAGCCCTGCCAGGCAAAGCCCAGTTGCACGTCGTCGAGGTCAACTGGCGGCTGGCCAGGCTGATCGAGCAACTTCCACAAGTCGCGGTAGACGAAGATCTGCTGCCGCAACAGCGCCATCATGTTGCAGAAGCTCCAGCGCCAAGTCGCCCGCACGTGCAGGAAGCGCAGCAGCATGGAGATCAGCGCCGTCCAGATCTGGATCCGCACGGCGTTCTCGCTGGTCCCGATGAAGGTCGTGATCCTGAATGATAGGAACTGCTCGTGAGGTTTTCCCTCGAGCAGCTCGCCCAGCGAGTTTCATCCATTCGTTCCTCCATCGCCGCCATCCCTCGCTCGACTTTCGCCGCCGTTTCCGCCGCGTCAGCAGAGTGCGGACTTTCATCTCGCCGTAGAGGCGGACCTCGCTAAAGGCGCGACTGGAGTTGCCCACTCTGCGGTAGTTGACCCACCCGGCCAGCGTGGCGTTGATTCGCTTCACCCCCTCAGCCGCTCGGGGTTGCGCCCCCGGGCGCGATGATGTCTCGGGCCTTGTTCGCCGCCAGCGGACTGAACGGTCGCCCTTGCGGGACGCCGGGCTCGAGCGGCAACTGATCGAGGATGTTGACCGCGGCGGCGGGTCCGGCGCCGACGCCATCGCCTTCGGCCTCGCGCGGCGCGGCGACCTTCGCGCTGAACATGCTGGTCGGCGCCCGCTGACTAACGAGTGGTTTCCGGCCCCGGCGCCTGCTTCTTCAGCCGCCAGTACCGCTCCAGCACCCTGTCGATGTAGTTGACCGTCTCCCGGTAGGGCGGCACCCCGCCGTAACGCGCCACCGCGCCCGCCCCGGCGTTGTATGCCGCCAGCGCCTTCGACACCTGCCGCTCGTCGTTCTCGTACTTGAGCAGCAGATCCCTCAGCAGCCGCGTGCCGGCGTCGATGTTTTGCCGCACGTCGTACGGATCGGCCTCCAGAGCGCGCGCCGTGCCAGGCATCAATTGCATCAACCCGATCGCGCCCTTCGGTGAAACCGCAGCCTCCTTGTAACCCGATTCCGTCATCACCAGCGCGTGCACGATCTCGGGAGGAAGCCCGTGACGCTCAGCCGCCTCCGTGATCAGATCCCTCGTCGTCTTCACCACCACGGGAGGAGGAACAACGGGCTGCGGCGCGGGTGCGTTCTCGGGCTCCGGCGTGTGCTCGACATCGGCCAGCATCGCCGCATCGATCTCGATCCGGCCCCCGCTCTGGTGCAGAATCACCCTCTGCCCGTCGCGTTCGATTCTCTCGGCCTGCAACCGCGCCCCGGTCGTCAGCACGGCGACGTCGGCGCAAAGCAGGAAGGAAAGCAGCAGCGTCATCGGATGTCGGGCGAGCCTGCCGGCCGCGGGCCCGGCCGCGGCGTGTTCAAACCGTCGTAGTGCAGGGCCGCGTTCAACAGCAGCATGAAACTCCCCTGCGTGGCCTCGCGCCACATCGGGTTGATCGCAAACAGCAGGTAGTGGCCCTTGCCCGCGGGAAGATCCACGATCGCCGGCTTGCCGGCGAGTTCGCGTCCGCCGGCCAGCATGCCGGAGATCAGCAGATTCGGTTCTTGCGCGAAGCGCATCAGCACCCTCGGCCGCATCTCCGGCGGCGGCAAGTAGGCGCGGAATTGCTCCAGCATCTCCGCGGAAGGCTCACCCGGCCGCGGCGGTGGAACCGGAGCAACATAGGGCCGGCCCTGCGGCACGTCCGGATCGGCGGCCCCGCCGCGCCCCGACGGCCGGCTCGGCGTCCCCCCCGCCGGCGCCCCCCCGCCGCCTCCGCCAATCCCCGCCATGCCGGCCGCGGAAACCTCCAGGATCGGCGCCGAGTTGAAGTACACCGGCACCGCGCCGCTGTAACCGTACATCACGGGACTCGCCGTGTCCGCCACCTCCGCCGCAAGCACGCTGCCGCGCACGCGCAGTTCCCTGGCCGGCGTGATGCTCACCCCCTCGACCAGCCCGAATTGGATCGGAATCTCCGCGTTGCTCCCGATCGTCACGAACAATCCGCCCGCTTCCACGAACCGCCGCACGTTCATCAGTCCTTCCAGTCCCATGCCGCCGCGGATATCGTCCGTCTGGTCGGGCGACGTTCCGAAATTCGGCGTGAGCGCCGACGCCTTCCACGGCAGCGGCGCGCCGCGCACCGGCATCCCGTTGACCACGCGCTGCGCCGATCCCCCCACCGGCCCCAGGATGATCACATCGAACTTCGCCCGCAGGTCCGGAGTGGACCTCAGCGCCTGGTCGGAGATGTAGGTGTATGGAATCCCCGTGGACTCCAGCGCCAGCCGGTACCAGCCCTCGTTCTGCGTGTTCGTCCAGGTGTGTACCAGCGCGATCCGCGGAGTCGCAACCGGCGCCGTCGTCACGCCGGCCGCCGCCTGCATCGCATACACTTTCACTCCGAGTTCCGCCGCCGCGCTCTCCACCGCGCGGCGGTGTTGCGCCCCTTCGATGATGTAGCTGCCCGCCGGAAACTTCCGCCCCCCCGCCTCGAACGCGGCCTGCGCCGCCCTCACCGGAATCTCCTTCAACCGGAAGCGCAGCGTCGCCATCACCCGGTCCCCGTTATGCGCTATGTAGAAAGTCCCGCCGGCGCCCTCCACCCGGCCTTCCGTCGCCGGATTGGCCCCCGCCGGGGTCATCGCAGCCTTCAGCACGCCGGCGTCGGTAACCCGGACCGACTTCAGGTTCCGCAGCGCCGTCATCGTCCAGCCGGTGTCGTCGTACGGCGGCGTGTCGGCGGCGCTGTAATACTGCTTGTCCAGGAACATGTCGGCCAGCCTTGAATACGGCTGGTCCATCCGCACGACCAGCGATTCTTTCGCATGCCTGATGCCGGCCACCTCGACGTCCGCCGTCAGACGATGCACCTCGATGCCGTGCTGCGCCAGCAATTGCGCCAGCCGCCCGGCTTCCACCGGCCGCTCCGCGGTGTCGATCACATACGCGGCAGGCCCCTCATTCTGCGGCTTCGCCACGGCCCGCCGGCTCTTCAGCCAGAAGTTTTCGAGAAAAGTCCGGCGGTTCGCCGCCGTGTAATTCAGTGCGATGATGACCCCGGCCTGCTGCAGGTTCACATTGTTCCTGTGCGACCACTGCACCTTGGCCAGCGGCGGGTTCGGCCGGTACCAGGCGCGAGCGGTCGTCGCCGGCGGAATCGTCCGCTCCCGCGTGTCCGCTCCGCCATTGCCGAACGTCTCGTAGAACCGGCCGATGGAGTTGTGCCCCTGCGCGACCGTCATCATGTAGTTAGCGCCCCATCCATCGTAGAAACCGTGCGTCCAGACTCCGGGCACACCCCGCTTGGTCAATTCCTCCACCTCATGCCAGGCGAGTTTCTGCCACTCATTTATGACGATGGGATCGAGCCAGGCGTTGTAAGGTCCCATGCCGGTCGACGTGTACAGAAACGGCACCGATTCGTGCAAATCGTGCGCAACTTGTGGATGGTATTGGAGAAACCCGCTCGTCACGTGGCGTGAAAGCGCCAGCGAAAGCGCCATCCCGTCCCGGTTGTTGTCGTGGGCGACATACTTCCCCCAGTAGATCAGCGGAGGCGCCGGACGGCCCGGATTCGCCTTCCGCCACCGGTAAAGGTCCACCTGCCGCTCCCGGCCGTCCACCTCGATCACCGGTGTGATCATCACCACGCAGTTCCGGCGGATGTTGTCGAACATCGGCGTCTCTTCCACCGCCAGCCGGTACACGAGTTCCATCAACATCTCCGGACTGCCGGTTTCCGGCGAATGGATCGCGCCCGTCAGCCAGTAGAACGGAACCCCTTCGGCGATCAGCTTCGCAGCCTCGCTCTGAGTCGTGCGGCGCGGGTCGGCCAGCCGCGCCGTGATCTGCTTCAGCCGGTCGAGCCGCGCGAGGTTCGCCGCGTCGGACGCCAGCACCAGGATCATCTCCCTGCCCTCTTCGGTCTGCCCCAGGGTCAGCACCCGGACCCGGTCGCTCTTGGCCGCCACCTCGCGCATGTAGCGGTGCACATCCTTCGCGTAGGTGAGCACGTTCGGCGCGCCCGCGGCGTAGCCCAGAACCTTCAGCGGCGACGGCACGGCACTCGAGGCGGGCAGCTTCGCCACCAGGTCCGGAAGAAACTGCGGATCGGTCGTGAACTCCTTGATCTTGGCCGTGTAGGCCTCGTCGACTTGCGCGTGGAGACTGAGGGCGATTGTGAAGGCAGCCAGGGACCGGATCATCTCATCAGTATGATGCACGCGGGCAAGCCTCACAGGCGCCGCGGCCCGGTTGCGCCGCCTGCCCGGTTGCGCCGCCCGCCCCGCCAGCCGCCTGGACGCCGCTCGCTGGCACGATACTGGTGTAGAGCGTCTGAATGACAACCCTCACCCACCTCGAATGCAGCGTCACCGGCAAGATCTACCCCGCCGGACAGCCCGCCAACCTGAGCCACGCCGGCGCCCCTCTGCTGGCGCGCTACGACCTTGCCGCCGTCCGGCAAAGCTGGAGCCGCGACTGGCTCCAATCCGCTCCCGCCTCCATGTGGCGCTACGCCCCCGTCCTGCCCGTCTCCAAACCGCAGTCGATGATCTCTCTCGGAGAAGGCTGGACGCCCCTGGTCCGCGCCCGGCGCTACGGAGCCCTCAAGGACGCCGGCGAACTCTGGGTCAAGGACGAAGGCCTCAATCCCACCGCTTCCTTCAAGGCCCGCGGCCTCGCCTGCTGCATCTCGATGTGCCACGAACTCGGCATCGCCAAGGTCGCCCTCGGCAGCGCCGGCAACGCCGCCAGCGCCACCGCCGCCTACGCCGCGGCGGCCGGCCTCGAAGCGCACATCTTCATGCCCGCCGACGTGCCGCAGTCCAACTACATCGAGTGCCTGAGCTATGGGGCGAAAGTCACTCTGGTCGACGGCCTCATCAGCGATTGCGGCCGCATCGCCGCCGAACGCTGCGCCGCTGAAGGCTGGTTCGAAATCAATACCCTCAAGGAGCCCTTCCGCGTCGAGGGCAAGAAGACGATGGGCTACGAAACCGCCGAACAGTTCCGCTGGTCGCTGCCCTCCGCCATCCTCTACCCCACCGGCGGCGGCGTCGGCCTCATCGGCATGTGGAAGGCCTTCCAGGAACTCGAAGCGTTGGGCTGGATCGACGGCCACCGCCCCAGGATGATCGCCGTACAGGCCGAAGGCTGCGCGCCTGTCGTCCGCGCGTTCCAGCAGGGCGCCGAGTGCAGTACCTTCTGGGACAATGCCATGACCGTCGCCAGCGGCCTCCGCGTCCCGAAGCCGCTCGGCGACTTCCTGGTTCTCAAAGCCGTGCGCGACAGCGGCGGCGCCTGCATCGCCGTGAGCGATCATGCCTCGCTCCAGGCCGGCATCCGCCTCGCCCGGCTCGACGGAATCTTCCCCGCCCCGGAAGGAGCCGCCTGCTTCGCCGCCTGGGAACAACTCGTCGACTCCGGGTTCCTGTCCCCCAAGGACCGAGTCCTGATCTGGAACACCGGCTCGGGCCTCAAATACCTCGAAGCCTACAGAACCCGGTTTTCCGCCCCCGCCGCCGGCGAGGCCGGCAAACTCGGAGGACTCATCACGCCCCGTTGACGGCCGGTCGCCGCCGCCCGCTACGAAACAAAAGTCGCCCACTTTGTACGGTGCTATCCTTGCGATAGGCAGTCGGCCACCCATGATCAGGCTCTCCGTCGTAGTCCCGGCTTTCAACGCCGCCGGCACGATCTCCGCGTGTCTCCAGGCGATCCACGCTGCCGCCGGCGCCGGAGCCGAGGTCCTCGTCGTCGACGACGGTTCGACCGATGAAACCCCTGCCCTCGCCCGCCAGGCCGGAGCCAATGTGCTGCTGCAATCGCGGCGCGGTCCCGCGGCTGCCCGCAACGCCGGAGCCGAGGCGGCCGCCGGCGCTATTCTCGTCTTCGTCGATGCCGACGTCATCGTCCACGCCGACGCCATCGGCCGCATCCTCGACGCCTTTCGCGCCGACCCCGGTTTGACCGCCGTGTTCGGCTCCTACGACGCCTCGCCCCGTGTGCGCGGAACCGTGGCCCGCTATCGCAACCTGCTGCACGCCTACACCCACCAGACCGGCCAGCCGCGGGCCGCGACCTTCTGGGCCGGACTGGGCGCCATCCGCAGACAGCCTTTCCTGGATCTCGGTGGCTTCGACGCCCGCCGCTTCGCAACCGCTTCGGTCGAGGACATCGAGTTCGGCATGCGCCTCCGGGCCGCCGGCGGTACCATCGCCCTCGATCGCTCGATCCTGGGGACTCACTGCAAAGAATGGACCCTCCCCTCGATGGTCACCACCGATCTCTGGAGCCGGGCCGTGCCCTGGACTCGCCTGCTGCGCGACGCCGGCGCCCTCC
>WBZO01006579.1_pt1 | contig 11194 bp, 7 predicted proteins | sample 5204261 | NCBI WGS metagenome assembly WBZO01 (sample SAMN12412400, study PRJNA552823) | activated sludge metagenome | isolation source: activated sludge from anammox sidestream of wastewater treatment plant... | place: USA: North Carolina | collected 2017-09 | reverse complement strand
CGGGTGCGGGACGTCGACCCCGACCTGCTCCTGCTCGCGCCATACGGCATGGATGCGACAGCATCCGTGCGCGCGTGGGAGCGGGCGCCCATGCCCGTATGGCTCGACTCGCTCCGGGCCGCCCGGGACGGGGCCCTGGTCGCGGTGGACGGCGGTGGTCTGCTGTCGAGACCCGGCCCCCGGGTCATCGATGGCATCGCGATGCTCGCAGAGGTGCTCGACCCCGAGGGTCTGGCTGGCTTCGCACCCCCTGGCTCATGGCTGCGACCGGGTCGCACGGACGATCGTGTCCGGCGGCATCGGTCACGGGTCTGATGCCCTTCCGTGCGGCCTTCGACTGCCTGTGGTGCGGCAGGCCCTGGCAGGCGTCCGGGCCGGCCGACCTGACCGGCTGGGCCTCGCTGTGCGCTGGCTGCCTCGACCGCGCCCAGGACAACGGGTTCCTGCGGTCACGGCTACGGGCTGCGCTCCGGGAGCGATCGGGCGGTGGTGCCCCGGCGCCCGGTGGCACGGCCCGCCCGGCGGCTGTCACGCGACCCACCGCGGACAAGGACCTGGGTGCCCAGATGCGCGCCTACTACGCCGCCCGCGCGCCCGAGTACGACGACTGGTACCTCCGGCGCGGGCGCTACGCGCGCGGCCCGGCCCGGGACCTCGCGTGGCACACGGAGCTCGACGGCGCGACGGCCTGGCTCGACGCCCAGCCGTTTGCGGGTGCCATCGTGGAGCTCGCGGCAGGGACCGGCTGGTGGTCGCCGCTCCTCGCGAGCAAGGGTGAGCTGTCGCTCTATGACATCAACCCCGAGACGCTCGATCGGGCCCGGGACCGGCTCATGGCGCACCGTCTGCGCGCGCACATCCATGTGCGCGATGCGTGGGCGGACCCCGACCGGCAGGTGGACGGTCTCTTCTGTGGCTTCTGGCTCAGCCATGTGACCGACGAGCGCCTGGCCGACTTCCTCGCGCTGGTGACCCGCTGGCTGCGGCCGAGGGGCCGCTTCGCCTTCATCGACTCACTGCCCGATCGCGAGTCGGGCCCCGTCGACCATGACACCACGCCCGTCGACGGGGTCTCCCCGCGGCGCCTGGCCGACGGGCGGGAGTTCCAGGTGGTCAAGGTGCACCGAGGTTCTGACGAGTTGGCGGACGCATTGGCGCACGCGGGCTTCGTGGAGGTGGCTGTGACCGCGACGCCCCGCTTCTTCGTGATGGGGAGCGCGGTGCTGCCTGGCTGAACCAAGCCAGGGTGGACGATCGCGAGGTGGCGCGTCCGGACCATGCGTGCCTCGGGGCTGCCGCCAGGGCCCGGGCTCCGCACCCGGCAGAGCCTAGACTCTCGACCATGCAGGACGCGGAGGTCGAGGCGCCGACGCCGATCCCGGGGCTGGGCCCCCTCGGTGCGTGGGGGCATCTCGACACGCTACCGGCCACAGAGCTGCACCGGTACGTGCGGCGCGTCGCCGACCTGGGATACCACTGCCTGTGGGTGCCAGAGACCGTGGGTCGCGAGCCGTTCGCCCTCCTGGGGGCAGTCGCCGCGGACGCCGGGGCGATGTGGCTGGGCACCGGCATCGCGTCCATCTGGGCGCGCGACCCGATGGCCGCGCGCATGGGCGCGCTCACGCTGCACGAGCTGACGGGAGGGCGGTTCCTGCTGGGGCTCGGAGTGTCGCACCCGCATCTCGCCCAGCGACTCCGCGGCCATGCGTACGAGCGCCCGCTCACCCGGATGCGCACGTACCTCGAGGCGTACCGCGGCCTGCCCTATCGCGGGCCGACCCTCGCGGATGGCGAAGGGCGCCCCAGCGAGCCGCCCATCGTCCTGGCGGCGCTCCGGGAGCGGATGCTGACGCTTGCCGCGACAGCGACCGCGGGTGCCTTCCCGTACCTCGTGACCGTCGAGCGCGTGGCCTGGATGCGCGGTGTGCTGGACGCGGCCGCGCCGGGGACCCGGCCGCTGCTCGTCGTCAGCCTGCCGGTCGTCCTGGGCCAGGACCCGGGCGTGGCGCGGGCCACGGCGCGCGCGTACCTCGCGCCGTACCTCCGGGCGCCCAACTACCAGGCGAGCTGGGCCGAGCAGGGCCTCACCCCCGACGACTGGGCGACGCCGGGCTCGGACCGCCTCGCGGACGCGATGGTCGCGTGGGGGTCGCTCCAGGCGGTCCGGGCACGCATCGCGGCGCTCCATCGCGCAGGCGCCGACCACGTGGCGCTCGTGCCGCTGTCACCCGACGGGACGTCCGACCGCCTTGCCACGCTGGAGGCGCTGGCACCGGTCCCCTGACCGCCGTGGGGTCGCCCAGGGCGATGGCGCGCATGGTCGCCATGATGCCGGAGGCCTCGGCCATCTGAGCGGGCGCGCACCTATACTCGGCCGCGTGTCACTGAAGGACGTCACCATCGCGACCGTGGGCACCGGTGTGATGGCCGGGTCGATGATCACCGGGCTGCTCAAAGCGGGCCAGGTCGAGCCCGCACGACTCATCGCGAGCCACCCTCGGGCGGCCAGACGCGAGGAGCTCCAGGCCGGCCACGGCATCCGGACGACCGCATCGAACATCGAGGCGGTGGAGGGCGCGGACATCGTGGTCCTGGGCATCAAGCCCCAGATGCTCAAGCGGGTGGGCGCCGAGCTCGCGCCCGTGCTCCGGGACGGCCAGCTGGTCATCAGCGTCATCGCAGGCGCAACGACCGGTGCCCTGGTCAACGTCCTGCGGCATGCGGCGCTCGTGCGCGCCATGCCCAACACCCCGGCACAGCTGGGCCAGGGGGTGACCGTGTGGTATGCCACGCCCGCGGTGACCGCCCTCCAACGCCAGGCGGCCGCGACGCTCCTCGCCAGCCTGGGGCACCAGGTCGAGGTCGAGGACGAGAAGCTCGTGGCCATGGCCACGGCGGTGAGCGGGACGGGCCCCGCGTACGTGTTCCTGGTCATGGAGGCGCTCATCGACGCGGCGGTCCACCTGGGCTTCCCGCGGCACGTGGCCCACGACCTGGTCATCGAGACGCTCGAGGGCAGCACCTCCTTCGCGAAGGCGAGCGGGATGCACCCTGCCCAGCTTCGCAACATGGTCACCTCGCCGGGAGGCACCTCCGCGGCGGCCATCGCCGAGCTGGAGCGGGGGCGACTGCGGACCGTCCTGTCCGAGGCGGTCTGGGCGGCCTATCGGCGCACCGACGAGCTGGGCCACGAGCTGGAGGCCGCCACGGCGGACCATCGCGACGCCTGACCGACCCGAGGGACCGCCCCCGGCCGCCGACCCTGGCTGGCTGCGCCTCACCATCCTGTTCGGCTTCACCGGGTTCGTCGAGTCGATGGCCTTCGCCCACTACCTGACGTTCCTGCCCCTGCTGGTCCGAGACCTGGGTGTGCCGGATGCGGATGTCGCCGGGATGGTGGGTCTGCTGTCGAGCGCGGCGCTCCTCGCGGGACTGCCCCTGGTCCCGTTCTGGGGCGCGTGGGCCGACCGCTACAGCCGCAAGGCGGTGGTGGTCCGGAGCGCGGTCGTCGAGGCGCTGCTGTTCCTGCTGCTGGCCGTCGTGCGTGACGTGAGTCAGCTGTTCCTGCTGGTGCCGCTCGTCGGGCTCGTGCTGGGCAACACCGGGGTGATGCTCGCCGAGCTGTCGGACCGGGTCCCGCGCGCTCGGCTGGGGCTCGCCATCAGCGTCGTCGGCGCGTCGGGGCCGCTGGGCGTCTCGCTGGGCCCTGCGCTCGGCGGGCCGGTCGTGGACGCCGCCGGCGTCCAGGTCCTGTTCCTGCTGGACGCGATCCTGTCCACGGTCGCCGTGGGCGCCCTGGTCCTGGGCTATCACGAGCGCCCGGACCGTGTCCGCAGTCCGCACTCGGTGATGACCCTGGTGCGCCGTTCGCTCGTGGCGGTGGTGCGCACCCCGGTCGCGCGGACCGTGTTCCTGACGTACTTCCTGGTGCTCATGGGGCAGCGCATCGTGGTGCCCTTCCTGGCGCTGTACGTGGAGGCCCTGGCTGGGCCCTTGGTGCTGGCCTCCACGGTGGGACTGGTGGCGGGCGTCAATGGCCTCGCGGCAGCTGTGGGCTCCGCGGGCGCCGGTGCGCTCGCTGACCGGACCGGCTTCCGACCCGTCCTGCTGGGCGCCATCGCGGTCGCGGCCCTGGCCGCCCTCGCGGGGGCCGTGCTCGCCTCGCTGCCGCCGTTCGTGCTCGACTACGCGGTGCTGGGCATCGGCATCGCCACGGCGAGCGCGATGCTCTTCGCGTTGCTGGCCACCGAGCTGCCGGCAGAGGTCCGCTCCTCGGTGCTCAACCTGTCGCTCCTGCCGATGTACCTCTCGGGCATCGTGGGCTCGCTCCTCGCGGTCGAGGTGCTGGCCCGGAGCGGTGGTGACATGCGGGTCCTGTGGGTGGTCGCGGCGACGTTCCTCGCGCTCGCCATGCTGCCGGCGTGGCGGCTGCGCGCCCGAGGGCCCGCACCGGGTACCCTACGAGCGTGAGACGCGCCCTCCGCTTGGCCGGCCTCGCCGTGGCGCTCTCCCTGTGGGTCATCGCCGCGCGCGCGAGTGCCCTGACCCCCGCCCCCGTGGGCGTCACACCGACGCCATCGATGGCCGGGCCGTCGGCCGCGACCGACACCGCGACACCCGCCCGCCTGTCATGGGACCTGGTCTCGTCGTTCCCCCATGACCCCGAGGCGTGGACCGAGGGGCTGCTCATCGATCGGGAGGGTCGCCTGTTCGAGTCCACGGGCATCGTGGGCCGGACCTCGATTCGGGAGGTCGACCGGACGACGGGCGCCGTCCTGCGCAGCGCGGTGCCTGCGGACGCCGTCTACGGCGAGGGCCTCGCGATGGCCGAGGACCGCCTCCTCCAGCTCACCTGGCGTGACGGCGTGGCGCTCGCATGGGACCCCGACACGCTCGAGCCACTGGGCAGCCATGCGTACACCGGCGAGGGATGGGGGCTGTGCTCCGATGGCGGGCGCCTGGTCATGAGCGACGGCTCGGCCACGCTCACGTTCCGCGACCCCACGACGTTCGAGGTCACGGGTCGTGTCGAGGTCACCGCGGCGGGCCAGCCGCTGGCCAAGCTCAACGAGTTGGAGTGCGTGAGCGGGGACGTGTGGGCCAACGTGTGGGAGACGCCGTACATCGTGCGCATCGACCCCACGAGCGGGACGGTCACCGGCGCCCTGGACATGACCGGCCTCGCCGACCCCGACCCGTCGGCGAGCGACCCGGGCGCCGTGCTGAACGGCATCGCCCACGACCCGGTGTCGGACACCTTCCTGGTCACCGGCAAGCTGTGGCCCACGATGTACGAGGTCCGCGTCACCGATCGCTGACCCGGGTGCTCGACCCGTGGGCTCGGGACCCAGCCGGGCCCGAGAGCGCAAGGCGGGCGTGGGGCCCCAGCGATCGACGGTACGCCGGGGCCCCCTATGGCTTCAGGGCGCGGGGGCGAACACGAAGCCCTGGTTGCCGGCGAGCTCCGACAGGAGGCTGAGACTGCCGTCCGCGCCGAGCTCCGCCTTGTCCAGGAACGGCAGCAGTGAGAAGTAGCCCGTCTCGAGGCCCTGGGTCATCTGGTCGCAGGTGCCCGACGAGGCCGACTCGAAGCCGCTGATGGCGAGCCGGGTCCCGTCGAGGGTCCAGCGACCCGAGTAGTCGTTGCACCCGCCGAAGCCGCTGAACGTGCCATCGTCCGAGAACGTGATATCGATCTTCAGGAGGCCGCCGGGCAGGGCGGTCCCGGCATAGCTGGTCATGGCCCAACTGCCCACGATGTCGCCACCGACGGGTGGCTCGGTGAAGCCCGGGGTCCCGGTCGCCCTGGGCGTGGACGCGGGCGTGGCGGCCGGCGTGGCGGCCGGCGTGGCGGCCGGCGTGGCGACCGGAGTGGCCGCGGGCCCCGCGGTCGCGCTGAACGCGAGGTTGACGCCGCTGGTGGTGGCGATCGCCAGGTGGGTGCCCGCGATGGCGAACCCGGAGGCCGCCTCCAGGGCGCCCAGGTAGGTCCGCTCGAGGTCGTCCGCGGTGGCGCCGCAGCTCATGCGGGTCGCCGCGAGCGGGCCGATGGTGATGCTGCCACCATCGGTCGTGTAGGGCCCCATGAAGCGGTTGCAGCCACCCGACCCGGTGACCGACCCGTCATCGCCGAACGTCGCGGTGACACCCGACCCCGGCGGGATGGGTGCCCCGCCGAGCGAATCGAGGGACCATTCCTGTCCCGTGAGGCTCAGGTCGCTCGCCCCACCCTCCCCGAACACGAGGTCCCCGGCACCGTCCAGGAACAGCTGCCCGTCCTCGGTGCCCCATCCGGTCGCGCCCTGGAGGGCGGTCAGGTAGCTCGCCTCGAAGGCGTCGGCGTCCTCGCCGCAGGACTTGCGGGTGGACAGGATGGGCTCGATGGCCAGAGAGCCGGAATCGGTCGCGGTGTAGCTCGCGGAGTAGCTGTTGCAGGCCTGGCCGCCCAGCGTGCCGTCCGCCCGGATGTCGAGGGTCACGGTCATGCCCGCCGGAGGGGCCTCGCCATCGACCATGGCAAGGGGCCATGAGCCGACCAGCAGGAGCCCGGTCGGGGCCCCGTCGTCGCCTCCGAAGACCAGCGTCGAGCCCGAGGTCGTGGAGATGGTGATGGCGGAGCCATCCAGGCGCCAGCCCGCCGCGTCCTCGATGAGCTCGAAGTAGCGTCGCTCGCGGGCGTCCACCTCGTCGGAGCATGCCGCGAACGTGGCCAGGAGGTTGCTGACGGTGAGCGAGAACCCATCGCTCGTCCAGGTCGCGCTGTAGTCGTTGCAGCCACCGGAGCCGGTCAGGGACCCGCTCGCGGCGAAGGTGGCGGTGATGGCGGGGTCGGCGGGCACCGCCTCACCGTCCATGCGGGTGAGCGCCCACTCCGTGTCCAGCACGGGCACCGGGGTGGGACTTGGTCCGGGGGTCTGGGCCTGGGCGGTGGCGCCGATCAGGAACGGCACCGTTGCGAGGACGGACAGGATGGTGCGAGGTGCTCGTCTCATGGCTCGGGATGATACGGGGCGATGGGTCCTTCGACGACCCCTGATTTCGTGACCGCGGAGCGGCGTGACAGGGGGTCCGACCGAGGGATGGCGGGAGAGGCGGACCACCCCCCGGTCGGTGCGGTCAGGAGGCCTGGACGAGGGCCGTGGGGCTGCCCATCGGCGCCGGTGACCCGGGTGCTGGCACCGAGCCGTCCACCAGGGCCACGAACCACACGTCACCGATGCCTTGGCCGTTGACGTCGCCCGCGGCCGCGTCCCCGATGAAGTAGTAGAGCGGTCGGCCGTCATAGGTCGCGAACCGGGTGCCGTCGGCGCGCGTGAACGACCCGAGGACGCCCGTCACCCCCTCGCCGGCCGCGAACCCCTGGCCCTCGGCCGGCCCGAATGCGGGCCAGTTCGCGAGACAATCGCCCTCGCACACGCTCGCGCCCGGCGCGACGTCCGGGGTGAAGAAGTACAGCGTCCGGCCGTCGACATCGACCAGGAAGGTGCCCAGGTCGGTGGTGGTGGTGTTGACCACCAGACCGCCTGGGACAGGCTCTGCCGGACCGTTGAGCGTCCCGTCCTCGGCCGCGACGTACCACACGTCGCCAACACCCTGGCCGTTGACGTCACCCGCGGCCTGGTCACCCGCGAAGTAGTACAGCGGTCGGCCGTCATAGGCGACCTGCACGGTGCCATCGGCGCGGATGAAGGTGGCGAGGACCCCGGTCACGCCAGCACCGGCCGCGACAGTCTCATCCGCGTCGACGCTGAATAGCGGCCAGTTGGTGACGCACTGGCCCTCGCAGGCGCTGACCCCGGGCGCGGTGTCCTTGGCGAAGTAGTACAGCGTCAGGCCGTCCTCGCCGGTCAGGAAGGTCCCCAGGTCCGTGGTGGCGGCGTTGACGGTGTAGACCTCCTCGGCTGGGGCGTCACCCTGGGCGACGCCGGGCGCGGCGCCCGACGTCAGGAGCAGGCTGACGCTCGCTATGGCCAGGACGAGCGATCGTGGGCGCGCGGGCCCCCATGGGACGACGTGTGACGACACGGCGTGTCCTCCTTCGCGTGGGTCGGCGACGCGGATGGCGGCCATCCCCTGGGACGCCATACGACACGAGGGGGCATCCTGGTTCGCGGCCTTCGAGCCCAGAGGCCCCACGGCCGGCGATGGGGGACTTGCGGCTCTGTCCTCAGTCGAGCTCGCGCAGTCGCAGCCGTGCGTCCAGGTGGTCCACGTCAAGGCGGGCGACCTCCCGGAAGGCGCGCCGTGCGGCGCCCCGGCGACCGAGGCCCTGATGCGCCAGGCCCTCCAGGTAGCGCGTGTCGATGGCCTGGCGCCGCTCGAGGTCGTCGGTGAACAGGAGGAACGACGGCAGCGACGTCGCGAAGTAGTCCACGCGCGGGCGCTCACGGCGCCGCGCGCGCGCGATGCGCAGCATGTCCCGAAGGATCGCCTCGGCCGCGTGGTCTGCTCCCAGGTCGCGGAGCGCGCGGGCACGCCACGCATCGGCGGGCACCGGGCCCGCCGCCGGGTCGGTGACCGGGACGGACGCCTCGGTGAGCGTGGCACGAGCCGCCGCGTGGTCGCCCGCCGCCCGCTGAGCCTGGGCGGTCAGCCACAACAGCTCGTACTCGGGGGTCAGGAGGTGACGGGCCTCGCCCAGGCTCTCCGGTCGCGCGCGCGCGGCGCTCAGGAGGGCGAGTGCGCCCTGCGCGTCGCCTGCGGCGAGCGCCGCGCGCGCCAGTTCGCGGTTGGCGACCACCCACTGACCCGACACCAGGCCCTCGCCGCCCTCCCAGGGGTGGAAGCGCCGGCCGGCGATCGCCGCGCGGGCCTCGGCGTGTCGGCCGGTCTCGTTGAGCAGCGTGACCAGCTCGACGGTCAGGTCGTCCCTGGCCTCCACGACCGGCCGGTGACGAAGCAGCATGGCCAGGCGAGCCGTGGGCGCGTGCCCCAGACGCTTCCGGAGCTGGTCGAGCTCGTACAGGACCCGCGCGTCCGTGGTGTCAAGCCGGAACGCGCGCCGATACGCCGCCAGGGCCCGGGTGGGTCGATGCTCCACGTTGTGCGCGGCCAGGCCGAGGTCGCGATGCACGGTCGGGAACGACGCATCGAGCCGCGCGGATGCGCGCCACAGGGCGATCGCCTCGTGATATCGCCGCCGGTCGTAGAGCAGGAGCCCCAGGAGATACGGGGCGTGCGGGTCGTCCGGGTCGGCCGCGACAGCCGTCGCGAGCACCTCCAGCTCCTCGGGTCTGCCCGGGAAGCAGCGCTCGATGTCGAGCGCCCGCGCCCTGCGCCGCCACGACGCGGCCGCGTCGCGATCTCCCGCGCGCTCCGCCAGCCACCCCAGCGTGTACCCGACCAGTGGGGCCGCCTCTCCTGACGCACTTGGTAGCACATCTTCCAGCAGTTGGATGGCATCTGTGTACATACCTGCACGGGCATCGTCGTGGGCGACGTCGAGCGCCGTCTGGGCATCGCCCAGCGGTCGCACCACGCCGCTGACGGCGAACCGGCCCTCGGCGACCCCGACCCGCAGCAGGCGGTCGCGCTCCACCAGGGCCCGGGCATCGAGCGGGTCATCAAGGAGCGCCTCGGCGATGGCCGCGGCCGCCTCCTCCACGCGACCCGTGACCCGCAGGAGCGCCGCACGCAGCACACGCGCGATGGCGTGACGGGGCTGCCGGTCGACCACCTCATCCAGGAGCGCCAGCGCCCGCGCCCGGTCGCCGGCACGCGCCTTCAGCTCGGCGCGCGCGATGCTCGCCGGGGCATGCCACGCATCCAGCCATGCCGCCGCCGCCAGCGCCTCGTCGGCACCTGCCAGATCTCCGGTGTCGCGGAGCGCGAGACCCAGGTGGTAGTGGGCCGTCCCGTCCGCCGGATGGTCATTGAGCCAGGTGAGCGTCGTCAGGGCGCGTCGGAGGTGCGTGACGGCCTCGGTGGGCTGGCCTCGCCGCAGGTGCCAGACACCCAGTTCCGTGTTGGCTCGCGCATCCCCGGGCGAGCGCCGGAGGGCCTCCTGCCAGTAGTCCTCGGGACGGCGCGTGGCGTGGCGATACTGGTCCAGGTGACGGCCGATGAGCACCAGGCCCTCGATCTCGGGGACCTCGGCCGGCAGGGGCGGCTCCTGCGCTGGCGGCGGTGGCTCGCCCTCCACGGGCGCGAACGGGCGGTGCTCCACCAGCGATCGCTCGCCATCGGTCACCCGCAGCAGCAGTTCGGGAGGCCTCGTCCCGCGGGGCACCGCCACGTCGCGCAGCAGGATCGGCCGGTCGGGCGCGGCGTGGGCCTCGTGCTCCAGGAGCCGACGACCACCGCGGTCCAGGGTCACCCGGAGCCTCGCCCAGCGTCGGGTCACTGCGACGCCGATGGATGCCCTCGACCCCTCGAGCGACAGGTGGACCGCCGCATCGAGCGTCGCCCGATGGGCGGGCCCGATCCGCTGGGTGGGGTACCACCATTGGCTGAAGGCGCGGGTCTCGCCCGGTGCGAGGTGCGAGAAGTCGGGCTGGTTGTCCGTGAACACCCCGGCCATGAGCTCGATGTACGGCGCGTGGTCGCCGTCCGACAGTTCCCGGTCCCAGGCGTGGCCGAACGGATGGTCACCCCAGGTCCACAGCTTCTTGCCGGGGGAGATGGCGCGGTCGGCCCAGTGGACGAACCCGGCCTGGGCGGCGTGGTCGTAGCCTCCGAACCAGTCCTCCCGGCTGCCCATGGCCATGTAGCTGGTGGGCACCGGGATGTTGCGGTACCAGCGCAGGTCGGCGTCCTGCGCTGCGCGGGCCCCGTAGTCCACGCCGTAGTACCGGCCACGCGCCACCGGGAACGTGGACATCGCCCGGCGTGCATGGTCCGCCACCCACGTGACGTCGGCCGGGAACACCGCCTCGTAGCGGTCGTGCACGCGGGCGGCGAGGTTCGCCCACCACAGGAAGCTCCGCGTGAGCTGGGTCCGGTTGACGAGGCGGACGCGCAGCTCCAGCCGGCAATCGTCGGGGTGGAGCGTCACGCCGTGCATCCCCTTCATCCGGTCCATGGGCTCGTGCTCCGAGAGCCACACGGTCACGCCGCCGCCGTCGAGCGACTCGATCGCCCAGTCGGCGGGCAGGTACGTGGAGGGGCGGTGATGCTGCGGCCAGTTGAGCTCGATGCCGCCCGAGATCCAGGGACCCAGCAGGCCCACCAGCGCGGGCTTGATGACGTCCTGGCG
>WBZO01006578.1_pt1 | contig 11196 bp, 3 predicted proteins | sample 5204261 | NCBI WGS metagenome assembly WBZO01 (sample SAMN12412400, study PRJNA552823) | activated sludge metagenome | isolation source: activated sludge from anammox sidestream of wastewater treatment plant... | place: USA: North Carolina | collected 2017-09 | reverse complement strand
GCCTGGGCGGAATTTTGCCCGAGGCATCTTCCATGTCTTTGAGGAAGATAGGGACGATTTCGGCAAAGCGGGTCGTAGAGACGATGCAGCCTTTCAGTCCGAGTTCAAACAGCTTTTTTACTCCCATTCCCAGCACAGTGCATAGAGTAAGGTCGAAAGCAACAGGTCGGCAACAACGCAGCTCGTAGCCAAGCTCCATCGGGCGGCTTTTGATGTCAATGCCCAGAGATTTCAGCTTGTTCTGAAGCAAAACGTTGATGATGTGCGCTTTGCTGACGTTGCCCAGTTCGGGGTGCCCGTGAGCGTCATAGGTGAAAGTAATCCCGCAGTTGTTGATGTCTTCATTGTCAAGAATGTGAAACACCCCCTCGCTCACGATACCGACGCCGTAGTCAATTCCTTCGATTTTTCGCTTGACCATCGAGGAGATGATGAGGTTGACGATTTTATCAATAGATATTTTCGTCTTGTTGAACATTTCGGGGATGATGATGATGGGGAAGTGGCAACTTGCGCCGATCTCAAAGGCGAGGTGACCTGCCGAGCGCCCCATCGATGAGATGACAAACCAGGTGCCGCTGGTGCGGGAATCTTCATAGACCGTGTTGCCGATGCGTACGCCCTCGTCTTTGGCAGAGTTGAAACCGAAGGTAGGCATCATGTCGGGTAGAGGGATGTCGTTGTCTATAGTTTTGGGCACGTGAATGTTTTGGATGTCAATGTGCTGGCTGGCGAGCCATTTCGTCAGGCGGTTGCTGGTGGAAGCGGTGTCGTCGCCGCCGATTGATACCAGCAAAACGACGTTGTTTTTGATGAAAAAATCAGCTGTAAACTCTGTATCTTTCGGCTTGTAGCGGCTCATCCGCAGAGCCGAGCCACCCCTGGGGAGTATCCGGTCTGCGTATTGAAAATCGATATTGACAGTTTCAGCCTTGCCGTTGAACAGGTTCTTGTAGCCGTCGTGGATGCCGATGATCCGGTACCCGTCTTTAAGAAAAACTTTGGCGATTGTGCTAATGACGGTGTTGATGCCGGGGGCCGGGCCGCCGGCACAGAGTATGGCGATTGACTTTTGCATGTTTTCCAATGATCAGGATGATTTGATTTAAGAAAGAGTCGGTAATAAGCCGGGTATTTCTGCGAGTGTGTTTTGGAGGCTGGCGAGGTAGTGAAACAGGCGCATGGCTACCCTCCCACAACTATTTCACTCACACGACCAGCGCTAAAAGACGCTGCTCCAATGCTAAGCTATGACCGATGTGTTTTTCGAAGCGGCAAAAATAGCAATTGCTTTATCTTGCGCAGCTTGATGCCTGCAGGATGCCTTTGAAAAGTTATCTTCACACCTGCCTTGGCGAATAATCAAATTGATAAGAAGGCAAAAAGTTGCAATTTAATTTGTGATATTTTTTACGTATAAAAAAATGAATTGGTATAAAAAAATGGGTTTTTCCGTGGAGCAGTATGATAAAGGTGCTGGTGTGGTGGGCTTGCCCGGCTGTTGTTTCCCTGGGCCAAAGCGAGAGTGGTTTGGAGCAGTTGTCCATGCAGATTGAGTCGCAGGTCATTGAATGGCGGCGTCATATTCACCAGCATCCGGAGTTGTCTAACCGGGAGTTCAAAACGGCGGAGCTTGTCGCCAATCACCTAAAAGGCCTGGGTATGGAGGTGCGCACCGGCATTGCTCACACCGGCGTGCTGGGCATTCTGAAAGGGGGTAAACCTGGCCCGGTTGTCGCCTTGCGTGCCGACATGGATGCCCTGCCGGTGACGGAGCGGGTTGCTTTACCCTTTGCCTCCAAAGTGCGTTCGACCTATCTGGGGCAGGAGGTAGGTGTCATGCACGCTTGTGGCCATGATGCGCATGTTGCGATCCTGATGGGTGTAGCCCAGCTACTCAGTGGGATGCAAAAGGATTTGAAAGGCACGGTCATGTTCATTTTTCAGCCTGCTGAAGAGGGCGCACCTCCGGGCGAAGAAGGAGGCGCAGCACTGATGCTCAATGAAGGCCTGTTCGACAATCCTACGCCGGAGGTAGTTTTTGGCCTCCACATCAGCTCCGAATTTGAAGCCGGAAAGATTCGCTACAAACCAGGGGGCATGATGGCAGCGGCCGATATGTTCACCATCCGGGTGAAAGGCAAACAGTCGCACGGCTCCCAGCCCTGGGCCGGTGTTGACCCCATCGTGACCTCAGCGCAGATCATCATGGGATTGCAAACCATCATCAGTCGTCAGACCGAGCTGACGAAGGAGCCGGCTGTCATCACCGTCGGAAAATTTACCAGCGGGGTGCGCAACAACATCATCCCCGAAGAGGCTGAAATGATTGGCACCATCCGGACTTTTGATACCCGGATGCAGGAGGAAATTCACGAGCGTATCCGGCAGACAGCGACCGCCATTGCCCAAAGTGCAGGCGCAACGGTGACAGTGGATATCGAAAGGGGCTATCCCGTCACTTATAACGACCCTGGGCTGACGATGAAAATGCTCCCTTCCCTGTTCAAAGCTGCAGGAAAGGAAAACGTCGTGGAAGCCAAGCCTATCACAGGAGCCGAGGATTTTTCATTCTATGCACAGCGCGTACCGAGCATGTTTTTCTTCCTGGGTGGGATGCCTCCAGGGCAGGATCCTCTCACGGCGCCCCCGCACCACACTCCTGATTTTTACATTGACGAAAGCGGCTTTGTCATCGGCATCAGGGCACTTTGCCACCTAACACTGGATTACATGGATGCGCAGGGGAAGTAAACCTTCAGACACCCCCAAGAGGGCAGCCTACCTGAACTCAATGAGGAGAGGCAGCCTGGCTTGTACGTCTTTCATGTTGAGCATTTCCCTGACTTCTTTGTAGTAAGGGTAGTACTGGCCCAGTTCCTGGCGGATCAGCTTGGCGCGCAGGGCGTTGTCGTCGCTACTCTGGCCGGTCAGTTTTTCAACCAATTCCTGGAGTGGCTCTTTCTGGATAGGATATTCGGTGAGCCTGTAATTTTCCACGCCTGCCAAGTCGGCTGCGAGGTGGATGGCGTCGTCGAGGGTGCCTATTTCGTCTACGAGGCCGATTTCTTTGGCCCGGCTGCCTACCCAGATACGGCCCTGAGCGATTGCGTGCACGCTGTCGCGGCTCATGTTGCGGCCCTGGGCTACGCGCTGGAGGAAAATTTCATACATCTCGTTGGTGACTTGCTGTAGGAATTGCTGTTCTGTGGGTGCTGGCTCGAAATAGGGGTTTAGCCCGGTTGAGTAGTTAGTGGTTTTCACCGAATCCCAGTGTACGCCAAGTTTTTCTTCGGAGAGGTGGCTGAGATTTGGCAGCATCTGGAACACCCCGATGGAGCCGGTCAGGGTGTTGGGTTCGGCGATGATTTTGTCGGCCATGCAGGAAATGTAGTAGCCCCCCGATGCGGCATAGTCTCCCATGGAGACGACGATTTTTTTACCTGCTTCTTTCGCCAGAACCAGTTCACGCCAAATGTTTTCTGAAGCAATGGCGCTGCCCCCCGGCGAATTTACCCGAAGCACAATAGCTTTTGTCTTTTCGTCTTCCCTGATTTTGCGCAGGAGCTTGATGTATTTGTCATCTATGATATTTCCCCGATCCCCCTGATTTACCAGGATGCTCCCTTCTGCATAGACGAGTGCGATCTTGTCTTTAGCCTTGTAATTTTTGTCTTTGGAATAACTTTTGGTGTAGTCTCTCAGCGAGATGGTTTTCAGCTTTTCTTTTTCGCCGAGTTCCAGGCGGGCTTTCAAATCCCTGATCACATCGTCGTTGTAGCCGGTAGCATCCACGAGGCCCAACTTGACTGCATCCTCAGCGGTGCGCAGGCTCAGGCTATCGGCAATAGCCCGCAGCGCTGCCACAGGCTTGTTTCTGGAAGTGCCTATGTCAGTTAGGAAATTGTGGAAGACAGGCTCAATGTACTCGCGCAGCTGAAGCCGGTTTTCATCACTCATCTTGGTAAGGCGGTAAGGCTCGGTAGCGCTCTTGAAGTTGCCAGCATAAAAAACCTGCATTTTCACACCTGCCTTGTCGAGCAGCTCTTTAAAAAACGGTATCATGACGGAAAACCCGTGAAAATCAATACTTCCCAGCGGGTTGAGGTACACTTTATCCGCCGCAGAAGCTATGTAGTAGGCACCCTGGGTGTAGTATTTTGAGTTGGCAACGATGAATTTGCCGCTTTTTTTAAAGTCCAGCAATCCATTGCGCAGGCTGGTTGCAGTGGCCATGCCCGTGCTGATGCCCTCGTCGAGGTTTAGGTAGATGCCTTTGATCTTCTCGTCTTTGGCGGCGTGATCAAGGGCGTAAAGGATGTCGCTCAGGCCGAGTACTTCTTGGGTTTCCAACTGCAGCGGGTTGATGGGGATGTTGTTAGTTTGCTCTGGAATGGCCTGTGAAAAGTTGAGTTGAAGCACGGAGTTTTTGCTGACTTTAACCTGCGGGCCCGAGCTGCTGCTAGCGATGGCAACAATGAGGAAAACCCCAATGCAGCATGTCAACACCAAGGCTAATCCCATGCCCAGGCAGGAAGCGAATACGTTTTTTACAAACTGGCTCATATCTTAAATTTTGAAATTGTAAACTATTCAGTGGCGAATCTCTGAAGGCGGGAAAAGGAATCCTGCTTTTTCCTCACTTTCTGACGCCTGCCTAATTTTGTTGCGTGAAGTCTTTATCCATTTGGTTTGATGGTAAAATGGAGCTGGACAAAGTGTAATCTTGAAACTACTTTGTAGAGGGTGCTTTTTGAGAAAAACTTTTAATTTTTACCCAAAATACAGCCTGATTTGGAGCCCTCCTCACAAGTAAAGTCACCGCCTTTGGCAGCAAACAAACTCTTAAGAAAACGAACATTAATGAATTGTACCCCTCATTTTCAAAAAGTCTGTAGGGGAAATGTTTTTTTAAATGCTGTTGTTAAAAACCTGGGTGTGCACTGCTACTTTGGTAGCGGAGCAAAGCAAGGTTTTTACAATCCAGCGAAAGTAAGGCCCCAAAGACACAGGTAGCCTTTTTTTAGATAAAAAGTGAGAAATGGCGGACAGTGTGAGATTTAGCGCTTGTTGGGGATTTGGTGCTTGAGCTGAGATGTTGTTTGAATTGAGTTATTTTTTGTCAGGTTTTTACTTTTTGAAGTTGCGCAGCAACGATACAGATTTGAAAAAAGAGGAAAACAGGGCGAGAAATAGCCGTTTTTGACCAAGTACCCCAACTCCTAACAAGCTCTTAAAGCGGGTGGTCTGGATGTTTCAAAAAGAAAAGGAGAAGCCGCTCTTTGAGTTTAGCAGCTGGTATATTAGCAGTACGTTGCTGCTTTTTGTAGCGTTTTTTCTAAAAATAGATACTTTGCTCTTACTTTTATCCGCCAGAAAAAAGACGGGAATTAGTTCCCTATAAGCATAGGGAGATTAAAAGCATTTGTTCAATTTATTCTGCCATGAAAAATCAGCCGCTTATCATTGGAGTTTTGAGAAAATTGTTGCCCTGTTGCATGTCGTTGTTGGCTGGTGGTTTGCTTGCGCAGAACATGGAAGTCACGGATGCGACTACTGCGCCGTTCACCCCTGAAAACCTGATTACCAATATCTTCCTGGGCGAGGGAGTTGAGGTGTTGAATGTTACTTTCGAGGGAGACCCTATTTCTGTTGGCTATTTTACAAAAGGCGAAAATAAAATAGGCATCGAGCGAGGCGTTCTGCTGACCTCGGGCCGGGCAGCATCCGCCAATTGTGCCGGATTTGAGGTGGGGGCAAATTGCGTGGGCAGCCAGTTCGCCTCTTCAGGTACCGAGAGCACGGCGACAGATCCGGATCTTACCAGCCTGGTCAATGGCGGAGTGATTCACGACGTGGCAAAATACACCATCACCTTTATCCCTACAGCCGATACCTTGCGGTTCAAATACGTCTTTGCCTCGGAGGAATACCCGGAGTACAGCTGCTCTCCTTTCAATGACGTGTTTGGCTTTTTCATCAGTGGGCCGGGCCTGAATGGACCTTATCAAAACAACGCAGTCAATATCGCAAAAATTCCAGGCACGAACCTGCCCGTGTCCATCAATAACATCCATCCCAGCAACCCACCTGGTTGCCCGGCATTGAATGTTCAGTATTACCACAACAACAATTTTTCCAACAACCAGCCGGTGTATGACGGGTTTACCGATGTCTTCGTAGCAGAGGTGGTGGTAACTCCCTGTGAAACTTATACCATCAAGCTCAGCGTCTGTGATGTTTCTGACCAGGCTTTTGACACGGGAGTTTTTCTGGAAGCCAAGAGCTTTGGCACAGGCTCTCTGAAAGTGGACGTTGCAACGGTCAGCAATGATGGCACGGTGACGGAAGGCTGCGCAGGGGGAAGTGTCACTTTTACCTTGCCCAACGAGGCAGAATCTGATTTCCCTCTGGACTTTACGATCTTCGGATCAGCAATCAACGGGGTGGATTACGAAGAAATTCCGGCTGACCTCGTCATCCCTCAGGGGCAACAGTCCATCACCATCCATGTCAATGCTTTTGAAGATGGCTTGATTGAAGGACTGGAGAGCATCGGGTTTGACGTGCAGCGGGACGTGTGCAACCGGGATACTTTCTGGCTTTTTATCAGAGACAACGAGATAAAACCTCCTGATTTAGGCCCTGATAGGACAACCTGCAAGGGCACTCCCCAGCAATTAGACGGGAATCTGCCCATCCCCTTGCCGGATCCACCCACGTTCACCAACACCAACCACTACACTTTTTCCAACATAACCCCGGCTTACTCGCCGATAATCGTGGCCGGCGTTCAGCCCTTTTCACTGGGGCCGGGCGTTATCCGATCTGTTTGCGTAAACATTGAACACAAGTGGGTGGACGATATTGACCTTTTCCTCATTTCACCCGGTGGGCAGTTTATCGAGCTGAGCAGCGATAACGGTTCCAACTGCGACAACTACAACAACGTCTGCTTTTCGCCGACGGCTACCATCCCCATTGACTACCTCTCCCCTTGGCCGCCCTGCGCCTCCAATGTCGAGGCTCCGTTTTCAGGGGGCACCTTTCAGCCTGAAGGCGTCTGGGAGGACCTTTGGGATGGCAATTACCCGACGAACGGCACCTGGCAGTTGCTGGCATTGGACGACCAGGCAGGCTTCAATGGTACCATCTTGGACTGGACTATCACCTTCGAGCCGCTCTACCAGGTGTATTATCAATGGGAGCCGGCCGATGGCCTGAGCTGCGTGGATTGCCCCGATCCCGTAGCCACACCCGATACGAGCACCACGTACCTGCTTACAGCCTGGGATACCTACGGCTGTGAGGTGAAGGATACCATTGAAATTCAGATAAATGACGTCTTGCCGGCCCCTGATGTCCATTGCACGATCATCACGGACAACAGCATCACTTTTGAATGGGACAACGTCCCTGGAGCAATGGGCTACCTGGTGAACGTCGAAGGTGCTGGCTGGACGGTGCCCAACAACGGCCCGCTTTCCCATATTGCAACCGGGCTGACGCTCGATCAAACCATCACCATCGAAGTGCATGCTATCAGCGAATGTGATGGCCTTATCGGCACAGCAACTTGTTCTACTCCTTCCTGCGATGGAGCAACGCTCAGCCTGATCGGTCAGACGGGAGTTACCTGCTTTGGCGATGAGGACGGCAGCCTGACCATCTCGGCCACCGGAGGAGCGGGAGGATACGTCTTTCACCTGGGGGCAATGTCCAATACAACCGGCACCTTCACCGAGCTTGGGGCCGGGCCACACTTGGTTACTGTCGTTGATGCCTGGGATTGCCCCAGCTCCATAGAGGTAACTATCCCGGAGCCGGATTCCATCAGTTTGCAGGATTCAATTCTCAGCCACATTACCTGCAAGGATGCTGCCGACGGGAGCGCAACGGTGGTGGTCAGTGGCGGCGTTTATCCATACAATTTTACTTGGAATAACGGTCAGATGGACTCCATTGCTCTCAATCTGACCCCTGGCCAGCAAACGGTTATCGTCACAGATGATCACGGCTGTACCAATATGCTCTCGCTGGAGATCGAAGAGCCTGAACTGCTGGCGCTGAACTTGTCCGCCGACAGCGTCAAATGCTTTGGCACCAATACCGGAGCGGCACTCGTGTTGATCGCCGGAGGCACGGCACCTTACCTCGTCCAGTGGGATGGGGCGGCAGGAAATGCGACAACCCCGCTCGTAGAAAATCTGGGTGCCGGCAGTTACAGCGTCTTCGTCACGGATGCCAACGGCTGCCAGGCAACGGCCTTTACCGAGGTGGGCCAGCCTCTGGCTATCAGCAGTGACATTGTGGCCCAGGAACTGAGTTGCCATGATGCAGGCGATGGCTCGGCTACCGTAACAGCGGGTAATGGCACACCGGGGTACAGCTACCTTTGGAGTAATAACAGCACGGAAGCAATGGCGAGCTCTCTCAATGCAGAGGAGTACTTCGTGACTATTACAGATGCAAAAGGCTGCACAACAGTAGATTCCGTGACAATCACGGAGCCACCTGTTTTAGAAGTCACGCTTTCACCTGCCGCAGCGACTTGCACAGGTGCCAGTGATGGCTCAATTGCCTCCCAGGCAACAGGAGGTACGCCGCCCTATACCTACACCTGGTCAAATGCAGGGGCTACACCGGTTTTGCAGAATCTGAAAGCTGGCAGTTACTGCTTGACAATTACGGATGTAAGAGGCTGCACGGCAGTCGCCTGTGCCGAGGTTGCAGAGCCGCCCGCACTGATGCTCTCTGCTGTGCCGACCCAGGTGAGCTGCAACGGTGGCAGTGACGGGCAGGTGGACCTGACGACCCTCGGAGGGACTATCCCTTATGCTTTTCTTTGGAACAATGGTGTCGCAACTGAAGACGCTACAGACCTGACAGCCGGAACTTACGTCGTAACCGTCACCGATGCAAACGGCTGCACTGCTTCCATTAGCCAGCCCGTTGTCGAGCCGGATGCTCTCCTCATCCAGCCGATGCCCGTCCACGTGCTTTGTAAAGGTGAAAGCACCGGCAGCATCAGCGTTAGTGTAACTGGTGGCACTGGGACCTACCAGTTCGAGTGGACAGGGCAGGGTGGCTTCATCTCTGGGCAGCAAAACCCCACAAACCTCAGTGCAGGCAGTTACACCCTTGAAGTTACTGATGGCAATGGTTGTAGTGAAATGCTGCAGGTGGACCTTCTCGAGCCGGTCACAGGCGTCGAAGTGGCTATTGGACAGCCGGAAATGATTTGCTTTGGAGCAGTCAACGGCACGGCGACGGCAACAGCAACCGGAGGCACCCTGCCGTATTCATACCTTTGGAACAACGGGCAGACTTCAGCAGTGGCCAGCGGACTTGCTGCGGCAGTTTATGAAGTCACTGTGACGGATGCCAACGGTTGCAAGGATTCGGAGCAGGTGCAGATTCAGCAGCAGGATGTAATCCTTGTCAGCCTGGAGCAGACAGCAGCGAAATGTTACAATGGTAAAGACGGCACTGCTTCTGTTGCAGCCATCACCCAAGGTGGCAACAGCCTGCCGATTGCGGATTTTTCAATTACCTGGAGCCCTGGCAACCTGACGACGCCGGTGATAAATGGCCTTACAGGCGGCCAAACTTATGCTGTGACGGTAGCGAACAACCTGGGCTGCATCGGTACTGCGAGTATCACCATTGGAAACCCGACACCCCTCACAGCCAAGATCCTCGCCACCCAGGACGTGCGCTGCGCTGGAGGCAGCGACGGGATCGCAGAAGCAGGCGGGATGGGCGGTACGCCACCGTATTCCTATCTCTGGAGCAACAACCAGACAACCGCTGTGGCAAGCAATTTACCGACCGGTACTTTTACGGTGACCGTTTCTGATGCAAATGGGTGTACAGCTACAGCCCAAGTTGGTATCAGCGTGCCTTCTCCTCTAATCCTCAATTTTAAAAATGAGCCGGTGAAATGCTATGGCGAAGCCAATGGAGCCTCTGTGGCCCTGCCTGAAGGTGGTAAGCCACCTTACGCGTACAACTGGTCAAACGGCGGTTCTGCAAAAGAAATCAACGCATTGGCAGCAGGAGCTTATACCCTGACGCTGACCGATGCCAATGGTTGTGAACTGGTAAAAACGACGGAAATTTCACAGCCCGGCAATCCCCTGTTTGCGACGGTGGTCACCCAGGATGTTTCCTGCTACGGTTACAAGGATGGCCAGATCCAGATTCTGGGTTCAGGAGGCACCCTGCCTTATGTTTATAGCTTGGACGGCGAGAACTTCAGCGGCAATTCTGTACAGATTGCATTGCCAAGTGCCGGATACCAGATTTTTATAAAAGACAAAAATGACTGTGTGTTTGAGATGGATGGGATATTTATTTCCCAGCCTTTGCCCATCCTTGTTGATCTGGGGCCCGACACCATCGTATTGTACAACACCGAGCTCATCCTTCACCCCGTTATTCTGAATGCAGGAGAGCCTGACAGCCTGGTTTACCAATGGTCTTCCAACAATCCACAGACTCCTGCTCTCTATCCCAACCGGCAGGAGGGCTATTTTACCGTCACCAGTCCGACTACTGCCTGGCTGTCGGTAATGGATAAAAATGGTTGTCATGCTGAAGATCGGATCAACATTTTTGTCAGAAAAATTCGCAGCATTGAGGTGCCTACGGCATTTGCTCCGGGGCAGGGAGGCGACTTGAGCAACGACTTGCTGCACGTACACGGCAGCACGCAGATAGTGGAAAAGGTTCGCCTTTTCCGGGTGTTTGACCGCTGGGGCGAACTGCTTTACGAAGCAGGCGATTTCCCGCTCAATGACCTGAATACGGGCTGGGACGGCACTTTTAGAGGAAAAGACATGCCTCCGGGTGTTTACGTTTGGTATGTAGAAATTGACTTTGTGGATGGATCTTCAGCTTCTTACAAAGGGCAAACAACCTTGATCAGATAAGACTGGAGAGAGGCTGAATGAGTGGGCAGAGCCTTCACTTTTGGTAGGGAATGTTGGGGTTTTGGTGCATGAGCCGAGATGCTGTTTGAATTGAGCTTAGGAACGTGTCGGAAATAACTTACGCATTTGGGCGGTGTCTTTTGGGCGCTGGCTGTGTTAGTGAAATAGTTACGTAGCTAAGGCTATGTGCCTATTTCACTGCCTTGCCAGCCCCCAAAATACACTCGCCGAAATACCCAAAACTTATTTCCGGCACGTTCCT
>WBZO01006577.1_pt1 | contig 11197 bp, 7 predicted proteins | sample 5204261 | NCBI WGS metagenome assembly WBZO01 (sample SAMN12412400, study PRJNA552823) | activated sludge metagenome | isolation source: activated sludge from anammox sidestream of wastewater treatment plant... | place: USA: North Carolina | collected 2017-09 | reverse complement strand
GTGCCTGCTGTCATTGCGCTCCTCCTTCCACCCACCCTGTCCTCCTCTCGTCGTTCGTCAGCGCCGCACGTTCAGCATGCTCGGCAGTGCCTGGTCCTCGTCGAGCGCGCCGTCCGTCGCGTTCAGAATGGTGCCGTATGATCCTTCGATGTGCTCGCGAATCGCCCGGCGGGCCGCTTCAGCGTCGCGCGTGCCGAGCGCCTCGATGATCGACTCGTGCGGTTGCATGTTCTGCGCGGCCGTCGGCGCCATCCGATAAAGAATGCCGACATACGCGAACAATGGGGTCGTCAGAGTATCCAGGCTCTGGCGCAGCACCATGTTCTGAGAAATTCGCCAGATGTGGCGATGAAACCCCAGGTCCGCTTCGACCACCTCGAAAAAACTGTTCGATGCCACCGCCCGCGTGATGTCCTCCGCAAACCTCGTCAATTGAAAGAGTTCGTCGTCTGTCGCCCGTTCGCACGCCTCGGCCGCCGCCAACTCTTCCAGTATCAGACGGATCTTCAACCGGTCCCGCACCTCCCTGCCGCCGAAACGCGTCACCATCGTCGCCCGGTTCGGCTCCCGGACCACTAGCCCACTGTGCTCGAGTTGGCTCAACGCTTCTCGAACAGTGGATTGGCTCACTCCAAGGCTCTTTGCCAGCGAAAGCTCGCGTATCGCCTGTCCGGGCTGCATCTTGCCCATGAAAATCGCATCTCGAATGATCTGAAACACTTGCGAGCTTAACGACTCTGACCGGACCGGCTGAGTCAGCGCCGCGGTCGAAGCAAGTCCCAATGCCGCCGAATTTCGTGTTGACATGACGAAAAGATTGTATCATACTTCTATCGATTATCGCAATCGATAATTTACGAGATCGAGTCCTCATGGGGTTTATCTCTCCCCCGTACGCTCGGTCCCTTGGTTCGGGAGGTACTCGTGTCCAGAATTCCGCTCGTGTTTCTCCGGGCTCTCGCCCTTGCCTTGGTCACCCTTCCCCCTGCCCTGACTCAATCCCCTTACGGCAGCATCGTTGGCAGAGTCGCAGACTCTCAGCGGGCCTACGTCCCGATGGCTGCGGTTCGTTCCACCAATTTGGCCACCGCAGTCCAGACTGCCACCACAACCAACACGGAAGGCATCTATGAGTTGCGCGCTCTGATCCCGGGCCGGTATCGAATTGAAGTTGAGGTCCAAGGTTTCAAGCGCTTTGAGCGCGAGCCCATCGAGGTCCGCGTGGGCGATGTCCTGACTCTGGACGTCGTCTTGGAATTGGGGCCCGTCTCCGAGCGCGTTACCGTCACCTCGGAAGCTCCACTGCTGGAAGCCTCGACCTCCAGCCTCGGCCAAGTCGTCGATAGCCGCCGAATTCACGATTTGCCCCGGTCGGGCGACAGCATAATCTACCTGTTGCAGGTGAGCCCCGGCGCTGCTGCCCTCACCGCGCCTGTGGCTTTCTACACTCCCAACAACAGGGGCAACACCGGCAGTTTCACGGTGTCCGGCAGCCGTCCGGGGTGGAGCCTGTACACGATCGACGGGAATCCGATCAACGACTCAAGCTCAACGACGCTGAACCCGATTCCGGAGATGATTCAGGAAATGCGCATCCAGACCAACGCCGTTGACGCGTCGGTCGGGCGATTCACCGGCGCGCACGTCAACATGGTTATGAAGACCGGCACCAACCAGTTTCACGGGGATGTGGTCTTCAACTTCATGAACCAGAGCCTGATTGCGAAGGACTATTTCACGCGACAGTTCATCAATGATCCCGTAACCGGTCCGATCACTCAGGACAAGATCGACCAGGCTTGGCCGAAGCAGCAAATCACCCGCTTTCGGCCAAGCGCCAGCGGTCCTGTTTACCTTCCTTCGCTCTATGATGGTCGCAATCGTACGTTTTGGTCGTACGGAATGGACTTCATGGGCTTCCGCCGAAATGAGCAGGGCTTTGAGACGGTGCCAACAGCGAAACAGCGCCAGGGTGATTTTTCGGACCTCTTGCGTCTCGGCGCCGAGTACCAACTGTATGACCCGGCCACCATCAGTCCGACTGCGGGAGGTCGGTTCCAGCGCCTACCTCTTCCTGGAAACATCATTCCTTCCAACAGAATCAATCCGATGGCCAGGCAGTTATTGAACTACTGGCCGTTGCCAAACGTTGTCGGCTCGAGCGAGGGCCGGAACAATTACACCGATCCCCAGCCCAACGAAGAGCCATATTGGTCGCTGATGAGCCGTTTGGATCACGCCATCTCGAACAAACAGCGCCTCTACGCTTCCATCACCCGGATGCACCTGGACTCTGTGTTCTCCGATCCCTTCCATAATGGAGCCACCGGCTTCATGCTCGATCGTAACCAGCGCGGTGTCACGCTGAGCGACGTGATCACCATGCGGCCGAATCTGATTCTCGATTTGCGCTATGCCATCAACCGGTATTCGGAGATGTGGCCTTCCCCGAGCCGCGGATTCGACCTCGCGGCTCTCGGCTACCCTGCTGCCCTCACCAGCAGACTGAATCCGCGGGAGACCACCTTGCCTCGAATCGACACCGGCGACTACACGGCCATCGGGGGAGGCGGATCGCCTTACTCCGCGATCACCTATCATCTCCTCACTGCCCAGGCGATGCACATCAGTGGCGCTCACAGCCTCCATTACGGCGTCGAAAGCAGAATCCTCCAGCGCAATCGCTATTCCTACGTCAATTACTCGCCGCAGTTCACCTTCGATTCGACCTGGACGAATGGCCCGCTGGACAGCGCCCCGGAGCCTCCCATGGGCGGCGGACTAGCCGCGTTCCTCCTGGGAGTTCCGTCAGGCGGCTTTATTGACCGCAATCCCTCCTTCGCGCAAACATCAAAGTACTTATCTTTCTACTTGCAGGACGACTGGAAGGTCAGCCGCAACCTGACCCTTAATCTCGGCTTTCGATATGAAGCCGATTTCCCCACTCGGGAGCGCTACGACCGTACCGTCCGCGGCTTTGACTTCACAACGCCGAACCCCATCGAGGCGGCCGCGCGCGCCAACTACGCGCTCAATCCGATCTCACAGATCCCGCCCGGTGCATTTCGCGCCCTGGGCGGCCTTATGTTCGCCGGCCTCCAGGGGGTCTCGCGGACGCTCTGGGATACCGACCGCAACAACTTCTCTCCACGCATCGGGCTCGCGTACCTGATCGGAGCCAATACGGTACTCCGGTCATCTTACGGCATCTTCTTCGAGCCGCTCGGCGCCGACCGCAACAGCGTCGTCCAGTCCGGCTTTGAACGACGGACCAACTTGGTCCCCTCGCTCGACAACGGCCAGACCTTTCGCGCCACGCTGGCGAATCCCTTCCCCGATGGCATCCTCGAACCGGTCGGAGCCACCGCCGGCCTGAAAACGTACCTCGGACAATCCATTCAGTTCGTTTGGCCCACCCTTCGGGAGGCCTACGTCCAGCGGTGGTCCTTCAACATTCAGCAAGCCTTGCCGCACCAGACGCTGCTCGATGTCGGCTACGTCGGCAGTCGTGGAGTCGGATTCGCTGTCAGCGAGGACCTCAATACCATACCGCGCCAGTACCTCAGCACCTCGCAGGTCCGTGACCAGCCTACCATCAACGCCCTCAGCCGGCAGGTCCCCAATCCGTTCTTTGGATTACCGGAATTCACCGGAACCTCGCTTCAGAGCCGGACCGTTGCCACCTCGCAGTTGCTCCGCCCGTACCCCCATTTCTTCACGACCGGCACAAGCGTGAACGCCGGCTCCACTTGGTACCACTCCCTCCAGGCTCGCGCCGAAAAGCGGTTCTCCAAGGGCTGGACGCTGCTGGCCAGCTACACTTGGTCAAAGTTCATGGAGGCAACCGCCCGGCTCAACCCCAGTGATCCAATCCCCGAGCACGTTATCTCGTCCTCCGATCGCCCACACTACTTCCTATTGAGCGCCGGCTATGAGTTGCCGTTCGGCCGTGGAAAGCGCTGGCTCGCCTCCCGTGGATGGCTCGACAAGGTATTCGGTGGGTGGTCTGTTCAGGCCCTTTACACCGGAGTGAGCGGCCCGCCGCTGTCGCTGGGCAACATCCTTTTCTATGGCAATATCAAGGACATTCCAATCTCGCCGTCGCAGCGGACCGTAGACCGCTGGTTCAACGTCGAAGCCGGGTTTGAGCGCAGTTCGCAGCGTCAACTGGCATCGAACATCCGCACTTTCCCCTCTCGACTCTCCGCCCTGCGCGGCGATGGTGTCAACTGCATGAACATGTCGGCCCTCAAGTCGTTCTCCTTCCGAGAGCGGCTCAGCTTCCGTGTCGAGGCCGAGGTCCTCGACGTGTTCAATACGCCGTTGTGGGCCGGACCCAGCACCAGCCCAACCAGTTCCTTGTTCGGAAAAGTGTCTGCTTTGCAGAGCGACACAACCCAGCGCCGGGCCACTCTCGGCATTCGGGCAACCTGGTAAACGGAGCGCCCGATGAGCGTACAAAGGATCTCTCATATCTGTCGGAACTTTCTGCTGCTGTTGCCCTGCGTCGCCCCAGCCTTCGCCGGGGAGACGCTGTTTGAGGAGACAGAATTGTTCGTGGGCGGCCAGGACAACGTCAATACCTACCGGATTCCTTCGATGATTGCCACCTCGAAAGGAACCGTGCTGGTCTTCTGCGAGGCCAGAAAGAATAACAACATCGACGGCTCGCCCACCGATCTCGTGCTCAAACGAAGTCTGGACAACTCCGGGTCTTGGAATCCACCCCGCCGGCTTGGCCCGGTGCCCGATGGCCGCTCCCGGCACCGGAACCTGACTTGGCTGCCGATGCAGATTCTGATCGCGGCGAAGGACGCCGACGCCTTCATGAATCCCGTCCCGGTCGTCGACCGGCGTGACGGAGCCATCTACCTCCTCGTGAACTATCACCAGGACTATGGCAAGCAAAAGGACCAGGCGCGCATCTGGCTTCTCAAGAGCGCCGACGAAGGGGCCAGTTGGACTGCTCCGGTCGACATCACTCCCGATGTCGGCCCCAAGCCCCTCGGGCCTGGCATCGGGATTCAGATGAGAAACGGCCGCTTGGTCGTCCCCACCTACGAAGGCGTGATCTTCAGTGACGATCATGGGACGACGTGGATGTCCGGAGGCAGAACAACCGGCCCGGTGAACGAGACCCAAGTCGTCGAACTTACCGACGGCTCCCTGATGCTTAACACCCGCGGCGCCCCGTATCGAACCGTGACCATGAGCGGCAATGGCGGCATCACCTGGGGCGAGTCGAGCCTTGATCGGACGCTCACAGATTCGGCCGTCTACGGCGGATGCCAGGCCAGCATCATTCGCTATACCCGCAAAGACGATAGCCACGACAAGGACCGTCTCCTCTTCGCCAGCCCCGCAGACCCCAACTACCGGTTCCACCTCACAGTTCGCGTCAGCTACGACGAAGGCCGGACTTGGCCGGTCGCCAAGCTCATCAAGAAGGGCACGGGCGCGTATTCCTCGCTCACCGTCTTCCCCGACCACACCATCGGCCTGGTCTATGAGACAGGCAACGACTACGGCGGAATTGTCGAATACTACTCCAAAATCTCATTTGCCAGGTTCAATCTCGAGTGGCTCACCGGCGGCCAGGACCAAATCCAAGAGTGAACTGGCACCTAAGGTCGGACGGATGGAAAGCTCGCCTGTCGCAAGCCCCCGAGCTGAATGAGATGAGAACATGAAGCCTGCGTTTCGATCGTCAATGCTTTCGCCTGACATTCGAGGCCCGTCACATATTCGCCGCCGTAATGTCGGCGGCGTTCGAACCTCGATCCTCGCTCCTTTCGGCGAAGCTCGCCTTGCGGTACCTGTCTGGCGTTCTAAAGCGCGCGCTTAAGCGACCTGATCTGGTCGCCGCTTATCGCTTGTCCTCGTTACGGCCTTCGAATTTCTGGTCCGATCGGCAGGCCGGCAGCCGGACTTGGCGCACCTCCCTGCAGAACCACTCCAGAACCTAGGTTTCGCTCGACTTCTTCACCGTGCCTTCGATCCTGTCCCAGGTCTCAGCTATTCACCATCCGCCTCCCCACGCCCGGCGCGGCCAACTTGGATCACCCGCCCAGGAGCCAGGAATCGACCAACCCTCGGCCCTCGGGCAGTCGTCTACGCCAGAGTTGTGTCGGCACGTTAAATCGTCTCAGTGGATGCTTAAGTTGTTGATACCAAGAGATTGACTGCTTGCAACGAACAGCAACAAACTGCTGCTCCGCCTCAGGCCAACTCGGATTTCGTCGATTTCTCTTGACTCGACAACATCAATGTGATATCACTTTAATAGCGTAAGGATTTCAACCGAGATCTCCTTCACGCGGAGGACCACAATGCTCAAGGAGAAAGTCGTCCCGGCACTGAACGGCATCCCCGTCCTGCTGCTCACCATCATCATGCTCGCCGTCCCTGTCTGGATGATCATCCAGGCTGTGCGCACCGCGCCCTACGGCGAAAAGCCCGTAGCCACCATCCTCATCTGGATCACCATCTGGGTCGCCGATCTCGTCTGCCTCGCCGGTTTCTTCACCGTCGCCCCAAACATGGGCCAGGTGTTGACCCTGTTCGGCAAGTACGCCGGCACCGTCGTGGAGCCCGGCCTCAAGTTCGCCAACCCCTTCTATATGAAGAAGCCGGTCAGCTTGCGCGTACGCAACTTCGAGACCTCCAAGCTCAAGGTCAACGACAAGGACGGCAACCCCATCGAAATCGCGGCCGTCGTTGTCTGGAAGGTCGTCGACACCGCCGAGGCCGTCTTCCAGGTCGACAACTACGAGAACTATGTCCATGTCCAGAGCGAGGCCGCCGTCCGCAACCTGGCCACCGCCTACCCCTACGACACCCACGAAGAGCATGAGATCTCGCTTCGCGGTCATACCTCTTCCGTCGCTTCGCACCTGAAGACTGAGATCCAGGACCGTCTGGCCGTCGCCGGCGTCGAGGTCATCGAAGCCCGGATCTCCTACCTCGCCTACGCCCCCGAAATCGCCGCCGCCATGCTGCGCCGCCAGCAGGCCTCCGCCGTCATCGCCGCCCGCCAGAAGATCGTCGAGGGAGCCGTCGGCATGGTCGAAATGGCCCTCGAACAACTGGCGACAAAACGGGTCGTCAACCTCGACGGCGAACAGAAAGCCGCCATGGTCTCCAACCTGCTCGTCGTGCTCTGCAGCGAGACCACGGCCCAGCCCGTGCTCAACGCCGGCACCATCCATCAATAAAGAAAGGACCGTCTGCGAGAGGGCGTCATGGCTGAACGCAAAACCTTCCTGTTGCGCATCGACGGGAATGTGCTCGACGCCCTCCGCAAGTGGGCCGACGACGATCTGCGCTCCCTCAACGGCCAGATCGAATTCGTCCTCCGCAAGAGCCTTCGCGACCACCGCCGCATCAAGTTCTCCCCCGAATCGGCTGAGACCCCCACGCCGCCGCCCGTCGCTGACGACGCTTCGCCCACTCCGCGAACCGCATCCACAACCGATGAGAACGAGGATGCATAACTTTGTGGACAGGCTTTGGTCCAACCAGCCTGAACGCCACCTCGAACGTCAACGGAGCGGTTCGTTTGGAATCGACCGGTTCGCCTCCCACCTCCACTTCAGTTGACTGCTGAACCGCTTGCTCTCCTCTCCGCTGCGAACTGTGCGTTTGGCCGCGGCCATCGGCGCCTCCGCGTTGAACCACATCCGCACCGCTTCAACGAGCCGGAAGCGGCGAATCGATGAACCGGCACACGCACGGGCCTGCCCCCTACAATCAAGAGAGTCATGGACTACGAAAAATTGGGCGTCTTCTACCTTGGCAAACGCAAGGACAACGGAGACCTGCTCCTCTACGACTCGAAAGACCTCGTTACCCACGCCGTTTGTGTCGGCATGACCGGCTCCGGCAAGACGGGTCTCTGCATCGGCCTCCTCGAAGAGGCCGCCATCGATGGCATCCCCGCGCTCATCATCGATCCCAAGGGCGACATCGCCAACCTCCTGCTCGCCTTCCCCAATCTCTCCCCTGACGAGTTCGTCCCCTGGATCAACCCCGAAGACGCCCGCCTCAAAGGCATGGAGCCGGCAGCCTACGCCGCCGCCGAAGCCGCCCGGTGGCAGCAGGGCCTCGCCTCCTGGAACATGGACGCGGCCCGAATCCAGCGGATGCGCGCCGCGGCCGACTTCACCATCTACACCCCCGGTTCCGACGCCGGCCTCCCCGTCTCCATCCTGAAGTCCTTCGAAGCCCCGGACGAAGCCACCCTCAATGACCGGGAAGCCTTCCGCGAGCGCATCGCTGCCACGGTCACCTCGCTGCTCGGCCTCGCCGGCATCGAAGCTGACCCTGTCCAGTCCCGCGAACACATCCTGCTGTCCACCATCTTCGACCAGGCATGGCGCAAAGGCGCATCGCTCGATATCGGGGGCATCATCGCCCAGGTGCAGCAGCCGCCCTTCCAAAAGGTCGGCGTGCTCGACCTCGAGAGCTTCTACCCGCCCAAGGAACGCTTCGGCCTCGCCCTGGCCCTCAACAACCTGCTCGCTTCGCCGGGCTTCGAAGCCTGGCTCACCGGCGAGCCGCTCGACATCCAGGCGATGCTCTACACGCCCCAGGGAAAGCCGCGCATCTCCATCTTTTCCATCGCCCACCTCACCGACGCGGAGCGCATGTTCTTCGTCTCCCTCCTGCTCAACCAGACCCTCGGCTGGGTGCGCCGCCAGTCCGGCACCACCAGCCTCCGCGCCCTGCTCTACATGGACGAGATCTTCGGCTACTTTCCGCCCACGGCCGAACCGCCTTCCAAGCGCCCCCTGCTCACCCTCCTCAAACAGGCCCGCGCCTTCGGACTCGGCGTCGTTCTGGCCACTCAAAACCCCGTCGACCTCGATTACAAGGGTCTCGCCAACACAGGCACCTGGTTCATCGGCCGTCTCCAGACCGAGCGCGACAAGCTGCGCGTCCTCGAAGGCCTCGAAGGAGCCGTCTCCTCCGCCGGCGGCAAGTTCGACCGCACCGCCCTCGAGCAAACCCTCGCCGGGCTCGGCAACCGCGTCTTCCTGATGAACAACGTCCACGACGACGCTCCTACTCTGTTCGAAACCCGCTGGGTCCTCTCCTACCTCCGCGGGCCACTCGCCCGCCCGCAGATCAGGCAGTTGATGGACTCCAAACGCGGCGCTGCTCCTGCCGCGGCTCCCGCCACCGCCGCCGCGCGCGCCGTCACCACAGCCGAGGCCGAGGCCTCTGCCACCGCTCCCATCCTTCCCGCCGAGGTCCCGCAGTATTTCGTCCCGCTCGCCGGCGGCGTCCTCCACTATGAACCGCGCATCCTCGGCGCCGCCTCACTGCACTTCTCTGACCCCAAACTCGGAGTCGACGAGGTCCGCGACGTCGTCTTCTCTACTCCTGTCATCGACGCCGCCGTGCCCGTTGAATGGGACCAGGCCGAGGCCCTCGACCTCCCGCTCGAGGACCTCGAGAAAACCCCCGCCGACGGCGCATCCTTCGCCCCGCTCCCTTCTGCCGCCGCCAGACCGAGGAACTACCCCGCCTGGCAGAAAAGCTTTGGGGCCTGGCTCTACCAGTCGCAAACCCTCGCCGCCTTCCGCTCCCCATCGACGAAACAGGTGTCTCGAATCGGCGAATCCGAAGCCGACTTCCGCCTCCGCCTCCAGCAGGCCGCCCGCGAGCAGCGCGACGCGCAGACCGGGAAGCTCCGCGCCAAGTACGCTCCCAAGCTCCAGACCCTCAATGACCGCCTCATGCGAGCGCAGCAGCGCGCCGCTGTCGAGAAGGAGCAGGCGCAATCCGCCACCGTCGCCAGCGTCCTCAATATCGGCACTTCAATCCTCGGCGCCTTCCTCGGCAGAAAGACCATTAGCGCCACCAACATCGGCCGCGTCGGCTCCGCCGCCCGCTCGATGAGCAGGATCGGCAAGGAGCGCTCCGACATCGCCCGCGCCGAAGAGACCGTCGAAGCCGTTCAGGCTCATATCCAGGCCCTCGAGCAACAGTTCGAGGAAGAGGTCAACACCTTTACCGCCCTTACCGACCCTGCCTCGGAGACCCTCGAGACGGTGACCGTTAAACTGAAAAAAACCGCCATCGAGGTAAAACTTGTGGCGCTGGTCTGGATGTAGAGCGTCTAACCGATAGCAGGGGGCACTTCGTGTTTCGATTCTTGACATCGATTTCCTGTCTCGCCGTATATCTGACGGCGCAAACCACCAGCGCCATGCTCACCGGCGCTACCGTCCCCGGGGCGAGTATCCGTATCACGAGCAAGGCCACTTCAGCGGTCCGTGAAACCAGGGCGACGTCCGGGGGCCGTTTCTCCATCCTCGCCCTGCCGCCGGGCGACTACTCGGTCGAGATCTCCGCCCCGGGCTTCCTCACGCTCACCCGCGAGCTCAGCCTGACCGTCAACGCCGAAGTCAACTTCGAAGCGCCCCTGGCCCGCACCGGCGGCAGCCACCAGGTCGAAGTCCGCGACACCATCGCGCTGCTGAAGACCGAGTCCGCCACAACCGGCGGCGTCGTCCTGAACCAGCAGATCGTCAGCCTGCCGCTCGACGGCCGCAACTATTACGAACTCGCTCTCCTGTTGCCAGGCAGCCTGCCCGCCGCGCAGGGCTCCGCCAACAGCGTTCGCGGCAACTTCGCCGTCTCCGTCAACGGCGCCCGCGAAGACTCGAACGGCTTCCTCCTCGACGGCGTCTATAACGGCGACCCCAAGCTCAACGGCGTCGGGATCACCTCGCCCGTCGATGGCATCCGCGAGTTCGAGTTGGCGGCTTCCAACTACGACGCCAGCTTCGGCCGCAACGCCGGAGCCCAGTTCAACGTCGTCGTCAAGTCCGGTTCAAACGCCCTGCACGGCGCCGCGTATGAGTTTTTCAGGAACAACTCCCTCGACGCCCGCAACTTCTTCGCGCCTTCCGGTCAGCCCGATCCCCGCTACCAGCGCAACCAGTTCGGCGGCAGCATCGGCGGCGCGCTGGTCAAAGACCGCGCCTTCTTTTTCGCCGATTACGAAGGCCGCCGGTCCAACGAAGGTTTCTCCCGTCGCACCAACGTTCCCTCCGATCTGGAACGAACCGGCGACTTCTCCCAGGCTACACCGCCGCGCAGCAGCAGCACCGGGCTGAACTGGTATTCGAGACCGCCAGCCACTAGGTAGCCGTCGTGCCAGTTGAGAGTCTTCTGGCTGACCAGCGCC
>WBZO01006576.1_pt1 | contig 11200 bp, 7 predicted proteins | sample 5204261 | NCBI WGS metagenome assembly WBZO01 (sample SAMN12412400, study PRJNA552823) | activated sludge metagenome | isolation source: activated sludge from anammox sidestream of wastewater treatment plant... | place: USA: North Carolina | collected 2017-09 | reverse complement strand
CGGACGCCTGCGCGGGCGGCCCCTGCACGCGCCGAAGTCGCGGACCATCCGCCCCACCGCCGACCGCTTGCGCGAGTCGGTCTTCAACGTGCTGATCCACGCCTATGGCGATCCGGTCGCCGGCGCGCGCGTGCTCGACCTGTTCGCCGGCGCTGGCGCGCTCGGGCTCGAGGCGATCTCGCGCGGCGCTGATTTTGCGCTGTTCGTCGACGACGGCGCGGAGGCGCGCTCCCTGATCCGTGAAAACGTCTCGGCTCTCGGGCTCGGCGGGGTGACGCGCATTTTCCGCCGCGACGCGACCAAGCTCGGATCCGCGCATCCGGTAAAACCGTTCTCGCTCGCCTTTCTCGATCCGCCCTATGGGCAGGGGCTCGCCGAACAGGCGCTCATCTCGGCGCGAGAAGGCGGATGGCTTGCGCCCGATGCATTGATCGTCGTGGAAGAAGCGGCCAGAGCGCGTTTCGCTGCGCCGGCGGGATTCGCCGAGTGCGAACGCCGTCTCTATGACGACACTGAGATCGTCATTTTGCGGCGTGCAAGCGATTAGAGGCAATATGACTTCAAGTTGGATCGCCTCATCCTGAGGAGCCCTTTCGCCTCGCCCTTCGAGACGGCGCTTCGCGCCTCCTCAGGGTGAGGCGAAAGGGCGTCTCGAAGGATGGCGATCCAACCCCGAACATTATCGCCGGCTGAACAGCCGCTCGATGTCGGCGAGGGTCAGCGCGACGTAAGTCGGCCGGCCGTGATTGCACTGTCCGGAATTGGGCGTGGACTCCATCTCGCGCAACAGCGCGTTCATCTCCTCCGGCTTTAGCCTGCGGCCGGCGCGCACCGAGCCGTGGCAGGCCATACTGGCGGCGACACGCGACAGCCGCCGCTCCAGCGGCAGGCTCTCGTCCCATTCGGCCATGTGCTCGGCGAGGTCGCGCAACAGCGCTCTCGCATCGATCTCGCCGAGCAGGGCTGGCGTTTCGCGCACCGCGACCGCGCCCGGCCCGAACGGCTCGATCAGCAATCCGAAACGCGCAAGCTCCTCGCCGCGCGCCGCGAGGCGCTCGACATCAGCCTCGTCGAGCTCGACGATCTCCGGCACGAGCAGAACCTGCCGCGCGATTCCTCGCGCGAGCGAGGCTTTCATGCGCTCGTAGACGATGCGCTCATGCGCGGCGTGCTGATCGACGATGACCACGCCCTCGCGCGTCTGCGCGACGATGTAGGTCTCGTGCAGTTGCGCGCGCGCGGTGCCCAGCGGCCGCTCGAGCAATGAAGCGGACGGCTCGGGTTCTGCGCCGGCCGCGGCCTGCGGCGCGCCGACATCGAAGGCGCTCTGCGCGGTCTCGGCAAAGCCCGGCCGCGGGACGAATGCCCTCGCCGCCGCCGGGGGAAAGCTCGCCGCCGCGCGCTGCGCGTGGCGCGATAGGGTCTCCTGCAGCGCGCGCACGATCAGCCCGCGCACAAGGCCGGGATCGCGAAAGCGCACCTCCGCCTTGGCGGGATGCACGTTGACGTCCACCTCGCGCGCATCAAGCGAGACGAACAGGGCGACGACGGCGTGGCGGTCGCGCATCAGATGGTCGGCGTAGGCGGCGCGCACGGCGCCGACCAAAATCTTGTCGCGCACCGGCCGGCCGTTGACGAACAGATATTGCCCAAGCGCGTTGGCGCGCGTGTAGGCGGGCAACGCCGCAAACCCCTCGATCTGGACGCCGCCGCGTTCGGCCAGGACCTCGACCGCATGGGCGCGGAAGTCCGCTCCGAGAATGTCGCCGAGCCGCGCGAGCCGTCCCTCCTGTCCCGGCGGAGCGGCCGGCCAGGCGGCGGGAGTGCGCTCCTCCCCGGCGAGCGAAAACGCGACGTCAGGGCGCGCCATGGCGAGGCGGCGCACCGCGTCGCGCACCGCTTCGGCTTCCGCCCGGTCGCTCTTGAGAAACTTGAGCCGCGCGGGCGTCGCATAGAACAGGTCGCGCACCTCGACGCGCGTGCCTTCGGTGATGGCCGCCGGCTTCAATCCCGATTTGACCCCGCCCTCGATGTTGATGCTCCAGCCGTGCGGCGTTCCGGCCTGCCGCGTCGAGATCGCAAGGCGGGCGACCGCGCCGATCGAGGGCAGCGCCTCGCCGCGGAATCCCAGCGTGCGGATCGCCAGCAGATCGTCGTCCGGCATTTTCGAGGTCGCGTGCCGCTCGACGGCGAGTTTGAGATCGTCGGGCGTCATGCCCGCGCCGTCGTCTGCGACACGGATCAGCCGCCGCCCGCCGCCGTCAGTGAGGATGTCGATGCGCCGCGCCCCGGCGTCGAGCGCATTCTCGACGAGTTCCTTCACTACGCTTGCGGGGCGCTCCACCACCTCGCCGGCGGCGATGCGGTTGATCAGTCCTTCGCTGAGCTGGCGAACGGGCATGGTGAGGATCGCCGCCTAATCCGCTAACGGCTTCGCCTGGCGCAGGCTCTTGATATCGCCGCGGCGCTTCTTGGCGTCGATCCGTCGTTCGCGCGAGCCCGCGGTCGGTTTCGTAGGCCGGCGCGGCTTGGGCGCGATTGCCGCCTGCCGGATCAGCGCGATGAGGCGTTCGCGCGCATCGTCGCGATTACGTTCCTGCGTGCGAAAGCGCTCAGCGGTGATGACGAGAACGCCCTCGCGCGTCAGCCGCCGTCCGGCGAGACGGGCGAGCCGCGCCCGCACCGCCTCCGGCAGCGAGGGCGAGCGGAGCACGTCAAAGCGGAGTTGCACCGCGGTCGCAAGCTTGTTGACGTTCTGTCCACCCGGACCGGACGCGCGCACGAACGTCTCCGAGAGCTCGCGCTCATCGATGCTGATCGTGCGGTTGACGCGAATCATGGCGTTTCTGCTCGATGCCGCTGTTCAAGCTTGGCCGGTCAGATAGCGTTTGGCCAGCACCTTGCCTTCCTCCACGGCCGGCTGATCGAACGGATCGATGTCCAGCAGGCGCGCGGCGATGATCGTCTCCAGCATGAAATGCATGAGGAGTTCGCCCAAGGAATGCTCGTCGATTCTTTCGACATGAATGGTGCGCACGGGGCAGCCGTTCTTAGCGAGCGTCTCGACGGTGGCGCGTCCCTGGGCCGCAACGAGGTCCCCGACCGTCTTGCCGCCGAGCGCGTCTTCGCCCATGCGCGCCGCAAGTTCCGGATTGATGCGCGGTCCGCGTCCCGCCGTGCCGGTGGTGATCACCGTGAACAGCTTGTCGCGCGGTCCGGCGATGAAAAGCTGCAATTGACTGTGCTGGTCCACCGGTCCGAGGGCGGCAAGCGGCGTCGTCCCTCGTCCCGCTTTGCCAAGACTTTCCGCCCAACGCTGCACATACCACTTGGTGAATCGCTCCAGCCGGTCGGCGTAAGCCATCAGCACGGAGAGGCTTTTGCCTTTGGCGGCGAGCGCGATTGCGAGCGCCGCCCCGCAAGCGGCGGGAACGTCTTCGGGGGCGCGGCCATCGAGGACGCTGGCGAGGGAAACGGCTGCGCCCGCCCGGATCGCTTCGATGTCGAGCCCGAGCACGGCGGCGGGCAGAAGACCGACATTCGTGAGCACGGAAAAGCGCCCGCCCACGCCAGGGTCGTGATCGAGGAATGGGACCTTGAAGGGGCCGAGAAGCGCCCGGAGCGGATTGCGCTTTCCGGGCGTCTCCGGCTCGCTGATCGCCGTCAAGAATTCAGGCGCGCGCGCTGAAAGGCCGTTGCCTTCGAGCGCGGCAAGCACCGCCGCCGTCTGCATCAAGGTCTCGGCGGTGGCGCCGGACTTGGAGATTGCGACGAAGCGGGTCGTCTCGAGCGGCAGGCGCGATAACAAGCCGGAAAGGGTCTCCGGATCGAGGTTGTCCATGAAGTGCACGCGCGGCTCGTTGCGGAACATGCCGAGTCCGGGAATGCCGTAGCCGGCGAGCTGGGCGAGCGTCTGGCCGCCGAGGCTGGAGCCGCCGGCGCCCAGGAAGACAACGTCGCTTGCGCCCTTGCTCAATCTTTCCGCCGCGCGGGTGATCGCGCCGATGTCGTCGCGCTTGGCCGGATAGCGCAGCAGAGCAAGCGCGCCGTCCGCGTGCTGCCGCCGGAACCAGTCAAGCGCCGGGGCGCAGCGCGCAAGGGCGGCGTCAAGCTCGGCGCGGCTCGCGCCGGCCTCGCCCAAGCGCTCCGCGCGCGCCTCTTCGATCGATTGCTTGATCGTCATGCCGCTCTCCGCACGCTCTCGCGCCAATCAGAGCCAATGTACCTACGCGAGGCGGGAGCGGGAGGAAAGGGCGGATCAGCCGCCGCTGCGCGGGGGCGCTTGCGAGCGCCCGACCACGGCCACCAGCAATTCGCCGTCGAGCAGCCTCTTGGCCACGCGCTTGGCGTCATCCAGCGACACCGCGTCGATGAGGGCGCTGCGCTTTTCGATGTAGTCGATGCCGAGCTCGTCGAGTTGAATCTGGAGCAGCATGCCGGAAATCTTGCTGGACGTATCGAAACCAAGCGCATACGAGCCCTTGAGATAGGATTTCGCCTTCTCTAGTTCTTCAGCGGTCGGCCCGGCCTCGGCGAGACGCTTGATCTCCTGCTCGACCACTTGCAGCGTGTCGTTCGCGCGTTCGGCGCGCGTCGCGGTCGCGCCGATGAACAAGGCGGCGTGCTTGAGCCAGTGCAGGCCCGTATGCACGGAGTACGCCAATCCGAGCTTTTCGCGCACCTCGCGGTACAGGCGCGAAGAGAACGGGCCGCCGCCGAGAATATGATTGACGATGTAGGCGGCGTAGAAATCAGGGTCCTTGCGCGCCACGCCGAGGCCGCCGAACACCAGCACCGTTTGCGGAACGTCGAGCTCGACGACGATGCGCTGCCCAAGATTCTGCGGCTTTGCGTCGGGCACGGGTTTCAACTCCGGCGTCGCCGGCAGGGAGCCGAACACCGAATCGAGCAGCGTCTTGGCGCTCTCGGCGTCGATGTCGCCGACGATCGTGACCTTCAGCGTGCTGCGCGCGAAAACCTGCCGTGCATAGCTCTTGAGATCGGCTACGGTGATCTGCGGCGCCGATTCCAACGTCCCCTCGATCGGCCGGCCATAGGGGTGTTGAGGAAAGGCGGCCTGCCACCAGCGGCGATTGGCGATGTCGTTCGGATTGGTCGTTTGCCGCCGCAGATGCGAGAGAATCTGGCTTCTGATGCGTTCGGCGTCGCCATCGTCAAGTCGCGGCGACGTCAATGCGAGTTTGAGCAGTTCAAAGGCGCGGTCGCGATTTTGCGTGAGCGTGCGCAGCGAACCGCGGAAATGATCGCGGCCGGCGCTGAAGCTGAGCTGAACCGCAAGTTCCTGCAATTGCCGTTGGAACGCGCGCGAATCGAGATCGCCCGCTCCCTCGTCGAGCAACGACGCGAGCATGTTGCCCACGCCCGGCCGCTCCGCCGGGTCGGCGTTGGCGCCGCCGAGGAAGGCGAAATCCATGGCGATGAGGGGGACGGACGGCTCGCGCACGAGCCAGGCCTCGATGCCGGCCGGCGAGACGATGCGCTCGATGCGGATGGCGCTGTGCGCCTGCGTCGCAAAAAAGGCAAAGAAGATGGTCGCGAGCGCGGCCAAGCGGGCGGCCAGGGGAGCGGCCTTGGCTCTGATCATGACCCCTTCTCCTCACGCGCCATCCCTTGTTTGACGAGATAGCCGGTGACCGAGCGCTCGCTTTCCAGGTAGCGTTTGGCGACTTCGCGCACCGCTTCGGGCGTCACCTTGCGGATGCGGTCGGGCCGCGACTGCACCTCCTCGACGGTGAGTCCGCTCGTCAAGGCGGAGCCGTAAAGGCGCGCCAAGGAGGTCTGGCTGTCCTGCAGGTAAACGTAATCGGCGACGATCTGATTCTTCGCCCGCTCGACGTCCTCCGGCGGAAAGCCGCGCTCGACGACCTCGGCGATCACCTGATCGAGCGCCTGCTCCAGGCGCGCAAGCGTCACACCCGGCTTCGGCGTGGCGTAGAGGCCAAGCCGCGTCGGATCGAGGCTTGTACCCTGGTACCAGCCGCCGGCGCTGGTGGCCAAGCCTTTGTCGATCACCAGCGTCTGATACATCAATCCGGTCGAGGCGTTGCCGAGCACGTGCGCAAGCACGTCCAACGCCTCGGATTCGCCCGGCGCCGCCGAGGCGTAGGAGGGCACGAGATAGGAGCGCTGCAGGCTCGGCTGCGCCACCCGTGGGTCAGCCAGCGTGACCTGACGATAGGAGACCGGTTTCGGCTCCTGCGGGCGCAGGCGGCGCGGAACGTCCGCGCGGCGTTCGACCTTGCCATAGGTCTTCTCCGCGAGCGCCTTGACCTCGTCGACGGTCACATCGCCGGCGACGACCAGCACCGCGTTATTGGGCGTGTAGAAGCGGCGATAGAAGGCGAGCGCGTCCTCGCGGTCGAGCTTCTCGATTTCTTGACGCCACCCGATCACCGGGTGGCCATAGGGGTGGTTGAGATAGAGCGCGCCCAGCACCTGCTCTCCCAAGCGCGCGGAGGGATCGTTGGCGACGCGCATGTTTTGCTCTTCGAGCACGACGTTGCGCTCCGGCAACACGTTGTCGTCGGTCAACACGAGTCCGGTCATGCGGTCGGCCTCGAATTCCATCATCATCGGAAGGAACTCGCGCGCCACTCTCTGGAAGTAGCCGGTATAGTCGTTCGAGGTGAAGGCGTTTTCCTGACCGCCGATCGCGGACACCGTCTGCGAGAAACGCCCCGCCGGGTTCTTGGCGGTGCCCTTGAACATCAGATGCTCAAGAAAATGAGCAAGGCCGGATTTGCCGGGGGTCTCGTCGGCGCTGCCGACCTTGTACCAGACCATGTGCGTGACGACAGGCGCGCGATGATCGGGGATGACAACGACCTGAAGTCCGTTTGCGAGGCTGAACTGGGCAACGTCGCCGAGCGAAGCTGAGCGGGCGGGCGCATTGGCTGCGCATGCGAGCGCGGCGGCGAAAAGAAAAGCGCGGAAGGACGCAAGCAAATCGGGGCTCTCCGGTGGAGGGAACGCGACATTAAATGCGTATGTGGCAGCAATAGGAGCAGCCCCGCCCATGCGCAACAGGGCTGCCGTCACATTCGGGTGACACGCCTAACAGGCTGATGAAAAAGTATTCGTGGTCATTCCGGGGTGCGCCGAAGGCGCGAACCCGGAATCCAGCCACATTGTTTTTCTTCGTGTTTCTGGATTCCGGATCGCCGCTTCGCGGCGTCCGGAATGACAACCGAGAGTTTTTCAGCAACCAAATTCAAATGGATTGAGCAAATCCCGATCGCAAAAGCGGTTTCCACTTTTGCGGGATTTGCTCAGAGGCTCGAAAAATGGCGGAGTTCAGGAGCGCCGACGCCTGATCCGGAGCGACGCCAGCCAGCTAACGCGGCGCGGTCTGCGTGTCCTTTACCTGCGGCATATCGAGCGTGGACGTGTTCTTCTTGGCGTTGACGCCGTAAGGCTGCGCAGGCGAGGGCGTGAGATAGCCGGAAGGAGGCTGGACCAAGCTCGTGCGCGGCGGCTCGCCTTCGAACTTCGCTTGCTCCTCCTTATAGCCGAACAGTGAACCCCAGATGTCGGTTCCGCCGCCAAGTTCCGACGGCCGCAAAGGCCTACCCGAGTCCGGCTCGCTAACTGACGTAGGCCCGTCGGAGCGCGCGCCGGAGCCGCTCCTCGCCGCCCGGCCATTTCGGAGTTCATCGGGCCGGAGCGGCCGGCCTGGATCCTCCAGCTGGGTGATTGTTTTCGGGCGCGAATTGTTCGACGCTTTCTTGCGCTGCGCCTTGTCGGGGTCCTTCGGCCAAGCCGGATTGTTGGCGAGCGTGGTCTGGTCCGGCGGCGGCAGATCGCGCGTCGGCGGAATGACGAGCGGCGAGCGCTCGCGATACTTGATGTCGCCCGCCTCGCCGGTCAGGCCTTGAAAGAAGTTGGTGATGATCTTCTGCTCGAAGCTCAGATCGTCATCTTGCTCGTCCTCGTCCTGAGCGAACGTCGCCGTTGATCCAAAAACGATCCCCGCGCAGGCGAGCGCGGCAACGACCAGCCATGGCGACCGCGGACGAATTGCAGTGTCCGGCATGAAATGTCCCCCAGCTCTGACCCGACGCCCGATCGGCATTGTCGCGCCGATCAGGGCGCTTTTTTGGCGCTCCCGCCGAAAAGGGACTCATACAAGAGACCGGCCGCCCCGGCAACGATGGCCGCATCCGCCAGGTTGAACACGTACCAATTGAAGTGAATCGTGGCGGTGGTGACGTGGAGCAACACGAAATCGGCCACTGCTCCGTAGGCGATGCGATCGATGGCGTTGCCGATCGCCCCGCCAATGATCAATGCAAGCGAGAGCGCCGTCAGGCGCGACCGCGTCTCTTTCAGCCACCATCCGAGCAGGACGACGGCGATCGCCTTGACGGCGACGAGACTCCAGCGTCCAAGCTCGGTGTTCTGTTGGAACAGGCCGTAGCTGATGCCGTAGTTCCAGGTGAGGACGAGATCGAGAAAGGGCGTGACCGCAACGATCCCGCGCTGTCCCAGGTCATAGATGAACAACAGCCAGATCTTCGTCGCCTGATCGAGCGCGGCCGTGAGGCCTAGGACAAGCAATCCGGCCCGCGCAAACGACCCGCTCGCTGCTCCGCGCGGGCTCACTGCGCCGCCCGGCGCCGGGCGTCCCATTCCCGCAAGGCCTGCGCGTCGCGCGGGCTTACGTCCGGATAATCCGGATCGCTGCCGACGCTCGGCAGGATCTTCCAGGAGCGTGCGCATTTGCGCCCCTGCGCGCGCCGCACTTCCACCGCGACGCCCGGGATCTCGTCCATGCGGAACGCCTCAGCCGGCCCCTCGCCCGCGGCGATGGTCGCCGCCGACGTGATCGCGATTTCGGCCATATCCACCCCTTCCATGGCCGACGCCAGCGCAGGCTCGGCGATATGGATGACGGGGGCCGCCTCGAGCGAGGCGCCGATGGTCTTCGCCGCCCGCGCGATCTCCAGCGCGCCCGTGACGACGCGCCGCACCTGCCGCACCTTCCGCCATTTCTCCGCAAGCGCCTCGTCGCGCCAGGCTCGGGGAATGGCGGGGAATTCCTCGAGATGCACCGAGTCCGCCGCGGAATCGCGCTCAAGCCACGCCTCCTCCGCCGTGAAGCACAGGATCGGCGCGAGCCACGTCGCCGTGCAGCGGAAGATGTGGTCGAGCGCGGTCAAGCAGGCGCGGCGCGTGAGCGAGGAGATCGGATCGCAGTACAGCGCATCCTTGCGGATGTCGAAGTAGAAGGCCGAGAGATCGACGGTCATGAAGGCGTTGAGCGCCGCGAACAGGCGCTTGAAATCGTATTCGGCGTAGGCCGCGCGCACCAGAAGGTCGAGCTCGGCGAGCCGATGCAGCATGAGCCGCTCAAGCTCCGGCATCGCCGCGTGCGCGACGCGCTCCTCCTCGCGGAAATGCGCGAGATTACCGAGCATCCAGCGGATCGTGTTGCGCAGCTTGCGGTAGGTCTCGACCGTGGTCTTGAGGATTTCCGGGCCGATGCGCAGATCGTCGGCGTAATCGGAGGCCGCCACCCACAGGCGCAGGATGTCGGCGCCGGATTGCTTCATCACGTCTTGCGGCGCGACCACGTTGCCGAGCGATTTCGACATTTTGCGGCCGTGCTCGTCGAGCACGAAGCCGTGCGTCAGCACCACGTCGTAGGGCGCCGTTCCGCGCGTGCCGCAGGATTCCAGAAGCGAGGAATGGAACCAGCCGCGATGCTGGTCGGAGCCCTCGAGATACATCACCGTGTCCTCGCCGCCGTCCTTCCTGCGCTTGATGCCGGCGAGCGAGGGGAAATGCTTGGGGTCCTCCAGCACGAAAGCGTGGGTCGAACCAGAGTCGAACCAGACGTCGAGAATGTCGTCGACCTTCGTCCAGGCGGAGGGATCGTCGACGAGGCCGGCGAGGAAACGCTCGCGCGCGCCGTCCCGGTACCAGGCGTCCGCGCCTTCTCGCGTGAAGGCCTCGGCGATGCGCGCATTGACGCGCTCGTCCTTGAGGATTTCCGCCGAGCCATCGTCCGTTTCGCGCACAAACACGGCGATGGGCACGCCCCAGGCGCGCTGGCGCGAGATGACCCAGTCGGGCCGCTGCGCGATCATGCCCGTGATGCGGTTCTCGCCCGAGGGCGGCACCCAGCGCGTCGTCTTGACGGCGGCGAGCGCGCGCGCGCGCAGCGTCTTGGCCGTTATTGCCTCGTTGCTTGCTGCAAGCTGCTCCCTCCCCCCTTGAGGGGGAGGGTTGGGGAGGGGGGTGGAAACCTGCACTTGTGCCCGCAATGCCCCCCCTCCCTGTCCCTCCCCCGCAAGGGGGGAGGGAACGCTAGAAACGCCGCCCAATACGAACGGCTTGTCCATGGCGATGAACCATTGCGGCGTGTTGCGGAAGATCACCGGCTTCTTCGAACGCCAGGAATGCGGGTATTGGTGCCTCAGCCGCCCGCGCGCGATCAGCATGCGCGCATCGATCAGCGCCTTGATCACCGCCTCGTTGGCGTCGCCCTTGTCGCCTTTCTCGGTGATGACGCGCCTGCCGGCGAAGCCGGGCGCCTGCGCGGTGAAGAAGCCGTGCGCATCGACCGTGTAGGGAATGGCGGCGCTGACGTGATCCTTCTCCAAGGCGGCGGCGTGCGCGGTCCAGACGTCGAAGTCCTCGCGTCCATGGCCGGGCGCGGTATGCACGAAGCCGGTGCCGGCGTCGTCGCTGACATGCTCGCCCTCGAGCAGCGGCACGACGAACTCATAGCCGCCGCCGAAGCCCCGCAAGGGATGAGCGCAGCCGAGCGCGGCCAGGTCGCTCGGCGGCGCGTCTTGCACGCGCTCGAAGGCGGCGACGCGCGCCTGCTTGAAGACGTCCGCGGCCAGCGCATCGGCGAGAATGAGCAGCTCGCCCGGCCTGGCCCAATTATCCTCCGGCGCTTCCGTCACGCGGTAAAGCCCGTAGCGAATCTTCGCCGAATAGCTGATCGCGCGGTTGCCCGGAATCGTCCACGGCGTCGTCGTCCAAATGACGATCGATGCGCCGGAATAGGCGGTGGTGAGCGTGTCGAACCGCTCGCCTTTGGCGAATCGAACGGGGAACTTCACCCACACCGTATCGGACGTGTAGTCCTCGTATTCGACCTCGGCCTCGGCGAGCGCGGTCTGCTCCACCACCGACCATATCACCGGCTTCGAGCCGCGATAGAGCTGCC
>WBZO01006575.1_pt1 | contig 11201 bp, 9 predicted proteins | sample 5204261 | NCBI WGS metagenome assembly WBZO01 (sample SAMN12412400, study PRJNA552823) | activated sludge metagenome | isolation source: activated sludge from anammox sidestream of wastewater treatment plant... | place: USA: North Carolina | collected 2017-09 | reverse complement strand
ATGTTATAGATCTTAATGATATGAGGGTAAGCAAAGTTCAATATCTTTTCCTGATTTTGAGTGTTTTTATTAGTATTCAATCTTTTGCCACTAATCCAGTATTTTCAAATATCAAAACATCAAATGAACAGTTTAAATTCGGTAATTTTCAGCAAGGATTAGCATCAGCACTTAAAGCGCTTGAACTAGCAGAGAAATCAAATATTCCAAAAGACTTAATGCATGCTAATTTACAAGTAGGTGTAGCGCATTATTATATCAACCAAGCCGATAAACCTACTATTTTAAAATATTTTTATAAGTCACTTGTGTTGGCTGAGTATTTACAAGCCGATTCTTTACTACCAATTTTGTATCATAATATAGGCTCGATGTATGTAGAACACAGCCAAGTCGATTCGGCTGAAAAATACATGGAGAAATCGTTACAAATATTTTTACAGAATAAAAAATACTCACAAGCATCAAGAGCAAATGCAGTCATAGCTGAGATGTATTTAAATAATCCCAAAGTAGTACATCGTTCAGTTGTGTTTATTAAAAACGCCGTGCAATACGCTTTATTATCAAACGACTCAGCTGCTATTGCGTTTGCTCTTGTAAAACAAGGCTTGTATAACTATGTCACCAAAAATTACAAAGAAGCGATTAAACATTTTGATAGAGTAGAGAAAATATATTCATTCTTAAAAAATAAACAGGGCTTGTTATACGTAACTCGATTAACAGCAATGTCGTATGCCGAACAGTATCATCCTTTTATTAATAAGGTTTATGATAAATATTATGATTTAAGAGATTCAATTTTTAAAGAAGAAACAGCCAGCCAAATAGCTGAATATCAAACCAAATATGCCACTGAGAAGAAAGAACGTGAAAATAAAATATTGCAACAAGAAAATAAAATTAAACATCAGCAATTAAACACACGAAACAAAACCATATTTACTTTAGTGCTCTTAATTTTATTAATTGTAGCCTTTGTGTTGTGGAGATTGAATGTTATTAATTTAAAAAAGAAAAAACAAGAAATAGAAGCTCTTAAGAAAATTGAAGATGAAAGAAATAGAATATCTAGAGACTTACATGATAATGTAGGCTCAATGGTAAGCTTTGTCAACACCAAAATAGATTGGATTATTAAGAATAAGTCTATTGATAATGAATTATTAGGCGATTTATCACTAGTAAAAGATAATGCCAAGGAAATATTAGAAGGATTAAGAGATTCCATTTGGACATTGAGTTCTGTTTCAATTACCAATTTTGAACTCGTTGATAAATTAAAACCATATATTAAAAGTCATTTATTAATTCCATATACCATACAAGATGAATTGATAGATGAAATTGTGATGAATAATGAAGTTGTATTGGCATTGTATCGTTCGTGTCAAGAAATAATTAATAATATGAATAAACATAGTGGTGCTGATAAAGTGGAGATTCGATTTTTCAACATGAAAGATATGAAGTTAGGGATAGAGTTTTATGATAATGGTGTGGGAATACAAGCTAATGATTGCTTAAAAGAAAACCATTATGGCATTAGAAATTTAAAAGCGAGACTCCATGAAATACAAGCAAAATTTGAGATTCTTCCCGTAGAAAAAGGTACATTAATTAGAATTTTAATATAGTGCAAATGAACTATTTTAATAATAAAATAGATAATTGAACTTTACAGTATGATTAAAGTAGCTATAGTTGATGATAAATTTATTAATCGGAGTGATCGCAAACTTGAATTAGAACATTCGGGTGTTATAAAAGTAGTGTTTACTGCGCAAAATGGACTAGAGTTTCTGGAGAGGATGAAGGAACTAAATAGGAATGACTTACCAGAAATAGTTTTGATGGATATTGATATGCCAGAGAAAAATGGTATTGAAACTGTTAGAGAAGCTAAAGTGATTTATCCTGAAATTGAATTTTTGATGCTTACGGTTTTTGATGAATATGATAAAATATTTGAAGCCATTAAAGCTGGTTCATCTGGTTATTTATTAAAAGATGAAAGCTCAGATACGATTATCAATTATATTGAGCAGGTTAAACAGTTTCAAACGGTTCCTATGAGTCCAAGTGTTGCTCGTAAAGCTTTAAAATTATTATCGTTAGAATATACTACCAATCAAAACAAACAAACCACCGAGCATAATTTAACACCAAGAGAGATTGAAGTTTTAAAAGGTTTAGTAAATAGTTTAGATTATAAAGAGATTGCCGAACAATTAATGGTAAGTCCTAATACGGTGAGAAATCAAATTACAAGCATTTATAAGAAACTTCATGTATCAAGTAAACTAGATGCTGTAAAAATTGCCCTAAAAAAAAATATTATTTAAAATTAGTGCATTTGCACTATTTGAATTGCTAGACTAAAGTCAGACCTTTACATAAAACATTAATTTTATGAAAAAACATCTACTTTTTGCAATATTTGCACTTACCTGTGCATCAATTTTTGCTCAACCAACAACCCACAGTGTAATGCCTGCTATAGGTACTGTGTATAGTTTAAACTCAGTTAGCGGTGCCATTGTGCATGCAGCGGGAGGAAATGGGCAGACTTGGAATTTTAACCCTTTGGCAAATTCGGTTACACTAACTTACTCAATCATCCCATTATCAGCTACCTCAGCGACTGATCAAGCCACTTTTCCGGCAGCCAATTATTTCCGTTTAAAATCAGTAGGAAGTATGACTGTTGGCTTAGATTTTCTTCACATTCAATCTGATCGCTTGATTGAACTTGGGGAAAAAGGATCGGGAGGAAACTACAACATGAAACCTGTGCCATATACAACATACACTTTTGCGATGAATGTTGGAAGCACACACGTATCAACCTATACAACACCAGTAGGCACAACCACGCGAACAGTTAAATGTGATGGAACCGGAACACTTACAACTCCCTTTGGTACTTTTAACAATGCTTTACGATTAAAAACATATAATATTGGTGATCTAGACACACTCTTTTCGTATTACGATACGCAACCGACCATGAGATTGCAATTACACTACGTTCGTAAAGGAGATAATTCCATTACCAACAAATTTGTATACGATTACAACTATTCTCCAACATTAGTGAATGAGATGATTCAAGGTGATCACACATTATCTGTTTTTCCTAACCCAACAAGCGGAGTATTTAACATTCAAGGAATTGAAGTAAATTCGCATGATCGCATCTTTGTGTATAATTCCCTCATGCAAAAGTGTTATGAATTGGAATTAACAACAACGCAAATATCGCTTGAAGATCTTCCACCCGGAATTTACTTTATTGAGCTCAGGTCTAAAAATGGAATCAAAACACAAAAAGTTTTAAAGCAATAGTTTTAAAGGATTTTTGTATAAAATAGGTACTTCACAAATTTATACAACAGATAAAATAGATGTGCTTAAAATGGTCATACAAACATCTGATTTAAATTAGTGCATTTGCACTATTTTAAGTCTTATTCATAAATCTGATTTTTGCTAAAACTAATTAATATTATTATGAGAAAAATTATTTTAACTATCGCGAGTACGATGTTATTATCAATGCAAGTATTTGCGCAAGACGCACAGCAAGCTTTAATAGAAGCGGTTCAGGCTAAAAACTTTGATGCTGTAAAAAAAGTTGTAGAACAATTAGGGGCAGATGTAAATAAGCCCTATAAAAACCCAGCCATGGGAAAACCATACGCATTGCATGTAGCATGTATGGTAGCTAGCCCATCAATCGAAATTGTACAATATTTATTAGATAAAGGAGCTAAATTGGATGTTGAGAATAGGTTCGGACTTTCTCCATTAGGCTGTTTAGTTTCTAGCTATGATTCTACAAATCGTCTATCTATTTTTAAGTTATTAGTAGAAAAAGGAGCAGACATTAACCATGTCAGTAATGGTGGAGGCTCTGTATTGGGTTATGCATGTGAACGTGGTTTAATTGAAATTGTGAAATTATTGGTAAATAATGTAAAAGATGTTGATGCAAGAAAGAATGGAATGTCAAATACACCCTTAATGTATGCAGCTACGAGTCAAAGTGATAATAAAAATCAAATTGTAGATTTATTATTAGCAGCAGGAGCTGATCCTAAAGAAGAAAGAAAAGTTGTACAGGGAGCTACGGGTACTTTTGTAAATAAAACAGCAGCTGATATGGCACAAGAAAAAGGATACTCAGATTTAGCAAGTAAATTACGAGGTGCCAGAAAGATTAAAGTTAAACGTTAATTAATTTGTAATTTGAGTTATGAAAAAAAAGTCGATAATAATATTTTTATTTGCTACATCAGTTCAACTTCAAGCACAATGTTTAATTGAGAAAGTAAAGAAACTTGATTTTTTTATTGCAAATAGAAATTGGGAGTTTACTGCAGTTCATCGAGATGGGGTGCATGAATTAAATACCAAAATGGGTGTAGACACACTTTCCTTAGTGTCATGGTGTAAAAATGATACCATGTATATGACAAGAAAGCCTTTTTTAGTGGATGAAAAAAATAATAATTGGTGGATTTATGGTGTACAAAAAATTCCAATGAAACTGGAGATTGGTCAATCCATAGATCCTCACTCAGACTTTTCAATCATGTCAGATGTTACCAAAGAAGGAAGAAGTGATGTTAAAACAATGAAATCGGATTGGGATGGAGGAAATACCATTACTACTACAATTCGTACTTTTAATGTAGCCACTAAATCTACAGTGAACATGAATTCCGAAATGATTTCAGGAATGAATTCAAAGGTTATAGCTTATGAAGATATAACCATAGGTGATAAAATATATAAAGCCTATAAAATTGATTATGAGATTTGGATTAAGCAAGGTTACAAAATAAAATTCGAGTACGATTCAAAAGGCATGAACTCTTCCGATGCCAAACAAGTAGCTGAACAAAACAAGAGGATTAATGATAAACTTGAGAAAAATATTAATAAAAACTTAAAAGGTTATACTAATAGTAAAGGATACATTGTAATGCCACGAACAGATTGGTTTGTTCCTGGGCTTGGTTGGGTTAGAGCACATACATTTGACTCTCAGAGAATATTTGAGAAAGATAAAGCTTATGTGTCAAATATAATTTGTAACTAAATTAATATAAACATCAAAAATCAAAACAATGAAAAAATCAACAATTTTAAGTCTTGCAATTGCATTTTGTCTCACTAGTGTATCTGTCATTTCATGTAAAAAGAAAGACAACACAGAACCTGAACAGGAAACACCAAATACTCCAGGTGGAGGAGGTGGTGGTGGAACCTCAACTCCTACTGTAAATTTTATTAGTATAGTTGGAGGTTCTACTTATCATTTAGATTCAATTCAAGTTGGTGGATATACAGGAGCTACACAAACATATCGACAAAGAGGATTAGATACAGCAGATTTGAATACTGGATTAATTGTGGATATGTATGGTTCATTATCAGCAACTACTGGAACATATAACATTTCAAATATTGGATACAATAGTGGACAGGCTTACTTAGCTATTACTATATCAAATGGAAGCGGTGGTGTTACTTCTGTTGTTGGAACATCTGGGACATTAACCGCATCTATTGTTGATGGAAAATTTAATACATCTTTTACTAATGCTGTGTTTCAATCGAGTGGTGGTTGGCCTATTACTACCTATACGGTGAGTGGTTCATTAAGAAACCCATAACTTTTATTTATTTTTTCCGTTTTATTACTAGATGTGGTTTTTAACCGCCCACTCTTTAGCAAAGTAGCTTAATATTATTGAAGCACCGGCACGTTTCATACTTAATAAAATTTCATCACGCACGCGTTCACCATCTATCCAACCTTTTTGTGCGGCTGCTTTTATCATGGAGTATTCGCCACTTACATTATAAGCCGCAATTGGTAAATCAAAATGTGTGTTCAAATCTTTAATAACATCTAAGTAACTAAGAGCTGGTTTTACCATTAAAAAATCAGCACCTTCTTCGGTGTCAAGTTGGGCTTCAATTAAGGCTTCTTTGCTATTGGCCGGATTCATTTGATACGTTTTTTTATCGCCAAATTTTGGGGCGCTATCAAGCGCATCTCTGAATGGGTTATAAAAAGCGCTTGCATATTTTGCAGTATAACTCATTATGGATACATCTTCATGTCCTGCATCATCTAAAGCTTCTCTAATATATCCAACACGACCATCCATCATATCACTAGGACCAATAATATCAATACCGCAATCAGCTTGTGCCACCGCCATCTTAGCTAATATTTCTAATGTTTTATCATTTAAAATTTTACCTTTTTCAACATAACCATCGTGCCCATCACTACTGTATGGATCCATCGCTACATCTGTCATAATACATGCTTCAGGAAATTTCTTTTTTATTAATGTTAGTGTTTTAAGGTACACACCATTTTTATTTAAACTTTCAGAAGCGATTTTGTCTTTTAATTTCTCGTTAATACTTGGAAACACATCAAAAGCTTTAATGCCTACTTTCATACAGCTTTCTATTTCTTTAAGTAGTAAGTCTGGGCTAAAGCGATAAATACCTGGCATAGATTTTACTTCTATTTTTTTGTTTTTACCATCAATTAGAAATAATGGATAAATAAAATCATGAACAGATAGATGGTTTTCTTGAACCATGTTTCGAATAACAGCAGATTTGCGATTTCTTCGAGGGCGATGTGTAATCATAGTGTCTTAATTATGAGTGAGACAATGTATTCATTTTTAATTCTTGTTTAATACCAAGATACATAATATATATAGCAATGGCAATAATTAGATGACTCAAATCCATGTGATTGAACCATACTGAAATTGCCAATTTCAAAACATGGCATACTATAGCAAGCACTGCTACACCAATACCAAGTAACATGTGTTTACTTAATTCAGATTTTGAATGTTGATAATTAACATATTCTAAAATACTAACTGTAACTATAAGTCCTATAGCAGAGTGTATCTCTACCACCACAAATGAATTGAAATAGAAGAGTAGAATAAATGCTAATATTACTTCAATGCTATTTAGTATAATCAATAAGTTTACAGTATTTGGTTTAAATAACGACTTAGTGTGTGAAATAGCGGCAAACTGTGCAAAAATAACACTTGCAATGCCCGTAACCCAACCAAAAATCTTAGCATTAAAACTAAAAGCGTATAAAAATGCGTGGCCAATAACGGCTGAAACCAAAGTGGATAAACCTGTAACTAACAAAAACCAGCGGTATAAATTCACACTTTTGCTAGATGTTGAAGTAGAAGTCTTAAAGAATGCAAACACACAAACACACACTACTATTAAATCTGTTAAAACCGTGATAGGTTCGTCTATTCTTATATTACTTAAATAAATGGTTGGATTTTGATAGGGTATCATTTTAAAATCTATAAAACATTTAATACCGCTCTAAATAATCCAAGGTCATCAAATGAATAAGGTTTTTGAATCTGTTCGGCTTTTATTTTTCCTTTTACAATTAGTGTTTTTTCGGTGCTTTCGCCCATAGCAATAATTTTATGATGTGATAAAATCTTGTTCTTTTCTAAATAAGATTCTACATTACTTGGACTAGTAAATACTAAGATGTCAGTATTTTCGGCAACGTTATGTGCTATTTTAAGTGTGGCATAAATAGGTAAGTCCACCAATTTATCTTGTTTTGCAAATTGCCATTGTATGGTACGCATACTTTCTCTTGCAATCGGAAACACCACTTTGCCAGAGCCAACACGTGCTGCAAATTGTTTTCCAACTAATTTTGTATCTGTACTGGTTCCAATAAAATCAGCTCTTTTTCCGTATTGACGCAAGGCTTGAGAGGTGCCTGTGCCCATACACCCAATTTTAGTAGTTCCAATATCAGGGTTTTGCATAAAGAAAAACTCAACCGCATGTTTGCTACTAAAAAACAACCAATCGCTTTTTGGTAATTCTTTAATCGTCAGTTTCTTCATTTCAATAAGGCTTTTATTTTCTACATTAAACCCTAAATTTTTTAACCACAAATTAAGATTTCCGCTTTCGGTCTCATCTCTTGATATAAATACATTTTTAGAAGAAATACGATGGATATGTTCAACAATTTTCTCAGGTAAATCTTCTGTATTGGTAGTTTCATAATACAATTGCTTAGGTTGCGTATTCCAAGCTTCTGCTACTGATACATGAACTTTAAAAACTTTTCGATCGTGTTCGTTTAATTCCACATCACAATAAGCACCCAGAGGTAATTGGCAACCACCATCTAATAAATTTAAAATACGCCTTTCAATATTAATGTTGATCATCACGTCATAATCGCAAATAGTATCAAATACATCGCTGAGTTTGTAATCATCTTCTCTAATTTGCCAAGCTAACACACCTTGTGCAGGTGCAGGAATAAATTCAGTTGGGTCGAGTTGTGTTACTGTAAATTCTGATAAGTCAATTTCTAATCTTTCAAGTCCTGCTGCAGCTAAGATAATGGCATCAAATTGCCCTTCTCGTAATTTATTTATTCGTGTAGGAACATTGCCCCGTAAGTCTGCTATTTCAACATCCGGACGAAAAGCAAGTAATTGCGATTTTCGACGCGCAGATGAAGTACCGACTTTTGCATTTTTCTTTAAGCCGAATTTTTGTGTAGTGTCCTCGCATTCATCTCGCATTATTAACCAATCAGCTGGGTTTTCTCTATTGGATACACCTGCAACTATTAAACCATCTGGATTTTCGGTAGGTAAATCTTTATGCGAATGCACAGCTACATCTATTGTTTTACTGAGTAGGGCTTCTTCTAGTTCTTTAGTAAAAAATCCTTTACCTTCTAATTTATCAAAACTGGTATTCCATTCTTGTGTCCTGTCGCCTTTAGTTTCAATAATTTTAATTTGAACTTCGTGTCCTTTTTCTTCGAGCAGTGCTTTAGTATAATTTGCTTGCCATAGTGCTAGTTCACTGCCTCTTGTACCAATGGTAATCATACGTTGTGTTTAAAATTAGAGGCTACAAGATAGTGAATTTTAACTTATTGTAGATAAATATTCGTATTAAACCGTAACTTTATAAAATATTTGACCATGTACTTTAAAACAATGAAAAATAATTCAGATATACGTCAGCAGTTTCCAATTCTACAACGAACTATTAATGGAAAACCTTTGATTTATTTTGATAATGGTGCAACTACCCAAAAACCGAAGCAAGTTATAGATTGTATTGTAAAATATTACAGCGAACAAAATGCTAATATTCATCGTGGTGTACACACCTTAAGTCGCGAGGCTACTATTTTATTTGAAGAAGCACGAAAAGAAGTAGCAACCTTTATTGGTGCTGATGACTCATCTATTGCATTTACACAAGGCACAACAGACAGTATTAATATAGTGGCAAACGCCCTGAATCATCTTAACTTACCAAAAGGTGCTGAGGTGGTGGTTACAGAAATGGAACATCATTCTAATATTTTACCATGGCAATTGTGGTGTGAAAGAAGTAAAGCTCAGTTAAAAGTTATTCCAATTGATAAAGACGGCCGCTTAGTTATTGAGAATTTAGAAACCATAGTGAATGAAAAAACTGCTTTAGTTGCTCTTACCCAAGTTTCAAATACGCTTGGTATTATAAATCCAGTAAAACAAATTATTAAAAACATAAAGTCCATTAGCCCTAAGACATTAGTGTTAGTAGATGGAGCACAATCTACCCCACATTTACAAATTAATGTAAAAGATATGGATTGTGACTTTTTTGTATTTAGTGGTCATAAAATGTATGCGCCTACTGGTGTTGGCGTTTTATATATTAAGCAGCCCCTAGGCGAAACATTACCTATTTTCCGAACAGGAGGTGGAGTCATTAAAACAGTAACGTTTAGTCAAACAGAATATCTAGATACAATTCAACGGTTTGAACCAGGTACACCTAATATTGAAGGGGTACTTGGTTTAGCAGAAGCTATTAGATTTATCAATGCAGTAGGCATCCAGAATATTTCCGCACATGAACATCAATTATTAGAACTAGCTTCAAAAAGATTAAATGATTTACCCGAAATAGAAATTTATGGTAATATTGATGTAAAGGAGAAAGCAGGAGTTATCTCATTTAATGTAAAAAATGCTCATCCGTTTGACGTAGGCACCTTACTTGATAAATATGGAGTGGCTGTTCGTACTGGTCATCATTGTACACAACCTTTAATGCACTGTTTAAATATACCTGGAACCATTCGAGCATCGTTTGCTATATATAATACAGTTGATGAGGTTGAGCAATTTATTGAATCGCTTAAAAAATCTATTCGTTTATTGAGTTAATATTTTTTTCTGTAAATAATGAAAACATATATTTTTATTTTATTTGCTTTTATTTTATTTTCCTGTGGTGTAAAAGATGATTACACTAAAAAAGACTCGCCCACATCTGGGAAGGTAACTTTATATTTTGAAGAAGGAATTACGCCACATATTCAAAATCAAATTTTTACTTTTAAATCTATCTATCCACATGCTGATATTACTTTACGCCCGAGTAATGAAAATGAAGCAGTGCAAGCTTTATATAATGATTGCACCAAGGTAATTGCAATTACACGCCAACTTACACAAAAAGAATTAGAACAATTTAAAGCCAAAAATGTCGTGATTGATTTCTCGCCTGTAGCAGGCGATGCTGTCGCTTTAATTGTTAGTAAAAATTTCCCTGATTCTATTATATCCATAAATACTTTAAAAGAAATATTAAATGGAAATGATACGGCTTATAATCATCAAGCTATAACGATTTTATTTGATAATGCTAATTCTGGTTCTACAAAGTATTTAAAGGATTCTCTTTTGCCTAATTCTAATTTTGGTAGTAATTGTTCGGCAAAAAATAATACACTCGAGTTGTTTCATGCAATTCGTAATTCTACAAATATCATAGGTGTTTGCGATTACGCCTGGTTAAGTGATAATGATGATATGAACACCAAAGACATTTTAAAAGGTATAAAAATATTAGCAGTATCAAAAAATCAAACCCATGTGGCTTATATGCCCGATCAGTCTAATATTGCAACAAAAGATTATCCATTAACTAAAACCATCTATATTATTAGGCGTTCGGCTGAGTTTAGTTTGGGTAAAGGCATCGAAACTTTTATAGCAGGAGAAAAAGGACAACTCATGTTTTTAAAACAAGGTCTTCCCCCTTATCGACAAGAG
>WBZO01006573.1_pt1 | contig 11208 bp, 13 predicted proteins | sample 5204261 | NCBI WGS metagenome assembly WBZO01 (sample SAMN12412400, study PRJNA552823) | activated sludge metagenome | isolation source: activated sludge from anammox sidestream of wastewater treatment plant... | place: USA: North Carolina | collected 2017-09 | reverse complement strand
GCCAGTGGTTCATCAAGAAGGATAAAAGACGGCTTGCTGGCAAGGGCGCGGGCAATTTCCACGCGTCTGCGTTCGCCGCCGGAAAGGGTAATGCCCTGAGCCAGGCGCAAATGGGTGATTGAAAATTCTGCAAGCAGCTCATCAAGCTGCGCGCGGCGGGAATCAAGGTTTTTTTCGTGTATCTCCAGAACGGATAAAATATTCTGCTCAACTGTAAGGCCGCGAAAAATAGATGCTTCCTGCGGCAGGTAGCCGATACCCTGTCGCGCCCGCCTATACATAGGCAGTCTGGTAATATCATCACCGTCAAGTAATATCTTGCCGACATCCGGGTTGATAAGCCCGGTTATCATATAAAAACAGGTGGTTTTCCCTGCGCCGTTTGGCCCTAAAAGCCCTACAGCCTCACCGCGCTGCACGCTAAGGCTCACATCACGCACTACCGGTCTTCCGCCGTAGCGCTTGCCTATATGCTCAACTTTAAGGCCGCTGTTGGTTTCAATAAGTCTTACGCCGGAGCTGTTTTCTTGTCCAAAGGCAGTGTTGCTTTCTTTATTTGCTGCGTTTCTGCCAGAATTCTTATTTTTAAAGAGCGATACTATCATAACATAAATCTTTATTTGCTGGAGGATGATTTACCATCAGAATCAGGGATAAATAAGGCTTTTACCCGTTGTTTCTGCTGTCCGGAAATAATTTTGTCAGAGGTAAGCACGCTTTTTCCGGTAGCAAAATCATAAACCAGGTTGTTGCCCTTTAGCACGTTTTTATCCCTTGTTAAAACTACATTGTCATTCAGGAAGATTTTATTGTTCACAACATCATACAGGCCGCTGCTTCCGCTTGCCGTTTCTTCTGGTGTGGAAAGAAATACATTTTTCTCTACAATTATTTTTTCTATAGAATTTTTCTCAGCAGGGGCAGGGGAGGTTTTCTTTTCTTCTTTGGCATTTTTGTTTTTGGCAATAACAGGCTTGCCTTTATCAGAGCTTTTATAAAAAACAGTCATTTTTTCTGATTTCATTTTTACGTCACCTTGTGTGGCAATCACATGGCCGGTAAAGATGGCTTTGTTTTCCTGCTGCAATACCTCTAATGAATCAGAAGTTATTTCAATCGGGGCTTTAGAATTATGGTTGGGAAGCCCAGCGCTGGCTGGGTTTTTTGTAGCGGCAAATGACTGCCCGGAACCTGCAGATAATAAAATAGAAAATATGGTTATTGTAATGGATAATTTTTTCATAAGCATTATTTGTACAACAACATCCTTACCGAACCGTTAAATTTTATAATATTTCCGCGTTCTAAGATAGTAAAACTATCGGCTTCCACCGTTCCGGCGCCGCCTTGCCCTTCCACATGGCTGTTACCCTGCACAAAGCCTTTGCCGATGTCAACATGGGCAGCTTTGGTGCGGAATTGGTATCCCCCTTCATAAAACACCTCAACATTCTGGGAAAGCTCAACTTGTTTGGTACCCATATTCATTTCGCCATAGCCTGAATTAAGAGCCATCCACGCGCCATTATCACTGGTCATTTCCGCATATATTTTATTAAGGGTTACGATATTATTGTCTTTATCTTTTTGCATGCCTGTTTCTGCGATTATAGTGTAAGGGCGGTTATGAGTGTCAACCCCATAATAATGGGGATTTTTCATTATATTCTGCGTTTCTTCAGTTTTCTGGATGCTTGTAAAAATCATCCGCCCGCCATTATCGCTGTTATTGCCGGAAGCAATCCAGATAACCAGTATAATAATACCTATGGCCATCAGTGACAAAAAATTTTTGCCAAACAGAACCAGGCGGGTATATCTTGCCATTGAGGCCATATTTATTCCCTGTTTTTCAGGCGATGCCTGCGCGCAGGCAGTCATGAATATGTAAAATGCCTACAGGTTGTTCATTATCAGTTACAAAAAGGCTGGTAATTGAAAATTTATTCATCACTGCCAGTGCTTCTGCCGCCAGTGCTTGGGGGCGGATAGTAAGTGGTGAGGATTTCATTACTTCTTTTGCCGGTTTTTCCAGCAGATCCGGCTGCATGTTACGGCGCAGGTCGCCATCGGTTATAATTCCGGATAATGTGCCTGATGAAGCGACAACCCCAGCGCAACCAAAACGTTTTGAGGTCATGGTAATAAGCACGTCACGCATTGCGTCATCTTCTTTTACAAGCGGCAGCTCTTCTTCCTTATGCATTAGATCACACACGCGGATGAAAGCCTTGCCGAGCTTGCCGCCGGGGTGGAATACAGAAAAATCCTGTTTGCTGAAGCCGCGGCGCTGCACCAGAGCCACACTTATTGCATCACCCAGCGCTAACATCATGGTGGTGGAAGTGGTCGGAGCACCGGTAACGCAGGCTTCCGGTGTTTCAGGAAGCACCATGGCTATGTCGGCAGCCTCAACCAGCATAGATCCCCTACGCCGTGCCACACCAATAAGCGGAATAGAAAAGCGGTTACAATAAGCAACTATATCGGTAAGCTCGGCAGTTTCCCCGGAATTGGAAAAAGCAAGAACCGCATCATCTTTGCTTATCATTCCCATATCGCCGTGGCTGGCTTCAGCAGGATGGACAAAATGGGCAGGAGTGCCGGTGGATGCCATGGTTGCTGCGATTTTCCTAGCTATATGACCGCTCTTTCCCATGCCTGTTGTGATAACCCGGCCTTTGATTTTTGAAATTGCTTCTACAGTGCTTGCAAATTCTTCGCCCAGCTCTTCCATCAAGGCCTGCATACCTTTTATTTCCTGAGCTATTACAGCTTTGCCATGCCCTATATCTTCGTTTTTATTCGTCATTATATTTATCTCTATAAAGGCTTATATCAGCTATGGGCAAAAATATCCTCATTCTCCCAACCTGCTAAATCCAGCTCTGCCCGGTATGGCAGGAAATCGAAAATTGATTTTGCCAGTTCGCTTCTTTTTTCGCGTGCCAGCATCTCATCAAGTTTTGCCCGCAATTTATGCAGGTGCAATACATCAGAAGCCGCGTAATCTATCTGCTCTGTTGTTAGTGTCTGTGCCCCCCAATATGAGCTTTGTTGCTGCTTTGATACATCGACCCCCAGTAATTCTTTGCAGATATCTTTATATCCATGCTTGTCGGAATAGGTGCGAACCAGTCTGGACGCGGTGCGGGTACAATATATATTATTCAGGGTTATTCCCAGATATTGGCGCATCACTGCAAGGTCAAAACGGGCAAAATGGAAAATTTTAGTACGCTCTTTATCGGCAAGTATTTTTATTAAATTAGGAGCATTATATTCCCCGCTTTTAAACTGCACCAGATGGGCATCGCCATTGCCATCAGAAAGCTGAACCACGCACAGCCTGTCACGCTTATTGTTAAGCCCCATGGCTTCGGTATCAACCGCGATATCCCCATTTATAATAACATCTGGCGGCAAATCGCCTATATGAACGGTATTAGTAATAAAAATTCTCCATCAAAAAAAATTGCTGAATATTGAGCAAATTATGCTGAATTTATAGAGAACAGCAAGCTTTTTCAGCCATAACTATCATATTAACAAAAAAGCACACCATAATCATGTTCATGAAAGTGGTGTGCTTTTTTGGATAAAACTAAATAGTCTTAATTACTGAGCAGGAGCTTCTGCGGTTGCTTCAGCTGCTTCTTTTTTAGCGTGCTTTTTAGCGTGCTTTTTAGCATGTTTTTTAGCATGTTTTTTAACGTGTTTTTGTTCAGCTTTAGCATCGGTTTTAGCATCTGTTGCTTCAGCTTTTGCATCGGCAGCAACAGCAGCTTTAGCATCAACTGCTTCATTAGCATAAGCCAAAGAAACAGGAGCGGTAAGAGCAAGTATAATTGCGGCAGTAGAAAGTAATTTCATAACCATTATCCTTTTGTATAAATTATTTGAAAATTGTTTTTCTTTATTGCGAGTACATAAAATACCCGTAAGCGAGCATAGCATTGTTATGTTGCTTGTTTATCGCTACAACATTACAAATATTTAATGTTGGGGTATATCGGAATCATCTAGGTCATTTTCGATGCTGTCATCTTCTTCTATTGCAGGCGTAGAATAAGAGCCGTTGAACCAGCGTGCAAGGTCAACATCACAGCAGCGTTTTGAACAGAAAGGTTTAAAATCTGGTGACGATTGTTTGCCGCAGATTGGGCATAAGGCGGAAGTCATTGGCGCAGAGCTGCGATATTCTTTGCGTAATCAGAAGCATTGCCGGTAAATACGGCAGAACCGGCAACCAGAACATCTGCCCCGGCCTCGATGGCCAGTTTTGCAGTTTTCGGATTTATCCCACCATCAACTTCCAGATCTATGTTACGCCCAGTTTTATTTATCATGGAGCGTATGGCGCGGATTTTATCCAGTTGCGAAGTAATAAACGACTGTCCGCCAAAGCCCGGATTTACGCTCATTACTAAAATCAGGTCTACGTCATCCATTACATATTCAAGTGCGGAGGCAGGCGTTGTAGGAACTAGCGATACACCGCATTTTTTGCCGAAGGATTTTATCAGTTGCAGGGTTCGGTTAAGGTGCGTGGTGGCTTCGGCGTGAACGGTTATTATATCAGCTCCGGCCTTTGCATAGGCCTCAATGAATTCATCCACCGGCTCAATCATTAAATGAACGTCAAATATTTGTTTGCTGTAAGGTTTGATGGATTTTATCACCACCGGCCCAATGGTAAGGTTTGGCACAAAATGCCCGTCCATAACGTCTATATGGATGTAATCAGCTCCAGCTTCGCTGATTGCTGTAACTTCTTCGCCAAGTCGGGCAAAGTCTGAAGAAAGGATTGATGGGGCTATTTTTATTTTTGTCATGGCGCTTTTATAATGGAAGGAAATTTCTTAAACAACTAAAATGACTATAGCATCAGCGGGAAGCTTGCGCTTCAGGATTTTTTTCTTTTTCCTTCTCGTTTATTTTATCCATCAGGCCTTTGCTGTTTGCGATTGTAAGAAGCACGCCAAGCCCGATACCGGTAGCAGTGAAGCCGATAAGTGCGGAGTCGATCTTCTGGTTTTTGTGGAGACTGTTAAATTTTTTCCAGAAACTGTTTATACCTCGCTCCTCAAGTTCCCCTTTGTAAATATCTGAGTTGTTTTTGTGGAATTTAGGAAGCTCTTCAGCAGTTTTTTTCGCATCATTTGCAATAGAGTTTTTGAAGGTTTCTTTGTTTTCGTTTAGTTTGTCACTAAGGCTCGTGATATTTTTTCTCAGAGTATCGTAAAGCTTGTCATCTACCGATGAAATAAAGGCATAGATACCGGCTGCTGCCGATACCGGGTAAGCAAGAAAACCGGCAGCTTTATTAATAAAGCTGGGTTTTTCCGTTGGTTTTTGTTCTTTTTCATCCATCCCAGCATGTTAACATGGCATTTTATTATGAACAACGCCAGAAAAATTAAAGTTTTGTTACAGTGGGGTGGGAGGTTATCTTATAAGGCAACATATTATTTTTTAATAATAATTGCCGCAAAAAAACCATCCATCCCGCCTGATTCTGACAGGTAAAAAGGCAAAGTGCGGACTTCGCCGCGCCTGGTTATGCATTCCTGCATCCCGCCGATTAATGTCGGAGTTACAGGCTCTAACTCTATATCCTTCCGCTCGGCAAGGATTCTGGTTATCTGTTCCTCGCCTTCCTGCGGTTGCAGCGAGCATACCGAATAAACCAGCTTGCCGCCGGGTTTAAGGATATTCAAGGCATGGTTAAGCAGATTGTGCTGGGTTTCAGCAAGCCTTGCTATATCTTCAGCTTGCTTGTGGATGGCAACGTCAGGGTGGCGGCGGAGCGTGCCGGTGGCGGAGCAGGGGGCATCGAGCAAAATAGCATCCGGCGCAAAGGAAGGCAGCCATTTAGAAGCATCAGTTGTTATATATTCAGCTTGTAATTTCAGGCGGTGGACATTGGTTTTAAGCATAGTTATACGCTCTTTGGAGCGGTCAACCGCTGAAACTTTTGCTCCGGCAGAAGCCAGTTGTGCTGTTTTCCCGCCGGGGGCGGCGCAAAGGTCGATAACACGTTTATCACGCACATCACCAAGCAGTAGGGCGGGTATGGTTGCCGCCATGTCCTGCACCCACCAGCCGCCCTCACTGAAACCTTTTAAATGGGTAATGTTTTTTGCATCGTGCAACCGCACCGAGCCAACCGGCATAACTACGCCGCCCAGCTCCGTTGCCCAGAAAGCAGGATCAGATTTCACGGTTATATCAAGCGGTGGGTCTTTCATGTGCATTTCAGCTATTTTTTTTGTATTCTCAAGCCCGTAAGCATTTATCCATGAATCCCACAGCCATTTGGGGGTATTGAGCAGGGCTGCATCCTGTTTTTCTATGATCTCCTTGCTTTCTTTTATAACACGCTTCAGTACAGCATTTACCAGCCCGCTGAATTTTTCCATTTTCAGCTGCTTGGTCATTTCAACACCGGAATGAACGGCGGCATGTGGCGGGGTTTCCAGCCATACAAGCTGGGCGATGCCAAGGCGCAATATATGGGTGATGCGCGAAGTTTTCGACGATAGCGGGTGTTCAAGGAATTTGGAAATTACTTCATCAATCTGCCCAAGGCGGCGCAGTACGGTTTTTACAAGTAACTGGGTAAAAGCCTTGTCAGACGGGCTCATGGAGGAAAAATGCCTGTCGGCTGCCCATGCGCTGTCCAGCGGTTTGCCTTTGTCAATAGTATGTACAAGGGCGGCAACGGCGCTAAGGCGGGCGTTTGGCGAAGTTTCAGAAGGTGCGTTTTTTTTACTGGTCATTTTTATAGTTATAAAGTTTAATCTGCTATCAGTTTGTTTGTTTTAATAAACTGTTTCAGCAATGGAATATATTATTTTATGGAAAAAGAAAAACAAAAATCGGAAACGGCGGCACAAAAGCCGGAAATTGGTAAAAATAAGCAGGGTATAACCACCAAAAAACCTGAAGAGATTGGCGGGCGCGGCGGGCTTGACCCTTCACGTTTCGGGGATTGGGAAATAGCCGGAAAATGTGTGGATTTTTAAAGATAAGGCGGGAATTATGAAAGTAGCTTTTAAAATTGCTGAAGTAGAAGGGGAAAACAAAGTTAGTTTTAGAGTTGGCGGAGAGAAGCTTTCCATTGATGAAGCTAGTCATGTTGGCTTAATAAATAATGCTGTACGGGAAAATATCGGCTTTGACTACAGTAAGGAAAGTGACTTTGCAATAAGGCATAAGCTAGATGAAAAACAATTGGGGAAATTTGTAAAATATTTAGGCAAAAATAATATCGAATTTGAAGTAAGTGACGTTTCAGAGCTTTCTACAAAACTGGATGCAGCGTTTGAGCAATTCAAAGCAAGTATTGATAATACTATGCAAGCCGTTGGCGGCACTGGTTTTGCCGGTGCAATAGGCAGGCAAGGAAGAAAAACAAAAAAACCAAACACAAATTTAAGGTCAGTTTAAAATTAATTTGTTTGGGTTTTAAATATTCGCAATATACTTCTAAAATGCTTAACAAATGCAAAATATTTTACAGTTGAAAACTGTGGTTATAAAGTTTACCATGAGTGATAAGTTTTTTTTCTGAGTGTGTGGTAGATGCAACAAAAATATAATAATTATGGGGAATATGAAACTGACAGGGAAACAGGTTTGCCCTTGCTCAGCCGTCGCCGTTTTATAGGGGGTGTTGCCGCTGCTGCCGGATTGTCGTTGCTTTCCCAGCCTGTCTTTGCATCTATTCCCAAGCCTAAATCTGGAGTATTGGCAAAGCCAGCCCGCTTTCTGGCTTTTGATAATCTGCATACCGGGGAAACTACCAAACTGGTTTATTGGGAAAAAGGGCGTTACATAAAAGGCGCGCTTAAGGAAATAAATTATATATTGCGCGATCACCGTACCGATGAGGTGGCGCGGATTGATACCAATCTTTTAGATTTATTGTTTGTACTGCATAACAAACTTGGTTCGCGTTCGGCATTTCAGGTTATCTCAGGCTACCGTTCACCAAAAAGTAATGCGATGCTGCACAGCCATTCTTCAGGTGTTGCCCAAAAAAGCATGCATATGGAAGGTAAGGCGATCGACATACGCTTGCAGGATGCCCGCCTGCTTAACGTAAGGAATGCGGCCTTGGCAATGAATTCCGGCGGCGTTGGCTATTATCCTGAGTCGCAGTTTGTGCATGTAGATACCGGGCGCGTCCGCCACTGGTGAAATTAGAGTACTCTCTATTTAGCCCTACACGTTGTTAGCCTTCGGCTCATGTATCACAAAATCCGCATGCGGTATTTTGTACTATATAATAACAAATCCCACTTGTGGATTTGTTGTATACATGTCGCCTCGGCTGCCTAGTGTAGAACTAAATATAAAGCACTCTATGGATTTTTCATTGCCTGGATTTTACTCATTCTGAATAATTTTTATACAATGTCATCCCGAGCTTAAGCGAGGGATCTTGTCTATAAAATATATAATGCAGAGATCTCTCACTCACTTAGCTCGTTCGAGATGACATTAATTATGTAAGATAATTATTAGTAATTATTATATTGTTTTGATTTTATAGTCGCCAGTATTTCCGCCATGCGTTTTTCATCACGGCTATATATGTCCTGATAGAAATATGGTTGCCCGCTGCTGCCATCAGTCCAGCTTGTCCAGTAAACCAGATAAACCGGTACAGGATTTACTTTCAGCATTTTTGAAACACTGCCGTCATAAAATTTGTCGATCCGTTCTTCATTCCAGCCACCCAGCCCTTTCATTACGAAATATGCCAGTTCCCTTGCTTTTTCTACCCTGATGCAGCCATGGCTTAAGGCGCGCTCTGATTTTTTAAACAATCTGGGGCTGTTGGTTGAGTGCAGGTAAATATTGCTGGTATTAGGCAGGTTGAATTTTATCTTTCCCAGAGCGTTATTGTCTCCGGCGCGCTGGATAAATTTATACTCATCACCCGATGCATTCTGCCAGTCAATTTCAGAGTGGTTTACGGTTTTTCCGTCACGGGTTTTTACTATATAATTCCCTTTATCCAGATAATCCGGTTCTGACAGGATTTTTTCAATAAATTCTTTCTTTGCTATGCTGTCAGGGACATACCATTTGGGATTGAAAATAACCTCGGTAATGGGCTGGTGAAAAAGTGGTGTCGAATTTTGCGGTTTGCCTACAATTATACGTGAAGAAAGGACAGTTTTATTATTATCAACTGCCCGCAGGTAAAATGCCGGTATATTCACCAGTATATAATGCCCGCCTAAATCAGGTATGGCACGCATTTTCTCAAGCGTTGTTTCTAATTGTGCCAGCCGGAACCTGGCAGGTACGGCGAGGGCAGTTTGGGTTTTGATGCCTATATCGCCGTCAGCTTCCAGCCCGTGGCGTGTCTGGAATTTTTTTACAGCCTCTGCCAGTACGTCATCTAGTATTGCGCTTTCTGTTGTATCATATGCTGCTGTTATAGGCTGGTAATCCCCCATTATTGAAAGTATCTGCCGGATGGTTGGGATACGCGGATCTTTCATTCCTGCTTTTATGGTTTTTCCTGTTTTAAGTGTTGGCCAGCCGCCATTTTCTACAATTTTCTTATAGTTGCTTATTGCCTGTTCCATAGGCAGGGAATATTCAGCGGATGTGCCGGAAAAAGATGGAGCTTCTTCAGACAAAGCAGGCAAACCAGAAGATGCCAGCAGCAAAAAAGACAGCAAAAAAGCCTGTATGTATGGTTTTATATAAGTTATATTGTTCATGTTATTCCCAGATGAAATCTGTTTAAGTTACTCAGGCGAGCATAATTATACATAACATATCTAGATTAATCCTTGGTTAGTATTGTGTAAAATTTTGTTTAATTTCTTATGGATAGTGGTAAAGGCGGTAAATAATATGTTAAAAGTAGCTTGCATACAGCTTACCAGCGGTGCGGATTTACTGGAGAATATAGAAAAAGTTGAAAATCTGTTAAAGCAGGCGGCAGAAAGTGGGGCAAAATTTATTTTTACTCCTGAAAATAGCTTTTTAATGGAAGCAGGCACAAAAAACCATGAAATATATAAACAGGAAGAACATCCTGCTGTAATTGCTTCATCTGATATGGCAAAAAAATATGGGGTGTGGCTGCTGATCGGCAGTGTGGCGGTTGCCGGTAGCGATAATAAAAACTATAACCGTTCTTTGTTGTTTAACCCTGCTGGTGAAATTGCCGCGCAATATGACAAAATACATTTATTTGACGTGGAGGTGGGTGACGGGCAAACTTACCGCGAATCAGCAAAAATGATCGCTGGCGATAAGGCTGTTATAGCTGATATGCCTTTTGCAAAATTAGGCATGACGGTTTGTTATGATTTGCGGTTTCCCCAATTATACCGCGCTTTGGCAAAGGCCGGCGCAAATATAATCACGGTTCCTGCTGCTTTTACGCAAGTAACAGGGCAGGCGCACTGGCATGTATTGCTTAGGGCGCGGGCGATTGAAAACGCCTGCTTCATTGTCGCACCAGCGCAGACAGGGACACATGCAGGCGGACGCAAGACTTACGGCCATTCGCTTATCATCAATCCATGGGGAGAAATTATAGCAGATGCCGGAACAGAAGAGGGGATAATTACCGCTGAGATTGATCTGTCAGAAGTGGCAAAAATCCGCGCAAACCTGCCGAGCCTTCAGCATGACAGGGATTTTTTGCCAGCTACCAAATAATTAACTGACAAATCCTTGGAATCCAAGCGCCATTTCCAGGAGACAGGGTTCATAACCATGCCCATTAAATCGGTAATTTCTATATCATTTCTTTCCAGATGACGGCAAAGCTCGCTGGGGCGCAGGAATTTGCTCCATGTATGCGTGCCGACCGGCAGCAGGCGCATGATATATTCCGCGCCGATAATAGCCAGCGCGTAGGATTTGGCGGTGCGGTTAAGGGTGGAGAGAATTATAAGCCCATTTGGTTTCAGCAGGGCGCAGGCGGATTTTATGAATAAATCAATATCCGCCACATGTTCGATTATTTCAAGGGCAAGGACGACATCAAATTTCTCTTCAGCAGTAGATAAATCTTCGGCGCTGGTGCATTGATAATTTATATCCAGCCCCATTTGTCCGGCATGTAATTTTGCAACCGAAATATTTTTCTGTGAGGCGTCAATAGCAGTGACTTTTGCGCCGAGGCGTGCCATGGGTTCAGAGATTAACCCGCCGCCGCAGCCGATA
>WBZO01003558.1_pt1 | contig 11210 bp, 10 predicted proteins | sample 5204261 | NCBI WGS metagenome assembly WBZO01 (sample SAMN12412400, study PRJNA552823) | activated sludge metagenome | isolation source: activated sludge from anammox sidestream of wastewater treatment plant... | place: USA: North Carolina | collected 2017-09 | reverse complement strand
CTTCCGCTCCACCATCATCGCGGCCATCGCGATTCCCACCTCGATCATCGCCACGTTCGGCCTCGTCTGGTACATGGACTTCACGCTGAACATGATGACGATGCTGGCGCTCACGCTCTCGGTGGGCATCGTCATCGACGACGCGATCGTCGTGCTGGAGAACATCTACCGGTTCATCGAGGAGAAGCACGAGGACAAGTTCCAGGCGGCGGCCGATGCCACGCAGGAAATCGGTCTGGCCGTGCTGGCCACCACCCTGTCGCTGGTGGCGATCTTCGTGCCGGTCGGCTTCATGGGCGGCATCGTGGGCCGGTTCATGAAGAGCTTCGGCCTGACCATGGCGTTCGCGATCATGGTGTCGCTGGTCGTCAGCTTCACCCTGACGCCGATGCTGGCAGCCCGGTGGTTGAAGGTGAACACGCACGGCAAGGACAAGCACTCGTCGAAGAACTCCAGGGTCTTCCACGCGGTGGACGTCTTCTACACCCGCCTGCTCGAGTGGTCGATGGGACACCGGGCGATCGTGGCGATCGGCGCCGTGCTCGTGCTGCTCAGCAGCATCCCGCTGTTCATCGTCGTGCCGAAGGCGTTCATGGCGCCCGACGACCAGTCCGAGTTCGAGATCAACCTGCGGGCACCCGAGGGGACCAGCCTCGAGGCGACCGAGATCCTGACCAACCGCGTGGCGACGACGCTGCGCCAGCAGGTGCCGGAGATCGACTACACGCTCATCACCATCGGTGGCGACCAGGCCGGCACCAGGAACCTGTCGTCGATCTACGTGCGGCTCGTCCCGATCGAGGCCCGCCAGCGGGATCAGTTCGTCATCATGAACGCCATCCGGTCCGACATCCTGCCGGGGGTGGCGAAGGATGCCCGGACCTCGGTGCAGCAGGTGGCGACCATCGGCGGTGGCGGTTCCCAGAACGCCGAGATCCAGTTCCTCATCAGCGGACCCGACCTCCGGACGCTGGACGTGCTGAGCCAGCAGATGCTCGACAAGATGAAGGCCATTCCGGGGCTGGTCGACCCGGATCGGTCGCTGAACGCCGGCAAGCCCGAACTGTCGGTGCAGGTGGACCGGCCCAAGGCGGCGGACCTCGGCGTGCAGGTGGGCGACGCGGCCGAGGCGCTGCGGTGGCTCGTCGGCGGCGACCAGGTGACCACCTACAACGAGGGCAGCGAGCAGTACGAGGTGCACCTGAGGGCCGAAGCCGTGAACCGGTCCACGGAGCAGGCCATTGGCGGGCTGACGGTGCCGTCGGTGCGGCTCGGCTCGATTCCGCTCGAGAACGTGGCCCGCTTCAGCAGCGGCTCGGCCCCGTCGGACATCAGCCGCCTGTCGCGCCAGCGCCAGGTGACGCTCTTCGCCAACATGGTGCCGAACGCCTCGCAGTCGGCTATCCAGGACGCCATCCAGGCCGAGTGGGACCGGATGGCTCCGGGGCCCGACTACAAGGGCGGCTTCAGCGGCCGGTCGAAGGAACTGGGGCGCGCGGCGGAGAACTTCGTCCTCGCGTTCGTCCTGTCCCTCGTGTTCATGTACCTGATCCTGGCGGCGCAGTTCGAGTCGTGGCTGCACCCGATCACGATCCTCCTGTCGCTGCCGCTGACGCTGCCCTTCGCGCTGCTGGCCCTGCTCATCTTCAACCAGTCGCTGAACATCATGTCGGCCCTCGGCCTGCTGGTGCTCTTCGGCGTCGTGAAGAAGAACTCGATCCTGCAGATCGATCACGCGAACCAGCTGCAGGCCCAGGGCATGAACGCCCACGACGCCGTCATCCAGGCCAGCCGCGATCGCCTGCGGCCGATCCTGATGACGACCTTCGCGTTCGTCGCCGGCATGATCCCGCTCATCGTCTCGAGCGGCATCGGCTCGGGCACGAACCGCGCGATCGGCTTCGTGATCTTCGGCGGGCAGTCGCTCGCCCTTCTCCTGACGCTGCTCGTCACGCCGGTGGCCTACTCGCTGTTCGACGATGCGTCGAAGATCCGCTTCTTCAGGCGCCGTCGATCACCCGAGGTCATCCCGGCGTCGGCCTCGTAATGGCAAGGACATCACTCATGCGGACATCATGGATTCCGGCCGTCCTGCTCGCCCTGTCACCCTCGGTGGCAGCCGCACAGACGGCCTCCGCGCCACTGCGGCTGTCGGTCGACCAGGCCGTGGCCATGGCGCTGCAGGACAATGCGGACCTGGCGGCCGACCGGCTCGACCCGCAGATCGGCGATACGCGGGTGGCGGCGGCCTCGGGCCTGTTCAAGCCCACGCTGGCGTCGAGCGTGAACCGCAACAACCAGCTCGCGCCGCCGTCCAGCCTGCTCTTCCCGACGGCCACGCGCAACGACGTGGTCACCTCGAACGTGGGACTGAACCAGAGGCTGCCGTGGTTCGGCACCACGTATGCGGTGGGCTGGGACACGTCGCACACGACGAGCAACGCCTTCCTGAACAGCTTCAACCCGCTGCTCCGATCGGGCCTGTCGTTCCAGGTGTCGCAGCCGCTGCTGAAGGACCTCTTCACCGACGCCGCACGGGCAAACCTCAGCATCTCGCGGACGAACCGTACGATCGCCGACACGCGGCTGCGCGAGAGCGTGGTGCGGACGACGGCGGCGGTGAAGGCGGCCTACTGGAACCTGGTGTCGGCGCGGGCCAACGTGGACGCGCGGCAGGCGGCGCTGCGGCTCGCCGAGGAACTGGTGCGCGTGAACAAGGCCAAGGTGGACGTGGGCCAGTCGCCGCCAATCGACCTGGTGTCGGCCCAGGCGGAGGTCGCCTCCAACCAGGAACAGCTCATCGTCGCCGAGACCGCCGTGAAGCAGTCGGAGGATCGACTGCGCGTGCTCATCTTCGACGCGGCGCGGCGCGACGTCTGGAACGTGGCGATCGAGCCCACCGACGCGCCGCCGCTGGCCACGCAGGCGATTGACGTCGATGGGGCGGTGAGCGCCGCCCTGCGCGACCGCGCGGACCTGGAGCGGGCCCGTCGCGATATCGAGAACGCGGGCATCGCGCTCAAGCTCGCGGGCAACCAGAAGCTGCCCGACGTGCGCCTGAACGCCAGCTACCAGGCGAGCGGCCTCGGCGGCACCGAGATCCTGCGCGCCGGCGGCTTTCCCGGCACGATCGTCGGCAACGGCCAGGTGATCAGCTTCGGCAGCATCCTGAACCAGTTGTTCCGCAGCGACTACCCGACCTGGGCCGTAGGCGTGAGCGTGTCGTACCCGATCGGACAGAGTGCCGAGGAGGCGAACCAGGCGCGCAGCCGGCTCGAGGCCACGCAGGCCGGGCAGCGGCTGCGCAGTGCCGAGGGGCGTGTCATCCAGCAGGTGCGGGACGCAGCGTGGAAGGTGGAGATGAACGCGAGGCGGCTCGAGACGGTTCGAGCGGTGCGCGAGCTCGCCGAGCAGCGGCGCGACGTCGAGCAGAAGCGGTTCGACGTCGGCATGTCGACGAGCTTCCTCGTCATCCAGGCACAGCGCGACCTGGCGCAGGCGCGACAGAACGAGCTGGCCGCCGTGCTGGCCTACGACCTGTCGCTGGTGGACTTCGAGGCGCTGCAGCAGGCCGGACCGGCCGGCCAGAATGCGGCCACAGCGACCGCATCGGCAGCTGCCGTGGCGGCAACCGCGGCGGCGAGCACGACACCGGCCCGGTCGACCACCTCGACGTCGACAGGCATCCCCGGCGTGTTCTGACGAAGGCGGGCCGGAGCGCGGCGGTGCGACGACACCGCCCGTTCTCCGGGCTCCCCGGCGCGGCTCAGGCGATGGTCAGCTTGAGCGGCGAAAAGTGCTCCTCGTACCGGTCCATGAACTCGCGGAACGAGTACGAGTGGCTCTGCCCGCCGAGGTGCTCCAGGGCGTAGGTGGCAGCCACGCTTCCGAGCTGGGCCGACTGGGCGTAGTCGAGCCCCATCGCAATCCCCTTCATCAGTCCGCCGCGGAACGCGTCGCCCACGCCCGTGGGGTCGACGATCCGCTTCGGCGCCACGGCGGCGACGTCGATCCGCCGGTCCCGCGTGATGATCGACGACCCGTGCTCGCCCCTCGTGACGATGAGGGCGCCGCAGTGGCGCAGGATCTCGCTCTCCTCCAGCCCGGTCTTCTGCTTGAGGATCTCGTATTCGTAGTCGTTCACGATCACGATGGAGGCACCTACCGTGCCCTCCTTCAGTTCGCCCCCCGACATGCGCGCCACCTGCTGGCCCGGATCCCAGATGTAGGGAATCTGGAGCGTGCGGCACTCCTCGGCGTACTGCACCATGGCGCCCGGATCGTTGGGCGAGATGATCGTCAGGCCCGGGTCGTCGATGCCGCGGAACGAGAGCTGGCCGGCGTCGGCCATCGCGCCGGTGTAGAAGGACGCAATCTGGTTGTTGTGCTGGTCGGTGCTGCAGAAGAACGAGGCGGTGAACTTGCCCTCCACCTGCGGGGTCAGCGAGGTATCCACGCCGGCGGCCTCGAGCCACTGGCGATAGTCGCCGAAGTCCTCGCCGGCGGTGCCCATGAGGAGCGGCCGCTCGCCGAGCAGGGCCAGGGTATAGGCGATGTTCGGCGCGCAGCCGCCGCGCCGCTTGTCCATCGAATCGACCAGGAAACTGAGGCTGATCCGGTGCATGTGCTCCGGCAGGAAGTGCTCCGTGAACCTGCCTGGAAACGACATGAGGTAGTCGTACGCAATCGAACCAGTGACGATGATGTTCATACGGGAGTCCGGTTACCTGACGTACTTGCCGATGATGGGCGCCAGCTCCTGCCTGACCGCCGCGGGGATGTGGTCGGGCCTGGTGATGATGGCGGTCGCGAGCGCGTCCTTGCAGCCGCAGGTCCGCTCGGTGCCGAGCTGCTCCACCGCCGCGGCGATGGTGCGCTGCGCCATCACGGCGTTCTGCGTCAGGTTGGCGATGATGAGGTCGACCGTGACCGAGTCGTGATCGGGATGCCAGCAGTCGTAGTCGGTGACCAGCGCCAGCGTGGCGTAGCAGATCTCGGCCTCACGCGCGAGCTTCGCCTCCTGGAGGTTCGTCATGCCGATGACGTCCATGCCCCACGAGCGATACAGCCGAGACTCGGCCAGGGTCGAGAACTGCGGCCCCTCCATGTTCACGTAGGTGCCGCCGCGGTGCACGCGGGCGCCCGCCGTCTCGGCGCAGTTTCCCGCCAGCGTCGCCAGGTGCCCGCAGACCGGGTGCGCGAAGCCCACGTGGGCCACGATCCCGCGGCCGAAGAAGGTGCTGATCCGCCCCTTCGTGCGATCGAAGAACTGATCCGGCACCACGATGTCGAGCGGCCGGTACTCCTCCTTCAGGCTGCCGACCGCGCTGGCCGACAGGATCCGCTCCACGCCCAGCACCTTGAAGCCGAAGATGTTGGCGCGGAAGTTCAGCTCCGACGGCGAGATGCGGTGGCCGGCGCCGTGCCTGGCGAGGAACGCCACCCGCTTGCCGCGCAGCGTGGCGAGGACGTAGGGACCGGACGGATCGCCGAACGGCGTGGAGATGACGCGCTCTTCGCGGTCGGTCAGTTCGGCCATGTCGTAGAGGCCGCTGCCGCCGATGATGCCAATGGTCGGGTTGCTCATGTGGTTGCCCGCAGGCCCAGCTTGCCCTGCTGCTCGGTGATGAACGCTGCCGGGATGACAGGGTCGTGTTCGAAGAAGGCGAGGGTTTCGCGCCGCGCGACCGCGCGGGCAAAGGCCTGCTTGGCGAACAGCGTGTCCATCGGGTAGAGGTCGTAGCCCATGATCCACGGATCGGGCAGGTGCGCGCTGGTCGGCATCAGGTCGGCGAGGAAGACCGCACAGTCGCGGCCCGACTCGATCCAGATGATCTGGTGATGGGCCGTATGCCCGCCGGTCCGCTGCACGCGGACGCCAGGCATCACGTGCTGGTCGTCCTCGATGAAGTCGATGACGCCCGCCTCGGCCAGCGGGATGAAGTTGTCCACGAGGTAGCTGGCGCGGCTCCGCTCATGGGGCTTGCGCGCGTCGTTCCACTCACCCCGCCTGATGGCGTAGCGGGCGTTCGGGAAGCGGGGCACCACCGTGCCTGACGCGTTCCGGACCGTGAACCCACCCGCGTGGTCGAAGTGCAGGTGGCTCGCCAGGACGATGTCGATGTCCTCGGGGGCGATGCCGGCCTCCGCCAGCGCGTGGTCGAGCGTGCGCGTCCGGTCGGCGGCGTACATCCGGTAGAACTTCTCGCTCTCCTTGTCCCCCAGCCCCGCGTCGATCAGCATCGTCCGCTGGCCATCGCGTACGATGAGCGGCCGCATGGTCATGGGGATCCGGTTGGAATCGTCCGGCGTGGTCTTCTTCTCCCAGAGGGCTTTTGGCACCACGCCGAACATCGCGCCGCCGTCGAGCCGGAACGTGCCGTCGTACAGCGAGACCAGCTCGAAGTTGCCGACGGTGTAACGGGAGATGGAGAGCGGAGGGACGGTGTTCGGGGCCTGCTTCAGTTCCACGAGGACGCCGTGCGCGGCCGACGGGTGGATGAACGCCACCCGCGCCTGCTCCGCACCCGGGCGTGCGACCTCGTCGATCAGCCGGACGCCCTTCTCCTTGAGCATGGCGAGCGCCGCATCGATGTCGTCGACGCGGAGGGTGATGTGGTGCAGCCCGGGTCCGCGCTTCTCGATGTACTTGCTGATGGGAGAGTCTGGTGCCGTGCCCTCGAGCAGTTCGAGGCTCGACTGGCCGGCGTGGATGAAGTGCGCGCGGACGCGCTGCGAGCCCACCTCCTCGGAACCATGCAGTTCGAGGCCGAGCGCCTCGTGAAAGAAGGCCAGCGAGGCAGAGAGGTCCGAGACGGCGATGCCGATGTGATCCAGGTACGCTTTCATAAGGTGTCAGGGCCGCGGGGGCATGAAGGACGCGAAAGGCCCATTATCGCCTGCTTCGCGGGCGGCGCGCCTCATGGCTGCCGGCCGATGGCGCGGACGAGCAGGTCGGTGGCCGCCGAGTAGGGGTCGAGGGTCCTCGCCGCGATCTGATCCACCACGGCGTCGAACTCGCCGGCCTGCAGTACCGACCGCTCCAGGTGCGCCATGAAGCGCTGCGACACCAGTTCCCGCAGCCGGTAGGCACTGCGCGTGCGTCGCCTGGCGGCCTGCTGTGCCTCGCCGTGGGCACGAAAGGTGTCAATCGCGGCATCGAGCTCGGCGATCCCCTCGCCGGTGGACGCCACCGTCTTCAGGATGGGCGGCCGCCACTCGCCAGGCCCGTACGGGTGCAGCGCCAGGTTGGCTTCGACCGCCGAGACCAGCCGGTCCGCCCCCTCGCGGTCGGCCTTGTTCACCACGAAGATGTCCGCGATCTCCATGATGCCTGCCTTGATCGCCTGCACGTCGTCTCCGGTGCCCGGCACGAGGGTCACGATGGAGATGTCGGCGGTGCGGATGATGTCGACCTCGTCCTGCCCCACGCCGACGGTCTCGATGATGATGACGTCCTTGCCCGCCGCGTCGAGCACGAGCGCCGCGTCGCCGGTGGCACGCGACAGCCCACCGAGGTGTCCGCGCGTGGCCATGCTGCGGATGAACACGCCAGGGTCGCCCGCGTGGGTGTTCATGCGGAGCCGATCGCCGAGCACGGCTCCGCCGGTGAACGGGCTGGTCGGGTCGATGGCGATGACGCCCACCGTACGACCGCTCGCGCGGATGGTGGCCGTGAGGCGGTCGACGAGGGTGCTCTTGCCGGCGCCTGGGGGGCCTGTGACCCCGACCAGGTACGCCCGTCCCGTCCGCGCGAAGATGCCGCGGATCAGGTCGGTGGCGGCCGGCTCTTCGTTCTCGATGAGGGAGATGGCGCGCGCGATGGCCCTCGGCTCGCCGGCGAGCACGCGGTCGGGCAGTGTGGTCGGCTGCGTCATCGGGCGAAGAGCTGCCGGGCGATGACGAGCCGCTGGATCTCGCTGGTGCCTTCGCCGATCGTGGTGAGCTTGACGTCGCGGAAGAACTTCTCCGCGGGGTAGTCCTTCACGAAGCCGTAGCCGCCGTGAATCTGCACGCAGTCGTCCGATGCCCTGACGGCGATCTCGCTCGCATAGAGCTTCGCCATCGACGATTCGAGCGTGGTGCGGAGGCCGCGGTCCTTGAGGTACGCGGCGCGGTAGGTCAGCAGGCGGGCCGCTTCGATCCGCGTGGCGTTGTCGGCCAGCTTCCATTGGATGGCCTGGAACGCGCTGATGGTCTTCCCGAATGCCTTGCGCTCCTGCGCGTACCGCAGCGCGGCCTCGTACGCGCCCTGGGCGAGGCCGACCGACAGGGCCGCAATGCCGATGCGGCCCGCGTCGAGCACCTGCATCGTGTTCACGAAGCCCTGTCCCTCCTCGCCAAGGAGATGCTCCTCCGGGATCCGGCAGTGCTCGAACAGCACCTCGGTGGTGTCGCTCGCGCGCATCCCGAGTTTGTCCTCCTTCCGGCCGGCGCGCATCCCTGGCGTGCCGTGCTCGACGATGAAGGCGGAGATGCCCTTCGGGCCGGCTGCCTTGTCGGTGACCGCCATCACGACCATGACGTGCCCGACGCGACCGTGGGTGATGAAGGTCTTCGCGCCGCCGAGGGTCCATCCATCCTTGGAGCGCACTGCGGTCGTCCGCATGCCGGCCGCGTCACTCCCCGAGGTGGACTCGGTCAGGCCCCAGGCGCCGATCTTCTCGCCCCTGGCCAGCGGCACGAGCCAGCGTCGCTTCTGCGCCTCCGTGCCGAACATGAAGATGTGCGCCGCGCCAAGGCCGTTGTGCGCAGCCACCGAGAGCGCGATGCCCGGGTCCACGCGGGCCAGTTCCTCGATGCAGATGCAGTAGTCGATCGCGGACATCCCGGAGCCGCCGTACTCCTCGGGAAACTGGATGCCCATCAGGCCGAGGCCGGCCAGGGCCGGGATGAGTTCGACCGGGAAGTGCTGCGCCTCGTCCCACTCGCGGACGTGCGGGCGGATCTCGGTCTCGGCGAACTCGCGCACCGAGCGCCTGAGGAGTTCCTGTTCGTCGGTCAGCCGGAAATCCATGCTCTCAGAGAGCGTAGCATCCCTCACTGCAGCGCGGTGACCGAGCGCAGGATCGCAATGGAGGCGAGCTGGTAGCGCGAACGGCCCTGCTTCTGGAGGAATGCCACGTAGTTCCCGTCGGGCGACCACGCCGGCAGCAGGACCGAACTGGTCCGGGGCACGGGCCGGATCCGCTTTTCCTTGTCGACGAGGGCCAGGTGCCCGTTGCCATCCACGAAGGCGATGGCGCCGCTGCCGGCCGGTCCCCAGCCGAAGGTGACGCCGTCCTTCGGCTCGTCGCTCATGAAGCGGCCGATCTCGACGCCCAGATACGAGAGGGTGATGTAGGAGAGCACGTACGAACTGGCCGCCTCGCTGCCCGTCGCGGTGCCGGCGCTGGCGAACCCACCGGTGAACGGGGCCACCCGCTGCCGTGTCCGGTCCTCGCGCACGTCGATCTTGAGCCACGGCATGCCCGGGGCGCGCTCGACGACCTTGTTGTGCCAGTAGTCCGCCGCCCAGTCAGGTTCCTCGTCGAGCGGCCGCAGCTTCTGATCGGCGAGGCGGATCTGAAAGTGCCGCACCCGCGCGGCCCCGCCCACCCCATCGCGCGACTGGAGGTAGAGCACGGAACCGTCGGGTGCCCACGAGAGGCGACGCGGCTCGCCCGAGAGCGCCTTGCGGGTGACGTCGGTCACGGTGGTGGGCGGAGCCACCACCATGGTGTCGACATCGAACGGAGCAAACCCGGCTCCCTGGACCAGCAGCGAGACGAGGAGACCCAACCACCGCATCGCGCGATTCTACCCACCTTGCGGGAATCGTGCAGGACCCGGTGCGGCAGCCGCCTCAGTAATAGACCGTGACCCGGAACGCTCCCGTGTTGTCGTTCAGGAAGTCGTCGTTGATGCCCAGGTAGAGCCGGCCACCGCCGCGGACGCGGATGGCCCCGGAATCGTCACCGATGAAGAACAGGTCGTCCTCCTCACCGATCCGCCCGATCAGGGCGGCCGCCGGCCGGTTCGCCATCGGCCGACCGTCGTTGCGGGGCGAGTTCCTCTCACCGGCGGGACCATCCTGCCTGCCGGGTCCCCAGCGGACCCGCCCGGTCGCCTCGACGTAGATCGTCTGCCCGGGCCGGAGCGTGATGCTCGTGTCGCTCCACGGCTGGGCGGCGTTCACGGTGACGGTCCGCTCACGCATGCCGGATGGGCGCGATGGCGCGTCGCCCCGATCGTCACGCTCGCGATCGTCCGAGAACCGGTCTCCGCGCCCCGCCGGCTCGAGCTCGATGCGAGCCACCTCCTCGCGATCGAAGCGGAGCCGTTCGCGGCTGAACACCCCGCGCTGCCCCTCGAACTCGACGATGCCATCGCGCACGGCGACCAGCGCCCCCTGGACCCGTCGTCCGTCGCGCAGCACCAGGGTGTCGGCGCTGACAAGGGCCCCGCCGAGCACCACGACCACCGCACAGAAACCCGCCTGCCTGCGTGTCACGCTGAACCTCCAAATTCGGCTTTCGTACTAATATCGGCAGCAGGAGGGTTCATGCGCAGTTTCCGTCCCGTGCTCCTAGCGGCGACCCTGGTGCTGGCCACCGCGGCGCCGGCCCTGGCCGACATCACGGCGTTTCTCGGTGCGACGACGACACCGTCCAACCGGCAGGTGCGGGGCGCCGCCCTCGGATCCGGCCTCCTCGCGATCGGCTTCGAGTTCGAATACTCCGCCACGACGGCCGACCTGGCGAACGGCGCGCCATCCCTGCGGGTAGGCAGCGCCAACGGCCTGCTGCAGACCCCGGTGCCGATCTTCGGCGTGCAGCCGTACGCCACGGTGGGAGCGGGCCTCTACCGGGAGCGGCTGGGCACGGTTGCGCATACGGGCGTCGGGACGAACGTGGGTGGAGGCGTGAAGATCTCGCTGGCGGGACCGCTGCGCCTGCGCGTCGACTACCGCGTGTTCAGGCTGGGAGACAGCGCGCGCTACTCGCCGTCGCACCGGATCTACGCGGGGCTGAACCTGAAGTTCTGAGGCAGGGGGTGTACACGCGAAGAGGGTGGCTCATCTGGTGAGCACACCCTCTTCGCGCGTCGGAACTGACGTGCGCGCTTACTTGGAGAGGTCGGACAGCAGCGTGAGGTTCAGCAGGTTGCCCGAGGGCGTGCCGAACGCTTCCGCGTACGTCTTGTAGAGATCCTGCACCTCGGTCGGGAAC
>WBZO01004215.1_pt1 | contig 11211 bp, 10 predicted proteins | sample 5204261 | NCBI WGS metagenome assembly WBZO01 (sample SAMN12412400, study PRJNA552823) | activated sludge metagenome | isolation source: activated sludge from anammox sidestream of wastewater treatment plant... | place: USA: North Carolina | collected 2017-09 | reverse complement strand
GTCCAATCATATCGTAGCCACCGCCGCAGCCTGTAGAATGAATGGATTGAAAAGCATCGGCATTATCCGGGGAGAAGAACCCAAAGAGTTTTCGCAAACTTTAAAAGATGCAAAAGAATATGGAATGAAGTTATTTTTCCTGAACAGGCAGGAATACAAAAAGAAGAAAGTACCTGATTCTATTCTGAATGAAGAATGTTATTTGATCCCGGAAGGCGGTTATGGAAAGAAAGGAGCAGAAGGCGCTTCCACTATTTTAAATCATTGCCATAAAGACCACTTTACACATATATGCTGTGCCATCGGAACCGGCACCATGATGGCAGGCCTGGTCAATGCTTCTTCAGAAGATCAGGAAGTGACCGGGATAAGCGTGCTGAAAAATAATTTTGAACTGGAAGAAAAGATACATTCCCTTTTAAACCGCGATAGCAGATTTTGCCTGGATCACACTTACCATTTTGGCGGATATGCAAAATATAATCAAGAACTGATCCGGTTTATGAATGAATGGTACCGTCTTCATCACATCCCGTCAGATTTCGTTTATTCGGGAAAATTATTCTTCGCCGTCAGGGATCTCATTGCAAATGAATATTTCCCTTCGGGAAGCAAGATCCTCATCATTCATTGCGGAGGATTGCAGGGAAACAGGTCCCTGGCAAAAGGGCTGTTAATCTTTTAGTATTACCGGGTATCCTGCCCTATCTTTGTCTTTTTATAAAAGAATCCTATCCTTTTTCCGTTTTATTAAAATGAAAAGACAATTTCTGTCCCTTCTGATACTGATCTTAGCTGGCGCTTTTACTGCCAATGCACAGGATACCCTTCCTGATTTTTCTATAAGGAATGTAGGCAATAACCGCATCATCATAGGATGGAACAATACTTTTCCTGTGGTAAAACAAATAAGCATTCAACGTTCATTCGACAGCCTTACCGGTTTCAAGACCATTCTTACTGTCCCGGATCCGATGGCGCCTCAAAACGGATATCTCGATACCAAAGCCACCAATGATCACATGTTTTACCGGTTGTATGTTTTGCTGGAGAAAGGAAGCTTCTTATTCAGTTCGGCTAAAAAACCTTTATTCGATTCAACTTTTATAAAACAACTGGCAGAATCAAAGCAAAAAGCCATTGATGACAGCCTCGCATGGATCCGAAGAGCGGATCCCGGCAATAAGCCGGAATTGATTTCAGGAAAAGATTCATCGGAACTGATAAACCCTGGATTGCAAAACAAACAGAAGCCCGATGTTTTCGTTCCTTCGAAATACGTTTCCACTTTCCGCAGTGGTTATGTGCACGTCAGCCTTCCTGATGACGGTAAGAAATATACAATCAAATTTTTCGAAGAGGATGGCACACCTCTATTTGAGCTGAAAGATATCAAGGAAAAGAAGTTCAGCATTGACAAATCAAATTTTTATCATGCCGGCTGGTTCAACTTTGAATTGTACGGTAACGGTGAACTGATCGAAAAATATAAGTTTTATCTTCAGAAAGAATTTTAAGATCAGGGGGGGTTTTTAATTAAAACCCTTGTAAAATTTTGAGTGCCCTTTTCAACAGGAAGTCCGATCAGCATTTGTTCGATTATATTATCAGGTAATAAACTTCATACTTCTTCCCGGCCCTCCACCAGTTTCACATCAAAGATCTTTTCAAAATTATTTTTCAATTTTTCTTTTACTTCATCCATATCTACTTTATGGCCCATTTCTTTTTCAAGCGAAGTGACCTGCTTATTCTGTATCCCGCAGGGAATGATGAAATTAAAATAACTGAGGTCCGTATTGACATTCAAAGCAAATCCATGCATGGTGATCCAGCGGCTGGTGCGTACTCCTATCGCACAGATCTTTCTTTCCTTACCTTTTTTATCGGGGTCTATCCAAACCCCGGTTTCTCCCCGGGAATGCTCTGCCCTGATGCCATATTCAGCTAAAGTGCGGATGATCACCTCTTCAAGTTTATAGAGATATTTTGCAATATCGGTTTCAAACTTTTCCAGATCAAGTATCGGATACCCAACTATCTGCTGCGGCCCGTGAAAAGTGATATCTCCTCCGCGGTTGGTATGAAAATATTCAATGCCTTTCAGGGTTCTCGCTTTTTCATTGATCAGGATGTTGGCAGTATTGCCGTTCTTTCCTAAAGTATAAACGGGAGGGTGCTCTACAAAAAGCAGGTAATTCTTTGTAGGCTGAAGCTCTTTTCCTGAATAATTATCCTGCAAATGGATTCTGTCCGAAGTCAACTGCAACTTTCGTATAAGCGTTTTCCGCCGGACATTTTCCTGAAGCAATTGCTCCTGGTAGTCCCATGCTTTTTTGTATTCCATAATACCCAGGTCCTGAAATATCACCGGTTTCTTATCCATAGAAGGAAGCAAATTTATCAACAAACCGGCAACTATTAACTTTGCGGCGGCTCATAAAACTGATATGAAAGAAGATCCGGAAAAAAAATCTCAGGAAACAAACGACAGCACTGATGAACTTTATCAGCGCTTCAGCCTTAAAGTGGATAAAGGCCAGGAGCCTCTGCGCATTGATAAATTCCTGATGAGCCGCATTGAAGGAGCCACAAGAAATAAACTGCAGCGGGCAATGAACACCGGGATGGTAACGGTTAACGCCAAAGAAGTAAGGCCCAACTATAAAGTGAAACCCGGTGATGAGATCATTGTATATTCTGATGTAAGCCCTGAAGAAACAGAGGTTGTTCCCGAGAAAATGCCTTTGAACATCATATATGAAGATGATGACCTGATGCTGATCAACAAGCCAGCCGGACTGGTGGTGCATCCCGGGAGCGGAAATTACAGCGGAACCTTACTCAATGGAATCGCCTGGTATCTGCAGCATGAGAATGCTTCTATCAATGAAGACAATCTACCCAGGTTCGGACTGGTTCACCGGATTGACAAAAACACGAGCGGGTTGCTTGTACTGGCAAAAACGCCCAAGGCAATGACCCATCTTGCCAAACAATTCTATGACCACAGTGTAAAACGCCGGTATGTGGCATTGGTGTGGGGAGACCTGAAAAATGACAGCGGCACCACCATTGCCCATGTAGGACGGCATCAAAGATTCAGAAAGCAGTTTGAAGCCTATCCTGACGGAGAACACGGAAAAGAAGCGATCACTCACTATAAAGCGCTGGAGAGATTCGGTTATGTCACCCTGGTGGAATGTGTACTGGAAACGGGACGCACCCATCAGATCAGGGTGCACATGAAACATATCGGCCACCCCTTGTTCAATGATGATTATTACGGCGGCGATAAAATTGTAAAAGGAACTGTTTTCAGTAAATACAAACAGTTTGTAGAAAATTGTTTTGCCATCTGCCCCCGCCAGGCCTTGCATGCAAAAACCCTCGGGTTCATTCATCCCACAACAGGAAAAGAAATGTTCTTTGACTCTGAACTGCCTGATGACATGAGAGAAGTGATTGATAAATGGAGAAAGTACGCTGTAACTAAAGGCATCTCACTTTAAAGAAGCCGCCGGGAAACTGTTCCGCACCCAAACTCTTTTCGTTTTATTTAGGGAAAAGCATCTTATAATCCACATTCACTTTTCCTTTTGAGATATCATTGAGCTTTCCTTTCATCAGTTTTCTTTTCAGAGCTGAAATATGATCAATGAATAATTTGCCCTCTATGTGATCGTATTCATGAAGGATCACCCGGGCGGTGAGGCCTGCAAAAAGTTTTCTGTGCGATTGAAAATTCTCATCCTGATAGCGGAGCCAAACGGCCTGGCGGCGGTAAATGTCTTCCCGTATTTTCGGAATGCTCAGGCAGCCTTCATTGTACGACCATTCCTCGCCGTCTTCTTCGTCTATGTGTGCATTAATAAAAACCTGCCTGATGCCCGGCTCATCCGGATATTTGCCTTTATCTTCTTCATCCAGATGTTCGAATATCTGAATGGAATCAACAATGAATAAGCGGATATCCCTGTTGACCTGTGGAGCTGCCAGTCCCACTCCATTGCTGGCATATAAGGTCTCCCACATGTCGGAGATCAGTTTTTCCAGTCCGGGATAATCCGGGTCTATATCCTTACATACTTTTCTTAAAACAGGATTGCCATAAGCTACTATCGGCAGGATCATCGGATTCTGATTTTTTAAACTTTCCAATTCAAATAAACTGCAAATTTACAACTATAATTTTTCAGTAAAGCCATCCGTAATCATGAATGTTGAAGATATTCCTGAAGCATTATAGTGGCCGCGATTTCATCTATCAAACGCTTGTCCTGCCTTTGCTTCTTTTTCAATCCCATGTCCAGCATGGCACGGGATGCCATTTTGGAAGTGAACCGTTCATCAATTCTTTTTACAGGGATAGAAGGGAAAACTTTTTTGATCTCTTTAACAAAATCATTGGCAGGTTTCGATGCATGTGTTTCCGATTCATCCCAGTTTTTTGGTTCGCCTACCAGAATAAGCTCCACTTCCTCCTTTGCAAAATAATCTTTCAGAAAAGAAACCAGGTCTTTGGTATCAACGGTCTTTAAACCAGTGGCAATGATCTTCAGGGGGTCGGTTACTGCCAGCCCGGTACGCTTGATTCCAAAATCTATTGATAGGATCCTTCCCATAAAAAATTATACCTGATACAATCTCAAATAAAACTTGTTATTGATTCTTGTTTCCATCATCCTTCTGCCTCAGCTTTATTTCTCACCAATTCCCAAAGCACCACTCCCGCGGCGGTGGCAATGTTCAGGGAATGTTTCATACCCCATTGAGGGATTTCAATACATGCTTCGCAAAGGTCTATTGTTGCCTGCTCCACTCCGGTAACCTCATTGCCGAATATCACTGCGATCTTTTTATCCGGATCCGTGTTCATTTCATGAAGTTTTATGCTTTTCGCCGCCTGTTCGACAGCATACACTTTATAATTTTTCTTTTCCAGTTCCTCAATGGCTTCTTTTGCCGTCTTAAAATGCTTCCATTCTACCGTTTCTTCAGCTCCCAAAGCAGTTTTTTTGATCTCTTTGTGCGGAGGTTTTGCAGAATATCCGCAGATATAAATGGCCTCGATCAGAAAAGCATCGGCAGTACGGAAAACACTTCCCACATTATAAGCGCTACGAATATTTTCCAGCACTATGATAATAGGGTTTTTAGATGACCGGTGAAATTCTTCCACTGTTTTTCTCCCCAATTCTTCCATACTTAATTTTCGCATGGCGCAAAAGTAATTCACAACGCTCAAACAGGTTTCGGCAAAGCCTTCAAACGGTTTATATTTGTCCTTCCTGCGTCAGGAAAAATTACAATGGCAAAGACAAAGATCGATGAAACTCCACTCATGCAGCAGCACCGGGCTATCAAGCAAAAATATCCCGATGCAGTTTTGCTGTTCCGTGTCGGGGATTTTTATGAAACCTTCGGTCAGGATGCCATCATCGCTTCACAGATACTTGGCATCACACTAACCAAAAGGAACAACGGTGCCGCCGCATCGCTGGACCTGGCCGGTTTCCCTCATCATGCACTCGATACTTATCTGCATAAGCTGGTGAAAGCAGGCTACCGCGTTGCCATCTGCGATCAGCTGGAAGATCCCAAACTGGCAAAAGGTATTGTAAAGAGAGGTGTGACCGAAATGGTCACTCCGGGCACTGCCACCAATGACAAGCTGCTTGACCATCACAGCAATAATTTCCTTGCAGGAATACATTTTGCAGAAAATGACCGGTACGGCCTTTCCTTTCTTGATATTTCAACAGGCGAGTTTTTCATTGCAGAAGGCGACCGTGAATATGCAGACAAACTTCTTCAGAGTTTCAGGCCTGCCGAAGTGGTGTTTCAAAGAAATCATCAGAAAAAATTCAAAGACCTTTTCGGCACCAAAATTTATTTCTACACACTGGATGAATGGATCTTCAGCGATACTTATGCAGAAGATATTTTGCTGAAGCAATTCCAGACCTATTCCCTGAAAGGATTCGGCGTGGAGGAAATGAGGGGCGGGTTGATCGCAGCAGGCGCCGTGCTTCATTATCTGAAAGAAACGGAACATCCCAATCTGCAACATATCACTTCTATCCAGAGAATAGACCGGGATGATTTTTTATGGATGGACCGTTTCACCATCCGCAATCTTGAACTGGTTTCCAAAAACCAGGAAGCAGGACGCACCCTGCTGGATGTGCTGGACAATACGGTATCACCGATGGGGGCCAGGCTGCTGAAACGCTGGATCCTTTTTCCGCTAAAAGATATTCCGAAGATCAACGAAAGGCTTGACCTGGTGGAATTTTTTATTCTGCAAACTGATCTCCGTAATAAGATCTCTCATGCCATCAAACTTTGCGGTGATGTGGAGCGATTGGTTTCAAAGATCCCTTTGAAAAAGATCAACCCGAGAGAGCTGTTGCAGTTAGGAAGAGGTCTAAGGCAGGTTCATGAAATAAAACAATGGTGCGCACAATCCGAAAATAAATACCTGAAAAGGCTTGCCGATACATTGAACCCCTGCGTTTATATCGCCGATAAAATATTCAAAGAGATCGTTGACAACCCTCCCGCACTTGCCATCAAAGGAGGAATGATCAACAAAGGCGTGAATGCAGACCTGGATGAACTTCGAAAGATCGCCAGAAGCGGAAAAGAATACCTGGCACAACTGCAACAAAAGGAAGCGGAAGCCACCGGGATCTCTTCGCTGAGGATCGGTTTCAACAATGTATTCGGCTATTACCTGGAAGTGACCAACACACACAAAAGTAAAGTGCCTGCCGGATGGATGCGTAAACAAACGCTGGCAAATGCAGAACGATACATCACTCCGGAGCTGAAAGATTATGAAGAGAAGATAACCGGCGCAGAAGAAAAGATATTGCAACTGGAGCAGCAGATCTATGAATCATTGGTGAATGAACTGCTTGACTACCTTGCTCCCATTCAAACAAACGGGAACGTGCTGGCAATTCTGGATTGCCTGACCTGCTTCGCCCATAACGCACTTCAGTATCATTATAAAAAACCTCTACTGCATGACGACGATATTTTACAAATCAAAGCGGGACGGCATCCTGTGATAGAAAGGAATCTTCCGGTTGGTGAAAGTTATATCAGCAATGACCTGGAACTGGACAAGGAAGAGCAACAGATCATTATCCTAACCGGCCCGAATATGAGCGGTAAATCGGCTTTGCTCCGTCAAACGGCGCTCATCACTTTGATGGCACATACCGGGAGTTTTGTTCCTGCTGATGAAGCCAGGATTCCTTTGACCGACAAAATATTTACAAGGGTCGGCGCTTCGGATAACCTGAGCGGAGGAGAATCTACTTTCATGGTGGAAATGAATGAGACCGCTTCCATCATCAATAATGTCACGCCGCGGAGTCTTATCCTCCTGGATGAGATCGGCAGAGGCACTTCCACCTATGATGGCATCTCGATCGCATGGAGCATCACAGAATACCTGCACAATTCACCGAATCAGCCCAAGACGCTTTTTGCCACGCACTATCATGAGCTGAATGAACTGGAGGAAAGATTACAAAGGGTGAAAAATTATCACATCACCAACAAAGAGGTCGGGAACAAAATAATCTTCCTGAGAAAACTGGCCAGAGGCGGGAGCACACACAGCTTTGGTATTCATGTTGCAAAAATGGCGGGGTTCCCTTCTTCACTTATTAAAAGGGCCAACGATATCCTGATGCATCTTGAAAGTAAACACATGAATGAACACGACAAAGAGAACAAGGATCAGAAAAAAGGAACAGTACAGCAAAAATTAAAAGATCTCTCACATACCAATCTTCAACTCTCGATCTTTGATGCACACAGTGAAACTTTTGAAGAGATCAGAAAAATATTGCAGGACACCGATATAAACCGCCTCACTCCGGTTGAAGCCCTGTTGAAATTGCAGGAGATAAAGAATAAACTGAAATAAATCGGGACGGCAGGAGGTAGTTTGAGGAGACTTTAAAAATAACAAACCTCAAAACACAAATCTCAAATCCCAAACTACAAATTCCAAATCCCAAATCCTAAATCCCAACTCCAAATTCCCAATTCCCTAATATTGAACTTCACCAGATAAGAGTATTACGTACACATTAAACGATAACAAAACAAACTCTCACTCTTCCTCAAACCAGACCGGTTTCTTGTCATTCCAGATGCCATTATAATTAATCGTCAGTTCCTCTCCTCCCGAAATATCCCGTAAGGTTTTTATAATGATGATCTCGCTCTCATAATCCATTTCATAATCGCAATTGGCTTTGGAAGAATGATTATACACGGGGACATACCCAAGCGCCATGCAGCATTTATCTTTCTCATAGCCCCATTCAAAAATATAATCGTGCAGCAGGGTTTGATCCAGGAGTTTTCTTTCTTCCCCGCTCATTACGATAACCGGCGATACTTCTATCAAAGAACCTTTGGCAATGGGATCGGAAGTAAAGACACCGCGGCCTTTATTTTTTGACGGCGCCACATAGAGAAACGGCATGATCATGAAAAGAGATTTTTCGGCAATGTAGATGAAAAATTTATAACGGAAACCTGAAAACATAAAACTAAATTTGCGGCATGCCGCTTGAAATGGAGCAACACCTGATAAGAGATCAGTTCGATGCGATCATTCAATCCAATGACCGCAAGCAGCTCCATGATTTCCTGGATGATCAGAACATCAGCGAAGTAGCCGCCCTGGTGGAAGAATATGAAGACATCGAAAGCCTGATCATCACCAGCATGTCCACCAACCGTGCCGTCAGCGTCTTTAAAATCCTTGACACCAGCATTCAAAAAAGGATTGTTCAGGAACTGCCTCCGGCAAAAGCAGCTGAACTGCTGAATAACCTGCCGCCCGACGACCGTACCGATTTCCTTGGAGAATTACCGGATAATGCCGTAAGAGAACTGATCAAACTTCTTAATCCCGAAGAAAGAAAGATCACACTATCACTTCTGGGATATCCTGAAAACAGCATTGGCCGTTTGATGACTCCTGATTACGTTTACGTGTATCCGGAAAACACAGTGGAAGAAGTGTTTGCCACTATCCGCAAACATGGCAAGGACAGTGAGACCATCAACGTGATCTATGTGATCAACGAGCAGGGGGTATTGCTCGATGATATCCGTATCCGCGATTTTATCCTGAGCCCGCCGGACAAAAAAGTATCTGAACTGATGGATGACCGTGTGATTTCTCTGAAAGCATACGACGATCAGGAAACCGCCAGCGAAGTATTCAAAATGAATAACCGGGATGCCTTGCCGGTGGTCACCAACACCAACAACCTGTTAGGTATTGTAACGATAGATGATATTCTCTGGGTGGCCAGCGAAGAGTACAGCGAAGACATTCAAAAGATCGGTGGTACTTCAGCCCTGGAAGCTCCTTATCTTGATACTCCTTTTTTCAAACTGATACAAAAAAGAGTGGGATGGCTCATCATTCTTTTCCTAAGTGAATTGCTGACAGCAACCGCCATGGCTTATTTTAATGAAGAGATTGCCAAGGCAACCATGCTGGCCATGTTCATTCCGCTGATCATGTCGAGCGGAGGCAACAGTGGATCGCAGGCCAGCACACTGATCATTCAGGCAATGGCAGTCGGAGACGTTCATATCAGTGATTGGTGGCGGGTGATGCGAAGAGAGATCTTATCAGGACTTGTATTGGGAGCAGTACTCGGGCTGATCGGTTTTGCACGTATCACCATCTGGCATGAATTAATGCAAAACGGAATCATCCAGGATATTTATGGGCCGCACTGGCTGCAGGTGGCTTTTACGGTTGGCTGTTCTTTGATCGGTGTGGTGCTGTGGGGCACACTCAGCGGATCCATGCTTCCGATCGCTTTAAAAAAATTAGGTGCAGACCCTGCTGTTTCTTCAGCTCCCTTTGTCGCCACGCTTGTGGACGTAACCGGCATAGTGATCTATTTCACCATAGCACTTGTATTTTTAAGAGGGATATTGTTGTGACAATGCAGAACACTATTTCCCTTTTTTTTTCGTTTTATATCCGAAAATTGGTTTCTTTTTCAAGCACTTGCGTGTCTGAACCAATTTATAGACTTTTGTGAAAGCAAATCCTAAGAATATTTATGTGCGGAATAGTTGGATATACCGGCCCAAGGGAAGCCTACCCAGTAATCATCAAAGGGCTGAAGCGCCTTGAATACAGGGGTTATGACAGCGCAGGCATAGCCCTGCTCGACGGATCACTGAAAGTTTACAAGAAAAAAGGAAGAGTGTCCGACCTGGAAGATGCTGTGGTCGGCAAAGATCTACACGGACATACAGGTATCGGCCACACCCGATGGGCAACACATGGCGAGCCGAGTGATGCCAATGCACATCCTCATCGTTCCTCCACCGGCAAGCTGGCTATGATCCACAATGGCATCATCGAAAACTATGCTCAGTTAAAAAAAGACCTGATCAACAAAGGTTACCGATTTAAAAGCGATACCGACACAGAAGTACTTCTGAATTTTATTGAAGAGATCAAAGAGAACAATCATTGCGGCCTTGAAGAAGCTGTACGGGTGGCGCTTAAAAGAGTAACGGGAGCTTATGTCATTCTTCTGATAGATGCCGAAGAACCGGATACAATCATCGCTGCAAGAAAGGGAAGCCCGCTCGTAATCGGAATCGGTAAAGGAGAACATTTTCTGGGCTCCGATGCATCGCCGATGCTGGAATACACAAAAGAAGTTGTTTATGTAAATGACTACGAGCTTGCGATCGTAAGGCCCGATGAGCTGATCTTAAAAAACCTGGGAAATGAAAAGATCACTCCCTATGTTCAGAAACTGGACATAGAACTGGCTGCCATCGAAAAAAGCGGTTACGATCATTTCATGCTGAAAGAGATCTTTGAGCAGCCGCAAACTATATTCGATTGCCTTAGAGGAAGACTGGATACTCTAAGTGGAACCATCACCATGAGCGGTATTCAGCAATATGCCGACCAGATCATGAAAGCCAACCGTATTGTAATGATCGCCTGCGGAACGAGCTGGCATGCCGGACTGGTGGCTGAATATATTTTTGAAGAACTCTGCCGCATCAATGTGGAAGTGGAATATGCTTCAGAATTCAGATACCGAAACCCGGTGATCCAGCCCGGTGATGTGATCATCGCCATTTCTCAAAGCGGTGAGACGGCGGATACCCTGGTAGCCATTG
>WBZO01006569.1_pt1 | contig 11218 bp, 8 predicted proteins | sample 5204261 | NCBI WGS metagenome assembly WBZO01 (sample SAMN12412400, study PRJNA552823) | activated sludge metagenome | isolation source: activated sludge from anammox sidestream of wastewater treatment plant... | place: USA: North Carolina | collected 2017-09 | reverse complement strand
GGTTCACATGGGGGTTGCGCCTCCTCGGCATCCGCCAGCAGCGGACGGAGCCCGGGTGCCCCTGGCAAAATGGCCGGGTCGAGCGCTTCATCGGGACGGTGAAAGGGGCGCTGGCGATGGACTCTATACCAAATGAACATGCGCTCACCAACGCCTTGCGGGACGTCCGGATCTGGTACAACCACGACCGCCCCCATGACCATCTGCAAGGGCGCACGCCCGCTGAAGTCTGGGCGGGCATCGATGTGTTTGCCAGCCGAACCGGCTAAGCGGCTGGGGGTGGGAGACGTCAAGAATCGGCGGTAAAACGCAGGAACGGAGAGTGCGTGTCCGGAGAAGTATGCGCTGAAAGGAAGAACACGCGTGATTCAGCGACGAAAGAAAGTCGGACGGAAGAAGCAACCGTGCAGTGAACCTAGATTTGGTTGGGTCAGCGGAGTGAAATCGACTCGATTCGGCTGAAATTCATCACCAAGTCGAACCAAACCGCACGGCGGACAGGCGGACGGGACACGCCGCCGCCGACGTTTGCAGTGTACGTGCTCAGTTCCCCGAAGGTACTGTAGCCCCTGGTATCCGTCACTGCTCCGAGCGTTGTCCCAGTGATGAGGCCATTCTGAGCATTTCTTACTGACAAGGCTCGCTTTGTCTTTTGTTCTTCTTTTGTGCTGCTTTGGGATAAATCGCTTTACGATGGGCCGGCTGAATGATAAGAACTCTTCCGGTATCGGCATCCAATAAAACGGAGACTCCACCTAATCTATGGTATCCCTTTGGATGCGGTTTAGGCGAATAGGATACCGAAAAGAAATTTGTGTGACTTCGAAGGACTGAATCCATTTGTTCTGCCTCTTGTTTTGCCTTCTCTCCTGCGTTACCACGAATATGCATTCTGACGTCTTCTGTCCATTCCTGGATGTCTTGACCGACCGTCGCGTCCAAGTCACCTAAGTCAAACCCGGCCTTCTGAACAGCGCGATTTGCAATATCTAAGGCTTCCTGTAGGGAGATACGCTTTGGACATTCAGCCTGAGTTTCTAACGCCAAGTATCCCAGGCAAACCATGATTCCTGCAGCAGCACAAGTGTATTTAGACGCTGTACGCATTGTTCTTCCTATTTTAAGTAACCGCGTTTGATTTGGATGGGCTCCCCAAAATCGGGATCCCAGTACAGTATCCCGCAATCCGGTTGCCCCAGGTATTGAGGAATAATACGCCCTAAATATTCGTCTCTTTTGAGATCGTGACCTCGTGTGAACCTGTCGCTCCCATCACTGGGGTGCGTATGCCAACCAGCCACATAGTCCTCGTTGGGTACTCCACTCTTGGGAAGCAACTCAACAGAGTGGGGTCCGCCTTTGTTATACGTATATGAGAAAGTGCCATCTGAATTCTTGTAGATGTAGCCCCCATATTCTCGTTTCCGATTTCTCTCCTTGCATGCCTTACAAACAATTGCGTCGAAGGCTGCCTCGTTAGCAGAGCCAAAATGCGTCTCTGGTTCAAGGCCGAATGAGTCAATCAGATTGAGGGGATCTCCAAGAATATAGCCATAGAGATTGGTGTCAGCGGCGAAAAACCGGATCGGATCCTTCGCCGTCCAGCGTCCGACCTGCGCATCGTAATCCCGCGCCCCGAAGCGCGTCAGCCCGGTATGCTGATCGTACAGCCCGCCTGCAAAGCCAAACGGCTGGAAACCGGGGTTCGTATCCTGCGCGATGATACCGAACTCGTCGTAGTCGATCCGCTGGACGATGCTACCGTCCGTCGTGTTGATTACGAACCGCGGCGAGCCGAGATGGTCTGACACAATCCGATAGGTCACTCCACCCTTGATCATGTAGTCGGGGACGTTAGCCTTTGTCCCATACACAAACCGACTGACGATGGTTCCTGTCCCATCAAGTTCCGCCACCGGGTTCAATTGATTCTGATACAAGAAGCCTTGAGTTAAGACTCCGTTGACCTTCTTCCCAATTCGACGATTCTGGCCATCGACGACGTAGTCGATCGTGAGCCCACCGGGCAATGCTGCCGTCTTGAGGTTGCCCAAGACGTCATAGCTGTACGATGCGCTCTGTCCTAATGTTGGGTTCGATTTCGTGAGCAATTCGCCGTTGGCGGTATAGGTGAACTGAAGGTTGCCGTATTGGGTGAGCCGATCCTGCACATCGTACGTGCCGGTCGCCGACACCAACCCCGCCACATAACTCGTCCTGTTTCCGTTCGTATCGTACCCGTAGGTGGCCGTCACCGCCCTGTTGGTCTTCACTTCCTGGAGCCGACCGGCTTGGTCATAGGTGTAGTCGTAGGTGGTGGTCACCCCGGCGATCGTCTCCACCTTCTGCGTGATGCGGCCCAATTTGTCACGAGTAAAGGTGGTGGAGAAAACGGGCGAGCCGCCCACATTGGCTGTGTACGAACTCAGTTCGCCGAACGTGCTGTAGCTCCTGGTATCCGTGACCGTCCCCAGCGTCGTCCCGCTGATGAGGCCATTCTGCGCACTGCGGCTGATCGTGAGTGACCCCGCACTTGTCAGCAAGCTATCGTTGTCATAGCCAAATGCAACCGTGTTGGCCCCATTCACACTCTGGCTCGTGATCCGGAAGTTGTTGTCATAGTTCCGGCTGACTGAGCCAGCCACCGTTCCTGCCCAAGTCGTTTGTTTCAAGAGCGAACCGTCGTAGGTGTAGGACAGCGTCGAACCGGGGGCCGTGATCGTGTTCAACGTCCCTTTGGTCGGATCGTAGGCATAGGTTGTCACCTGCGAACCCGGCAAGGTCAGCGTGGACAGCCGTCCGCCGGTCGGCTCATACCCGAGTTGAATCGTCTGGCCGTCGGGCCTGGTGACCGTCGTGAGCTGCCGGTCCAGGTTATAGGCATACTGCGTGTTCCGTGGGCTGAATCCGGCATCGGGCGGGTTGTAGTTCAGCTCCAGATCCACCGGCGTGTAGCTGAATGCATGCTGCGGCTTGCCCGGTGGCTTGATCCCGGTGACGTTGCCGTTCGCATCATCCCCGGATGGTGAAACCGGCTGCCAGCTTTGTTCTCGCATCGCGCGGACCCTCGACGTACCGAACAGAGTACGCCTCGGCCCCTTGCTCGCTGTGGCCGCGCTGGACAATCGGTTTGACCATCCTAGAGAAATGTCGGGACGCATCATAGTTGGCAACAGAATCACAAGCTGGTTGGAAAATTCAGTGCAGGAAGGCAATTCACTGTCCGCGATATATTTCTTCATTGGACAGGCGGAGGGGACACGCCGCTGTTTGAATGCGATGATGCCGGCGTGTCGGTGCCCCTCTTGTTTGCCGCATTGAATTCGTGAATGAATTGGTTAATGAGACTTAGCTGGTGCTCTTGATTTTCTTCAGGGGTCAAGGGCGGGCGAATCTGAACTCTATAGCGCCCCCACGTGTTCGCCCGAGTCTCCAGACCGTTGCGCTCAACCAGAACTGGCTCTCTCACCACCAAACCTAGTTTATATAGACCGTATCCGGGGCATATGCCTTCTAAGGATTTCCAGTTGACTTTGAGACTGATCTCTACCGCATCATAATCGGCCCCTATCTTGTAGGCCTTCGTCTCGTAAAGGTACACGTGGAGTGGAAGGCCTGCCGAGATCCATTGTGATTGAGCTGGCTTGGCCCACGATTGGCTTTCGCTCAGTTGAGGGAAAAAGATATTGTCAACGTCGAGCCCCTTCAGGCTTCCCCACACCTCTTCTTCAAAAACAGTGAGGGAATTCCCAATGGGAAGCTGTCCGGTGGCTCCATGCTTCTGTTGAAGTAACTGTTCCTTCCGAAGTCTTGGTTCGGTTCCCAAGGCCTTCCCGGGAGGATTCATTCCTCCTTGTGCAGACTGATTCCTGTCCCGACTCGGGACACCAAAGTTATAGTTGGTGATAAAGGAGATCATGTCTCTATCGAGGTTGCTCATTAGTTCATTGAGCGGTACAGGATCACGTACTTCAGAATCATCGACTGTGCCCATGTCTGCTGCGAGAATGCGTTCACCATTTCGCTTGATGAAAACTGGCTCAAGCAACTCCCGCCTTGGCATGTAAAAGACTTTTTTGGGACAAATCGCGTCCAGAGGAGTTTGGTGTTGCGTAAATCGCAGCACGACATCTTGATCTGAAGCTTGACGAGGAGCGGGCAGTGGAAGCCCTTCCTGTGCAAACCGACTGAGAATGCGATTCCGTAGCAGTGGTTCGGTGTCGCGCGCGGTTACTACTTCCAGAACGGTCCCCTCGAGGTTCAAACCCGTGGTAGCTGGGAATCTGTAGTAGCTGAGCTCGCCGATCGGTCCCTTCGTCCCTTCTACCTCAGAATGGCATCCCAGCACTAGGATGAATAGCCCGCACCATAAATGTCTAAATCTTTCGGCCATGATCCACCACTAAGGCATTCCCTTGTAGCCGCGGCTGCCAGGACCGCTATAGCTTCCTGGATCAACATTGCAACTGCCTCCGCTACAAGGCGGGAAGGTTCCGGTGGAGCCTACGGGGCCGGTCAGTGTGAAAGGCTCCGGGTCGAGACCGGGGACGTTCACCTGCAGGTAGCCAGAAACGCCGGTGATATCAAATTGGAACTGTGCTTCTCCCTTGGCATTGGCTATCTGATCGTCAAAGTCGGTCACTTTGAAAGTTGGAATGGTGTTTCCGCCATCAGGATTCGGCAGCGCAAGACCTGGTGCTATGGTTACTCTCACGCGTGTACCAGGCGGCACATTGACGACCTTACAGGCGAATACCCGACCACCGCCTGGGGCTGCTATGATCCTGATCGATTGCCGCGAGATTCCCGGCTTGTTGTCGTCAGCAAGAAGGCCAAACACATCCGTCTTGTTGATGGGATTGCTCCCTATGTAATCATAGAAGTTAGTGCTATCACCGTAGAACTTAATCGGATCCTTCGCGGTCCACCTCCCCACCTGCGCATCGTAATCCCGGGCCCCGAACCGTGTCAGCCCCGTGTGCTGATCATAGAGGCCGCCTGCAAACCCAAACGGCTGGAAGCCGGGATTCGTATCCTGCGCGATCATTCCAAATTCGTCGTAGTCGATCCGTTGCGCGATGGTTCCGTCTGTTGTATTGATCACTAAGCGAGGGCTTCCCAGATGGTCTGAAACAATCCGATACGTCACGCCGCCTTTGATCATGTAGTCAGGGATATTGGCTTTCGTGCCGTACACGAAGCGAGAGATGACTGCGCCGGTCCCGTCCAACTCCGCCACCGGGTTCAGTTGGTTCTGATACAAAAATCCCTGCGTCAGCGTCCCATTCACTTTCTTGCCGATTCTCCTGTTTTGGCCGTCTACGACATAGTCGATCGCCAGCCCCCCGGGCAACGCCGCGGATTTCATATTGCCCAGTATGTCGTACGTATACGAGGCCGTCTGGCCTAACGTCGGATTGCTCTTGGTCAGCAGTTCGCCATTGGCGGTATAGGTGAACTGCAGATTGCCGTACTGGGTCAATCGGTCTTGGGCGTCGTAAGTGCCGGTGGCGGAGACTAAGCCAGCCACGTAACTGGTTCGGTTTCCGTTGCTGTCATAGCCGTAGGTCGCCGTGACCGCCCCATTGGTCTTGACCTCCTGGAGCCGACCGGCTTGATCGTAGGTGTAGTCGTAGGTGGTCATCGTTCCACCGAGAGTTTCGACCTTCTGCGTGATGCGCCTAAGCTTGTTACGGGTGTGCGTCGTGCTGAAGACCCGTGAATCGCTGACGTTCCCTGAATGGGAGCTAGGGAGAGGGAGAAGGCATTACCGTAAGCCCCTGTCTGGACTCCGCTGACTTGCCTCGTCTTTCAGCTCTGCAGACTCCAGTGGGAGGATGGGCTTTGGGGGGGATCTTCGCAAGTGACTCTTCCAGCATTCCCAATATATCTGAAGCGGTCTCTTTAAGTTTCTTATCTAACTTCATTGCGTTTTGAAGCCCTGTGATGGCATTTTGAATAGATTCTCGATTGAAGGCCTCCTGCGACAAATGGCTTCCACGTTCATACGATTCCTTAGCCTCTCCCACACGGCCTGTGACCAAGAACAAGAGGGCTCTCTGTAAATAAGCTGCGGGCAACACTCGTTCATCGCCGAATTCGAACACCCTTGCGTTTGCTTGGATTGCCTTATCGAACCCGCCTGTTCGATAGTAGATGGTACTAAGATCGAGGTACAACCATGGATCCTGCGCACCATGCTCAGCAGCATAGTTTAAATCATTCAATGCCGGCTGGAATTCGTCTGAGTTGGCGTAGGCCCATCCGCGCAAGCTACGTGCAACCAAGTCAGTAGGATCTTTGGTCACAAGATGGCTTAGATCCTGGATGCTTTTATCGAATTTGCGAACACATCCGAACACCCACGCTCGTTCTAAACGACTATCGTAGTGATCCCGATTGCGTTCAAGCGCTTTGGTGAAATCCTGGATGGCCTCCTTGTATCGACCGAGCTCCATAAAGGCTCTGCCACGACGGAAATAAGTCCAATCTGTGGTATCCCCAAGTTCCAAGGCTTTATTGAGGTCGCTGATTGCCTTCTCGAACTCACTCATTGTTAATAGAACACTCCCTCGAGTTGCATAGAGCCTCCGAGCAAGTGAACCTTGGGGACTTAGGGCAATTCCTGCATTGAGATCACCAATGGCCTCGCTGTTTCGTCCCATGCGTTCGTAGAGAATTCCGCGCAACCAATATGCTTCAGGATTATCTTGGCGTAAGCGTACTGCTTCTGCGATATCGACGAGGGCTTCGTCATTTTGTTTCAGAGCAACGTAAGCTCTAGCTCGGAGGAGGAACACTTGGTCGTTTCCTTGCTCCTCTGCAATCGCCTGCGTAAAGGATTGGACTGCATGGTCGTACTGTTTCTGTTGAAAGTATGTGATGCCTTGCTGGATGAGTTGCTTTTCCGAAGACGTCGGATGGGCGCTTAGGATTGGAATGGGTTCTGCTTGGCTGAGCAAAACTATTATCGCAGCGGTTAGGAAGACAAGGATAGCACTGCTCTGGCGAAACCACTTGAGCGTGGTGTTAACAAACCGTTCCAAACGACCTGTCATGACGTTCTCCTAAGGCCGTCTCGTTGCCGGACAAAACGGCAAGATCTTGTCGGGGTCCTGACGCGGGATTAAGAGCGACGGTGGAATCCGATAGGGGATCAACCGAGTGCCTTCATTGAATATCCCTGGTCCCTGTCTCGGATCAAAAACATCCATCTTATTCGTGTCCTTATCATTGAACAGGTACACTTTGTCACCAGGGTGCTCTTCGCTATGCTCGAGCATGTTCTTGAGCCGTTCGCTTTTTTCTAAATCTTCGTGAAGCTCGTCGAGGCCTTCGCCAAGCTTATCCAAGAATTCCTGCTCAGTTGGTGGGCGCATGATTGGCCCATTTGGTCGAGTTTCAAACGGCAAATTACGCTGGTTCGGGGTCTGGGGCCGAATCTTTAGTCCGAACGGATCGGTTGCATTTATTGGATCATTGAGCACGTAACCATAGAAGTTTGTATCTCTCCCAGTAAATCGAATAGGATCCTTGGCCGTCCACCGTCCGATCTGCGCGTCATAGTCCCGCGCCCCAAACCTGGTCAACCCCGTATGCTGATCATATATGCCACCCGCGAAGCCAAAGGGTTGGAAGCCGGGATTCGTGTCCTGCGACATATTGCCGAACTCATCGTAGTCGATCCGCTGAGCAATGGTGCCATCAGCCGTATTCACAACCAACCGTGGCGAGCCCATGTGATCTGAAACAATTCGATAGGTCACACCGCCTTTGATCATATAATCGGGCACATTAGCCTTGGTGCCGTAGACAAAGCGACTGATAATGGCGCCTGTTCCATCCAACTCCGCCACCGGGTTGAGTTGGTTTTGACACAGGAACCCTTGAATGAGTGTCCCATTCAATTTCTTTCCAATTCTGCGATCCTTGCCGTCGACGACGTAATCAATAGTGAGACTGCCCGGTAAGGCCACGCTTTTCAAGTTCCCCAGCACATCGTAGGTGTACGTGGCGGTCTGACCCAAAACCGGATTACTTTTCGTCACCAGTTCGCCGTTGGTGGCGTAGGTGAACTGCAGATTGCCGTATTGGGTCAACCGGTCCTGCGCGTCGTATGCACCAGTCGCAGACACCAACCCCGCCACGTAACTCGTTCTATTCCCATTTGAGTCGTATCCATACGTGGCCGTCACCGCCCCGTTCGTTTTGACCTCCTGCAGCCGGCCAGCTTGGTCGTAGGTGTAGTCGTAGGTGGTGGTCACTCCCCCGATCGTTTCCACCTTCTGCGTGATCCGGCCAAGTTTATCCCTGGTGAACGTGGTGCTCAACACAGGACTACCGCTCACATTAGTGGTATATGAACTCAATTCCCCAAAGCTCGAATAGCCTCGGGTATCCGTGACCGTTCCCAACGTCGTTCCGGTGATCAATCCATGCTGTGCTGAGCGGGTGATCGTCAAACTACCGGCGGAGGTCAGCAGGCTGTCGTTATCGTAACCAAAATTGATGGTGTTGGCCCCATTGACGCTCTGGCTCGTGATGCGGAAATTGTTGTCATAATTGCGGCTCACCGAACCGGCGACAGTGCCGGCCCACGTCGTGCTCTTCAGCAGCGAGCCGTCGTAGGTGTAGCTCAACGTGCTGCCCGGCGCGGTGATGCTACTGAGCGTTCCCTTCGTCGGATCGTAGGCATACGTCGTAACCAAGCTTCCCGGCAAGGTCAGCGTGCTCAGCCGCCCACCCGTCGGCTCATACCCTAGTTGAATCGTTTGGCCGTCGGGACGCGTGACCGTGGTGAGTTGCCGATCGAGATTGTAGGCGTATTGCGTGTTTCTCGGAGTAAAGCCTGCGTCCGGCGGATTATAGTTCTGCTCCAGATCCACCGGCGTGTATTGGAACTGGTGCTGCGGCTTGCCCGGCGGGGTAATGCCGGTGACGTTGCCGTTCGCATCGTACGAGTACCCAATCGTCCGCGTGTCAGGTAAGGTTTGTGTCGTGATTCTTCCGGCTAAGTCATACGCGAACCCGACCGTGCGCAACAACGGATCTTGAATGCTGGTCAACTCATTCTTGCTGTTATACGTCAGCGTCGAGGTGCGGGCATCGACACCCGTCCCCTGCGTGATTGAACTCAGGCGGCCCAGGTTGTCATAGGCATAGGCCACCGCATCCAAGCCCGTCACCTGCTCCTGAATCACGCGCCCTTTCGCATCCAAGGTCACCGTGCTGGTGCGTCCCGCGGGCGTGGTGGTCGTGAGCGTCTTGGTGGCCTGCGTAAAGACGCTCTGGTAGGATCGCCCGTTGATCGTGAGCGTATCGGTCTGCGTGGCGAGCGTCAATGGATCGTTCGGATTCGTCAGCGTGACCGACCGGGACGAGGTCAATGTAGAGGTCAGGGCCGCGGGCGTCTGGACCGTGAGGCTCTTGAGCAGCGGCGCTTGCATGCTGAAGCGCGGATCTGGCCCCTGCACTTGCGTGGTGATCGTGCCGTCCGGCGCGGTGAGCGTCGTCGTCCCGTCGGTCTTGCGCACCGAAGTGGTCAGCAGCCCGCTCGGTTCGGTCACTTTCCGTCGGAGATCACCGATGGGCAGATTCTCTACCTGATACGTGGTCGTCCGACTCAAGGCCGTGGAGAGGGGGAAATTAGCGGCAAACCGAGCCAAGGTTCGATGACACGGGAAATGTATCGTTGAACGACTATCCCTTATCCAAAAATGCTCTTGTGCCAGTATTTCTCAGGGTCAGAAAACCATTGGCGATTATCATCATCTCGAAAAATCGCCAATTGCTTCATGTCGGCCCTATACCGATAAAATAGCGCGATAAGCTCCCGCAAACTTTTGTCGTCGAGCTTCTGCATAGCAACAGTTACCAATAGTTCATCACCGACTCCTCTATAGTCGGACACACAACCGATTTTTCCGAGCCATTCAAAAAAGATGTCTTCGTCAATGCTGGATAGATACTCGATTCTGCTCATCCGCAAGATAACGCTGTTGGGACTCACCGTTTCTTGCCTCCCGGATAAACGTTCACATGTTTTCCCGTTCGGGGATCTTGAACATCCCAATGGGGACCGCCATGCGCCTTAGGGCTTCCCTTCGGACCCGTGGGACACCAAACTTTTCCTTCAAGGTCTGCCCACCCCCAATCTCCATCAGGAGCCTTTACCCAATCTTCACCGGCCTTAGGGTCGACGAAGCCTTCGGCTTCTCCCGGTTTGCCAGGTGCTTTCGCACCATCTTTATCATAAGCATCCGCTGGCGGCTTCCGGAAGAGAAGGTCGAGTAGCTTATCACCAATGATTGCACCGGTAATGAAACCAGTAACGGCAACGCCAGCCTGTATACCGGCTTCGATTAGGGGAGGGACAAGGGCAAAAGCGGCCGGTGCTATGCGACCACTTGGATCGAGCAAATTCGATGGATCACTTCTGACGTATTGATATAAATTGGTGTCATTAGCCTGAAACTTGATCGGATCCTTTGCCGTCCAGCGTCCCACCTGCGCGTCATAGTCCCGCGCTCCGAATCGGGTCAGACCGGTATGCTGGTCATACAATCCACCGGCAAACCCAAAGGGCTGGAATCCGGGATTGGTGTCTTGAGCGATATTCCCAAATTCATCGTAGTCGATCCGCTGGACGATGCTACCGTCCGTCGTGTTGATCACGAACCGCGGCGAGCCGAGATGGTCTGACATAATCCGATAGGTCACTCCACCCTTGATCATGTAGTCAGGGACATTGGCTTTCGTGCCGTACACGAAGCGAGAGATGACTGCGCCGGTCCCGTCCAACTCCGCCACCGGGTTCAGTTGGTTCTGATACAAGAAACCTTGCACCAGTGTCCCATTGAGCTTCTTCCCGATTCTTCGGTTCTGCCCGTCCACGACATAGTCAACGACGGTCCCGTTGGAAATGGTCACGTTCTTGAGATTGCCCAAGACATCGTAAGTGTACGAGGCGCTCTGGCCTAATGTCGGATTGCTCTTGGTCAGCAATTCGCCGTTGGCCGTATAGGCAAACTGGAGATTGCCGTACTGGGTGAGACGATCCTGCGAGTCGTAGGTCCCATTAGCAGACACCAACCCCGCCACGTAACTCGTCCTGTTTCCGTTCGTATCGTACCCGTAGGTGGCGGTCACAGCGCCGTTCGTTTTGACTTCCTGCAGCCGACCAGGTTGGTCGTAGGTGTAATCGAAGGTGGTGGTCACG
>WBZO01006568.1_pt1 | contig 11220 bp, 9 predicted proteins | sample 5204261 | NCBI WGS metagenome assembly WBZO01 (sample SAMN12412400, study PRJNA552823) | activated sludge metagenome | isolation source: activated sludge from anammox sidestream of wastewater treatment plant... | place: USA: North Carolina | collected 2017-09 | reverse complement strand
CCGTGACCGACGTCGGCATCGCCTTCCAGGATCACTTGCTCCTCGACTTTCGCACGGCGCTCGATAACGTCACGCTGCACGCGGACATTCGCAAGTTGCCCAAGCGCAAGATCGAGGACAAGGCGAAGGAGCTCTTTGCGCAGCTTCGACTCGAGCCGGCGATGGGCAAGTATCCGCGCCAGCTCTCGGGCGGGATGCGGCAGCGGGTCTCGCTCATCCGCACGCTCGTGCACGAGCCCTCGCTCATTCTCATGGACGAGCCGTTCGGCGCCCTCGACGCGCTCACCCGGCTGCAGGTGCGCACGGATCTGGAGCAGCTGTGGCTGCGCCGACGGCCAACGGTGCTCTTCATCACGCACAGCGTCGAGGAGGCGGTGGGACTGTCCGACCGCATCCTCGTCATGAGTCCGAGCCCGGGCGAGATCGTCGAGGAGATCGTCGTCGACTTGCCGCGGCCCCGGCCGATCGTTCTCGGTGAGGTGCCGGAGTTCGCCGCGTACGTCGATCGCATCCATCGGCACTTCGAGCGCCTGGGCGTCCTGCACGGCCTCGACGATCGCGCCGGCGCGCGACCCTGATGCCATGGGCATTGCGCAGCTCGCACGCGGGATACGGCAATGACGATCACCGGCGCGACGCGTCTTTATGCGATCGTCGGCGATCCGATCGTGCAGGTGCGCTCGCCGGAGGTGTTCACCGATCGCTTTCGCGCGGCTGGGATCGATGCGGTGTTCCTTCCCGTGCACGTGCCGGCATCACGATTCGAAGCGGTCTTCGCGGCGTTGCTCGAGATCCGCAATCTCGACGGCCTGCTCGTCACGATCCCGTTCAAGGCGCGGGCGCTGCCGTTTGCGCGGCATGTCGGATCGATGGCGCGCGCGGTCGACGCCGTCAATGCGCTGCGTCGCGAGGCGAGCGGGGCCTGGGTGGGTGACATGTTCGACGGCCTGGGCTTCGTGCGCGCGGTCGAACGCAAGGGCTACGGCGTCCGGGGGCGGCGCGCGGCGCTGTTCGGTGCGGGGGGCGCGGGCAGCGCCATCGCGCACGCGCTCGCTGAGGCGGGGGTCGCGTCGATCGATCTCATCGACCCGGACGCAGCCAAGGCGCACACGCTCGTCAACCGGTTGCGGCAGCTCTTCCCGGATCAGGCCTTCGCGATCGTCGACCGGGTACCACCCGGCGCGACGCTGGTGGTGAACGCGTCACCCGTCGGGATGGGTGCCGGTGAGGGACTGCCGGGTGAACTTGGCACGCTCGATCCGGGCTCGGTCATCGGCGACGTCGTGATCAGCAAGGCGCCGACACCGATCGTTCGCTTCGCTCTGGATCGTGGCTACGGCCACGTGACCGGAAGCGACATGCACGCGGGTCAGGTCGATGCCCTGTTCGACTTCTTCCTCCACCGCGTGACGTCCGCTTCGGCGAGCGCGTCGAGCTAGCGGGGTGCGGAACGACCGGCCATGGCCCATCTTCCTGCCGAGCGTTGTCTCGCCATCATCGAGCTCCTTGCCGATGGGGCCCGGGCGATGCCCCTGGGGGAGATCGCCGAGCGTCTGGACCTGCCCAAGAGCGGCGCGCATCGGCTGCTCGGGACCCTCGTGGATATCGGCTGGGCCGCGCAGGAACCCGACACGGGGTTCTATCGCCTGTCGATGCGGCTTGCCATTCTCGGGCAGCAGTTCTACGTGGCGACCGGCATACCCGACCTGTGCCAGCCGATCCTCGATCGTCTCGCACGCGAGTCGCGCGAGTTCGTTCGTCTCGCCGTCATCGACGGGCATGCGCTCGTGTGGGTCGCGCAGGCGCAGGGCGCGTCGGGCGGCCTCATGTACCAGCCGACGCTCACATCCAACACCGTGCCCCTGTTTGCCACCGCGAGCGGCAAGGCGTGGCTCGGGACGCTGTCGCCGGAAGAGGCGATGCCGATCCTCATGAAAAACGGGGGCCTGCATCCGCCCGGGCAATGGGGCCCGAGCGCGGTCAAGACGATCGATGCTTTCTTGCGCGAGTTGAAGGCGACCGTGCAGCGCGGCTTCGGCACGGCGGTGAACGAAGCCGAGTTCGGCGTGACCGCCGTTGCTGCGCCGATTCGTGGCAGCGCCAGCGGCCCCGTCGTGGGGACCATCAGCATCGCCGGTCCCAGCGCGCGCATCGACGCGCGGCGCATGAGCGCGTTGGGCGCGATGGTGCAGCGTGCCGCGCACGAGCTCGCGACGCTGTGGCCGCTGCGTGCCGCGAGAAGTGTTCGCGAGGATGTCGGCGACGTCGCGCGGACGAAGGTCCCGGTCGCCTCGGCCTGAGGCGACGGCGTGGCTTCCCTGCTCCTGGGCTGCATCGCCGACGACTTCACCGGCGCGACCGATCTCGCCAGCAATCTCGTGCGAGCCGGGATGCGCGTGGTGCAGACCATCGGCGTGCCCACCGGCACGTCGGCAAGCGACGTCGATGCCGTCGTCGTCGCGCTGAAGTCGCGCACGATTCCGGCGGCGGACGCCGTCACACAATCGCTCGCAGCCCTCGCGTGGTTGCGCCGCATGGGTGCGCGACAGATCTACTTCAAGTACTGTTCGACGTTCGACAGCACGCCGGCCGGCAACATCGGGCCCGTGGCGGAAGCGCTCCTCGACGCCTTGCACGACGCCCCCGACGACGCATTCACGATTGCGACACCGGCATTGCCGGACAATGGGCGCACCGTATTCCAGGGGCACCTCTTCGTCGGCGATCGCCTCCTGAGCGAAAGCGGGATGCAGAACCATCCGCTCACCCCGATGCGCGATCCCGACCTCGTGCGCGTCCTGCAGGCACAGGTCAAGCGCAAGGTCGGCCTCGTCGACCATCGCGTCGTTGCGCAGGGGCCTGCCGCCATCCGTGTCCGTTTCGATGCCTTGCGCGCCGAAGGGGTGGGCATCGCCATCGTCGATGCGATCGACAACGCCGACCTGCGGAGTCTGGGGTCGGCGCTCGCCGGGATGCCACTGGTCACGGGGGGTTCGGGCGTGGCGCTCGGGCTGCCGGCGAATTTTGACATCGCGCCTTCACCCGCGGCCAGCGCATTGCCGCCGGCAAGCGGAGGCCGCGTGGTCATTGCCGGGAGTTGCTCGTCGGCCACGCAACGGCAGGTGCAGGTGTTTGTCCAAGGCGGCGGCGCCGCGTTTCAGATCGATCCTTGCGCGGGTGCGGACCCTGATGCCGTCGTCATCGCCGCGCTCGCGTGGTGCGATCGGCAATCGGCGACGCAGCCGATGCTCTTCCGTTCGACGACCGATTCCGCGAGTGTTCGCCGTGCTCAGGCGGAACTGGGCGTCGAGACTGCCGGTGCCTGGGTCGAGAGCGTGCTCGCGCGCATCGCGCAAGGCGTCGTGGCGCGCGGCGTGCGCCAGCTCATCATCGCCGGCGGCGAGACCGCGGGCGCATGCGTGCAGGCGCTGGGGGTCACGCAACTCCAGATCGGCCCGCAGATCGATCCTGGCGTGCCGTGGTGCTACGCGGGAACGGGCGATGGCGGGGGCGTGCATCTCGCGTTGAAGTCGGGCAACTTCGGCAGCGACGACTTCTTCACGAAGGCCTTTGGGATGCTCTCGTGAACGAGACGCGAGCGCGCGAGGAGATCTGCCGGGTCGGGCGCAGCCTGTACGAGCGCGGCTACGTGCACGCGACCGCCGGCAACATCAGCGTTCGCCTGGACGACGGCGGCTTTCTCATCACGCCCACCGACGCGTGTCTGGGTTTTCTCGATCCGGCGCGGCTCGCCCGGCTCGACGCGGCGCAGCGCCATCGCGACGGCGATACGCCGAGCAAGACGATCGCGCTGCACGCCGCGATCTACGCCGCCGCCGCAGCGAGCGATCCCGCGACCTCATGCATCATCCACACGCACAGCACGCATTGCGTCGCGCTCTCGCTCGTCGCGCGTGGCCCCGAGCTCATCGCGCCGATCACGCCGTATTTCGTCATGAAGGTGGGCCACGTCCCCCTCATCGCCTACGCACGCCCGGGGGCGCCGACCGCCGTCCACGACGTGGTGGCGACGATCGAACGCTACGCAGACGCCGGCACCCCGCTTCGGGCGGTGATGCTCGCCCGCCTCGGGCCCAACGTCTGGCACGACACGCCGGCGTCCGCCATGGCGACGCTGGAGGAACTCGAGGAAACCGCGCGCCTTTGCCAACTCGCCGGTGGCGACGTCACGCCGCTCGCGGCGGCGCAGATCGACGAGCTGCGGCGAACGTTCAACGCGCGGTGGTAGCGACGATCCGATCGCACACCATCGCGCGGCACGATGGATCGTCGATCAGGTCGACGGCTTGTTCATCATGTTCTTGATGACGCCGACGATGATCATGATGATGATGCCGCCGACGCCGCCTCCCGCGACGTTCGAGACGACTGAGCCCATGCCGCCCGCCGCCGCTGCAGCGCCGCCGCCGGTCAGCGCTGCGATCAACTGCCCGCCGAGGCCACCTCCGACGATACCCGCGATCGAATTGCCGAGCGTGCCGAGGCTGAAGTTCTTGAGTATCGCGCCGCCGATGTTTCCTCCCACGGCGCCCGAGATCAACTGCACGATCAGGGATGTCATGTCCATGGTCGCTGTTCCTCCTCTGGTTGTTGGAATGGGCGGTGCGACGATCTCCCGCTGAGGCGTCGGCGCTTGTCCGCCGCTCGCACTATGCTCCCGGGCGGTCGCCATCGCAATGGGGCTCGGCCCCATGGGGACCCGAGGTTGATTGCAGGAGATGGTTCCAACGCGTCGGCGCACGGTCGCGGGGTGGCCGACCCTGTCGTGACCTGCGCCGTCGCGGTATCGGGAGCACGCGTGGCATCGGCGTGGCGTAGCATGGCGCCCATGCCGCATGCCGCTGCCACCGTTGATTGGACGCGTCCGTTCGCGGAGCTTGCCGGGCGCCGGGTGCTCGTCACGGGGGCGAGCCGCGGCATCGGCGCCGCAGTGGCCACGGCGCTCGCCCAGTGCGGTGCGCACGTCGGCGTGCACTACGGCCAGGCGCGCGAGGCGGCCGAGGCGCTGGTCGCGCGTTTGCGCGCGGACGGCGGCACCGCGTTCGCCCTCGGGGCGCCGCTGCAGGTGCCACAGGCCGGGCGCGATCTCGTGCACGCGGCGGTCGATCGGTTGGGTGGGCTCGACGTCCTGATCGCCAACGCCGGCGCGCCGGGCCCGCGCGCCGCCTTCGCCACGCTCGATGGGTCGACGATCGACGACGTGCTGCGCGTGAATCTCGTCGCGGTGATGGACATGATCCAGGCGGCGATCCCGGCGCTCCGCGCGGCAACGAACGGTGCGATCATCAACACCACGTCGATTGCAGCACGCAGTGGCGGGGGGCGGGGGATCGCTGCGTATGCCGCCGCGAAGGCCGGTGTCGAAAATCTCACGCGCGCGCTCGCCAAGGAGCTCGGGCCGCAGGGCATCCGCATCAATTGTGTGGCCCCCGGCTACATCGAGACCGAGATCCACGAACGCTTCAGTACCGCGGCCGACCGCGACGGCTACGTCGCTGCAACGCCGCTCGGCCGCGGCGGCCGACCCGACGAGTGCGTCGGCGCCTTCCTCTTCCTCGCGACGAGCCGTCTCAGCGGTTACGTCACGGGACAGACCTTGTGCGTCAATGGCGGCCTGGCGATGAGCTGATGCAGCGCGTATGGAGGACCTTCGGCCGCATTGCACTTGGCAGCGGCGGGGAGTAGCGTGGTGTCGACGCAATGGGCTCACCGGCCTCGCAGTTTGGCTGCTTCGATTCCTTGGACCTGACGCTCGCGTGGCGGGGGTTGCTCACGTGAGCACTTCCTGGAGGAACCGCCATGACGACTCAACGGAAGCACTGGACACGGGCCGCGGTGATGCTCGTGCTCGCGGCAGGCGTGCTCGGACCGGCCGCGGCGGTGCGGAACGCGAGGTGCGGCTTTCGGTGCCGGCGGAGCCCGATGGCACTTCGCCCACGGTCGCGCTTCTGACGTTCGATCCCGTCTCCGGCGGCTACTTTTCGGCCGAGTGTTGCAGCATCCCTTCTCGCGGAATCAGTGGCGGCTCGCTCGTGCTCGTGCCGTTTCCGCCTCCGGTGGGGCTCGTCGACGTGATCGAGTTCCACCACGCTGGGTTCGACCACTATTTCATGAGCGCCGATCCGGCCGAGATCGACAAGCTCGACACCGGATACTTCAAGGGCTGGGTCCGCACCAACGACCGGTTCAAGGCGTACGCGATCGGGTCGAGCGGGGGACCGGCAATGAATCCCGCCTGTCGCTACTACGGGCTGCCCTCCGCAGGACTCGATTCGCACTTCTACTCGGCCGATCCCGCCGAATGCTATCGCGTGAACCGCGACTTCGGCACGCATTGGCAGATCGAGAGCGACAACGTGTTCCAGATCGACCTGCCCGACCGTACGACCGGCGCGTGTCCTGCGGGCACGATCCCCGTGTATCGCGTGTTCAACAACCGGCAGGACGCCAACCACCGCTACATGACGAGTACCGCCGTGCGTGGGCAGATGGAGGCGGCGGGGTGGATCCGCGAAGGCTACGGGCCCAACGCGACGATCATGTGCGCGGTCGCCACGCCCTGACGACGCGGACGACACAGGCTTCCGCGAGGCGCGTGACCCGGTCGCCACGTTTCAGGACGTTTAAGGTCGCTCAAGGACAGGCGGCTCCGGTTTTGGCATCGTGCAGCGACGGGCCGCATGCCGCCCGTCGCGCCTCCCGGTCGATGGCCACGCTGCCCTCGGTTCGGGAGCACCGGTGACCGACGCCAAGGAGCCCGCCATGATCCACGCCCCACCCATGTCGAAGTCGGAGGCCATCGGTCACCTGACGGTGGCGGTGCTCGCGACCGTGATCGGCGTCGGCATCGTGACCGGCGTCACCGTCCTCTTCCAAAGCCGCGGCGAGCCGTTGGGCCAGCTCGTCGCGGCGGAGCGCGCGTGCGGCGCGCACGAATACGTATCCGACCTCCAGAAGTGCATGAGCGCATGGCTCGCCGCGCAGCAGCAAACGCGGGTCGCGCACCGCTGACGTCGCGGGTGGCGCCGCGTTCGTAAGATTCACTCACGCCTCGGGACACCGCGCAAGAACGCGCGATGCGACCTACGGCGCCGGCGTCCCCGCAGTTGGGATGGCCTCGTCGAGTGTGGACCATGCGGCGTCGATGACCTCATCAAGCGGGCGGGCGCGATCCGCGTCCCACGCAACGTCGAATGCCTCGGGTCTTCCCAACGCGGCGCGCGCTGCTGCGATGCGTCGCGCATGGTGTTCGCGCAGCGGATCGGCGAGTTCGTAGGTGAACTCTTCACGCAAGCGCTGACTGGCGCCCCAGATGCGCGCCGCCGCTGCCGGTTCGCCACGTCCGGCCACGACATCGGCGAGCCCATCGAGCGCCTCGGCGATGCCGCGACGATCGTCGAGGTCGCGGGCGATGCCGAGCGCTTCGCGGTAGCGACGCCCGGCTTCGTCGAGATCATCTTCCAGCAGCGCACCAAAGCCCAGGCCACTGATCGCGTACGACGCGCCGACACGATCGGCGATGCTTGCGAAGGTGACAAGCGCCTGCTGATGGAGGTTGCGCGCACGTGCGACGTCGTGTTCGGGAATCAGCGCGAGGAATCCCAGCCCGTTCATCGCCATCGCCGCTCCCCATGCATCCCCCACGGCGCGGCACATGCGAAGTGTTTCGTCGAACATCGCTTGTGCAACGCGGGCGTCCGGCGTGCCCTGCGACCAGGCCCAGTACGCGACGGCGAGTTGGGATCGCGCCGTCTCGTGACGCTCGGCGAGGGACGCTGCGCTGGCGAGCGCCGCCTCGTGGTGACTCTGCGCTGCGGCAGGCTCGCCTTGGCCGAGCGCGAGCGAGGCCATCGCGCAAAGCGCCTTTCGGCGACTCGCCGGTGGCGCGTCGGTCGCAAGGTCGAGCAGCAGCGCGAGCCAGCGGCGACCTTCGCGCAGGAGCCCGCGTAGCCACCAGTACGTGCCCAGCGCGCCGGCAAGCCGCAGTCCATCGGCCGCACGACCGCGACTGGAGGAGGTCCAGGCGAGTGCTGCGAGCAGATTCTCGCGTTCGCAGTCGAGGTGATCGAGCCACGGACCTTGATCCGCGGTCAGCAAGTGCATGTCGGTGGCTTCCACCAGGGTGAGAAAGTAGTCGAGGTGCGCCTGCTGAGCCGCGTCGGCGTCATCGGAGGTGCGCAGCCGCGCGAGCGCGTAGGCGCGAAGCGTGTCGAGGAGGCGATAGCGCATTTCCCCGGCGCGTTCCTCAACCACGACGAGGCTCTTGTTGACGAGCTGCTCGAGCAGGTCCGGGATCGTGCCGTCGCTCGTGGCGGTCGCGCGGCATACGACGCGCGCGGCATCGAGGCTCCAGCCGCCGGCGAAGACCGCGAGCCGGCGAAAGAGATCCTGTTCGTCGGGAGACAGGAGCTCGTGGCTCCAGTCGATGAGGGCACCCAGGGTCTGCTGCCGCGTCACCTCCGCGCGCGGACCTTGGTCGAGCAGGCGGAAGCGATCGTCCAGACCTCGCGCAACCTCCTGCGCCGACAGCACGCCGATACGCCTTGCGGCGAGCTCGATGGCGAGCGGGATGCCGTCGAGCCGGCGGCAGATGGCGACGATGGCGGCGATATTCGCGTCGCTCATGGCAAAGGACGCACGCGCCGCCGTAGCACGCTCCACGAACAGGGCGACCGACGCGTATTGCCGGATCGACGTCGCGCTCGCGTCGACATCGGCGCGCGGTATCGGAAGCGGTGGCACGATGTACGTTTGCTCTCCCTGGACGCGCAAGCTCTCGCGGCTCGTGGCCAGGATGCGAAGGCCGTCGCAGCGGACGAGAACATCGTGACAAAGCTGCGCGCAGGACTCGATCACATGCTCGCAATTGTCGAGGACGAGCAGGAGCTTGCGATGCTCGAGGTGCGCGAGAAGCGTGCTGCGCAGGTCCTGACCCGAGCTCGGCACGTCGAGTGCGCGCGCCACGAGCGGCGCCACAGGCAGTGCCCGATCCAGGGCGGCAAGGTCGACGAAACAAAGGCCATCCGCAAATGCGCCATTGGCGCGGGTGGCCACCGCGAGCGCGAGGCGCGTCTTGCCGATGCCGCCGACGCCGGTCAGCGTGACGAGGCGCGCCCTGCGCAGGGCGCCTTCAATCGCGGTGATGTCCTGCTCGCGCCCGATGAGCGACGTCACCTGCTCGGGGAGGTTGTGCCGTCCGGGCCCGTCGGTGGTGGCGGGCTCCGGCGCGGCCCCGGCGGCCAATGCGAAGCGGTAGCCGCGCCCGGGTATGGTCACGATCGCGCGCGCGCCGAGCTGCTTGCGCAATGCGGCCACCTGGACCTGGAGATTGTTCTCCTCGACCATCAAGCCGCCCCAGGCGCGATCGAGGATCTCCGCCTTCGTGACCAGTTGGCCGCGCGCCTCGATGAGTACTTCCAGGACGTCGAACGCCCGTGGCCCGAGCAATGCCACGTGCCCGTCGACCCGGACCTGGCGGGCGATGAGGTCGATCTCGCAACGACCGAAAGTCAGGATCGCCATCGCGGCTGTACCGCTCCACTCGGTGTGCACCGTCGGCATCGTGGATCCCGGTCAGTGTCCTGCGGTCCGGGGTCCGATGCGTGCTGCACCAGGTGGGGAGCCTGCGACGTGCCGGCAGCGCCATGGCGGCGCAGGCGGCGGCATCGGTGCAGTACTGCAAAGCGCTTACGTTCGCATACGCGACACGCCCGGCGCCATCACCCTTTTGGGTGGCCGCAGCCCGGGCTCACCACGCGCCGCGATGCTCGGGTACGCGGGCGATGAGCGGCGATGCCGCGGCGAGCAGGACGACCAACGCCGCGTAGATCCACGCCTGCGCGATGCCGGGATCCGTGGCGTCGGCGAGGATCGCGGTGGCGACCGCGATGGTCGCGATCGAGCCGATCTGCATCGACATCGACCGCAGCGCGGCGAGCGTCGAGGCATGCTCCGGCGCGAGCTGCAAGCCGGCGTTGCGCGTCGCGGGATTGAGCATGCCGCTGCCTGCGCCGACGAGAAACGCGGCCCCGGCAAGCCAGGTGTACGGCTCGATGCCGACGAGGGGTCCGACGGCAAGCAACACCACGCCGATGGCGATGACGAGCGTCCCCACGTACAGCGGGGCGCGGTAGCCGGTGCGCCGGATCAGGACGGCGGCCAGCGCCGACAGGCTGATGGCAGCGATCCCCTGCGCGACGAGCAGGGTGCCGGAGCGCAGCGCGTCGATGCCGTAGCGATTCGTCGCGTACAAGGGAATGAGGGCCACCACGCCGAACGGGATCCCCGAGAAGATCGCATTCACGAGATTGACGGCACCGAAGCCGGGGCCGTAGACCAGGCGCGGCGCGATGAACGGATGCGCCGCGCGGCCGATGTGACGCAGGAAGAGGCCGACGGCGGCGAATGCCACGACGAGCAGGATGAGGAACGGCAGCGACGCCACCTTCGTCTCGGCTTCACCGAGATACGTGATCGCGAGCATTCCGGCGAGCAGCCCGCTGCCGAGGAGCGCCATGCCGGCCGCGTCGGATCCGACACGCGCGGGTTCGACGCGGGCACGGTCGGGCGGGATCGCGCGCAGCGCCAGCGCGACGACGATGACTCCGATCGGGACGTTGACGAGGAAGATGCCGCGCCAAGACCAGTACGTCACGAACAGGCCGCCGAAGATCGGCCCGATCATGGCGCCCACTGGAAAGATGCTGCCGAACAGGCTCACGGCGCGATCACGTTCCTTGCCGAAGTGATCGACGATGAGGCCGGTGGCCGAGGGGGTGAAGCCCGCACCGCCCGCGGCCTGGACGACCCGCAGCGCGATGAGGGCATCGATGTCGTCGACGAGCCCGCACAGCAGCGATGCCGTCGTGAACGCCACGACCGAGCCCACGAACACCCGCCGCCGCCCGTACTGCTCGCTGAGCCGGCCGGCAAGCGGGAGCATCACGACGAAGCCGAACGAATACGCGGTGATCGTCCAACCCGCCCAATTGATCGTGGTGTCGAGGTCGTGTTGCAGCGAGTGCAGTGCGGTGGCGACGATCGTCGAGTCGATCGACATCATCATGAGCGCCAGCCCGATGATGGCGAAAACGAGCCCGCGGCGAACGGGCGGCGGCGGAGGGTCCGGGTCCTGCAGGGGGTTCGGCATGCGGGGTGATGCGCTGGCTCGGTGCTGCCGGTCGTCGCGGGTGCCGGCCG
>WBZO01006565.1_pt1 | contig 11224 bp, 7 predicted proteins | sample 5204261 | NCBI WGS metagenome assembly WBZO01 (sample SAMN12412400, study PRJNA552823) | activated sludge metagenome | isolation source: activated sludge from anammox sidestream of wastewater treatment plant... | place: USA: North Carolina | collected 2017-09 | reverse complement strand
CAGTTCCGCCGCGAGGTGCTGGAGGGGGTCGCCCCCTCGCAGTCGCTGGAACGCCTGGAGGCCGTTTCCAGGGCCTGCATCCTCGGGGCGCGCAGCCTGCAGACCGGGGACGAGTACGGCTGGGCAGCCCCTTAAGCCCGGATTAACACCCGTCCGGGAGACTCGCGGGCAGGGCCGGGCATCCGGCCTGACATAAGGGGGAGTCCCTTTGCAGACCGTGCATCCCGTCCTCGCCCTGTCCGACAGGCGGGTTAGAATCCCCGGACCACAGCGCCGCACCGGGTGCCCGGGGCCAGAAAAACAACCACATCCGTGCGAATCCTGTTCCTCAGTCACTACTTCCCGCCGGAGGTCAACGCCCCGGCCAGCCGCACCTACGAGCACTGCCGGGCGTGGGTGGCCCATGGCCACGAGGTGGCGGTGCTGACCTGCGTGCCCAACCACCCGGCCGGGCGCATCTACGAGGGTTACCGCAACGGCTTCCTGCAGCGGGATGTCCGCTCCGGGATCCGGGTCTACCGCATGTGGACCTTCCTGGCGCCGAACAAGGGCTTCCTGCGGCGCACGATCAACTACAGCGTCTACCTGCTCATGGCGACCGTGCTGGCGCCGTTCCTACCGCGCACCGATATCGTGGTCAGCACCTCGCCGCAGTTCTTCTGCGGCCTGGCGGGCTACCTGGTCAGCCGGCTGAAGCGCGTGCCCTGGGTGCTGGAGATCCGCGACATCTGGCCCGAGTCCATCGTCGCCGTGGGGGCGATGAAGAAGAGCATCTGGATTCGCTTTCTGGAGTGGCTGGAGTCCTTCGCCTACCGCAAGGCCGACCACATCGTTTCGGTCACCGATTCCTTCTGCAGCCATATCGAGGCGCGCGGCGGGCGCCCGGAGAAGATCTCCGTCATCAAGAACGGCGTGGACCTCGCCTTCTTCGCGCCCTCGCAGAGCGCCAGCGACGTGGCCGAGGAGCTCGGCCTGAGCCGCAAGTTCGTCGTCTCCTATGTCGGCACGCACGGCGTCTCGCACGGCCTGGAGACCGTGCTGGAGGCCGCGCGCCTGCTGCGCGGCCAGCCCGAGATCGTCTTCCTGCTGGTGGGCGACGGCGCCCGGCGCGAGGCGCTGCTGCGCCAGCGCGACGAGATGCAGCTCACCAACGTCATCATGCTCGGCCAGCAGTCCAAGGTGCGCATGCCCGCCATCTGGGCGGCCACCGCGGTGAGCCTGGTGCTGCTGCGCGACCAGCCGCTGTTCCGCTCGGTGATCCCCTCGAAGATCGTCGAGAGCCTGGCGATGATGAAGCCCGTGATCCTCGGCGTGCGCGGCGAGAGCCAGGCGCTCATCGAGCAAAGCGGTGCCGGGCTGTGCATCGCGCCGGAGAATGCCGCGGAACTCGCCGGCGCGGTGCGCGAGCTCTGGGCCGATCCGCAGCGGCGCCTCGCCATGGGCCAGGCCGGCCGCGAGTGGGTGGAGCAGAACGCCGACCGCAGCCGCCTCGCCGAGCGCTACGAAGACCTGCTCGCCGCCGTCGTGGCCGAGCATCACCGCATCCCGGTCCGCCAGGACCCCGAGCCCTGAAGCCATGACAACGAACCCGGCCCCATCGCCCGCAACCCCTGCCGCCGTCCCGGCGCCGCCCTGGTCCCGCACCGGGCTCGCCCTGCTCGTCGCCTGCGCGTTGGCGCTGGCGGTGATCTTCCGCGACGGCCTGTGGCTGATGGTGCAGTGGTGGCAGGAGCCCGAGTACCAGCATGGCTATCTGATCCCGCTGGTCAGCCTCTACCTGCTGTGGGCCAGGGCCGAGCAGCTGCGGGCCACGCCGACGGCGCCCTCGGCCGCCGGCCTGGTGCTGGTCGTGCTCGGCCTCGCCGGCTTCGTGCTCGGCGAGCTCAGCGCCATCTACACGGTGATCCAGTACGCCTTCCTGCTGACGCTCTGGGGCCTGGTGTGGACCGCGGTCGGCTGGCGCGGGGTGCGGGTGCTCTGGGCCGGGCTGCTGTACCTGGTGTTCATGATCCCGCTGCCGCGGTTCGTGCAGTGGAACCTCTCCAACCTGTTCCAGCTCTGGTCCTCGGAGATCGGCAGCAGCTTCCTGCGCGCCATCGGCATCAGCGTCTACCTCGAGGGCAACGTCATCGACCTCGGCGTCTACCAGCTGCAGGTGGTGGAGGCCTGCAGCGGCCTGCGCTACCTGTTCCCGCTGGTGAGCTTCTCGTTCTTCTGCGCCTACATCTTCCGCGGCCGGCTCTGGCAGAAGGCGGTGATTTTCCTCTCCGCCATACCCATCACCATCTTCATGAACAGCTTCCGCATCGCCGTGACCGGCGTGCTGGTCAACCGCTATGGCACCGGCCAGGCCGAGGGCTTCCTGCACTACTTCGAGGGCTGGATCATCTTCGTCGCCTGCATTGCCCTGCTGTTCCTGGAGATGGGCATCTTCGCGCTGCTCAACCGGCGCCGGCTGGCCGAGGTATTCGAGGTGGAGATCCCCGGCCTCGACGACTTCCGCCTGCTGCTGGGTGAGCATGGTGTGCGACGGCCGCTCTACGTGGCGCTCGGGCTGCTGCTGGTGGGCATGGCCGGCTCGCTCGCCATCCAGGTGCGCGAGGAGGTGGTGCCGCAGGGCCGCAACGCGCTCAGCGGCTTTCCGCTGGTGCTCGGCGACTGGCGCGGGCAGGACGGTACGCTGACCGCGGACGTGCTCGGCGAGCTGAAGCTCACCGACTACCTGATCGCCAAGTACAGCCGGGCGGACGACCGCATCCCCGTCGAACTCTACGTCGCCTACTACGATTCCCAGCGCAAGGGTGCCTCGGTGCACTCGCCCAAGGCCTGCCTGCCGGGCGGCGGCTGGCAGATGGACGAGTTCGGCCAGCACACGGTGGCCGATGCCGGGCCCGATGGCGCGCCGCTGCAGGTCAACCGGGCGCTGATCAGCAAGGGCGACACCAGGGCGCTGGTCTACTACTGGTTCATGCAGCGCGGCCGCTACCTCACCAGCGAGTACCTGGTGAAGTGGTTCATCTTCTGGGACTCGCTGTGGCACAACCGTTCCGACGGCGCCATGGTGCGGGTCACCGTGCCGCTCACGGGCGGCGAGGACATCGCCACCGCCGACCGGCGCGTGGCGGAGTTCATCCGCACGGCCGAACCGAAGCTGTACTACTTCATCCCGCAGGAAAGCCTGGATGTGCGGCCTCTGCGGGTTCGTTGACCAGAGCCCGGCGCGCGATGTCCCGACCCGCCAGGCGGTGCTGACCGCCATGGCGGAGCGCATCCGCCACCGCGGCCCGGACGACAGCGGTATCTGGCAGGATGCGGAGGCGGGCATCGGCCTCGGCCACCGGCGCCTGTCGGTGCTCGATCTCTCGCCCGAGGGCCATCAGCCGATGCGTTCGCGCTGTGGCCGCTTCGTCATCGCCTTCAATGGCGAGATCTACAACTACCGCGAGATCCGTGCCGAACTCGAGGCCGCCGAAGGGCCGATTCCCTGGCGCGGCCACTCGGACACCGAGGTGATGCTGGCGGCCATTGCGCGCTGGGGCCTGCGCGATGCGCTGAAGCGCTTCAATGGCATGTTCGCCTTTGCGCTCTGGGACCGCGAGGAGCGCCTGCTGCATCTCGCCCGCGACCGCTTCGGCGAGAAACCGCTGTATTACGGCTGGATGGGCGGCGTGTTCCTGTTCGGCTCCGAACTGAAGGCGCTGCGGGCCCATCCGGCCTGGCGGGGCGAGGTGGACCGCAACGTGCTGGCGCTGTTCCTGCGCCACGGCTACGTGCCGGCGCCGCATGCCATCTACAAGGGCATCCGCAAGCTGCCACCAGGCAGCTTCCTGAGCCTGCCGGGCGCCGCTCCGGCGGGGCAGGAGCCAGCGCCGCAGACGTACTGGTCCGCGCTGCAGGTGGCCGGGGAGGGTGTCGCGAATCCTCTTGCGATGGGGCCGGAGCAGGCGACCGACGCGTTGGAGGCGCTGCTGAGGGATGCGGTGGGCCTGCGCATGGAGGCCGACGTGCCACTGGGTGCGTTCCTTTCCGGCGGCATCGATTCCTCCACCGTGGTGGCGCTGATGCAGGCGCAGTCGTCGCAGCCGGTGAATACCTTCAGCATCGGCTTTCACGAGAAGGGCTTCAACGAGGCGGCGCATGCGGCGGAAGTGGCACGCCACCTGGGCACGCGCCACACCGAGCTCTACGTCAGCCCGGAGGAGGCGATGGCGGTCATTCCGCTGCTGCCCACGCTCTATGACGAGCCGTTCTCGGATTCCTCGCAGGTTCCGACCTACCTGGTGTCAAAGCTCGCGCGCCAGCATGTGACGGTCGCGCTCTCGGGCGACGGCGGGGACGAGTTCTTCGCGGGCTACGACCGCTACTTCTTCGCCGACGGCCTGTGGCGCGGTTTCGGCTGGCTGCCGCTGGGCCTGCGCCGGGGCCTCGCCCGGGTGCTCGCCGGCCTGCCACAACCGCCAGGCAATCACCTATTGAAACTTTCCGAGGTCTTACCGGCCGCTTCGCGCGAGGACTTCTATTACTGCTTCAGCTCAAGCTGGCGCCAGCCGGAGCGGCTGGTCCATGGTGCGCGCGAGCCGGCGACCGTGCTGACCGACCCGGCGCGCTGGCCGCGCTCCGGCAGCTTCATCGAGTTCATGATGGCCATGGACATGGTGGCCTACCTGCCCGACGACATCCTGGTGAAAGTGGACCGCGCGAGCATGGGCGTGAGCCTGGAGGCGCGGGTGCCGCTGCTCGATCACCGGGTGGCGGAGTTCGCCTGGCAGCTGCCGCTGGATCTGAAGGTCCGCGATGGCCAGCGCAAATGGCTATTGCGCCAGCTGCTCTACCGCCATGTGCCGCGGCAGCTGATCGACCGGCCGAAGCAGGGGTTCGCGGTGCCCATCGATGCCTGGCTGCGCGGCCCGCTGCGCGCCTGGGCCGAGGATCTGCTCGCCGAGTCGCGGCTGCGCCGCGAGGGCTACCTCAATCCCACCGACATCCGCGTCCGCTGGCAGGAGCACCTCGCCGGCACCCGCAGGGGGCACGAGCACCTCTGGCATGTGCTGATGTTCCAGGCCTGGCTGGCGGAGGAGGGCGCGTCGCAGCGCCCGCCGGCGGCCCTGTCATGAGCCGGCCTGTATCGGCACAGGTCCGCAACCCGCTCGCCTGGTCGGCTGCCGGCTATGCGGCCTTCTTCGTGGAGACCGTGGTCGGGGTGGCGATCTCGATCCTCACGGTGCGCACGCTGAGCGTGACGGAGTTCGGCGCCTACAAGCTCGCCGGCTCCATCATCATGGTTGGCTCCTACCTGACCTCCTGCGGGCTCGAGGCGACGCTGCAGCGCTTCGGCGCGGAGATGGTGGCGCGTGAGCGCCATGGCGCACTGCGCTCCCTGCTGCTCTACGTGCGCGTGGTGCGCGCGGTCGCGCTGCTCGCCTTCTGCGGCATCCTGCTGGCGGCGCGCGGGCCGGTCAGCGCGTTCTTCGCCTTCCCGCCGGTACTGACCGATGCGCTGGTGCTGGTCTGCGCCATCCTCGTGGTGCAGAGCGCGAACAGCATCAACGGCTACAGCTTCTTCTCGGCCCGCGGCGCCTACGTGGAGATGAGTGCGCTGCGCGCCACGGTGGCGCTACTGAAGCTGGTGGGTTTCACGGTGGCTTTCCTGGCGGGGCTGGGCCTGGTCGGCGTGCTCGGCGCGTTGTTCCTGGCGCCGGCGCTGGGCCTGGCCTGGATCCTGTGGCGCAACCACCAGTGGCTGGCTGCGCATCGACCGGCGGCAACGGTGATCGCCGAGATCGCGGCGGATGACTACCAGGGGCGCATCCTGCGCTATTCGCTGATCGGCTACCTGGCGATAAACGTCAACGTGTTCCGCGACCTGTCGGTGGACAGCTTCGTCATCGCCCACTTCCTGGGGCCGGAGCAGGTGGCGATGTACGGCCTGGCCGCGACCCTGATCCTGTTCGCGAATGCACTCAATCCGGCCACCTTGTTGCGCAGTGTGCTGACGCCGCTGCTGACGGCGCGCCATGCCACGGGTGGGGGTCAGCCGGAATTGCTGCGCGCTTTCCGGCTGCTGAACAAGATGGTGATGCTGCTGCACTGGCCGCTGGTGACGCTGCTGCTGGTGCTGGGGACGGAGGTCATCCGCCTGGTCTATACGCCGGCCTATGTACCGGCTTACGGGCCGCTGGCGGTGCTCGCCGGCTTCGGCTTCTTCCTCGGGCTGACCTATCCCTTCGTGCCGCTGATCGCGGTGCTGGAGAAGAACGTGCTGTTGCTGTTTTCGGGCCTGACCTCCGTCTACAATCTGGCGCTGGATGTGCTGCTGGTGCCGCGCTGGGGCATCGCCGGTGCGGCGCTGGCCACGGGCAGCGCGGCGGTACTGCAGCTGGCGCTCTACTGGTTCGCCTTCCGGCGCGTGTTTTCGGTGCCGCTGAGCTTTCCCTTCGCGGTCGCCGGGCGCACGGCCCTCAACCTTGCGGCGCCGGTCGCCGTTGCCCTGCTGCTGAAGGAGCAGGTGGCCAACGTCATGCAATTGCTCCTGCTCATTGCCGGCTGCGGCCTGCTCTACGGCCTGGCGGTGTTCTTCAACCACGGCCTCGAGGCGGACGAACTGCGCCTGTTCGACGGCCTGCGGCGACGCGCCCGGGGCTGAGGGGCTGGTCATGGCAGCCGACGCACGCCGATTGACCGCCATCCCGGGCCAGGCCCGCGCCGGGGCGCTGGGCCTGTGGCTGCTGGTGGGCCTGATCCTCATCCGCTTCTTCCCGCTGCCGGTACTACCCGGGATTGGCCTGGCACCGGAGAACTTCCTGTTCCTGGCAGCGCTGCTCCTCTACGGCGGCCGGCTGTCGCGGCTGGCGTTCTCCAGCGGTCGGCTCTCGGCGGTGGTGTTGCTGCTGCTGCTGTTCAGCCTGCTCGACATCGCCCACGACTTCCTGCGCGGCGGGCTTATCGGCAACCCCGGCCGGCACCTGCGCGCGGCTGTCTACATCCTGCTGCTGGCCGACGTCTGCAGTTACCCGGCCACGCGGCGGCAGATCGTCAAGCTGCTGGTGCTGGTCGGGGCGGTGCAGGTGCTGTTCGGCAGCCTGGTGTTTTTCATTGGCGAGCCCTTTGCCTCGATCCGCGACTGGATGCTGCACTCGAGCGACGCCGGGGAACTGATCATCGGTCGGGGCAGCCAGATCGCCAGCCTGTACGGTGCTCCGCATATCTTTTCCTACCTGCTGGCCTCATTCCCGTTCCTTGCGGTGGGCCTGTACCTGCGGGAGAAAAAGCTGATCTGGCTGGTGGCGCTGGTGGTGCTGGTGCTGGGGCTGTTCCTCAATGCCGAGCGCTCATCAGCGGCGGTTTTCTTCGTGGGGGTGCTGTACCTGGTGATGAAGACCCCGCACCGGGCACGGAACATCACCCTGCTGGCCGTGCTGGCGCTGGCCTTCCTCGGCCTGCAGCAACTGATCGGCAGCCGGGCCCCATCCGCGGATCCAGCGGCGGCGAGCCAGATGGCCTACTCGCACGGGACACTGACGGATCGCTTCGGCGGCACCAGCGTCGACGAGATCGTGAACCGGGTCATGTACCAGGTGCATGGCATCACCAGCGTGCTCAAGCACCCGCTCATCGGCCCGACCCAGCGCGAATATGCCCGGGAAGTCCTCGGCGAAGGCGCAGTGTTCTCCGGCGCCCTGGCGGCGGAGGTCCTGGCGCCCCACAACCACTACATCAACGCGGGTGTGCGGGCGGGTGTGCCGGGCTGGCTGGTGCTCGTCGCCTGCCTGTGGTCGCTGTGGAAGGCGCAGCGGGCGCTGAAGGCGGCGGTGCTGAGGACGCATGCGGACCTGCGCATCCCGTACCTCTGTTTCTCGGTCGGCGTGCTGGCGGTCATGGGCAATGCGGTGTTCCACAATGCGGGGATCTTCACGCCGGAGCTCGCGACCAGCACCATGGTGGGGCTGTTGCTGGCACTGTGGCGCCAGGTGCAACGCGAACCAGTGGTGTGGCGGACGGCGCCGGCACCGGGTGCCGACGACGAGTCGGGTGACGGACCCGACGGGGTTGCGCCACGCGCATGACAGGAGACGCGGGCATCGTTGCCACCGGCTGGCTGCTGGCCTGGCTCGCAGCAGGGGTGATCTTCCTGCAGGCCTGGCGCATCGTCCGTGTCAATTCACGGCCGGCGCTCGGCGACGCCTTCACCTACCTGCGCACCGCGCGGGAGATGCGCCGCCAGCGCCGGCTGTTTCCCGAGCTCTGCTTCTACCATACCGGCGAGCGCGAGCTGCTGCAGCTGCCGCCGCTGCTGATGGCGCTGCTGGTCCCGGTCGCGGAGCTGCCCTACGCGCTGGTGCTGAGCCTGGCGGCGGCGGTGGACCTGCTGACGGCGCTGCTGGTGGCCGGCGTCGGACACTTCCTGTTCGGGCTCGAGCCCTGGCGGGCGCTGCTGGCGGCGCTGCTGTTCCTGTTGACGCCGATCAACGCCATCATGACGGCATCGCTCACGCCACGCGGCCTGGCGTTGTTCTGGTTCACGGCCTTCGTGGCGGCGCTGTCGGCCTATGTGGCCGGTGGCAGCGCGGCCTGGATCCTGGCGGGCGGCGCGGCGGTCGCGCTCGCGCTGCTGTCCCAGCGCATGGTTACGCAGATCCTGGTGCTGGTGACGCCGCTGCTGGCCGTTGGTTTCTGGGTGGCCGGCCAGCCGCGCTATGGCCAGCTGCTCTCCACACTGCTGCTCGGCTTCGCGATCGCCTGGCTGGTCACCGGCGGGCGCTACGGGCCCGTGGCCCGCGACCATCTGCGCCGCGTGCTGGTGCATGCGCGCATCGGCCAGCAGCAGCGGCTGCGCCGTGAATTCGGCAACCCGGTGCAGATCGTCAAGGCCAATCCCTGGCTGCTGCTGCTCGCCGTCACGCTCGCGCTGGGCGGGAGCCGCGGACAGGTCCTGCCGGCAGAACTCGGGCTGGCTGCGGCTTTCGTCGCGGGCATGCTGGTGCTGGCGGTGGTCTGGGTGATGGGCAACAGCGTCAACCATGTGTTCTTCGCCAGCCCCATGGTGGCCTGGCTGCTGGCGGCAACGCTGCCGGCCGGCAGCGCCTGGCTGCTCGCGGTCGCGGGCCTCGGCCTGGTGGCGGTGGTCATCGTCTGGCGGGAGTTCGGTGTCACGGCCGCCAACCAGCTGCCGGATGCCTGGCTGGCGTGCTTCGCATTCATCCGCCAGCAGAACCTCCAGGGCGTTGCGCTGGTGGTGCCGCGGGTGAGCTTCCCACCGCTGGTGTATTACACGCCGCTGGTGATGGTGTCCTCGGGCCACGGCAGCAAGGCCATGACCTTCGACCGGCTCACCATCCGCCAGCGGCTCCAGGAAACGCAGTCCATGGCTGGCCTGGCCCGGGACCTGGGAGTGCGCTACGTCCTCGTCGATCGCGGCATCTGCTCCGCCGAGGTGCTGGTGGCGGCGGATGGCCTGCAGGCCCGGGGCTTTCGGCCGCTGTTCGACAGCGGGCAGGTGCTGTTGCTGGAAGCGCCTGCTGCGCCAGCATCGGCCTGATCGCCCGCCGCAGCCATGCACATCTGCTTCGTTTCGATGACCATCTACCCGGTGCTCCACGGCAGCACCGGCATCGAGCAGGTGGGTGGCGCGGAGATGCAGCAGTTGCAGATCGCCCGCCTGTTGCGGCGCATGGGCCACGAGGTCAGCTTCGTTACCGAGGATCACGGCCAGCCGGACGGCGAGGCGCTGCAGGGCTTCACCGTTTACAAGGCATATAGACCTGCAGCAGGCGTTCCGGGACTGCGCTTCGTCCATCCTCGCTGGACGGGTATCTGGAGCGCGCTGCGCCGTGCCCGGGCTGATGTCTATTACACGCGAGCTGCGGGTTTCGTGCCCGGGCTGCTGGCGCTGCTGCGACGGCGGCAGAGGTTGCGATTTGTGTATGCGAGTGCCAGCGACTCAGATTTCATCCCAGACCGTATGCGTGTCGCCTTCGCGCGGGACCGCTGGCTATTTCAATATGGGCTGCAGCACGCTGACGCCATCGTAGTGCAAACCGAGGCACAGCGTGAGCTGCTGCGTATCCAGCACGGTCGCGAGGCAACTCTGATTCCGAACTTCCTCGACTTCGAGCCAAAAACTCTGCCCGAAAGCGAACGCACCGAGATTCTGTGGGTTGGTCGAGTGCAGGACGTCAAACGTCCACTGTTGTTCGTGGAACTGGCCAGCCGGCTGCCGTCGATGCAGTTCACCATGATTGCGGCCCCCGTGGCGCTGGACGGTGGCCTGGGCGCCGTCGTGGCGAAGGCCGCGGCCAGCGTGCCCAATCTACGCTTTCTTGGCTTCCAGCCACCCGCCGAGGTGGAGAAGCACTTCGATCGTTGCCGCACGCTGGTCAGCACGTCGTCCATGGAGGGCTTTCCCAACGTGTTCCTGCAGGCCATGAGGCGGGGTATCCCCATTGTCTCCTACGTCGATCCCGGAGGCATGATTGCTGCCCACGGTCTTGGCCGTGTGGTGTCGGGCGAAGCGGAGCTCGAGGCGGCTGTACGTGCAAGCGTCGTACCCGGGGCCTACGCGCCAGGGCCCATTCAGGATTATTTCGCGGTGAACTTCGGTCCGCAGGCAGTAGCGGAGCGCTACCGTGCTTTGCTGGCCAGTCTGGGCGGACCGTCGTGATCGGATGGCCAGCTGGGCTGTGCCGTGTTGTTCTCGCCGGCCTCGGGCCGCTGCTGGCCAGCGCTACATTTGCGGCTGATATTTACATTGACCCCTCGCGAACCGGTGGTTGTCCAGGCCAGGGAACGCTGGAGGCGCCCTATTGCAGCTGGAATGACGTCGGGCCCCTTGCGGGTGGCAACCGCTACCTCCAGCGCCGGGGTACCGTGTGGAGCGGCGGTGTGCGCGTAACCGCGATTCCAGGCGTGCCGGTGCCAGCATCGGCGGCCGAAGTGTTTATCGGTGCATATGGCGACGGTGATACGCGACCTATCATCCGCGTGGACAACTCGCTGCCCGGCAGTCGGGATTCAGCGAACTGGCGCCTCGTGGGGCCGGATCTCTGGGCCTATCGGACGGCTGGTTTCAGGTTGCCCGACCCGCACGTACTGCTGCTCGACGGCCGGCGTGCCTTCGGGCCAGCCCAGCTGCCTGGAGACCTGTGTACGCGCCGTGGCAGCCAGCGGGTGGAGTGGCTGCATAAAGGCGATGAGTTGCTGCTGTGTTCTCCGCAAGGCAATCCGGCTG
>WBZO01006564.1_pt1 | contig 11224 bp, 5 predicted proteins | sample 5204261 | NCBI WGS metagenome assembly WBZO01 (sample SAMN12412400, study PRJNA552823) | activated sludge metagenome | isolation source: activated sludge from anammox sidestream of wastewater treatment plant... | place: USA: North Carolina | collected 2017-09 | reverse complement strand
GGTTCGATAGGTATTCGATCCGGTTGCGCGACATCATAAAGAGCGCCTTGAACATCAGGTGCTGCAACATTGCGTCGCGCCGAATATCAACCATGAAGGCCACGCGCGGTTTGATCTGCGCGATGTAGGTGAAATTCTGATCGGGGCCGACGCCCAGATAAGCTCCGCCCGTCACATTATTCTTCGCCAGCCGGCCCAGCACGTGCTGGTAAGACAATTCGTTCGAGACCAGATTGTCCGAGCCGAAATAACCGGCCTTCTCCGAGAGGCGAGTGACGAGTTGCGCGAAGTCGTAACGCTTATCGTTGATCTCTACCTTCTGCTGCGCGCTGCTCGCGATGGGGAAAGAGAGCAGCAGGAACAGCGACACCAACATCACTGACCGGGTTGCTGATTGGCGAATGCTCTTCATCATCCTACGTCTCCTTGGGAAAAAGGCATGGAGTTCAAGCTTTAGCTTGCCGCTTCGGTCCGCTCGAAAATGGAAGCCACAAGCTAAAGCTTGAACTCCATGCCTTTTTTCAATGGAAGCCACAAGCTAAAGCTTGAACTCCATGCCCTTTTTCATTGTTTCAAAGTATTGCTCGCGTCACTCGGCGATTTTCAATTCATACACTCCGATTTTGATTGTCTGTCCGGCTTTGATCTCGGCATTTTCGCCGGGTTGGATTTCACGGCCATCAGCCTCGATTGAGTTGCGGCCAACGCATTCCAGCTTGTACGCGCCACCGTCGAGCCGCGTCAGGATCGCGTGTTTGCGGCTGATCTCCTGGTCGCCTGCCAGTTTCAGATCAACGAAAAAATCCTTCGAGCCGCGTCCAATCTCGACCTTGTTTTTGTTCGCGGCGAAAGTTGTCTCGTCTTCGCCTGCGCCTGAATAAGTGATGGTGAAGAGCGGCGCGCGCGGGCGGACGATGGTTCGGTCGGCGTCGTCCGTGAGCACGGTCGGTTGCTGTTCGGGAGGAACTTCAGGCTCCGGAGGCGCGGGTTTCTTCTTTCGGGCGGTGACCTGGGTCTTCGGCGAATCTTCGTCCCAGACGGCCTGGACTCGCACCTGGCCCTTGTCGAGCGCGCCGTCAATGCCGAGCGAGAGCGCGATCTTGTCGGTCTTGAGCACGCGGTCGCCGACCAGTTCGCGCGCGCGTTCGGTCAAGCCGTTCCGCAAGCCTTCTTCCAGACCTTCGCGTTTGCGCCCCTGCCACATCGTGTCGTCGTCCTTGCTCAGGTAGATGATGTATTCGCCGGGCAGGTATGTCGGGCCGCCCGGCGGCGTGAACATCTCGCGCTTCATCACAGTCTCGACTTCACGGGCGATCTTGACGAAGAATTCGTCCCACTCGCTAAGCTGCTGTTGCTGGGCCGATGGCGTGCGCGACACGGCGTCCTCGCCATCGAGCCACTTTCTGAAATCGGTTAAAAGCTCGGATATCTTCATAACTCTTCAGTATCAGGAGCAGCGCCGCTCGCAGCGCTGATTACCACCAGAACTTCCGCGAGACTACACGAACCTTAGGCGAATTTCCATCCAGGTCGCCGAAGACCCAGCCCTGATCGGTGTCGGTGTCCAATTCCTTCTGGCCCCACTGGCCGACCTGAATCAAAAGCCAGTTCTTGTTCGGCTGCGCCAGCACGTGATGGCGGGAGTATTTGACGACCGTTCCAAGAATTTTTCCTCTCGGAGGCTCAGCGCGAACATTTAACTCTTCCGTCACGACTTCGACCTCGGTCGCCGGACCGAAGCCGAATGGCGCATCCTGTTTGCGAACGTAATTGTAAACGCTGACGTTCGCGCCCAGCAGAGTGAAGACCAGCAAACCGATGAAGATGTTGCGGCGCGCCTTCCGGTTGAATTTGTTGGCGGCCTTTTGCCTTGCCGGCAGGTCTTTCTTCGACTCGGTCTTTGTTTGCGGTTTTGCTCCGGCCCCGGCGTCCCGGCGCGCCGGCGGCTCGCTTTTGACCTGAGCGTAAACAGCGGGCGCGGGCTTTTCCTCCTGAAGCTCGATGAAGAATTTCGGCGAACGATAGCCGTCTCCCGGCCTCGGTTTCGGCTGCGGCTCTGATCGCGGCTCTGGTGGTATTGGATAAAGACCGTTCTCTTCGCTCGCGTGTTCCTGAGCGTTTGTTTGGACGTCCTGCGTTTCTTCGACCAGCGTTGCGGTTGTAATTTTGATGCGAGGGCGCGCGCTGGCCAGCGAGGGATCGAAAGCCGGTTGTAGAGGCCCGCCGGGCAACGCGCCGGGGACAACGTTCAACCTCGGCCTGATGATCGTCGTATCATCCTCAACGTCAACCGCCTCGTCTATTTCGCCGGACGCGACCTGCGCCAGATCGCTCCAGAACTCGATCACCGACGCGTAGCGCGCACGCGGATCGTCTTCGGTCGCTCGCCGCAACACGCTCAGCAGGCGCTGCCTGACTGGCGCGCTGATCGAATCGGCGGACAAATAAGTAATCGGATCGCATTTGAACTGGCTGGGCGGACGCCCGCAGACGACGGTGTAAAAACTTTTCGCAAGCGAGTAGATGTCCGCCGAAGCCGTCAGGCGGTTGCGCGCGCCAGCGTCTTCTCCCGCCATCTCGCCGGGGTGATGTTCGGGCGGGGCGTAGATGTCCGCGCCGACGCGAGTAATCTCGGTGTCTTCGCCGGTGGTGATTTTGGCCACGCCGAAATCGGCGATCTTCAACGTGCGGTGGTCGTCGCCGAGCAGGAAGTTATTCGGCTTGAGGTCGCGGTGAATGATGCCTTTGTCGTGCGCGTAAGCCAGCGCTTCGCAGGCTTGTTTGAAATAAAAGAGCGCCCTGTCGAGCGGCAGCGCGTTATTCGGCGCCGCGCGGCAGAGTTTGAGCAGATCACCGCCAGGCATGTATTCCAGCACAAGGTAATGAAAAGGCGTTCCGCGCAGATCGGCGGCGGTGCCGTGCCCCCATCGCAAAATCACGTTCGGATGGCGCACGGCGTCGAGCGCGACCGCTTCATTCTGGAAGTTTTCGATCAGCGTGCGTTCCAGGTCGGCGTCGGGCGTGCCTTGCAGGCTGGTGTTGAGCGCCTTGATTACGACTTCCATTCCGCCCGCCTCGCGGTCACGCGCGACGAAAATTTCCGCAAAGCTGCCTCGGCTCAGCCGCTCCAGAACTTCGTAGCGGTTGTCTACCAGACTGTTTTCAAGTTTCAGTTCAGGCATCTTTTTTGGGAGCAGGGAGTAGGGAGTTGGGAGTAGGGGAAAAATTCCTTCCCCCACTCCCTACTCCCCACCCCCCCTTCTTCCTCAACCAGCCGGCGTCGGACTCGCCTGCGGCGCGCTCGACGAAGATGGCGCGGAGAGATTCCGCAGCGCGTCCTGCGCGTTGCGCGTTTGGCCCAGCGACATATAAGCCCACGCCAGATGCGCCCAGATGTCGGGCAATTTCGCATCCAGCTTCGCCGCCTGATTCAGCCGATTCACCGCGTCATCGTATTTCTTCTGATCGAGATCAATGCGGCCCAGATAATAAAGCGCTTCGGCGCTCGCCGGATTAGTCGCCAGGACGGCGTTGATGCGCGTCCGGGCTTCGTCGGAATGGCCTTCCAGATGGCGCGCGAACGCGGCGTTGATCTCCGGGTCGGCCGGGCGATAGTGAATCTGCCGCTTCTCGTACGGATCAACGTTTCCCATCAGATTGTTCACGATCCCGTTGAGCGGGCTGAAAGCGTAAAGGAGAACGCCAATCACCGCGCCCATAACCGCCGCAATGAATAACAGGCTCATCTTCATAAGTTTCGACATCTCTCCTTTCAGTAACGCTTCCCCGCTCTGCCTTTTCGCATCGCGGGATTTCGACTCTTTGATTTTTTCCGCTCCCGAATGAGCGCCAGGTTGCGGCGATGACGAATGCTCCGATTGAAATTTGGCGGAGTCTTTTTGCTGCTGCTGCGGCGGCGTTGAATCGTTGTCCTGTTCGCGTCTCTGTTTTTCGGGCGCGCGTTGAGCTGGTTTTAGATCAACTTCGATGCGATTCGTCTGACGTTGCGGCGCGGGAGCGGCGTGAGCCTGCGCGGCTTTGGCGGGGATGCGCGGCCTGGTCGGATCTTCGGCGTACTGGCGCTGGCCGAAATCAACCACGACGGCGGTCAGGTTGTCTTCGGCGCCGCCCTGATAACAAAGGTGCTTCATCCGCTCACAGACCGTTTGCGGACGCTGCCCGCCTTTCATCAACCGCGCGATCTCCTGGTCGGTGATGTGGCGGGTGATGCCGTCGCTGCAAAGCACGAAGCTGGTCTGATCGTCAATTTCGATTTCGCGGAAATCGGCTTCGACTTCGAGTTCGGCGCCGAGCGCGCGGCTGATCACGTTGCGGCGCGGATGTTGCGCGGCCTGTTCGGCGGTGATCAATCCGGCGCGCAGAGCCTCGCTGACCTCGCTGTGATCCTCGGTCAGACAGATCAAGCCTTTCCGGTCGAAGCGGTAAACGCGGCTGTCGCCGACGTGCGCGATGATCGCTCGCCTGCCTTCGACGGCCAGCAACGCAATGGTCGTCGCCATCCCGTTGAGGTCCGGATTCGAGAGCGCGTCTTCGAAAATTTTCTGATTGCAGAACTCGATGGTGTTTTCGATGACCTTGCGCAAATCCTCGTGATGCTGCTGGGAGAAGACGATTGAAAACACGTCAACGACGGTCTGGCTTGCGACTTCGCCGCCCAACCGCCCGCCGACGCCGTCAGCGACCAGATATAACCCGCGATCAGGCAGCGCCAGCAAGTTATCCTCGTTCGACAGGCGTTTCGGATTGAGACCTCGGTCGGTGATTTGTCCTACTGTGACTTTCATAGAAGGCAGAAGGCAGAAGACAGAAGACAGAAGTAAGAGCGCGCGGGCAATCGGATATTGTTCCGTATCTGCTGCCTGCCTCCTACTGTCTACTGCCTTCTGTCTGCTGCTGACTGTTATTCCTGTGCGAAATCGCCATCAACATTCCCAGCATAAAAAAGCTGGTCAGCAACGACCATCCGCCGTGACTTACGAACGGGAGCGTGATTCCGGTCATCGGCAACATGCGGGTCACTCCGCCGATGTTGATGACGGCCTGAAAACCTAGAAACGCCGTGATGCCAGCCGCGATCAGTTTGGTATACATATCGCGCGCTTCGATTGCCGTGCGCATCCCGGCGATTACGATAATGATGAACGCGGCGATGATGACCGCGCCGCCCGCAAGCCCCATCTCTTCGGCGACTGCGGCGTAGATGAAATCCGAATCGGCGATGGGCACGCTTTCGGGGTAACCACGCCCAAGACCCGATCCGAGCGCCCGGCCATCGCTCACGCCGAAGAGCGCCTGCGAGGGCTGGTAAGCGTATTTGTTATACCACGCTTCATCGTTCGACACACCCCGGCCCTCGGCGTCGGCTGATTCGTCGGCCCACCACCAATTCTCATCGGGATCGGGAGCGATGCCGCCGTGCCGCCACAAATAAAACCGCTGATGAATGCGGCGCGGGACGCCCTGGCTGACCAGCCCTTTGACGCGCTCCACTGCCGAAACCTGCGCGTTATCGCTGAAGACATCAACAACAGTGTTATAAATTCCCGCAGCAAAAATCGAAGCGCCGAGCAACACGAGGATCAACACAATCGCCATGGTCACTTGCGGCAGCCGCCGCACTGCGACAACGTAAAGCGTCACGTAAGCGCCGAAGAAGACCAGCATCTGCCCGAAATCCGATAGCGCGAAGAACGGGATGACCGGCATGATCGCCACCAGCAAAAACGGCAGCGTGAACCGCCAGGGCGGTAATCCCCAATAAGTCCGCGAAAGATTGCGGTAATGATCGGCCAATATCCCGGCGTAGCTGAGCAGAAAGGTGATCTTCACGGCCTCCCAGGGCGTGGTGGCGCCGAGGAATTTCCCGCCGCTCGAATAAACAATCGCAATCACCGCGAACGGCACGGTCGTCAGCAATCCGATCAGGAAGCTGCGCCGCTGAAGCCACAGCAACACGTCGTCGCGCTTGGCGCCGATAAACGCGACGCAAAAGCCCAGCATCCCCAGTATCGGGATGATCGTCGAGATGGACGAAAGAATCCGTTTCAGAGTCCAGTAACTCTCTTCCTGCGAGTTCGCGCTCGCATCCTTGATCGGGATTTTGAAATCGGGATCGCCGAACAGCGCGCGTTTCTTGTCGGCGTCGTAATACTGATTGACGTAGCGCTGTTGCAGCGTGTTGGCTTTCGCCAGACGCGCCGCTCGCGCCTCCGAACGTTTGTCGGCGCTGTATTCCGGGTCGGTGAAAAGGCGGTATTGCGTGAATTGGCCGATGCCGAAGAGCAGGATCGCGATGGTGAACAGAGTCAGGTCACCCGCGTAACGATGCCGCCGCGCGATCCAGACGAAAATCACGAAGATCGGAAAAAAGAGCGCCAGATCGCGCGCCGCAAGCAGCAGCGACGGCGAATAGCCGCGCGCCACGCCTGCGCGGTAAATGGCGAAATAGGCGAGCGCGTCGAGCGCAAGCAACAGGATGAGCAGGAAGAAATGTGAAGATGGACGGTTTTTCATTCTCAGTTCGTGGAGCCTTCGCTAAATTTCAATAGCCGGCCGACCGGCAAACTTTCGCGGAGACCAATACGACAGCGAACCAGGGTGTGTTCTTCCATCTGCTCCGGCAACGCGGACAATAATACGTTGGAGGCAGTCATTTTTACAGTCTTGCGCCACGCGCTTAAGAGTTTGACCGAGACTGCGCCCTTCACAGAAACTCAAGAGCCAGCCCGTTGATAAAAACATGCATTGTGTTATCAACAATGATGAGCAACCACACCGACAGCCACGGAGGAACATCCTTGTGATAACCAGTCCCGGCGCAATCAGACCAGGAAGCCCATTTCGAGCGCGGCGCCATGAAATTCTTGGCGTAGATCACAAACCGCGCCAATCTCCATCTGTCTATAACAAAGTGAGTGCCGGTAATAACCGCGAGAGCCGCCCAGGACGGGCGGAAAGCGATTACGAACGGCACTGCGTATGAGACGGCGTGGGCCGCCGCCGCAACGCTTCGCTTTGTTTTCTCCGTCGCCATCCAGTCGCTTTGCAGGATGTAATCACCGACGACGTGCGCCAATAGCTGGTCTGCTGTGATCAATGTCTTTCTCCTTTTTTCCGGCTTTCAACCACCTGCTGCTCGAACCACGATGATATACGGGGTCTGGCTGGCTATCTTGCCCTCTCATCGGCTGATTTTCCAAGCCGTATCCAAATTCAATAACGCCTATTTTTTTACTGAGGGGACTCAACCAATTTCATGGCGTTGATGGCGCCGCTTTTATGCATGCCTTCATGACGGCGGAGGAGCTTGACGCAAAAGCGAGTGACGTCATTGCCGCGCAGTTCGGATGGACAAACGCGTCCTCGGAAGCCGCTGGTATTTCTGCGCATCAAACGCCTGCCGGCTCACAAAGCTGACGCAGTAATTCATCAGACTAAAGACGCAATTCGATGTTGGGGCATACACATATCCAAAATGCAGCAAACACTTTCCCAATCAGTAACGTTCGCAAGCTGGATTAAGCGAATGGCGCCGCTCTGCGGGAAGTGTGCGCGACTCGACAAAGGGAGATGGAAAAGCATACCCGCCCCAACGCGCGGCGGGCCTTCTTTATTTCACTCACCTCCGCTGGCAATGCGGACAGAAATAAGTTGATCTGGCGCCCTGTGTGAAGCGGCGTATCTGCGAGCCGCAAGCCAGGCAAGGCTGCCCTTCGCGTTCATAAACGCGCGCCAACTGATCGTACCTGCCGTAACCCGAATCCAAATCTCCCGTCTCCGCGTCGAACTCATTGTCGTTGGCGATGGCTTCGCTGAGAACCGCCAGGATTTCTCCGTGCAGCGTGACGATGCGTGGCTTTGAAAGCTTCTTCGCCGGCAAACGCGGATTGATCTTCGCGCGGTGCAGCGCCTCAGCCGCGTAGATGTTGCCCAACCCCACGACCTTCGTCTGGTCGAGCAGCGCAAGCTTGATCTGTTGCGAACTGCGTTTGAACGTGTCGTGAAGATATTCGGGCGAAAACTCCCGGCTGAAAGGCTCCGGCGCGAGTTTGGCGAGATGCTTCACGCGGTCGAGTTCATCCGTGAGCGCGACCATCATCAAACCGAAGTGGCGCTGATCGTCGAACAGTAATTTTTTGCCGCCATCCAGCCACAACACGGCGTGCGTATGCGGCGTGTGTTCGGCGTCTTGATCGAGGTAGATAAATCGCCCGGTCATCCGCAGATGTGTGATCAGCGTGCGCCGGTTCGAGAGATGCGCGAGGATGTGTTTGCCGCGCCGCGCCACTTCATCAACGCGCGCGCCCCGGAGCGACGCCGCAAACTGGCGTGGGGAATTTTCAGGCGCGAGTCCGGCTCGGATCAGTTGAGCCTTGATGATCGTCTTTCCGGCGATCAATTCACGCAAACGCTTTGTGACGATTTCGACTTCAGGCAGTTCCGGCATGGCTGAATGTTTAGCACAAAAACGAAAGGAGCGGGAGAGTATCTCATCCCCCGCTCCTCCGCTTTCAAGTTTCCCGATTCTCTCAACAATTCGGCGGGATGACCGGAATGATGAAGCTGTCCACTCCCTCGTTCAGCGTCAACTTGTGCAGGTTCGCCCCGCCCGTGAACGCCGACGCGTTCGTCCCCACGTTCTGGTTCAAGTCGAGTTGCGCGCCAATCAACCCGCCCGGATCGGTCCGGTAAAGCTTCGCCCAGCCGCTGCGGCCCGCCGGGATGATCATTGAAACTCGCGGCGTCGTGCGCGGAAAGCCGTCCGAAACAATTCCCCTGAACTGGCACTGGCCGGAGCTGAAAGTGAAGCTGTAGCCGTTCTCGGCGTCGTCGTAAAGCAGGCCGAAGACGCCGCCGATGGTGGACGCCCCCGTCATCAGGTTGCCGCTCGGGCGGTTGAGCACAATCAACGCGCTGGCGCCGTCGCTCGGGCTTGGGATGTTGGCCAGACCCAGCACGCGCGGCGTGCGCGTGTAATTCACCCCGTCGAAGGAGACCGCCGCCGTCACCGAATTCGAGTCGCAGACAGACGGCGTCGCCGCTATGGCGGAGAAGGCTTCGGCGCCGAGCTTGGCGCTGTGGCCGCTGCTGAGCCGGACGTGTTCGTCCCCGATCAGGTAATTGAAATTGATCGGACAGCCCGTCGCCGAATCGGTGGCGACGGCGACCAGGTAACCGGTCACGCCCGGATCAATGTCCGAGGCGAGGAAGCTGATTGTCTGGCTTCTGGTCAGGCAGGTGAAGGCGTCCGAGACCGAGCAATTCGACCCGTCAACGAAGAAGAGGTGGACGGCGACACCCTGCGTCGAGTGAGTGTTGGTCAGGCTGATGCGCGTGTTCGTGTGCGCCGGGTTTGCGGGGGCCGAACTGTAGACGTTGTAAATCAACACCGATCCGGCTTCCTGATCCGAAGGCGCGTCGAGCGACGAAGGCGCGACCGCGAATCCCGGGCCGATTGGCGAGGTCTGCGCGGGCGGCGGTGTCGGTGTCGGCGTCGGTGTCGGCGTCGGTGTCGGTGCCGGCGCCGGACTGACGGTCGTCACGTCGGTGGAGGAGTTGTTGGCCGTGTTGAGTTCGCCCTTGGTGGCGACCGCCGCCGTGTTGGTGACGCTCGCCGGCGTGCCCGCGCCCACATTGACGTTGAGCGTCAACGGCGGCAGGCTCGCGCCCCCGGCCAGCGGCCCCGCGTGCGTACAACTGACCTTGGCCGTGCCCGCGCCCGTGCAACTCCAACCCGTCCCGCCGAACCCGGCCAGCGTCAGGTTGGCGGGCAGCGTGTCGGCGACGATGATCTGTCCCGTGGTCGCGCCGCCCGCGCCGGCCACGTTGCTGACGAGGATGGCGTAGCTGCCGGTCGCGCCGGTGGCGAAGTTCGCGCCGCCGTCCGTCTTGAAGATCGTCAGGTCGGGCGATAGCAGAACCTCGACCGCGCCGATGTCCACCGTCGCATCGCTGACGCGCGCGGAGCCGCGCTGGTCGGTCGTCACGCCCGGCGGCGTGTCGGCGTTCGCGCCGTTGTTGATGGCCGGACTGCCCGTCAGCGGGAGCAGCGTCGGCGTCAGCCCGCCGTAGTTATTCAGCCCGCCCAACATCGGATTGGCTGTGCTGAAGGGCGAACCGAGCGTTGTGCCCGGCCTGGCCTCGCGCGTCTCGACGATGTTGCGGCCGCCCAGGTCAATCGCCGCCGTGTTCGTCTGCGAGCCGTCGCGCTTGTCATTAACCAGGTCGTCGCCGCCGGTCGAACGGGCGAGGATCGTGTTGCGCAGCGTGACGGTGGCGGTCGAAGCCGAGCCGTCCTCGATCTTGTTACCGAAAGCGACGTTGTAGAGCGCGCCGCCGTCGGCCTGCCCCGGATTGCCGGTACCATTGAAGCTCGTGCCACCTACGCCCGCCGTGACGGTGTTGGCGGCGAGAGTGCTGTTGAAGATTGTGACCGTGCCGTTGAGGTTGAAGATCGCGCCGCCAAGGCCGCTGCCGCCGTCGCCGCCCGCTCCGCCGCTGTTCGGGTTGCCGCCGCCGTCGCCGCCACGCGCCGCATTGCCGGAGAGGGTGGAGTTGATGAGCGTGAGCGCTCCGCGATGGTTGAAGATCGCCCCGCCCAGGCCGCCGCCGCCGCCGCCGCCGACACGGCCGACGCCGCCGCCTAAGCCGCCTCCACCCCCGGATCTGCCTCCTCCTCCGCCGAAGCCACCACTTCCGCGGATGGCGCCGCCGCCTCCTCCTAAGCCGCCTCCACCGCCGCTGCCACTGCCGGTGCCGAAGCCGCCGCCGCCGCCGACACCGCCGCCGCCGCCGCCGCCGCTGCCGCCGTCGCCGCCGCCGAAGCCGAAGTTGCTACCGAAGCCACCGTTGTCGATGCCGCCACCGCCACCACCACCACCATCACCGCCCACGCCGCCCACGCCGCCGCTGCTGCCGCCGCCGCCGACGCCGCCGAGCAATCCCAGCCCACCACCGGCGCCGCCATTCGATCCACTCGCATTCCCGCCGTTCGCGGCCGGCAGGAAACCGCCGCCGCCGCCGCCGCCGCTAGTACTATTACCGCCGTTGCCGCCCACGCCGAGCGTCGCCCCGCCAAATCCACCACCATTGTCACCCTGCGCGTCCTGGCCCATGCCCCCGCCGCCACGTCCGCTGCCCACACCACCGCTGCCGCCGGTGGCCGTGTTGCCCGCGAGTGTGACGCGCTCCAGCGTCAACTCGC